>ENA-ORTI01003783-ORTI01003783.1-human-gut-metagenome-genome-assembly--contig:-NODE-3783-length-11297-cov-3.198719_pt1 | contig 11297 bp, 7 predicted proteins | sample MGYA00242071_ERZ509191 | MGnify/ENA primary metagenome ERZ509191 (study PRJEB26280, sample SAMEA2338832) | human gut metagenome | biome: human gut; feature: human-associated habitat; material: faeces...
CCAGCACCGCCGGTGCAGACCTGCGCGCGGCCCTGTCCAAGGCACTGGCCGAAGCTGGCTGCCCGGTTGTATCCCTGACAAGCGATACGATGAGTTTGGAGGATATCTTCCTACAGATCACCGAGACTGCACCGGAGGAAGCCCAGCCGGAAGAAACCGAAGAACCGGCTCCGGAAGCGGCTGCCGCACAGCCGGAACAGTCTGCTGAGCCTGCCGAACCGCAGGCCCCGGCGGATGATACTCCGGAACAACCGGAAGCCGAAAACGACCAAAAGGAGGAAGAGTGAGCCATGTTTGCCATTTTTAAGCGGGAACTGCGCAGCTATTTCACCAGCCTGGTCGGCTATGTTGTCATTGGTGTTATGCTGGCGTTTACCGGGTTATATTACTCCGCCAACTGCCTGGTGTATGGCACGTCGGATTTTTCAACCGTTTTGTATTCTACCACGCTGGTCATGCTGTTTTTGCTGCCGGCGCTGACCATGCGCAGCTTTGCGGATGAACGCCGCAATAAAACTGACCAGCTGCTGCTCACCAGCCCGGTGGGGATCCCTTCTATCGTGATGGGTAAGTACTTTGCCCAGCTGGCGGTGTTTGCCGTGCCCATGGCGGCAGCGGCCATCATGCCGCTGGTGCTCACGGCCTTTGGCACCATCTCCCTTACCAGCGCTTACGCCACCTGGCTGGCGTACTTTTTGATGGGCGCTGCCTGCATTGCCATCGGTACCTTTGTCTCCGCCCTGACGGAAAACCAGATCATTGCGTACCTGGCTACTTTTGGTGCGCTGCTGATCTGCTACCTGATGAACGGCATCAAGAGCCTGTTCACCAGCGGCAACACGCTGGCATTCATCGTGTTCTGCGTGGTGCTGGCGGTTGTGGCTCTGCTGGTCGGTCTGGCCTGCAAAAATGTCACGGTGGGCAGCGCGGTGTTCTGCGGCGGTGCCGTGGTGCTGGTGCTGCTGTTTAAGCTGCGCCCGGCCTGGCTGCTGACCGGTTTTAACAGCGTGCTTGGCGCGCTGGCACTGTTCCAGCCGTTTACGGATTTTGTGGGCGGCATGTTCAGCGTGACCGGCATTGTGTATTATCTATCGGTGGCGGGACTGTTCCTCTTCCTGACGGGTCAGGCACTGGAACGCCGCCGCTGGAATTAAAGAGGGGGGTCCGACGATGAACTTTAAGAAAAAGAACGCGGCCAATGCCCCTGCCCCTAACCAGGCACAGCAGGCAGCGCGCCGCCGCAGCCTGCGCAGCGGTGCTTACGCCAGCGTGCTGGCCGTTGTGGTGCTGGTGCTGGTAATTCTGCTCAACCTTGTGGTGGGCGCGGTGCCCACCAAGTTTACCCAGTTTGATATTTCCACCGGCAAAATGTTCACCCTGAGCGATACCACCAAAACCATGCTGCAGGAACTGAACACCGATGTGACCGCCTATTACCTGGCGGAAACCGGCAACGAGGATTCCAACATTACGCGAATGCTGGACCGCTATGCGGGCGAAAGCAGCCATTTTACCTGGCAGCAGCGCGACCCCGCGCTGTACCCCACCTTTGCACAGCAGTATGACGCGCAGAACGCAAGCTCCTCCAGCGTGATCCTTGTATGCGGGGATAACCACACCGTGGTGGACTACAATGATATGTATACGGCGGATTATTCCAGCTATTATACTACCGGCAGTTACACAATGAGCTTCTCCGCTGAAAATGCGCTGTCCTCCGGCATTGCCAAGGTCACGCGGGAGAACAGCTATGTGCTGTACCAGCTGACCGGCCACGGCGAAGCCAGCCTGGAAAGCGATTTTACCGAAACGCTGGATAATTCCGGCGTTACCGTGCAGGACCTGAACCTGCTGACCACCGATACAGTGCCCGAAGATGCCGCAGCCCTGCTGATCAACGACCCGCAGGCGGACCTTTCCACCCTGGATGCCGCTGCCATCAAGACCTATCTGGAAAACGGCGGCCACCTGTTTGTGACCACCGATCTGACGGTGAACACCCCCAAACTGGATGCCCTGCTGGCAGAGTACGGCATGACCCGCCAGGAAGGCCTTGTGATTGAAAACGACAGCAACTATTACCTTTACGGCACTGCACAGACGTGCCTTTTGCCGAACTTGAGTTCTAACGAGATCACCGCGGGCGTGACCGACGGCATGCATGTCTTTACCCCCGTGGCACAGGGCATTGTGAAGGGCGACAGTACCGATGACCTGACCCTGACCACCCTGCTGAGCACCAGCAGCACGGCTTACGCCATGCAGGATTACGCCCAGGCATCCACCGCTGAGCAGGGCGCAAATGACCCCAACGGCCCCTTTAACATTGCCGTTGCCGCCAGCAACAGCACCACTGGTGCAAAGGTAGTGTGGGTGAACTGCGCTAATCTACTGAACAGCAAGGGGATAGAGTATGTCGCTAGGGAATATGCCTCGTTGTTGATTGGTGGCAACGCACAGCTACTAACAAGTACCATGAACTGGATGACCGGCGAAGAAAACGGTGTGGTGATTGACAGCAAGAGTATGAGCGCCGAAACCTTGACGGTACCTGCCAAGGCCACCATGCTGCTTGGCCTGCTGTTTACCATCGTGGTGCCGCTGGCCTTTATCGTGGTCGGTATTGCCATCACTTTGGTGCGCCGCCGCCGTTGATATTTCCAGTGCCGCAGAAACCTTAGGAGATAACAGCCAATGAACACAAAGAAAATGTTGCCCCTTTTTGTGCTGGTTCCCGTGGTGGTTGTGCTGGGCGTTGCCCTTGGCGTGCTGAACCATGCAGACACCGAGGAAGAGGATACCAGCATTGCACTGTGCAGCCTGGATGCTGACAGTGTGATCGCGATTGCCTACAAAGACGCCAGCGATGGCGCAACGTTGGAATCTGCCCTGACCAAAACGGATGATACCTGGACACTGGATTCTGACCCCGCGCTGCCCCTTGACCAGAGTAAGGCCCAAGGCGTTGCCGACAGCATGACCGCTCTGACCGCGCTGCGCGAACTGAGCGATGACGCCGACGTTGCCAGCATGGGCTTTGATACCCCGACTTATGAGCTGAGCCTGAAAACGGCAGATACCGAATGGACGCTGACCGTTGGCAGCAAGAACTCCATCACAAACAGCTGGTATGCCCGCCTGAGCGCAGACGGCCCGGTGTATACGCTGGACAGTTCGGCCCTGAGCGGCATCTGCAAAACCGCAAAGCAGCTGTATGCCGCCCAGAGCATTACGGACATAGATGTGGACGATGTGACCAAGATGGTGGTGCAGACCGCCAACGGCGGAACCCTGAGCTTTGCCCAGAATGACAGCACCTGGACGCTGACGGATGATGCGGAGTATAACCTGAATCAGGATATCGTCAAAAAGATGGCGAGCACCATCTGCGATCTGAAAACCAAGTGGAGCGTGACCGAACCGCAGGCCGATGCCGTGTATGGTCTGGATACCCCAAATGCCATCGTTACCCTGATTGCATCGGATGGCACCAGCATCCAGTGCAGTTTTGGCGGTAACGATGCCGAGGACGATACCCTGTGCTACCTGCGCAGCTCCGGCGCAGCAGGCGTTGTGTATGAAGTGAGCACTGACGCCCTGAACGCCTTTGCCTATGACAAGGCAGCGCTGGAAGCCGAGGAGGAAGCCACCCCCGAAACCGCCGATGTTGCCGCCGAAGACCCGGTTGGCAATGACAATACCGTTGATGATGAATAATCGGTCCGGCAGCAAAGCCTGAACCAATGCAAAGCCCCCGGCACGGTGCCAAACCACTGTGCCGAGGGCTTTTTGCAGAGTAATGCGGGATTTTACCACTTGATTCCTGTAAATTCCGTTCCATTCTGCCGCGAGACATGGTATAATCAAAATACAATAAAACACGCCGCAAGGCCGGCATATGCAGCAGGGCGCGTTGTGCGGGGAAAATGGCATTTCCCTATAGTGACCGCAGGGGCGCACATTGTGCGCCCGCCAACTTAAGGCAAAGATATTTCCCTGTGAAAATATGGATAGGGAAAATGCCTTTTATGTAACAATTTGGATGACTTCTTCGTTTATCTTATTAGAGGATACACCCTAGACAAACAGCAGGGGGCGGTAAGCATGAAAAAAAGATTCGCGGCATTTGTGTCAACCGTTTTGGCGGCAGTCTTGTGCGCCTGTTCTGCTGCCCCAAAAGATGTACTCCCAAATAAGGCGGCCCAGCCGACCGAAGCACCAACACAGCAAGCCAAAACCACGCAGGCAGCACCCACGGAACAGCCCACCCCGGAGCCGGACCCCGTGCAGCAGCTGCTGGAGGAGATGACGATGGAACAAAAGGTGGGGCAGCTCTTTCTTGTTCGACCCGATTCCCTGGACTTGAGCCAAACGCAGGACCAGATCAACGATGCCAAGGCGGACGGCGTGACCGAACTGACGGATGCCATGCGCCAGACTTTGGCGGAGTACCCAGTGGGCGGCGTGGTGATCTTTGGCAAAAATCTGGAAAGCCCGCAGCAGATCACCCAATTCCTGGACGATTTGCAGCAGGCGAGCGATACGCCGCTCTTTACTGCCATTGATGAGGAGGGCGGCCTGGTGGCGCGCCTTGCCAACAATGCCGCGTTTGACCTGCCCCAATACGAAAGCGCTGCGGCGGTGGGAACATCCGGTAACCCGGAAGATGCCCGCGCCATGGGCCGCACCATTGGCGGCTACTTAAAAGAATACGGCTTTAACCTGGATTTTGCCCCTGTAGCCGATGTGAACACCAACCCCGATAACCCGGTCATCGGTACCCGCGCGTTCAGCAGTGAACCGCAGACCGCCGCCGACCTTGTGGGCGGGGCGTGCGCCGGGTTTGCCGATGCGGGCATTGCCTGCACCCTCAAGCATTTCCCCGGCCATGGCGATACCAGCGAGGATACCCACGTTGGCACCGTAACGCTGAACAAAACGCTGGATGACCTGCGCAGCTGTGAGCTGGTGCCCTTTGCCCAAAATGTGAACAATGCTCCGCTGATTATGGCGGCCCACATTACCGTGCCGCAGGTAACAGGGGACGATACCCCGGCCTCCCTTTCCAGCGTCATGCTGACCGATCTTTTGCGCGGGGAGTTGGGCTATCAGGGCTTGATCGTGACGGATTCGTTGGCGATGCAGGCCATCATCGATGTGTATACCCCCGGTCAGGCGGCGGTCAAGGCGCTGCAGGCCGGTGCAGACCTGTTGCTGATGCCCAACGGCCTTGCCGATGCCTATACCGCCGTGCTGGAAGCTGTGCAGGATGGTACCATCCCCCAGCAGAGACTGGACGAAAGCGTGCAGCGCATTTTGCAGTGCAAATACCAATACGGCATCCTGACGCAGTAACGCGGTGCCGCTTATAAGGAGAATGAAAATGCCCAAGTATACAGTAGACGGTTCGTTTTTTGTGCAGCAGCTTTCCGGCATCCAGCGCTATGCGCGGGAAATACTCGCTGCTATGGACCCCATGCTGGAACCCGGCGAGCTGGAAGTGGCGGTTCCGCCGGATTGTATCGTTCCCGAATACCGCAATATCAAGGTGGTCACCCTGCCGCAGTCCAGCGGCATTTTGGGCTGGCAGCGGGTGTATGGCCGATATCTGGCACAAAGCGGGCGCTGCTGGCTGGGCATGTGCAACGTTATTCCTATGTTCCACCGTGGGAACGAGGGCATTGCCGTGGTGCATGATGTGTGCTATAAAGCACGCCCGGATTTTTATACCGACCTGCGCGGCCGCACCAGCGCTGTCTGGCACTGCATGCAGTATGCGGCCATTGCCAAAAAGGCCAGAAAAATCGTGACGGTCTCGGAATTTTCCAAAAGCGAGATCGTGAAATATTACCATGTGAACCCCGAAAAGATCACCGTGGTGTATAACGCCTGGCAGCATATGCAGCGCGTGCGCCCTGACCCCATGCTGTTTGGTGAGTACAGCAAGTGGCCGCAGCTGAAAAAGGGCGAGTATTATTTCTCAATGTCCAACCTGCTTAAAAATAAGAACTTTCCCTGGGTGCTGCGCGCTGCGCAGAGCAAACCCCAGGTTATGTTTGCAATTGCGGGCGGCGGCAGCCTTGCCAAAGAGGCCGCTGCCCTGGGGTTGGACCACCTGAACAACGTGATGTACCTTGGCTATGTGACGGACGGCGAAGCCAAAAGCCTGATGGAAAACTGTAAGGCGTTTTTGTTCCCCACGCTGTATGAGGGGTTCGGCATCCCCCCACTGGAAGCCATTGCCTGCGGTGCTCCACGCGTGATGGTGAGCAATACCCCCTGTATGCGGGAAATTTACGGCTCCCACGCTGATTACATTGACCTTTCCACCAACCACGGCAGTGTGGACCATGTAACCCCCGGCCGGGATGCCGCCGCCGTACTGCAAAAATACTCGTGGGAAGGCAGCGCTCGCCGCATGCTGGAGGTGCTGCGCGAGCCATGACCGTAACGATACCGGATGATTTCGATCTGCAAAAAATAGCCGCCAGCGGCCAGGCGTTCCGCATTGCGCAAACCCCGCAGGGCTGGCGGTTTTTGGCCGGGGATAAGCTTTTGTACCTGCAGCCCGGCAGCGGTGATACGTATACAGCTAGCTGTACCCCGGAAGAATGGCAGGGCTTCTGGCACCGCTATTTTGATTTGAACCGCAATTATGCGGCCATCCGCGCCGCGGTGCCCAAACAGGATGCCTACCTTTGCGCAGCGGCCCGGGCCGGGGCGGGCATCCGCATTCTGCGCCAGGACGCCTGGGAGATGCTGGTTACCTTTATCATCAGCCAGCGCAAAAATATCCCGGCCATTCAGGCTTGCGTGGAAACGCTGTGTACCCGGTACGGTGCGCCGCTGCTGCAGCCGGGCGGGAATGTGCTGTATGCGTTCCCAACGGCGCAGGCGCTCGCCGCGGCAGGGGAGCAGGCATTGCGGGACTGCGCGCTGGGCTACCGCGCCCCGTATGTTCTGGCTGCCGCCCAGGCGGTTGCAGCGGGAGCGCTGGACCTTGCCGCGCTGGAAACCCTGCCCGATGCCCGGCTGCTGGAAGCTTTGATGCAGCAGCACGGCGTGGGCATCAAGGTGGCCAACTGCGTAGCCCTATTTGCCTATGGCCGCATGGAGTGTGCCCCCGTGGATGTGTGGATTCAGCGTGTGATCGACCAGCACTATGCGGGCCAGAACCCCTTCCCGGCTTATGGCAATGCCGGAATTTTGCAGCAGTGGATGTTCTATTTCGCCCGTTCCGAAAAGGAACGAGTCAAATAGAAAGAATAATAAAAAAGAGTAGAGAATAGTGCAGGTGGACCGCAGTGCTGCGCACGGCTCAGAAATATTAGTGCTCTATATTTGACAGAACTCTAATATTTTTGAGCGTTGTGCCAGCAACGCGGTCCACCTGCATTTTTAATTATTCTTTATTATTTATTCATTTGGCAAATAAAGCCGGAACGGTTTTATTTGCCAACCGCCCTGTCCATTCTCCGGTATTGCAGCGCTTCCATCAGCTCTGCGGCGCCGATCTGTTCCACGCCGTTCATGTCGGCAATGGTGCGGGCAACGCGCAGGATGCGGTCATAGGCGCGGGCGCTGTAGCCCATGCGTTCAAACGCACCGCGCAGCAGCTTTTCGGCGGCGGGGGCAAGCGGGCAGTAGCGCCGCAGCATGCCGCTGGGCAGCTGGGCGTTGCAGGTAAAGCCAAGGCTCTTGTAGCGCTGGGCCTGCATGGCGCGTACCGCGGCCACCCGCGTGCGGATGTCAGCGCTCGGCTCGCCGCCGGTTTTGGCGGCAAGGGCGTCGTACTCCACGGGGCGGGCCTCCACATGCAGGTCAATGCGGTCCAGCAGCGGGCCGGAAATCCGCTGCCGGTAGCGCTCAATCGCACTGGGCGTGCAGCTGCATTCCCGCACGCCGGAACCATAATACCCGCACTTGCAGGGGTTCATGGCGGCAACCAGCATAAAACGGCAGGGGTAGGTGGCGGTGCCGTGTACCCGGCTCACGGAGATGCACCCGTCCTCGATTGGCTGGCGCAGCACCTCCAGCGCTTCGCGGCTGAACTCTGGCAATTCGTCCAAAAACAGTACGCCGTTGTGGGCCAGGCTGACCTCGCCGGGGCGGGGCACTGTGCCGCCGCCCGCAATGGCTGCGGCGCTGACACTGTGGTGGGGGCTGCGGAACGGTCGCTGCTGCAATAATCCGGTCCCGGCCTGCACCAGCCCGGCAACGGAATAAATCGCGGTGGTTTCCAGCGCTTCCTCATAACTGAGCGGCGGCAGGATGCCCGGCAGGCGCTTGGCCAGCATGCTTTTGCCGGTGCCCGGCGGGCCCACCATCAACAGGTTGTGCCCACCCGCAGCGGCAACTTCCAGCGCGCGGCGGGCCTCCGCCTGGCCGCGCACATCCGCAAAATCGGGGCCAAGCCACTGCCCGGCGGCATCGTATCCTGTGCGGCTGGCGGGGCTGAGCTTTGCCTGCCCCGCCAGGTGGCGGATCACATCCGCAGCGCTGCGGGCGGGGTAAACTGTCAGCTGCTCGGCCACGGCGGCTTCGGCGGCGTTTTCGGCAGGAACAAACAGCTCGGTCACGCCCGCCTTTTGGGCGGCAAGGGCCATGGGCAGGGCACCGGCAATGGGGCGCAGTGTGCCATCCAGCCCAAGCTCACCCAAAAATGCTTGGTGCGGCTCTGGCTGTGGGATGTACTGCTGCGCCGCCAAAATGCCGATGAACACCGGCAGGTCATACAAACTGCCGGTCTTGCGCACATCGGCGGGGGCCAGGTTGACGGTAACATGGCTGGCGGGCCAGGGGCAGTTCAGGTTTTTGATGGCGCTGCGCACCCGCTCACTGCTTTCCTTCACGGCGGAATCTGGCAGGCCCACCATGGCAAATTTGGGCAGACCGCCGCTGATGTGGGTTTCCACGGTAACGGGGTAGCCATCCAGCCCCGTTACCCCCAGGCTGACAACGTGTGCATACATGGCGCAGCCAACTCCTTTTTTTCAACAAATTGCGTACTTTGATTATTTTCAGTATATCCTGTTCCGCCCGCGGCGGCAAGCATATTTTTTGTGCCCAAAATCTGCCTTGACGCTGTAGGGTAAAAAACAGGCAAAGCCCCGGCAAAAAGCCGGAATTCCAGCTTTTTTTGATTGACAACGCAAACTAAAATTGATATATTTAATTTGAACAAGTAAATTTACCCAAAACTTTTACAGGGTAAGAAAGTGATGGTGTCCAAAATGTATAAAGAAATGTACAGCCGTTGGCTTGCTGCCAACCTGGATGACCCCGACCTGAAGCCGGAGCTGGAATCGATTCAGAACGATGACGCTGCCATTCAGGATCGTTTTGCCGTTGCCCTTAAGTTCGGCACTGCCGGTCTGCGCGGTGTGATCGGCGCCGGTACCAACCGCATGAACGTGTATGTTGTGCGCCAGGCTACCCAGGGCCTTGCCAACTGGGTCAAGACCCAGGGCGGCACCCAGACCGTTGCTATCAGCTATGACAGCCGTATCAAGAGCGATGTGTTTGCCAAGGCTGCTGCCGAAGTTCTGGCCGCCAACGGCGTAAAGGTGCGCATTTACAGCGCCCTGATGCCGGTTCCTGCACTGAGCTTTGCTACCCGGTATTATAACTGCAACGCCGGTATCATGGTAACGGCATCCCACAACCCGGCCAAGTACAACGGCTATAAGGCCTACGGCCCCGATGGCTGCCAGATGACCGATGAGGCCGCTGACATTGTGTACGCCGAAATCCAGAAGACCGACATCCTGACCGGCGCCAAAACCATGCCGTTTGCCGAGGGGCTGGAAAAGGGCATCATCGAATACGTTGGCGATGACTGCATCAACGCCCTGTACGAAGCAATCGAAGCCCGCTCCATCCGTCCCGGTATCTGCAAGACCGCCGGCCTGAAGCTGGTTTACAGCCCGCTGAATGGCTCCGGCCTGGTTCCGGTCACCCATGTTCTGCATGACATCGGCATTACCGATATCACCGTTGTGCCGGAACAGGAAAAGCCGGACGGCAATTTCCCCACCTGCCCGTACCCCAACCCCGAAATTTTCGAGGCTCTGCGCCTTGGCCTGGAACTGGCCGAAAAGTCTGGTGCAGACCTGATGCTGGCCACTGACCCCGATGCTGACCGCGTTGGCATTGCCGTTAAGTGCAAGGATGGCAGCTATGAGCTGCTTTCCGGCAACGAAGTCGGCGTTCTGCTGCTGGATTACATCTGCGCGGGCCGCATTGAGCAGGGAACCATGCCCAAAGACCCCGTCATGTGCAAGTCCATCGTGTCCACCCCGCTGGCGGACAAGGTGGCCGAGCATTACGGTGTTGAGTGCCGCAATGTGCTGACCGGCTTTAAGTGGATCGGCGATCAGATCGCCAAGCTGGAAGCTGCTGGTCAGGTTGACCGCTTCATCTTTGGCTTTGAGGAAAGCTATGGCTACCTGGCTGGTCCTTACGTCCGCGATAAGGATGCCATCATCGGCTCTATGCTGATTTGCGAAATGGCTGCTTATTACCGCGCAAAGGGCAGTTCCATCAAGGAAGAGCTGGAGCGCATTTACACCGAGTATGGCCGCTACCTGAACAAGGTTGACAGCTTTGAGTTCCCGGGCCTGTCCGGCATGGAGACCATGGCGGGCATCATGACAAAGCTGCGGGAGAACCCGCCGGCGGAATTTGCGGGATACAAGGTCGTAACGGTGGCAGACTACAAGGCACGCACCAAAACGGACGTAGCCACGGGCAAAACGGAGCCCATCGAGCTGCCGGCGGCCAACGTGCTCATCTACACACTGGCGGGCGGCGCCAGTGTAGTGGTGCGCCCCTCGGGTACCGAACCGAAGATCAAGACCTACTTTACCACGCTGGGCAAAGACCTTGCCGAGGCCGAGGCACAGCAAAAAGCGCTGGCCGCCGCTGTGGAGCCGCTTCTGAAATAAGCGGACAAATACCGCTTGCATTTCCCTCGGGAACGTGGTAAAATATGAGGGCAATCGTTCCGATGGCTGCTCCGTGCGCACAGGATGGCGCACGCTGGTAGCCTCCTATTGAAGGTTGTGATGGGCGCATGTATTAAGCATGGCCCCCAATGTCATAAACCAGAAAGAGGTGAATACAAGTGAAAGAGGGCATCCATCCGAAGTACGAGGAAGCGGTGATCACCTGTGCCTGCGGCAACACGTTCACGACCCGCTCCACGAAGAAGGAGATCCACGTCGAGGTTTGCAACAAGTGCCATCCGTTCTACACCGGCAAGCAGAAGCTGGTTGATACCGGCGGACGCGTGGACC
>ENA-ORTI01003785-ORTI01003785.1-human-gut-metagenome-genome-assembly--contig:-NODE-3785-length-11291-cov-2.145781_pt1 | contig 11291 bp, 6 predicted proteins | sample MGYA00242071_ERZ509191 | MGnify/ENA primary metagenome ERZ509191 (study PRJEB26280, sample SAMEA2338832) | human gut metagenome | biome: human gut; feature: human-associated habitat; material: faeces...
CTGAGCCACTGTCAGGTATCCGGAAAAAAAGCTGTCCGAAAGAACCGTACCTATCTCTCTTCTGTCATTTTCTGACAGATCTTTTCTGTTTTTTCCAAAAATCCGTATTTCTCCGGAATCCGGCTGTACAAGGCCCAGAAGCATTTTAAAGGTTGTACTTTTTCCTGCTCCGTTGGCTCCGATAAGTCCGGTAACGCAATCTTCCTGAATCTTCATGGAACAATCAAGGGTAAAATCTTTATACTGTTTTTTTACCTGATCAAGTTCTGCAAGCATAGTTTATTCTCCCTCCATTATCAGCCGGAACAGATCACAGATTTCCTCATCTGTCAGCCCGCCTGCCTGCGCTTTGCGCACAGCCTCGTCCAGATCATGTTCCAGCTCTTTTCTTCTTTCTTCCATGATCATCCCCTGATTGGCCTCTGCAATGAAACTGCCCTTTCCATGGACAGTATGCACCAGCCCTTCTTCTTCCAGATAATCGTATGCTTTTTTTACAGTCAGAGCGCTGATCTTCAGCTCACGGGAAAGCATCCGGACTGACGGGAGCGCTGTCCCCGGAGACAGATCACCATTGATGATATCTGCCCGGATCTGTGATACGATCTGTTCATATATAGGAGTCATGGATGTATGGTTAATAATGATATGCATATCTTCTCCTCCTGTATAAACAGTATATAACAGTATAAAACTGTTGTCAAGTGTTATATACTGTTTATTCAAAATCAGGGAGATATTGTCAAGCCATATCCGTGCACATATAAAAAAATACCCTCTCTACCAGTTTCCCGGTAAAAAGGATATTTTATCTGACGCAGCTGCAACATATTATTCAGTGATAATCCAGAAATGTCACAGAAAAAACCGCTTTTCCTTTTCCATTATTTCGATATGTATGAATCTGATCCGTTTCAAAGCGAAGCACATCTTCCGCTGTTACCAGATGCGAAACACCCTCAGCTTCCACCGTTACCTCCCCCTGCAGCACAGAAATATATTCTCTTGTTTTTTCTCCATGGCCACCGCTGATATAAGATTGTCCGGCTTCAATCTCGATCCGGTAGATCTCCACCAGCTGATTATCTTCATAGGGAAAACAGGTCCAGACTTTATACCGGCCTTCTACCTCTTTGGTAGGAACCATCTCCTGCACATGCACCAGGCAGGAATCCAGAGGCGGTGCCTGGATCAGTTCCTGAAAACGGATCCGAAGACCACTGGTGATTTTCCCAAGAACTCCAAGAGAAGGATTAGCAGCTCCCTTTTCAATCTGTGCAAGCATACTTTTGCTGACTCCGGTCTGCTCAGATACCACATCCAGGCTCATTCCTTTGGATTTCCGGATTCTTTTTAGATTTACCGATACATTATGGGTTAAGTAGTCCATCCCGGTTAATTCTCATCTCCATTCCTCTTCTCTCTTCGGCCGGTCTTCCCGCCTGCTGCAAGTCTCATCTTATCGGTCGATCTTTGCGCCGCCCCACCATGGAAATTCCCGGTTCAGCCATTTTCCGGCAAGTTCACTCCATGGTTCACAGGCTCTTACAATTCCTCTGCCATTTTCGTTGGCAGTCAGCTCATTTGCCAGACCAAGCCCGTGAGGTCCCTGTGGAAAAACATGATACTCCACCGGAATCCCTTTTTTATAAAGTGCCTGAACAAAGAGAAGCGTATTATCCAACAGCACTGTCTGATCCTCAAAAGTATGCCAGATAAAGGTTTTGGGTGTATCTTCCGTAACCTGGAATTCCAGGGACATCTGATCTTTCAGTTCTTCATAACGATCTCCCAGAAGATTGCGGAAGCTTTCTTCATGGCCAAATTCTCCGGAGGTAATTACCGGGTAATTCAGGATCATGCCGTCCGGCCGGATCATCTGGTTATCCATTTCCGTAATCTTCGCAAGTTCCTCTGTATTCCAGAATACTCCCAGGGAAGCAGCCAGATGGCCACCTGCCGAAAAGCCGGACACAATGATCTTATTCTTTTCAATATGCCACTTATCGCTGTTCTCTCTGAGAAGAGCTACTGTTTTTGCCAGCTGACGGAGAGCCACCGGATATCTGGCAGGTGCTACACTGTAACGAAGTACCACTGCATGATATCCCATTCCCATAAAACGCACGGCAATCGCCTCCGCTTCCCTATCTGAAGTCATACCATAGGCTCCACCCGGACAGATCACGATCGCAGGTCGCTTCTGTCCCAGATAAAGTTCTTCTGACTCCTGCCAGAAATAAGTTTCATTATAATCAGCCGTTTTATCCTCAATTACAATTTTTTCATTTATCATACCAGTTATCCTTTCTTTATCCGATATCTGTTCTACCATGCGTAAAAATAACGCAGTCTCAGTTTTCCCGGGAAGTGCTGTTTCTTATACAGACACTGCCGGAACCGCTCTGTCATTCCACGGAGCACCCGCAGTTCATGAGGCATAAGCTCCATTCCACCAAAACGATATTTCTGGATCAGGCCTCCTGAACGGAAATATTCCTCCTCGCGGATTCCCGGAAAGCACACTTTCACTTCTTCAAAGAGCGCTGTCGGATCTGTCAGATCACCCTTTACACCACCGATGGCAAAAAGATTCTCTATTTCATCTACATACCATTCTACCAGCTGCCCTTTCGCAGCATATTTCTTTTTCAGATTTTTCCGCATTTTTATTCTGGCCGCTCTCTGCAGTTCCAGAATAAGATACAGAAGAAACAGCCCATATAAAACCAGGACGATCACACCCGGAACTGTTTTCCAGGTATGCTTCTCGATTACCTTGGTTTCAGACTTTCCTGTTCCGTTTCCGGTACCCTGATCTGTTGTATCCGCACCGTTTTCATCACGGACTGTGTTGACACGATAAGAAGGCTTCCCTTCAACCAGCTGATCTGTATAAGTCTCTGTGTACAGTCCCGGCACAACTTCTACCGGCATCCAGCCAAGACCTGCAATATAAACCTCTGCCCAGGCATGTGCATTCTTTGTGGTAAGTATGACCTCCTTTTCGCCTGCATCGGAAGCTGCCTGTGCATCCATATCAGACAAGTGATAACCCTCTGTGTATCTGGCCGGATACCCGGCTGCCCTGTAGGCCATAACTGCTGCCGTAGCAAAGGCAACGGCGTTTCCCTCTTTCTGACCATCCAGAATCCAGTTTACCATATCTTCGTTTTCCGGCATATCCTGTGGAATATCTGTATATCGTATATGATTTCTCAGAGCCTGACGGATCTGCGTTGTCAGTTCGTCGAAATCCATCTCTTCCGGATCCTGATCCTCTGCAAAAAATTCCGCCAGGATCCTTTCTTTCAGCTCATCACTGATATCTGTATAAGAATCCAGGACAAATGAATGATAAACATTTTCTGCTTTTACGTAACTTTCCTGTCTGCTGTCAGACGGATTTTCAAGCCAGTTTCCGGGAATCATACTATCTGCAGTTGCCTCTCCTTCTGATACCTGGAACTGATATCTGCGTGCACCAAAAAAGCTTCTGGATTCCACATTCCAGTCTTTGTGCTCCACACCGTTCTCCCACGCTTCTGCTACAGCCGGCAGATATACATATTTCCGGTATGCGCCTGTATTTTCGACGGACACCTGCATATAACCGGAGTTATTTCCGGAAGCCTGAGCATTCAGTTTATCGTAGACCGCAAACTGGCTCAGCGGCGAAAAACTGTTCTGCTTCAGCCAGCGCAGCATACCCTCATATTCTCCTTCGTATGAAGAGTACGGAATCCCATTCCACTGCATGCCATCATAAGAACCTCCTACGAATCCACGAAGATACAACTCCTGTGGCTGGTTCATTGTAAGCTTCAGTGTTTCTTCCTCCCGGTCAAGAAGTTCCGCTTCTTTTCTCAGATCTCCCTGCGGAAGTGAATCTTCACCATAACGGAATTTCTCAACATCTGCGGAGATTTTCTGCTTCCACTGTTCCAGCTTTACGGATTTCTGATATCCTCCTGTAAGAAAACTTACAACGCCCACAACTACAGCGATCAATGCGATCGCAGAAATTCCCCTCAGGCCAAAATTCTGTCCTCTGGTACTGTATACAATAAAAACGCCAAAAAATCCTGCCAGCGATAAAAGAACCGCCAGCCACATACTGCTGCTTCCAAGAATCAGGCCACATGCAGCAGATGGTATCATAAAAATCATAATTCCATAGATGTTATTCTTTTTAACCTGGGAAAACAGAAACGAAACTACTGCTTCCGCAAACAAAGCCCACAGGATCACGGAGCCAATCCCTGCATTGTTTCCCACCGCAAACAGCGTTGCCTCCGTTCCGAAACGGGAATTCCACATTCCCAGAAAACAGTCTGCAAGATAAAAGATTCCCTGCGTAGTGACCGTAATTGTTACCAGAAAAAGTGCGATCCCGGAAACATATAATATTGTCTTCATTCTCCCTGCCGCTTTTTCCGATCTTTCAGTGATACAGTACAGTACTGTCACCACTGCACCAACAAAAAAAGCAGCAGCCAGACACCACACAGAATAACTGAAGTCCCTCAGAAAAAGCAGGATTCCTGCCAGCACAAGAAAAATCAGTACCGGTTCCGATATTCTGTTTTTTTTCTCTTCTGTCTCATTGAGAACAAAAATCTCATTTTTTTTCATGCTCATCTTCTCTTCCCCGGCTATATTACAATGTTATATGCTTTTTTCTGGTAAGTTTCTGCATCCACAGGGATGACGGAATATCCCTCTGTTGCCATATATTCTTTTCCGTCGCCCTGGTTTACCTGAATGATCGTAAGATCCAGTTCTCTGGAAAGCTGTCGTGCTGCGCTTTCTTCATATTCCGGTGTAATATAAATGATCTTGGTATATTTGCGCCGGATATCTGTCTGAAGAAAACGATACAGAGAGTCCCTGCCATTCTTCTCATGAACAGGACGGCACAGAAGATTCAGCACCATCTGTTCACAGGTTGCCAGAGAATAAACCGGAAAATCCTGCAGTTCTCCGGCCGCACAGCCAACATTATGCTCCAGATTCCGCTCTACCATACTCCGGCTCAGAGCAGACGTAAAAGCAAGGACTGCATCATTGCGCTGATTGGAAATTTCGTTTTCCCCGAAAATTGCCATTACATTATATAAGACCAGAATATTATAATTGGCCGGATAGCCAAACTCCCGCACAACCAGAGTATCGATCTTGGAAGACAGTTTCCAGTGAATGCTTCCCAGCGAATCACCTTTTTCATATTCCCGGAGCCCTGACACTTCGCTTACATCCTGCCCTTTTCGGTTCTGGTCATAAAGCTCTCCGGATATGATCGTTTCAGGCCGCCGCAGAAGCTGTGTATTTAACTGCAGCTGCGCCGGATACACCAGCACTTCCTTCTGTGATGCGCCTGGTCTGGTCCAGCAGAAGGTGATCATAGCATTTCACATGTAACACCGTGATCCTGACACATCCACAGTTTTCCATTTTGATCAGGTGCTGAAACTGCGCGTTTTTCTTTTCGGAAGCACATAGGATCACTGTCTGCGTTTTTTCTTCTCCATACATCGTGTTTTTAATCTGAATTTTCAGCTGGATCCTTCCAAGAGGGCCCCTGTTTTTTTTGCTTATCCGGATTTCCAGGGGAATCTCCTATCCAACATGACAGGAAGATTTTACACTATATTCCATTTTAAATCCATTTAAGCTTACCAGTTCGATCACAAAAGAGAGGACCGGCACAACAACCAGACACAGAAGAACCGTAAGTGCTTCACTTCGGTTGGATATGATATAAATTAGCAGGGCAGCCACCATTGCCGCCCCGTACCAGATTCGATATCTACGCATATTATTTCTGCTTCCTTCCAAATGCAGGACCTGGAACCTCTTTAAGAACCTGGCTCAGTACATCATGTGCTGTGATGCCCTCGATCTTTGCCTGCGGTTTCATAACCAGACGATGTGCACATACATCCTCAAAAATCTCACGTACATCATCCGGAACAACATAATCTCTCTCCCGCAGCACAGCACGGGCACGGGCCAGCTGCGCCAGTGCTGCCGCGCCTCGTGGACTGACACCAAGCTCTACCATGGAATGCTCTCTTGTTGCAGCAGAGATCAGAAATATAATAAAGGATTTCATCTACGATCCGAATAGAATACAAGTATCCCTGGATTTCCTTTACATCATCCAGATTCATTCTCGTTTTCACCAGATCCATATCGCCACTGCCTCTTCTGCTTTTCAGAATCTGTACCTGACTGTCTCTCTCCGGATAACCAATGCTTAAACGCACCATGAAACGGTCCATCTGAGATTCCGGCAGTGCCTGAGTTCCGGCAGTTCCGTAGTGATTCTGTGTGGCAATACAGATAAATGGCTTCGGAAGCACATGGGTAATACCATCTACAGTAACACTGCCTTCCTCCATGACCTCAAGAAGAGCTGCCTGGGTTTTCGGAGAAGTACGGTTGATCTCATCACCAAGAAGCAGATGACAGTCTGCAGCTCCTGGTTTATATTCCAGTTCACCGGTGTTTTTATTGTATACACTGAATCCGGTAATATCGGAAGGCATGGTATCCGGTGTAAACTGGATACGTTTGTAAGAAAGCCCAAGTGCTCTTGAAAAAGCAAGGGCAAGGGTTGTCTTTCCTACTCCCGGCGCATCTTCAAGAAGGATATGACCACCTGCGTAAATAGCCATCAGTACCTTTTCTATGATCTCATCCTTTCCGATAAATACCTTTTTGATTTCTTTCATTACCTGCTCTGACTGTTCTATGATCATGATTCCCTCTCCTTGGCTTCTTCTGTTAATTTTCCGCTTTCTGCCTGCTGTACCGCAGTGATGCTTTCTTCCGTCTGTTCACTTTGTTCTGTCTGTTCCTGAGATGTTTCCTCCGATGATCCATCAGAAATATTTTCATCGGTTGATGGCTCTGTTGTTCCCGGATCTTCCGGCTCCTCTGGTTTTTCCGGTTCTTCTTCCGGTATTTCTTCCGGCTGTGGATTTTCCGGAACTTCCTCGATCACTCCCGGTGTCTCCTGTTCCTCTGTTGTTCCTGCTGCTTCCACTGTATCAGCACTTCCATCCCCGGGCACCGTGATCTCGATCTCGGAAATAGCTGCTGCCTGACGTGCTTTTGCACCATCAGAAAAGGAGTCCAGGATCCGGTATGCTTCATCTTTTCCGAGGATTCCGGTAAGTGTTTCCAGATATGTCTTATAAATGCTGTCACCGTCTTCCTGGCTGTCAGGCACAAGGATCTGATAATCTTCCGCCATACTGCTGGTGGAAAAAGCTCCAAATACCGGCAGCTGTGTTGCCTGAAGCCAGAGTTTATGCATCGCAGTGCATCCGTCAAAAGCAGACGCTCCGATCTGATTCAGACTGCCTGTCAGTATGACATTCTGCACAAAATTACCTTTCGCATCCAATACCTGGTCAGACATCGCACTGCATCCGTAAAAAGCCCTGTCTCCAATCTGTTCCAGATTGGCATATCTTCCCAGATTCCAGCTTGTAGAGGTGCTTAAAGATGCACAGCCTGCATACGCCTCCTCACCGATCCGCTTCAGACCGTTAAACGCAGCAGCCGTACCACCTGTACGGATCAGTTTCGTACAGTCTTTGAAACAATATTTCGGATATTCTTCGATAGCTCCATAAAAACTTACATACTGGATATTATCACAGTCCATGAAGCAGCCCTCTCCCACATGGGTCACTTTTGCGGGAACTGCCGGCTGTTTCAGGGTATCGCAGTTGGCAAAGGCATAAGCCCCGATGTAAGTCAGAGAACTCATCTGAGAGGTCAGAAGTACCTTCAGGCTGACACAGTCACGGAAAGCACCATCTTCGATCACCTGCAGGGAACCTCTCGCAACAACTGTATATGCAACCGCAGCAAGAGAAGTACAGCCTGCGAAACATTCCTCACCATAGACATTTATCGCTGCACGGATCTCAATCTGCGACTCCCTGGCCAGTGACGTACAGTTTTTAAATGCGCGGGTACCGATACGTGGGATCTGAGCGCCTGTATTGCCAAGGCTTAACGTCACAAGGCTGGTACAGTCCATAAAGGTCTCATCGCCCCATTCTGTAATATTTCCAAGAAGTCTCACCAGCTGCAGACCGGTACAGCCCTTGAAGCAACGGTCACCCAGCGCAACATTGGTTCCCTCTGCAGTATAAAATGCTGTTATTTTATCGCATCCTTCAAACGCATCCTCCGCAATACCCACGGTATCTTCCGGAAGCACATATTCTCCACTTAATTCTGTGGATGCTTTTTTCAGGACATGGCCTTCTTCTGTATTTTCAAAAAGTACTCCCCTGATGATCTCCTGTTTCTCATTGATCTCACCCAGAACCTGAGCAGTTGTACCCTCGCCGTAAACCGGATCAAGCACTGGCTGATATGCATTCAGATAAGTTTCCACCATCTCCGGTTTTACCCAGATATGAAGAAATTTCGGCAGTTCTTCCCGCTCTCCGAATATATTTTCACCCAGAGCGGTTACATGGTCTGCTTTGGTCTGCAGGATGGAAAGGTTCTCACAGCCTTCAAAGCAATAATCCGGGATCTGTTCCAGGTTTTCCGGAAGCCTTACGGTTGTCAGCCTTATACAGTTCTCAAAAGTACTTGCTCCCATAACTTCCAGGGTAGTCTGTTCACTGAAATCCATTGTTTCAAGGCTTGTGCACATACCGAAAGCACGCACGCCAATTCCCTGCAGTGTTCCACTCCTTGTCATGGAATCCTGGAATACGACATCCGTCAGTGTACGACAGCCATAAAAACAGTACCGGCTGATTCCCTGAAGCGTTCCATCCAGCACCACCCTTTTTAACATGGTGCAGTTCTCGAAACAGCTTTCTCCCATGCTGCTTAAAGTTTCCGGAAGAACCACCTCTGTAAGGCCGGAACAGCCGTAAAAAGCACTGTTACCTATCACTTCTACAGATGAAAAAATATCTGTCTTCATCATACTTCCACATCCGTAAAAAGCTTCATCTCCGATCTCCACAACACCTGGCGCAGTAACTGACTCCAGAGCAGTACAGTTATAAAAGGCACCCTTTCCAATCTTTTTCACACTATTTTCCACAATGATCTTCGGTGCATTGACACAGTTACGAAATGCATAGTCTCCGATTTCTGTAAGATTAAGACAGCCGGTAAAGTCATAATAGAACTCTCCTTTGCAGTTTTCAAAACAGGAATCTCCGATTTTCTGAAGTGCCATATCATCCTGTATATGAAATCCGTTGGGAAAATCACAGTCCTTCATTGCATTCTTATAAAGAACAGTCGTATTCATCCATATTTTTACATGTTCTGTATAATCTGTCGGCACATTGAGAAGTGTCCATCCATCTGCAGTACTTCCATACAGGATTCCGTCATCCCATCCAAAACCTGTAAATTCATCTCCAGCTGTCAGGATCTCCACATCGGATGACGCACCGTAGGTTTCCTTCTTAAAAAGTGTTTTATTTTCAGATGCAACCATTTCCAGGCTGTTAAGATTCCCAAGGAAATCCTCTCCTGCCGTTTCTACGGATTCCGGGATCAGAAGAATTTCCAGATCATCGCATCCATAAAGGGCGCCTGATGCAATTTCCACCGTTCCCTCCTTGATCCGAAATGCGGTCCTGTCGGTCTGATAAACCCGCACCAGACGATAGGCGATATTTCCCTCTGTAAAAATCTGCTGATACTTCGCTCCATCCTCATAGATATAGCTGCTGTTCTCTGTATATAACAGTGCCCTGGCAGTTCCCTCTCCGTAAATAGGATCAAGAATGCTGCCCCAGGATTCCAGCATACGTTCATAATCCTCCCCCGGCACATAAATCTTCAGATCCAGATTTACTTTATCAGTACCGGAAGTACCGAAAATATGGTCTGTGATCTTCAGATCCGGATTCTGCACGGTAACCGAAACCACACGGCCTGAAAGCACCATACTGTTTTCTTTCAGTTCTTCAACATTTTCTCCCAGAATGATATCCGTAAGGAAACCACAGTCCGCAAAAACTCCTGCTCCGACTGATCTCACATTTTCCGGTACTGTATATTCTCCATGTGTCTTCTGCGGAATAGCTGCCAGAACCCCATCTCCGTTCTTTTCAAGCAAAATTGAATGTTCACTGTCATATGTATAAAGATCCTTCTGTCCGTTTTCTGTTTCAAACACAAGATTGCCGCATTCTTTTCCAAAAGCGAACATATAATTCTTGCAGATCAGATCGTACCGGGAATCCGCAACCTTTATGGTTCCTGAAAAACCGGTTTCCCCCTTCAGCACAGGTGGATTTTCGCCTTTAAATGTGACAACAGCATCTTTTGACAGGCCATCGAAACATCCCTTTCCCAGTGTTGTGACGGTTGCCGGGATTTCCACATTTTTTCTTCCTGCCGGAACTGACAACAGTGTTTTTCCGTCCCTGCTGTAAAGAATACCATCAGAAATACTGAGATCCACATGGAGTTCATCTCCGTCTGCCACCTGATACTCCTGCAGATCCGGCAGATTCTCACTGATTGAGGAGATATCCATTTCCTGTACACCCTGTGTAATGGCAAATGTTTTCACGGATGTGTTTTTCTCATTTAACTTTACTTTGGTAACTCCCATGGGAACTGTCAGCACAGAATCTGTACCTGTGTACTTTTCCAGGACCTGATCTGCTGTATACTGCACTGTTCCTTCATTCTCTGTCACACGGCGGATCTTATATCCATCCGGAACCTCGCTGATATAATCCACCACATTTCTGGTTAAATAATCCCAGTTTGCGACAGGATAATAGAGGTACGCTCTTTCTGTATCCATCAGGGTATTGGAAGATGTCCACCGGAATCCCTGGAGCATATTTGTAAGATAACCATCTTTATTCTCAAGAAATACAATATTTTTGTAGTTGGCACTGATATTCTGCGCTTCATCGCTGTGAAAAGCTGTTTGGATCGCAGGATCTCCCAAGACCGCAATATACCGCTTATGTACCTCCACAAGATCTACATACTTTCCCTTCTTGGCATAATTATATGGAACTTCTGTATATTTCTTCAGAGCACTGTAAAACTCCTCTCCTTTGCTGTTTTCGAGCATTGTTCCCGGAAAATTCTGGGAATAGATCTTATTATCATTGGAATAGCTTACCATATAATTGAGTACCAGATTACTTTTCAATACGGTATAATATGCGCTTGCAGACATTCCTCTGTAAGAAAATGTAGCAAACCGTCCTCCTGCCTCAACCGTGGGAAGCGTTACACTATATCCGTCAGGGCCTCCATAA
>ENA-ORTI01003787-ORTI01003787.1-human-gut-metagenome-genome-assembly--contig:-NODE-3787-length-11270-cov-3.479358_pt1 | contig 11270 bp, 10 predicted proteins | sample MGYA00242071_ERZ509191 | MGnify/ENA primary metagenome ERZ509191 (study PRJEB26280, sample SAMEA2338832) | human gut metagenome | biome: human gut; feature: human-associated habitat; material: faeces...
AGTAAATATGGGTATTGTGGCCGTTTTTTTGTAGATAATTATTCAACCGTCAAATTTACGGGTGTTTTTATAGCAATCTCGGAAAATAATGCAAAAATTCAGCGCAGCAGAACGTGAATTACTGCGTCACAGATTTTCATGTCTTAGACAAGTACTTTCTATTATAGAGCACGGGGAAGGGAAAAGGCAGGAAAAAAATGGACAATGGATATTACAACTGTCTTGTCACATGACAAAAGTTGTGGTATACTAAGCGCTAAAGTGTTAAAAAAATATCACTATTCAGGGTTCTGAATCGTTATAGTAAAAATAGGAAGGAAACAAAACCAATGGATACCAGAAGAGAAAAGCTGGAAGCATTAAAGAAAGAAAAAAATGCTGTCATCATGGCACACTATTACGTGCCGGATGAGGTGCAGGAAATTGCCGATTACATCGGGGATTCGTATTACTTAAGCGACATGGCGACGAAAGTGGACGCCAGTGTCATCGTTCTCTGCGGCGTTCGTTTCATGGGTGAGAGCGCCAAAATCTTAAACCCGGGCAAAAAAGTACTGCTCCCGGATCTGCATGCCGACTGCCCGATGGCTCACATGGCAGAGATTGAAAAAATCAAGGAAGTCCGGCAAGAGTACCCGGATGTGGCTGTCGTATGCTATGTCAATTCCACCGCGGAATTAAAAAGTCATTCCGACGTCTGTGTCACCTCCTCCAACGCAGTAAAAATTGTAAAAGAACTGCCGAACCACGACATCTTCTTTATCCCTGATGAGCATCTTGGTACCTATGTGGCTGAGCAGGTGCCGGAGAAACATATCATCTTAAATGACGGTTTCTGCCACGTACATGCTGCCATCCGCCCGGAAGCTACAAAGGCTGCAAAGGAAGCGCGCCCGCAGGCAAAGCTTCTCGTTCACCCGGAGTGCAGAAGTGAAGTCGTTGCACTTGCCGATTATGTCGGAAGCACCGCAGGCATCATCAAATATGCCGAGGCAAGTAAAGATACCGAGTTTCTCGTTGCAACCGAGCTTGGTGTTTTCGCGGAGCTGAAAAAGCGCTGCCCGGATAAGAAGTTTTATGCAGTGGGAAATACGCAGATCTGCCCAAATATGAAAAAAGTAACATTGGACAAATTAATAGAAGCACTGGAAAACGAGGAGAATGAAGTTCTGTTAAGCGAACAGGAAATTTCAGACGCACATGCGCCGCTGTTAAGAATGCTCGAGCTTGCAAAGTAACAAAATAAGCAGAACGCAGAAGCGGAAAAGAGGAAACGAAATGAAAAAGTATTATGATGCAGTGATTGTAGGATGCGGTGTGGCAGGATGCTTTGCGGCACTTCATCTGCCCCAGGAAGCCGATATTCTGATAGATGGCGTTGGCAGTGCCCTTGTACCAGTCGGTGCCGTTTGCCTGCTCGTAAGGGGGCAGGGTGTGCACACCGCCGTGCAGACGGTCCAGATCCCAAGGCTGGCCGTTACCGATGTACTCGTTCAGCTTCTGGGGCTGGTACTGCGTTGCGATACCAACGGTGTCGATATCGGAGTTGACGCAGTTGGACAGCGGGAAGTCCACGATGCGGTACTTACCGCCGAAGGACACCGCAGGTTTTGCCGTCTTTTGTGTCAGCGCGTATAAGCGCGAGCCACGTCCACCGGCAAGGATCATTGCCACGATTTCTTTTGCCATAGCTTTATTCTCCCCTTTAGCATTTCCTTATTGGAAATGATAGTCAACAGTTCAGAATGTTCGTGCGTGCATCCGTGTGGGCATCCTTATTCCTTGGGTGCTTTTGCTTTGCGGGTGCGCTTTGCGGGTTTGGTTTCTGCTTCGGTCTCAGTTTTTGCTTTTGCCGCGGTCTTTGCCTTGGCGGCGGTTTTCTTTACCGGCTTGTCCGCTGCGGCCTCAGGCTTTGCCTTGGACTTGGCAGCGGTCTTTTTTGCTTTTTCCGGTTTTTCATCCGCCGTTTCGGCGGCCTTGGCCTTGGTGGTGCGGGTCTTTTTTACCGGCTTGTCGGCATCCTTGACGGTGGCCTTTTTGGCGGTCTTTTTTGCCGGCTTGTCCGCGCTGTCCTCTGCTGCCTTGCGGGTGCGCTTTGTGGGCACCTCAAAGTACAAAGTGCTCATGGGCGGCAGGGTAACGGTGATGCTCTGCTCAAAGCCGTGCTGCGGCTTTTTGTGGGTACGCACCGGCTTGTTGTGCACGGTACCGGAGCCGCCGAAAGCGGCATCGTCACTGTTCAGGATCTCTTTATAGGTGCCGGACACCGGTGCACCGAGGGTGTAGCCCTCGCGCAGGACGGGGTTGAAGTTGCAGATGACAAGGATCTGCTTACCGGCGGCATCCTTGCGCAGGAAGGCGATGACGCTCTGCTGCGAGTCGTCCGGTACGATCCACTGGAAGCCTTCCCAGCTGTAATCGATCTGCCAGAGGGCGGGGTGCTCTTTATAGAAGGCGTTCAGGGTGCGGACGTAGTTCTGCAGCTCGGCGTGCTTGTCGTAGTCCAGCAGCATCCAGTCCAGCTGCTTTGCCTCGTTCCACTCGGCAAACTGACCGAACTCCTGTCCCATGAACAGCAGCTTCTTGCCGGGGTGTGCCATCATGTAGCCGAAGAAGGTGCGCAGATTGGCAAACTTGTCGTCATACTCGCCGGGCATCTTGTTCAGCAGGCTGCCCTTGCCGTGCACGACCTCATCGTGGCTGATGGGCAGGACAAAGTTCTCGCTGAAAGCGTAGAAGAAGCTGAAGGTCACCTTGTTGTGGTTGCCGGAGCGGAACAGCGGGTCGGTCTTCATGTAGCTGAGCATATCGTTCATCCAGCCCATGTTCCACTTGAAGTTGAAGCCCAGACCGCCGTCCGAAGCGGGCTTTGTGACCATGGGCCACGCGGTGGACTCCTCGGCGATCATGTACTTGTGGGGGTGACGGCCCAGCACGGTGTTGTTCAGCTTGCGCAGGAAGGCGATGGCTTCCAAGTTCTCCTTGCCGCCGTCCTTATTGGGCTCCCATTCGCCCTGCTTGCGGTTGTAGTCCAGATACAGCATGGAGGCCACGGCATCCACGCGCAGACCATCGATGTGGTACTGCTCCAGCCAGTACAGTGCGCTGGAAATGAGGAAGCTCTGCACCTCGTTGCGGCCAAAGTCGAACACCATGGTGCCCCACTCCTTGTGCTCGCCGCGCTTGGGGTTGGGGTCCTCGTAGCAGGCCTCGCCGTCAAAATTGTACAGGCCGAACTGGTCTTTGGGGAAGTGGGCGGGCACCCAGTCCATGATGACGCCAATGCCTGCGGCGTGCATCTTATCCACGAAGGCCATAAAATCTTTGGGGGTGCCGTAGCGGCTGGTGGGTGCAAAATAGCCGGTGACCTGATAGCCCCAGCTGCCGTCAAACGGATATTCCATCACCGGCAGCAGCTCTACATGGGTGTAGCCCATATCCTTGATGTACGGGATCAGCTCGTCCGCCAGCTCGGAGTAGTTGTAGGGCTTGCCGCCCTCCTTCATCTTCCAGCTGCCGGCATGCATCTCGTAGATATTCATCGGGCCGTTGATCACGTCCGCCTTTTTCTGTGCGGCCTGCCAGGTGGCGTCGTGCCATGCAAAGCCGGACAGATCGTAGACCTTGCTGCCGTTGGACGGCCGGGTCTCGGCGTGGAAGGCGTAGGGATCGGCCTTGTAGACAAGGTCGCCTGCACGGGTGGTTACGCAATATTTATAAACATCGTATTCCTTCATGCCGGGAATGAACAATTCCCACACGGAATCGCCATCCACCTTGTGCATGGGATGGCTGCCGGGCTTCCAGCTGTTGAAGTCGCCCACAACACTGATGGCTACGGCGTGCGGTGCCCATACGCGGAACACAACGCCGGATTCCCCGACCCGTGTTTCCAGATGTGCGCCGAAGTAGCGGTAAGCCTCGCAGTTGTTGCCCTGCTTGAACAGGTACACCGGCAGGTCCGATGTGTTGCTCTGAATCTTTTCTTCGGTCGGTTTCATAAACTGCTCCTCCCCGTGCGGAAGCCGAAAGCGGCTTCCACAGCTTTGTACTCTTTTATATTAAAATGTTTTGACCAGTTTTGCAAGACTTTTTGTCCGAAAAACAAATACAATTAACACAAATTTTCTGGCATTCTCTGTATGTTGTGGGCATATCATCCAAAATTTGCAGCTCAACATCGTGTAAACTGCTCATTTGACAAACGGTTTCAGCGAAAGCGTTGCGGAAACGGGAAAGGGGTCGGGGAAAGCCCACAGACTTTCCCCGACCCCGAAATAAAAATAGTTTTCTACTTAACATCAAAAGAGACCGCTGCACAGTTTGTACAGCGGTCTCTTTGCGTGGTTATTGTGTTTTGTTTACGGCTCAGCCCACAACGTAGACATTGACCTGAATGGCACCGTTGATGACGCTTTCGGCGTAGGTCTCGTAGAACAGGTCTACAAGGATCTGCCCCTTCTGGACGGCGATGCCGGTGTCGGTGGCTACGGCATAGCCGTAGACGAACTTGCCATCGGTGGAGGTGATGTAGAGCTTGGTGCCGTAGGGGATCACGTCCGGGTCCACAGCCACGGTGCCATAGCCCAGACCCAGACCGGAAGAACCCTTGCCGGTACGGGAATAGTAGCCGGTGGCCTTGCCGGTGAGCACCTTGCTATAAGAGGTAGGGGCGTTGGTGGTGCCGTCCGCGCCGGTCAGGGGGGACACCGGCGCACCTGCGCCGTAGGTCTTGATGACGTGGTCGGTGGGCTCCACCGTGGTGGTGGTATCCACAACGGTGCTGTTCTCCAGCTCGCCGTCCACATAGCGGTCGCGGGTGGTCACGGTCTGCTGACCGGCTGCACCGTGCTGCACCGTGGTGGTGCGGCCGGTGTTGCGGAAGTACAGGCTGGTGTAGACATACTGGGTGTCGTAGGGGATGGCCTGAGTTTCCACCCGCTCTGCGTAGTCTACGCGGTGGACCACGATCTTGCTGCCGGCGGTCACAACGTGATCCAACGCCGGCTCGGTGTAGTCGTCCCCTTCAAGGGTGATACCGGCGCGCTCCAGTGCATCGGCTACGGTGCCGAACACCAGCTTTACAGGGTACTCCTGCCCGTCGGCGGTGATGCTGACGGAGAATGCGCGCTCGATGTTCAGGGAGGCAAGATTGCCGCTGAACGCGGTGTAGTAGACCTCATCGCCCTCCTCAGAGCGGATGCCGGAAAGGTGCATGACCTGTGCGGGGGAAGCATCGGCATCGGTCAGAAGGACCTGCCGTGCACCATTGGAGTCGGTGACGTAGGTCAGCCGCAGATTTGCAGCGGTGACGCCAAGGGTAGCCACAAGGCATACCACCATGACACAAAATGCCAGCACACGGGGAGATACTGCCTGCTTTGCGGCAGTAACTGCTTTCTTCAATTTAACGGAAGCGATACGAGACAACTCCTCTCTTTGTCGTATTTGGCGCGGCCGCGGGTCTGTATTGCATCAGCACCCCGGCCGCCCGGACTGTGGCTGCTCTGAGTATAAGCGTCTCACAGTCAAATACGATGCTCTCTTCGGGTAAAAAGAATGAGCACCGTATTACAGGTTGGAATCCGCTTCGGGCAGACCACAAAACTGCCCCGGCACAGGCCGCATCTGCCCATGCCGTGCCGTACGCAGGACGGCTTTTTACTTCATCCAGATAGAATTTAAACGCTGCAACGTTCGTTGCACAAACGCTATTTTACCAGACCGTAAAGCATCTGTCAAATTTGTGTCTTGCACTTTGTTAGATTTGTAACATTATTTTTTGTGCAATTTTCACAGTGTTTCTTTTGATATTTTGGTTTTTAGGTGGTTTCCTTCTGATTTTTTCCTTTTTTCTGGGGGCAATTCGTTCATGAATTTTTAACATTTGCACCGGCTCTTTTCTCTGCGAATAAGGCCGCAGCAGCGGCCGCTGCGCCCAAAACAAGCTGCCCCACATCGCGGGTTTTGCATGGAAAACCTGCAGGGGAATTACCCGGTCCCGGCAGGGGAGAAAAGCTCGCATTTCCGGTGCCAAAACCCCGTTTAGCAAAATGCCGAAGAACAGAAAATTTCACATTTTTAGTACACACTGGATAGTTTTGCGCCCCCGGCGGTACAATCGGGACAGCAAACAGAAAAGGAGGTTTTGCATGGAGATCGAAATCCTTGAGCAGCAGTGCGGCGGCACCGAATTTGTGCCCCGGCCGCACCGGCTGCACCTTGGCGCACAGAACGCCGAGGGGGTGGACCGGCTGCAGTTCATCCTGCCCGCAGCGTGGGCGGGGTGCACCCTGGCGCTGTATCTGCGCCGCAGCGATGGGGTGCAGCTGGCCGCCATTCCGCTGGACGCCGACGACAGTGTGACGGTGGACCGCCGCCTGACCGGCAGCGTGCGGGGACAGTGGATGCTGGCCGCCATAGGCAGCGGCGGTTACACCGCCTACACCCGCCCCGGCAGCTACGATGCGTACGCTACCCTGCCTACGGACGGCGGCAGTGAGGAGCTGCCGCCCTCGGTGTACGAGCAGTTTGTGGCGCGCGTGCTGGAAAGCGCACACGCCGCAGCGGAAAGCGCCCGCCGTGCCGAAAACGGTGCGGCAGATACCGCCATGCAGGCGGCACTGGCGCAAAAGACTGCGGACAAAATTCTGGCCGACCGTACCGATGCCGAGGCCAGCGCAAAGCGGGCGGAGGCTGCCGCACTGCGGGCAGAAAGCTATGCACCCACCGGTGGGCAGGTGCTGAGCGTGAACAGCAAGGGCGGCGCGGTGCAGCTGAACGCACAGGATGTGGGGGCGGTGCCAAGCCCGGCGCAGCCTTTGCCCGGCGAGGTGGTGCGCATTCTCAGCGTGGATGCAGCCACCGGCGCGGTGCAGACCGATACCACCCCGCTGCCGGACCTGCGCCCCTATGTGCGCAGCGAGACCGTGCCTACGGCGGCAACGCCCGGCGCGGTGCGGGCAGACGGGCAGTACGGCGTTGCGGTGCGGGCAGATGCCACCCTGACCACCGTGCCCGCCACGGCGGCGCAGCTGGACCGTATGACCGAGGCCTATGCGCCCCTGACCCCGGCGCTGCTGCCCTACGGCGTAAAAAAGGCGCTGACCAGTGCCGCCGGAGCAGCAGGCTGGTCGGCGCAGGAAAAGGCCGCCGCACTATTGCAGCTGGGCGCGGACGACCGGTTTTACTCCAAGGCTGAGGCAGACCGGAAATTCGGCATGGGCTGCACCCTGCCGCCCGCCACCGCAGCCGTGCTGGGCGGCGTGAAGGTGGGGCGGGGCCTGACCGTGAGCGCAGACGGCACACTGGAAATGACGGCGGAAAACCTTGATACGGTGCTGGGCTTTAGCCTGGCAGAAAAACTGAATCAACTGAGAGGAGTGACGGACATGAACGGAAAGCTTGTCTACACAAGCGACGGTGCAGCGGGCAAAAGCAACAAGACGATGACTGTGCCGGACGAGGTGGATTATATTGTGGTAAGGATGGCGGTCCCTCTGGAATGTACCACGATCGCTACCACCGGCGGAGTAGCCGCAGCGGCGGCTGCGGACTACGGCTGCACCCGCATCGTGCGGGGCGGTACGGCGGTGGCCATAGTGGGCGGCGGCAACACCTACAATCTGCGGGACGGCGTTTACTGCAAGGGCGAAGCACTGGTGAAGGTGAGTTTTGCTGCGAACGGCACGGTGAACATCGGCGTGGTCGATGTAAACCTGGCGAGCAATGACAACGCTTATCCCTTCAACGTGGAGGGCTACCAGTATGTGTAAGGGCGGTGCAGCATGAACGAGATGACCATCCGGCTGGACAGAAACGGCGCGGCAGCGGTGCCCGGCGGACAGCTGCTGCTGGGGTATGCGGGCAACCGGGGCAACTACCGGCTGCGCATCGAGCAGCGGGGCGAGTGGAAGGGGCTGACCGTGTGTGCCCACTGGCACACCCCCGGCGCAAGCGCGGCTACGCTGGTGGAAAACGGAATCCTGACCGTACCGGCGGCGGTGACGGCAGTGCCCGGCGCGGGCTGCCTCACCTTTGAGGGCACGGACGGCAGCCGCACCGTGACCAGCGCTGATGTGCGGTGCAAAGTATGCGCCAACAGCGGCACGGCAGAGGGCACGATGCCCGCCCCGGCTACGCCTGCGTGGGAGGCGCTGGTAGGGCTGCTGGGCACAGGCGGCGGTATTACCACCGCGGAAAAACAGGCGCTGCTGACAGTACTGCGCATGCTGGCGGCGGGCAATGACGCAGCCATGGATGCCTGTGACCGTCTGGCGACGCTGTGGGGCAACCCGCAGCCGCCGAAGGAGAACGTTTTTGCCGTGCTGGGGCAGGCGATCCTTGGAAAAATGATCTTAGGGAGGAACAAATGAGCTACGTAAAACAGAATTTTGTGGACGGCCAGACCCTGACGGCTGCCCAGCTGAACCACATGGAAGCAGGCATTGCCAATGCTGCCGGAACGCAGGGCGAAAAAGGCGACAAGGGAGAAAAGGGCGACCCCGGCCCGGCGGGTGCAAAAGGTGACCCGGGCGAGGGCTTTACCGCCAACGCAAAGGCGCTGCTGCTGAACCTGTTTGAAAATGCAGCCTATAAGACCGACACGATGCAGCCCACCCTGAATGCTCTGCGTGCAGAGTGGGGCGGCAGTGCACAGGAAGTTCCGGTGCAGAGCGTGAGCCTGAGCGCCGTGACCATGACCCTGAACGAGAGCGAGAGCAAGACCCTGACGGCCACCGTGCTGCCCGCGAACGCAACCGACAGGGCGGTGGTGTGGAGCGTTCTGCCTACCGGCTTTGCCACTGTGGCAAACGGCGTGGTGACAGGCATCAAAGCAGGTAACTGCACCGTGACTGCCACAGCAGGCGGTAAGAGTGCAAGCTGCGCGGTAACGGTGGAAGTAGTGGAGACAGCACAGCTGATCTACAGTCTGCCCGGCGAGACCGTGCTGACTCAGGGACTGGACACCGGCCTGAAGCTGCTGGAGCACGCCTCCACCGAGACGCCGCAATACACGATCCTAGTGGATGCGAAAGCGGGGGACGACTTTAATGCCAACACCTGGCCTGCCTTCCTGCACTGCCTGACCGAGACCGGTGATACCGGCAATCTGCCCGGCTTCAACTCCACCAGCAGCCCGCTGAACAAAAAGACCGAGTTTGCCTACTACAACTACGGCGGCGTGACCCTGTCAGACAGCATCGAACACTTCAAGACCCGTACGCGGTATGCAGTGCAGATCGACGGCAGAAAATATCGCGGCGGCAGTACCTACTGCCCGCTGACCGAGTGGAAAACCACAAACGGCACAATCATAGATGTGCCCCAGACCTTCCTGATCGGTGCGGCGCAGAGCGCGGACGGCAGCAAAAAGCAGCAGTTCTGGTCTGGTACGCTGTACCAGTGCAAGGTGTATAAAGGCCTGCTGAGTGACGACAAGGTGAACGATTACATCGAGAAGGGGTGGTAAAATGGAAGTGTTTGACATCAACGGTCAGATCATCAGCCCGCTGGCGGGAAAAACACTGTACGTTGCGGGTGACAGCATCGCCTACGGCAAGGGCAGCGCAGGCGGCTACGGCAAATGTATTGCAGACAAGTACGGCATGACCCTGACCAATGAAGCGGTGGACGGCGCAACGCTGACCCCGAATATTACCGATAAGGTATACGGCGGCACGCGTGGTTGCATCAGCACGGTGGTGACAAACTCCACAGCGCTTGCAAAGGCAGACTACATCCTGTTGGAGGGCGGCGTGAATGATGCCTGGAACAACGCCCCTGTGGGTACCTTGACCGATGGGTTTGCCGCTGCCTACGATGAAACGACCATGACCGGCGCGCTGGAGAAGATGCTGGACGATCTGGCAACGAATTACAGCGACAAGTGCGTGGCCTATGTATTCCCGCACGGCGGGATGTTTGCAGGCAGCGAAAACTGGTACAAGACCTATAAGCCTGCCATCCTTGCGGCGCTGAAAAAATGGGGCGTGCCCTACGTTGACATTGCGGAGACCACCCCGCCTATGGGAAAACACGGCGTCAGCGAACTGGGCGATAAGTACACCAGCGACGGCACCCACCCCAACGCAGCGGGCTACGAGCGGTTTTATGCAGAGCCCATCGCAGCGCTGCTGAAACGGCTGTAAGGGGGCGCACGATGGCATTGCAAGCGTATTCTCTTGCCCGGGACGGCAGCACCGCCCTCTCGCCGCACTTCTGTGTGCGGGAGTTCCGCTGCAAGGACGGCAGCGACCCTGTCTTCATCGACACGGCGTTGGCAGAACTGCTGGAGCGTATCCGGGAGCACTTCGGAAAACCGGTGACGATCACCAGCGCCTACCGCACCCCGGCACACAACGCCAAGGCAGGCGGGGCAAAGTTCAGCCAGCACCTGTATGGCCGGGCAGCGGATATCCGGGTGCAGGACGTGAGCGTGGAGGGCGTGGCCGCCTACGCCGAAAGCCTGATGCCGGACCGGGGCGGCGTGGGACGCTACCCCGCGAAGGCGGGCAGAGCCACCGGCTGGGTGCACGTGGATACCCGGGCAGACAAAGCCCGGTGGAGGGGGTGAGCGCGATGACAGGCATCATCTCAGCCATCATTGCAGGCGCGGTGACCCTGATCGGCGTGCTGATCGCCAACGGAAAAAGCCAGGCGGTGACCGACACCAAGCTGGAAGAACTGACCCGGGAGGTGCGGGAGCATAACAACTTTGCCCGCCGCGTACCCATTTTAGAAGAACAGATGAAGGTGGCCAACCACCGCATCGCAGATTTAGAGAAAGAGAGGAACTGAACCTATGAACGATACCCATTGCAAAATTTCTGCCGCTACGCTGGCGCGCACGGCTGCGCTGGCACTGGCACTGACCAATCAGGTGCTGAGCGCCTGCGGCAAGCCCATGCTGCCCATCGAGAGTGCCACTGTGGAGCAGCTGGTGACCACTGGCCTGACCGTGACCGCCGCCCTTGTGAACTGGTGGAAGAATAACTCCTTCACCCCGGAGGCCATCAAGGCCGACGGCTATCTGGAACAGCTGCGGGAGAAGAAGTAAAGGCCACAGAGTAGGCGGGACGATTTAGAATGCGCGCCGCGCTGCTTTGCGCATAGTCAGCGGAAAAATTATTCTTAATTTGGGGCTCAGGAAAGTCTGCGGAGCTTGTCGGGGCAAAGCCCCTCCATCTGCTTGCGCAGACCGCTCTGCCGCTTAAAAGCCTCACTGGGGCTTTTATTGCTGCGCAAACGCGGACTTTCCTGAACCCCTT
>ENA-ORTI01003795-ORTI01003795.1-human-gut-metagenome-genome-assembly--contig:-NODE-3795-length-11246-cov-5.721115_pt1 | contig 11246 bp, 9 predicted proteins | sample MGYA00242071_ERZ509191 | MGnify/ENA primary metagenome ERZ509191 (study PRJEB26280, sample SAMEA2338832) | human gut metagenome | biome: human gut; feature: human-associated habitat; material: faeces...
GTTATCAGGTGAAGCGTAAAGCCGGATGGGATACGCACGGACTGCCTGTGGAACTAAGTGTAGAAAAGGCATTAGGTATCACAAAAGAAGATATTGGTAAGAAAATCTCTGTTGCCGACTACAATGCGGCTTGTCGGAAAGACGTGATGAAATATACCAAGGAGTGGGAAGACCTGACTCATCGGATGGGATATTGGGTGGATATGAAGCACCCTTATATCACGTATGATAATCGCTATATTGAGACATTATGGTGGCTATTGAAGCAACTGCATAAAAAAGGTTTATTATATAAAGGATATACGATCCAACCATATTCACCGGCTGCAGGAACAGGATTGAGCTCACATGAGTTGAATCAACCAGGCTGTTATCGGGATGTAAAAGATACAACGGCCGTTGCTCAATTTAAAATGAAGAATCCTAAACCGGAAATGACGGAATGGGGAACTCCTTATTTTATCGCCTGGACAACTACTCCATGGACATTGCCTTCAAATACGGCTCTTTGTGTGGGACCCAAAATTGACTATGTGGCTGTACAGTCTTACAACGCTTATACCGGAGAACCTATCACGGTTGTTCTGGCAAAAGCTTTATTGAATGTACACTTCAATGCAAAAGCTGCTGATCTGAAATTGGAGGACTACAAAGCCGGAGATAAACTTGTACCGTTTAAAGTGATTGCCGAATACAAAGGCACTGATCTTGTCGGTATGGAATATGAGCAGTTGATTCCTTGGGTGAAACCGGTTGAGGTATCTGAAGATGGCAACTGGAAGCCTAGTGATAAGGCTTTCCGTGTGATACCGGGTGATTATGTTACTACAGAAGATGGTACAGGTATCGTTCACATTGCACCTACATTTGGTGCGGATGATGCGAATGTGGCACGTGCTGCAGGAACCCCGTCACTTTTCATGATTAATAAGAAAGGCGAAACTCGCCCGATGGTGGATTTAACTGGTAAATTCTATCTGTTGAATGAGCTGGATGAGAATTTCGTAAAAGAATGTGTTGATGTAGATAAATACAAAGAATATCAGGGTGCATGGGTGAAAAATGCTTATGATCCTCAATTTATGGTGGATGGCAAATACGATGAGAAAGCTGCGCAAGCTGCCGAATCTTTGGATATTGTCATTGCCATGATGATGAAAGCAGACAACAAGGCTTTCAAGATAGAAAAGCATGTCCACAACTATCCGCACTGCTGGCGTACAGACAAACCGGTGCTTTATTATCCGTTGGATAGCTGGTTTATCCGTTCTACCGCTTGCAAGGAGCGAATGATGGAATTGAATAAAACCATCAACTGGAAACCGGAATCTACCGGAACCGGCCGTTTTGGCAAGTGGCTGGAAAATCTGAATGACTGGAACCTTAGCCGTTCTCGTTATTGGGGTACTCCATTACCTATCTGGCGTACAGAAGATAATACGGATGAGATATGCATCGAATCTGTAGAAGAACTTTATAATGAAATCGAGAAATCGGTAGCTGCCGGATTTATGAAATCCAATCCATACAAGGATAAAGGTTTCGTGCCGGGTCAATATTCGGAAGAAAATTATGATAAGATTGATCTTCACCGTCCTTATGTAGACGACGTCATATTGGTATCGAAAGACGGCAAACCGATGAAGCGTGAATCAGACTTGATTGATGTATGGTTCGATTCGGGTGCTATGCCATACGCGCAGATCCATTATCCGTTCGAAAATAAAGAACTGTTGGATAACCGTCAGGTATATCCGGCTGACTTTATCGCAGAAGGAGTAGACCAGACTCGTGGTTGGTTCTTTACCTTGCATGCTATCGCTACGATGGTATTTGACAGTGTGTCATACAAGGCTGTTATTTCTAACGGTCTGGTACTCGATAAGAACGGTAACAAGATGTCTAAGCGTTTGAATAACGCTGTCGATCCGTTTACTACGATTGAAAAGTATGGTTCCGACCCGTTGCGTTGGTACATGATTACCAATTCTTCTCCGTGGGATAACCTGAAATTTGACGTTGAAGGAGTGGAAGAGGTTCGCCGTAAATTCTTCGGTACCTTATATAATACGTATTCATTCTTTGCGCTTTATGCGAATGTAGACGGATTTGAGTATAAAGAAGCGGATGTACCGATGGCAGAACGTCCGGAGATCGACCGCTGGATTTTGTCTGTATTGAATACATTAATAAAGGAGGTAGATACATGCTATAATGAATATGAACCGACAAAGGCAGGACGTTTGATTTCTGATTTTGTGAATGATAATTTGTCCAACTGGTATGTTCGCCTGAATCGTAAACGTTTCTGGGGTGGTGAATTTACACAGGATAAATTGTCTGCTTATCAGACATTGTACACTTGTCTCGAAACAGTTGCCAAACTGATGGCTCCTGTATCTCCGTTCTATGCAGACCGTCTGTATACTGACTTGATTACAGCAACAGGACGCGACAATGTAGTTTCTGTCCATCTTGCCGAATTCCCGAAATATCAGGAAGAAATGATAGACAAGGAACTGGAAGCCCGTATGCAAATGGCACAGGATGTTACATCTATGGTGTTGGCATTGCGCCGCAAGGTGAATATCAAGGTACGCCAACCGCTGCAATGTATCATGGTTCCGGTGGTAGATGAAGAGCAGAAAGCTCATATCGAAGCTGTGAAGAACCTGATTATGAATGAAGTGAACGTAAAAGAAGTCAGATTCGTTGATGGTGCAGCCGGTGTATTGGTGAAAAAAGTGAAATGTGACTTTAAAAAGCTAGGCCCGAAATTTGGCAAGCAAATGAAAGCAGTAGCTGCTGCTGTTGCAGAAATGTCACAGGAAGCCATCGGTGAATTGGAGAAAAACGGAAAGTATACATTAAACCTGGATGGTGCGGAAGCTGTTATTGAAGCATCAGATGTCGAGATCTTTAGTGAAGATATTCCGGGATGGTTGGTTGCCAATGAAGGCAAACTGACAGTAGCGCTTGAAGTGACTATTACCGAAGAACTGCGTCGCGAGGGTATTGCTCGTGAACTGGTGAACCGTATTCAGAATATACGTAAGTCAAGCGGCTTCGAGATTACAGACAAAATAAAAATAACAATCTCGAAAAATACGCAAACAGATGATGCGGTAAATGAATATAATACTTATATTTGTAACCAGGTTTTAGGCACATCTCTTGAACTTGTAGATGAAGTGAAAGACGGAACAATGCTGGAGTTTGACGACTTCTCATTGTTTGTGAACGTGATAAAAGACTAATACTATATTGATTAACCTTTTAAAATTGTAAAGTTATGGCAGAAAAGACTAGATATTCGGATGCGGAACTCGAGGAATTCCGTGCCATTATTATGGAGAAGCTAGAATTGGCACAACGTGACTATGAACAGTTGAAGAAAAGTTTGATGGGACTGGACGGTAATGATACCGACGATACATCTCCTACGTATAAAGTATTGGAAGAAGGAGCTAATACGCTCTCCAAGGAAGAAACGACCCGATTGGCACAACGTCAGCTGAAGTTTATCCAAGGATTACAAGCTGCTTTGGTACGTATTGAGAATAAAACGTACGGCATTTGCCGTGAAACCGGAAAGTTGATTCCGGCAGAACGTCTGCGTGCTGTTCCTCATGCTACATTAAGCATTGAAGCAAAGAACAGTGGTAAAAAATAACAGATAGCAAGTAGGCTACAGGTAACGAGCTACAAGTAGCTGCGCAAAGTTTACGCACGGCACTTGTAGCTCGTTATGTTTAACTTATAATAAACACATGAAGAAACTATTCACGAAGGGGAGAATTGCCCTTCTCGTTATCTTTTCCGTATTGATTATTGACCAGATCATCAAGGTCTGGATTAAAACTCACATGTACTGGCACGAAAGTATACGTGTGACCGATTGGTTTTATATCTATTTCACCGAAAACAACGGGATGGCTTTCGGTATGGAAATCTTCGGCAAGTTATTCCTGACAACATTCCGCATTGTTGCAGTAGCATTGATAGGGTGGTATCTCTATAAAATCATAAAGAAAGGGTTCAAAACTGGTTATATCGTCTGTGTGGCTCTTATCCTGACCGGTGCTTTGGGGAACATCATAGATAGCGTGTTCTATGGAGTTATTTTCAATGAAAGCACTCATTCGCAGATTGCCAGTTTCATGCCCGAAGGTGGTGGATATTCTACTTGGTTTTACGGAAAAGTGGTGGATATGTTTTACTTTCCGATTATAGATACAAACTGGCCTACATGGATGCCGTTTGTGGGTGGAGAGCATTTTATATTCTTTAGTCCGATCTTTAATTTTGCGGATGCCGCTATCAGTTGCGGTATCATTGCCTTGTTACTCTTTTATAGTAAATATTTGAATGAGTCTTATCATTCGCTGGATAAAGATAAAAAGGAAGCTACGGATCATGAAAAATAAATTTCGGTTTCATCTGTGTCTCATCTGCATGTTCGTGTTTGCGGTAGCCGGATGTAAAGTGAAAAGACCCAGTGATGTAATCTCGGAATCGAAGATGGAGAATTTGCTGTATGATTATCATGTGGCAAAGTCTATGGGAGATAATTTGCCTTATAGTGAGAACTATAAGAAAGCATTGTATATCGACGCCGTTTTCAAGAAATACGGGACTACACAAGCTGCATTTGACTCATCCATGGTTTGGTATACCCGTAACACAGAGATTTTATCGAAAATTTATGATAAGGTGAAAAAACGCTTGAAAGACGAACAGGAACTTGTTGGCGACCTGATAGCCAAGCGTGATAAGAAACCGAAAATGACCAAGCAGGGTGATAGCATCGATGTCTGGCCGTGGCAGCGTATGGTACGTTTGACCGGTGAAATGATGGATAATCAATATGTATTTACTTTGCCGACCGACTCTAACTACAAAGACCGGGATACACTGGTATGGGAAGTGCGGTATCGTTTCCTGGAGCCGATGCTTGCCGACTCTTTAAGAGGTGTCACTATGGCTATGCAGGTGATTTATGAGAAAGATACGATCAATCATTGGAAAACGGTGACTGAACCGGGTGTGCAACAAATTCGTTTGTTTGCAGACACATTAGGTTCGATGAAAGAAATAAAAGGTTTCATTTATTATCCGATGGATAGCCAGGAAAAAGGCGGGGCAGTATTGGCCGACCGCTTCATGATGACTCGTTATCATTGTACGGATACGCTCGCATTTGCTGTACGCGATTCTTTGAATAAGATAGAAGCATTGAAAGCGGATTCTTTGAAGAAGATAGCTACTAAAGAAAATGCCGACTCTTTACATAAGGTCATAGACAAGAATAAAGATGACATTCAGCGTCTGACACCGGAAGAGATGAACCGTCGTCGTACGGGAACTCATCGTGAGAAGAAGCCGGAGCAGATTCAGGTGGAACAGCATATCCAAAAGGAACGGATAGAGCAAAGAAAAGAACGCCAGATGAATCAACGCAGGAAGCAGCAACAAAGACGTTCAAACAACTGATTGTAATGAAACGTTTTGCTTCTCATTATTTGCTGATACCTGCCGTCGGATATATGAAGCAGCAGGTAGTGGAGATCACTGACGAAGGAGTTGTCCGAGGTGTGTTCCCATTGACCGAAGAGATTGAATCGGTTGAATGGATGCCGGGAGTGATTGTGCTGCTTTCTGAAAGTCAGATGGAAGAAATAAAAAACACTGGGATGATTTTAAAAAACATCCCAGTGTTTCAAATTAATCTTCCCAGTGTTTCGAATCAATCTTCCCAATGTTTTAATGAGTATCTGCAGGAAGCAGAAAAGAAGGGGGAAGCTTTATTTCCTTATTTATTTTATCCTTTTGATTTTACTTCCATGCAGCCTGTCGACGGAACTCGGCACAGATTACTGCGGTAGCAATGGCTACATTCAGAGACTCGGATGTCTCTTGGCCTGCCGGATAATTGGGGATATATAATTTTCTATTGATTAATGTGGCTACCTCTTTCCCTATGCCATTCCCTTCATTTCCCATTACGATCAAGCCATTGGCCGTTAATGGTTGTTCATACATATTTTTTCCATCCAGGAACGTACCGAACACAGGAGTATCTCCGAGCGACCGGATAAAATCGGGGAGGGAAGTATAATGTACTTTCACCCGGGCAATTCCACCCATAGTGGCTTGTATGGTCTTAGGGTTATATACATCTACCGTATTCTGCGAGCAGATAATATGTTCGATGCCAAACCAGTCGGCCAGACGGATAATGGTACCCAGATTTCCGGGATCTTGTACATCGTCCAATGCAAGGCAAAGTGATTGGCGGACTGCTTCCGGATCCAAAGTATATTGTGGTTGTTCGAAAATGGCAAGTACCTGTTGGGGAGTTTTCAATAAACTGGCCCGTGAAAGATCTTCCTGTGAAACTTCTACCAGTTCACTTGCGTCAATACTCGGATGCTCCTGAAGCCAGAAGGGAGTGGCTGCTAAAAAACGACAGGGAAAATGTCCGAGTAAATCACCTACCAATTTAGGACCTTCAGCCAGAAATACCCGCTCTTCTTTACGTATTTTCTTCAGTTCCAGCGAGTGGATAAACTTTATTTTGTTTTTACTTAATGATGCCATAGATTTGATATTCTTTTGCAAAGCTATAAAGATATTTCCAATCTATCCTTACTTTCCTCTCTTTTTCTTAAATTATTTTCCCCGTCAGAAAATATAATTTATCTTTGTAAGCGCATTTTTCATGCTATCGATGTAAAACCGTATGAGGAGAAATTTTCTTTATTTGCTTGCTTCTGCTGCTGTCTTGTCACTTGCTTCGTGTACTACCACTAAGTTTGTGCCGGATGGATCTTATTTGCTGGATGAAGTCAAAATTCGTACGGACCAAAAAAATATACGGCCTTCTTCCTTGCGCATGTATGTTCGCCAAAATCCTAATGCCAAGTGGTTCAGTCTGATAAAGACCCAACTTTATGTATACAATCTGTCGGGGCGTGATTCGACCAAATGGGGGAATAAGTTCTTGAGAAGAATAGGGGATGCTCCCGTAATATATAGCGAGGACGAAGCGCAACGTTCTGAAGAAGAAATCACTAAGGCTGTGCATAATATGGGATATATGGCGGCAACAGTGAAACGTTCGACCAAAGTAAAAAAGAAAAAGATCAAAGTATATTATGACGTAACGGCAGGCAAGCCATACGTTGTTCAATCTATCAAATATGATATTTATGATCCTAAAATAGCTGCGCTTCTCAAACAGGATTCTGCCAGAAGTTTGCTGAAGGAAGGAATGTATTTTGATGTGAATGTATTGGATGCGGACAGGCAACGTATCACGAATAAGTTACTTCGGAATGGTTACTATAAGTTTAATAAGGATTATATCGGATATACTGCCGATACCGTTCGTAATACTTATAATGTAGATCTGACTCAACATTTGCAGATGTATAAAGCTCATGCGAATGATTCTGCAAGAGCACATCGGCAATATTGGATCAATAAGATTAATTTTATTACGGATTATGATGTTTTGCAGTCCTCGGCAATGAGCAGTGTGGACATCAATGATTCGGTACATTATAAGGGATATCCGATTTACTATAAGGATAAACTCTATTTGCGTCCTAAAGTTCTTACGGATAACCTTCGGTTTGCTTCCGGTGATCTGTATAATGAGCGCGATGTGCAGCAGACCTATTCCAGTTTTGGACGTTTATCGGCATTGAAATATACGAATATCCGTTTTATTGAGACTCAAATAGGAGATTCAACGATGCTCGATTGCTATGTGATGCTGACCAAGAGCAAACATAAATCAGTGGCTTTCGAGGTAGAGGGAACTAATTCTGCCGGTGACTTGGGAGCGGCAGCTTCCGTTTCTTTCCAGAATAGGAATCTCTTTCGCGGGTCGGAAACGTTTATGATAAAATTCCGTGGAGCGTATGAAGTCATTTCCGGACTTCAGGCAGGTTATTCGAATAATAACTATACAGAGTACGGGGTGGAAACGAGTATCAACTTCCCTAATTTTCTGTTCCCTTTCATTTCCTCTGATTTTAAACGGAAAATCAGGGCTACAACAGAGTTTGGTTTACAGTATAATTATCAGTTGCGACCGGAGTTCTTGCGTACGATGGCTTCTGCTAACTGGAGTTACAAGTGGACACAACGTCAGAAGATACAACACCGTATTGATTTGATAAATATTGCTTTCCTTTATTTGCCCCGTATCTCTGAAAGGTTTAAAGAAGACTATATAAATAAAGGACAGAACCATATATTCCAGTATAATTATCAGGATCGACTGATTATAAATATGGGATATAGCTATAATTATAATAGCGTGGGAGGATCGATTATCAATAATACGATTGCTTCTAATTCATACTCCATCCGTTTTAATTTCGAATCGGCGGGAAATGTAATGTATGCTCTGTCAAAGGCTGCAAACATTCGGAAGAACAGTAATGGTGAATACGCTATTCTGGGAATTCCTTATGCTCAATATCTGAAAGGGGAGTTTGATTTTGCTAAGAATATCAGAATCGATTATCGTAACTCTTTTGCGTTTCATGCTGGTGTGGGAATAGCTGTACCTTATGGAAATGCGAAGACTATTCCGTTTGAGAAACAATATTTCTCTGGTGGAGCCAATAGTGTCCGCGGATGGAGTGTTCGCGATTTGGGACCGGGCTCTTTTGCAGGAAATGGGAATTTGCTCGATCAATCCGGAGATATTAAACTGGATGCCAGTATTGAATACCGAAGCAAGTTATTCTGGAAGTTTCAGGGGGCGGTATTTATTGATGCTGGTAATATCTGGACCATCCGGAGTTATGCCAATCAACCGGGAGGGGTTTTCAAGTTTGATAGGTTTTATAAGCAAATAGCAGTGGCCTACGGATTAGGTCTCCGCCTGGATTTGGATTTCTTTATTTTGCGTTTTGACGGAGGTATGAAAGCTGTCAATCCTGCCTATGAAACGAGGAAAGAGCATTTCCCCATCATTCATCCTAAATTCAGTCGTGACTTTGCTTTCCATTTTGCTGTGGGATATCCTTTCTAATCAGCCATTTATTATTTACTCTTACTAATTCGAGCGTATCTTGCAGGGAACTTACGTATTCCATTTTTCCTCCGATGGGATGAATGACGAATGCATTTTTGATTTGGCAGACAACCGACGCTTCTTCTAAATTAGCATCTATCTCACTTGAAATAACAGAAACTTTTGCAGCGCCTCGTGTCTTAAGTTGCTCCAGATGGGGTTGCCCGACATTAGATGCTAAGAAACTAAGATAAGATTGAGAAGAAGGCGTGCTCCATTCTTTGGCGACCGGATAATTGAAATTATAAAAGGCTTCACAGAAATCTATGGCTGTCTGTTCTATTTGAGTTTGAGGAGTCTGTTGCTGACAAGATAGACAGGTGAAGATTAGAACAGAATAGATAAGTGTATGTAGTTTATTCATAGTACAAAAGATTCTTGATAGAAGAAGATAAGATTGAAAAAGGAGATGAAACTCCTATATGATGTTTCATCTCCTTCGTATTTGTTTTTATTTTTAGCGGGCGGCAAACATAAAATTGCTCATTGTAGCCTGGCGTGCTGCCAGCATGCCTTGAGCATCCAGCGTTACATTCATCTTTTCGCCATTTGGCAAGAACAAATCAGCAGTGCCATCATTGTTCATTTTTACTAATTCAGCGCTTTCACCGTTTGCAACGACATTCCATGTGTTGGCTTCTTTGTTGTAGATCAGGTCCATTGAAGCAGTTTCGCCCTCTTTAGTAATGGAATATCCATTCTCAAGAGTTTTCACCATGTAGTTGCCGTTTTCTCCTTTTACTTTCTTTACGTCACCTACATTAGCCATCGGATTGGAGCCACTCCAGAATTCGATTGAGTTGATAACTAAAGCATCAGCCAGGTAAGCTACACCATAAACCGGAACAATGTTGAAAGCAAGGAATACGAGTTCGTTTACAAACTTGTTTCCAACTGATTGATTCCAGGAAGACAGGCGGTTGAATAAACCAAATGATCCTACACAAGAACTGAATAATAAGCTACCACTAAGTACTACTGCGACTAAAGTCAGTTTTCCTCTTTTCATGTTAAAATGTTTTTGATTAATAAAAAATATTGATAATTTCTCTCTTATGTGTATGCAAATATAATATTTTTTAATTAATCGGGGCTGTTATTTCTAATTTTTGTATACTCTTGACTTCCGCCGTGACAATTCGTTTCCTATGATATGGTCTATTGAAAATTTACCGGGACCGGCAATATACATCAATATAAATACAACTAAATAGATGAAAGCTAGCTCTTTAACCGCAAATACGTCATTAGCATGAACAACAAAGAAGGCTACTATCATTGTGAAAATCATCGGGATCATTGCCAAGCGATACAGGAATCCGATGATTACGCCTACTGCGAGACACACGATACCGGTGATGATCGGTATGATGATGTTGCTCATGTCTGTTGGTGTGTCCTCCTATTTACGAATTTTGGGAGACGGCACAAAACCAAGACAATACCGCAGATCTGCGGTGCTGTTTCTCAATAGAGCGGCAGTTCGGCAGAAAACAAGCTGATTCCACGGTGAAACACGCGCAGCACGCATGAGCACTGCACGAAGAATAAAGGCGGAATACGCCGAAAAAGCGAAGATTCGCTCGAAAAATCAGGGTTTTGCGCTGTCAAAAGAAAAATGCGGTTCCGTCAATCCGCATCGGAATTGGCGGTTCATGATAATGCCTTTGAAAAAAGCCGTGCTCACCATTGGCACCGGCTCTGTTACAGCAGGTATTATACTATGTTTAATTGTAAAGCCTATTCGTCAAACTGTCAAGAAAAAGACAAGCTGACATACGCGGTTTTTGGTGTTTTTTGAAAACGGCCGGTGTGCGCTCTTGTGAACAGCAGGGTGATTTGCTATAATAATTCTGTATTCCCTCATGGAAGAGACGAGGAGGAACGACTATGAACGAGTCTATGTGCCGCGTACAGCGCGGTTCTTTCGTATATTATACCTGCCGACGGATTCCGGTGCGGCATGCCTTCACCACCAAATTCGGCGGTGTGAGCACAGGCGCGTGCGAAAGCCTGAATTTAGGCTTCAACCGCGGTGACGAGTTGGAGAATGTACGCGAAAACTATCGCCTGCTGGGCGAGGCGCTCGGCGTGCGCGTCATGGTGTCGGCCTTTCAGAAAGTGGTTACTTTCTCGGTTTATGACGACGAGA
>ENA-ORTI01003807-ORTI01003807.1-human-gut-metagenome-genome-assembly--contig:-NODE-3807-length-11199-cov-2.960248_pt1 | contig 11199 bp, 8 predicted proteins | sample MGYA00242071_ERZ509191 | MGnify/ENA primary metagenome ERZ509191 (study PRJEB26280, sample SAMEA2338832) | human gut metagenome | biome: human gut; feature: human-associated habitat; material: faeces...
AGAGCAGCGCCAGAAGCTGATGTGCCCGGATGAACTTCGGATTCAGGGATAACACCTTTTTCAGCTGGATGATGGCCAGGTCTTTGCTGTCCTGATTGCAATAGACCAGTGCCTGATTATATTTTTTGATCGTCTGGTTAATGGCATCCAGGCGGGTCGCATTGGACTGCAGCATATTGATATAATCGTCCGCAATATTTTTCTCGGGCCGCATATTTTTGCTGATGACCCATTCGCTCAGTGCCGCAACGACCTCTCCGGTCTCAAAATACACCAGTCCCAGCAGATTTCTGGCTTCGATATTGTTCTTATTAAATTTCAGGCTCTGCCGTAAGCTGTTGATCGCACCTGTGAGATCCCGTACTCCTGCTTTCTCCAGACCGTCGTTGTAAAAACGGTTGGACATGCACATGATCTTTTTATAGAGGGATACATCTGCTCCACAGGATGTACAGAAATCATGCTCCGACAGATGGCAGCCGCAGTTATAACAAAACATGCTCTCCCTCCTTATTTCTCTTCTTTTTCTTCGGATTCTTTTATCATTTTCACCAACAGATCCGCCGCATCGGTCAGATCCTGATTGTAGATAGCTTCCTCAGCGTCTTCCACTTCCAGACTGGGATGAAATTTCTTCAGTTCTTCTTCAAAATTGATCATGGTCCAAAGACTCCTTTATTTCCCCGACAAGATACAGGCTTCCCGCGATATAGAGCCGTTCTCCTGGCTGTCTGCCCGAGACTTCCGTCCGCAGTGCCGTATCCGCTTCCGTATACATAGTAAACCGGTCTTCCGGATAAGCTGCCAGTAAACCTTTAAGTTCTTCCAGCGAAAGTGACCTCGCCGTCCGCATATGCGTAAAAGCGATCCGGTCGAATAATCCCGACGTGATCACCCTCTGTATCATATGCCTGCAATCCTTATCCGCCGCCACACCAAATAACAGTCTCCTGCCCTCCGTGCAGCCGTCCTGTTCCACGGTATCCAGAAAAGCCCGGATGCCGTCATCATTATGCGCACCATCCACATACACCTCCGGAAGCACTTCTTCCATGCGTCCCTGCCAGAAGCAGCCAAGGATTCCCTGTCGGATCTCTTCCACAGTGGGACACCCGGATGCGGCACACATTCTGCCGTCAGGCATGTCCGTACTGCGAAACAGCACTTCCACGGCCCGCACTGCCAATGCCGCATTTTCCATCTGGTAGCGTGCAATGGTATGCAAAGTAAGACTAATATAATTATAATACTCAGAGCGCAAGGAAAAATCAATGTATTTCTTCCGAAATCCAAGGAAAGTATAGTCCTTTTTCGACACCGGTATCTGTGGGGCACCAAGTTCTGACGCTTTGCGGCAAATTACCGCACTGGCATCCGCATCCCCGTCCAGATACACCACCGGAACACCGGGGCGCAGGATCCCTGCCTTTTCCGCAGCGATCTTCGCTGTGGTGTCTCCCAGATACTGTACATGATCCAGACTGATCCGCGTGATGACGGTCAGGAGCTTATTGTCCACGTAATTCGTGGCATCCAGTCTGCCGCCCAGACCGGTCTCAATGATGCAATAATCCGGTTTTTCTTCTGCAAAACAGAGTGATGCCATGCAGAATAGGTATTCATAAAAGTTGAGAACGAATTCCTGTGGCGCTTCTTCCCCTCGCTGTCCGTCCCCAGTATTAGCAGAATTGGTCTCCTGCAAAGCGTCCCATACCGCAAGAAACCCCTGTAAAAAAGCTTCCTCTGAGATCATTTCACCGTTCACGGCAAAACGCTCCCGCATATCCACCAGATGAGGTGAAGTGAATACAGCCGTGCGATAGCCTGCTTCCCGCAGGATCGAACTCATGTAGGCACAGACGGAGCCTTTTCCATTGGTGCCCGCCACATGAATGATCCGCAGATCCTTCTCCGGATTTCCGAGTTTTTTTAAAAACCATTTAAGGTCCCTGCTGTCCGCAGGATTTTTTTTAACAGTAAAGCGGGGCATATCCTTCAGATATGCCACCGCTTCTTCAAACGTTATCATGTCATTACCGAATCTCATCGTATTCCTTATGCTTTACGTTCTTTTTACTCTGTACGTTTCGTTGCAGTTCATGCCAACTGTTCTAATCGCTTTGTCACCTGTTCCATCATCTGCTCGTATTTTGCCAGCTTTTCCTTCTCCTCTGCGATCTTCGCTTCGGGAGCCTTGGACAGGAATCTTTCGTTGGACAACATTCCCTTAGAACGTGACAGCTCACCTTCCAGTCTCTTCTGCTCCTTCTTCAGTCTCTCGATCTCTTGTGCGATGTCTACCAGCTCCGCAAACGGAATGTACAGGGTTGCACCGGGGATCACTACGGATACCGCATCGTCTGCGATGCCGGTCTTGTCAGCCTGGATCATGATCTCATTCGCATAAGCAAGGCTTGCGAAGAACAGCTTACCCTCCTCAAAAATCTTACGGATCTCGTCATTTTCGCTGACTACATATACACTTGCCTTACGGCTGGGTGCCACGTTCATCTCGGTACGGATGTTACGGATACCGCGAACGGCTTCCTTAATCGTTTCGATGGCTTTCTCCTCTGCGGGGAATGCACGATCCTCGCTGTACTCCGGCCACTTGCTGATCATGATGGACTCTTCTTCGTTCTGAATGGTGCAGAAGATTTCCTCGGTGATGAACGGCATGTAAGGATGTAACAGCTTCAGGGCGTCGATCAGGACAGTCTTCAGCGTCCACAGCGCCGCATTCTGGCTGACTGCATCGTCGGTGCTGTACAGACGGGGTTTTACCATCTCAATGTACCAGTCACAGAATTCATCCCAGATAAAGTCATATACCTTCTGTACGGCAATACCCAGCTCGAAGTGATCCATGTTGTCGGTCACATCTTTTACCAGAGTGTTTAACTTGGACAGGATCCACTTGTCTACGGGCTGTAAATCTGCTGCCGCAGGGGTGGTGATATCTTTTCCGGTCTTCTCCAGTGCCTGCTCCATGTTCATCATAATGAAGCGGGAAGCATTCCATACCTTGTTGGCGAAGTTACGGCTGTTCTCTACTCTCTCATAGTAGAAACGCATGTCGTTGCCCGGTGCGTTGCCGGTGATCAGGGTCAGACGCAGTGCATCGGCACCGTACTGGCTGATGATCTCCAGAGGATCGATACCATTGCCCAGAGATTTGGACATTTTCCGTCCCTGACTGTCACGTACCAGTCCGTGGAACAATACGGTCTTGAAGGGTTTCTCTCCCATCTGCTCGTATCCGGAGAAGATCATACGGATAACCCAGAAGAAGATGATATCATATCCGGTTACCAGAACATCTGTAGGATAGAAATACTCAAGCTCCGGTGTCTTATCCGGCCATCCAAGTGTGGAGAACGGCCACAGTGCGGAACTGAACCAGGTATCCAGAGTGTCCTCATCCTGATGCATATGTGTGCATCCGCATTTCGGGCATTTCTCCGGCATCTCTCTTCCCACCACCATCTCACCGCACTCATCGCAGTAATAAGCCGGGATCCTGTGTCCCCACCAAAGCTGACGGGAAATACACCAGTCACGGATATTCTCCAGCCAGTGCAGGTAAGTCTTGTCAAAACGTGCCGGAACAAACTGAAGGTTTCCGTCGTCCAGAGTTTTGATAGCAGCTTTTGCCATTTCGTCCATTTTTACAAACCACTGTGGTTTGATCATCGGCTCTACCGTTGTACCGCAGCGGTCATGGGTACCAACACTGTGGCTGTGCGGAACAACCTTTACAAGAAGTCCCTGCTCCTTCAGGTCCTCTACCATGGCCTTACGTGCCTCGTAACGGTCCATACCTGCATATTTTCCGCCAAGGCTGTTGATGGTGGCATCATCATTTAAGATGTTGATCTCCTCAAGGTTATGACGGCGTCCAACCTCAAAGTCGTTGGGGTCGTGTGCCGGTGTGATCTTAACGCAGCCTGTTCCGAATTCCTTGTCAACATACTCATCGGCAATAACCGGGATCTCTCTGTCTGTAAGAGGAAGCTTCAGCATCTTTCCTACAAGGTCTTTATATCTTTCATCCTCCGGGTTTACAGCAACTGCTGTATCGCCGAGAAGTGTCTCCGGACGAGTGGTCGCGATCTCAACAAAACGTCCTTCCTCACCTACGATGGGATAATTGATGTGCCAGAAAAATCCGTCCTGGTCTTCATGCACAACCTCTGCATCAGAAATAGAGGTCTGGCATACAGGACACCAGTTGATGATCCTGGAGCCTTTGTAGATATAGCCTTTCTCATAAAGGCGGATAAATACTTCCTGAACAGCCTTGGAGCAGCCCTCATCCATGGTAAAGCGCTCACGCTCCCAGTCTGCAGATGCTCCCAGCTTTTTCAGCTGATTGATGATCTTTCCGCCGTACTCCTCTTTCCATGCCCAGGCATGTTTCATAAATTCGTCACGGCCGATCTCGTTCTTATCAATCCCTTCCTTACGAAGTTTCTCTGTTACCTTAACCTCTGTAGCGATGGCTGCATGGTCAGTTCCCGGCTGCCAGAGAGCCTCATAGCCTTGCATTCTTTTGAAACGGATCAGGATATCCTGCATGGTCTCATCCAGTGCATGTCCCATATGCAGCTGTCCGGTTACATTGGGCGGCGGCATTACAATTGTAAAAGGTTTTTTGTCCGGATTAACTTTTGCATGAAAGTACCCGTTGTCCATCCATTTTTTGTACAGACGATCCTCAATACCCTTAGGATCATAAGTCTTTGCAAGTTCTTTGCTCATGTTTTCCTCCTGAATCTTTTTGGAATCAAGCTGTCTTTCTGACAGCTTTTTCTGATTATGGGAGCTTTGAACGCTCCTGTTCTCTGCAAGAAAAAACACGCCCTCCACACAAAAGCCAATAACTAATGTGCGAAGGGCGATCATTCTCGCGGTACCACCTTCATTATCCGGAAAAAACATCTGTTATTCCCGTCTATCTCTTGTCCCTTAACGCGGGATACGTGAAAACCTACACAGCAGCATCTGCATCTGTTCTGCATTTCTGCTTTCAGTTTCCCGGCTCCTAAGCTACCTTCTGCAGTCCTCCATCTGAAAATGCCTTTCAGCCTGCGCTTCTCTTGCGTCTGTGCATTTCTCTCTGTCAGCGTAGATCTGCATACTCCTCTTATTCAACGCCTTTGCCATGTTCCTACTATAATGAAATTTTCTTTTTTTGTCAAGACAGAGGCCTGCTTTTCCTGGGATTTCACATATTTCCGGATACGAAGATCTTTCTGGCATTTCATTATTTTATTCCACGCTCTTCAGCGACTCTACCATATTGATCTTTTTCAGCTTAAAATGCATCACCATATTTACAAACATGGAGAACCCAAAGGTAATGATTCCACTATAAACAAAGCTTATTGGCTTGATATTTCTTCCGAACATTACCGCATCTACCTCAACGGTTGTGATCACATACCGGTGGAGGAAGATTCCGAACACTGCGCCTGCCAGAATCCCTATGAAGGACAGAAGGATATTTTCCCGGAATACATACTGGGAAACCTCGCCATCATAAAATCCCAGGACCTTCAATGTTGCAAGCTCTCTCTGACGCTCTGTGATATTGATGTTGTTCAGATTATACAGTACCACAAATGCCAGCATTCCGGCAGAAATGATCAGGACCCAGATCACCGCTCCGAGGGATCCCAGCATTCGCTCTACCTGACCTGCTGTGCTGCTTGTATAGCTGATACTTAAAGCTGCCGGATATTTCAGGATCGCATTTCCAAGAGTTTCCAGATCACTCTCTGCATCCTCTTTCATAGTATATACTGTACTTGAATACTCCGGTTTCTCCCCGAATGTTTTTTCATAGCAGGATGGGGTCATGTAAACATAATGTCCCATATAGTTCTCTGTGATAGCAGTGATCTTTACTTTATACTTTCTGTTGTCTTTCTCCAGAGTGATCTCGTCTCCTGCTTTCACACCGATAAGAGAAGCTGTTTTTTCACAGATCACGGCTCCGTCGTCGGTAAGCTCATACTGCTCGTGGGACTTTCGGTCACGTAACGTTACATCCTCTTTAAAATTTTCCGTATTTTCCGGAACATACACATAGATACTGACACTTCCCTTTTCTTTTGGTGCCGTCATCTTGGTGAGCTGCACACGGGTATAGTGATCGATCTCGCTGTTTCCGTCCAGAAATTTCAGAAGATCCTTTTCCTGGCTGTCTGTGGCATCCTCATCATTGATCACCATGGCATCATAGTGCTGGATCTGGTCATACTGGAGAAGCGCAATATCCATAATGGAATCATAAAGTCCGAATCCTACAAGCATCAGTCCCATGCTTCCTGCAATTCCGAAAATGGTCATAAAAAGACGCTTTTTATAACGGAAAAGATTTCGCATGGACGATTTCCAGGAAAAGCTCAGATGCTTCCAGATAAAGCTGATCCGTTCAATAAGGATCCGTTTTCCTTCTTTCGGTGCAGGCGGACGCATCAGAGATGCCGGTGTTTCTGCCAGAGTTTTTGCGCTGGAAAAAAGTGTTGCACCCATAGTACAGATCACCGCTGCTCCGGAAGCGATCAGTGCATATTGTAACTCATAATCCAGCTGCATGTGATCGCCAATATTCCAGTACATGATTCCATACGCCTGGATAATGATACACGGAAGAACCTTTTCTCCGAAAAGTACTCCTGCGATACTTCCACCTACGGTAGCCAGAAATGCGTAGCTGAGATACTTTGATGCAATGGATGCTTTTCCGTATCCCAGCGCTTTCATGGTTCCGATCTGGGTTCGCTGTTCCTCCACCATTCGTGTCATCGTGGTAAGACTGATCAGAGCCGCTACAAGGAAGAATATCATCGGGAAAACCTTTCCGATGTTTTTCAGTCGCTCTGCGTTATCACCAAAATCCGAATATTCCGGAAGGTCATTGCGGTCTGAGATGATCCATTCCGGTGTTTCAATATCATCCACCTCTTTCTGGGCATCCTCGATCTTCTGCTGAGCTTCCGCAATTTTGTCATCGGCTTCTTTTTTACCGTCCTGATATTCTTTCTTTCCATCGGAAAGCTTCTTTTTGGCGTCCTCCAGGTCTTTTTTGGCGTCTTTTAATTTCTGTTCATTTTCCCGGATCTCTTTTTCACCATCCAGGAGCTTCTGTTCATTTGCATCCAGTTCTGCCTGACTGCTGGTAAGCTTTTCTGTGTTGGCCTGGATCTCTGCCTGACCGGCATTTAACTGGGCCTGTTTTTCCTCCAGCTGCTGCCGCCCTGAGCTGAGCTGGGCTCTGGCCGAATCCAGCTGACTCTGGCCATCATCCAGAGTTGCCTGGTTTGCCGCAATTTCTTCTTTTGCCGCGGAAAGCTCTGCTTTCTTTGTTTCCAGCTCTTTTTTCCCTTTATCCAGTTCTTCCTGGCCTTCGTTCAGCTGTGCCTCTGTCCCGGAAAGTGTCTCTTCCTGTTCTTCGATCTGGCGGAAGCCCTCATTGATCTGACCTAGGCTGCTCTCCAGTTCAGCTCTTGTCTGGGCCAGCTCTGATTTTTTTGCAGTAAGCTCTGCCTGCGCCCCGTCGATCTGGGCCTGACCGGCATTTATCTGTTCTTCCATTGCACTGATCTGACCATTTAAAGTCTGGATCTGCGTGAAAAGCTCCGCCAGCTCTTCCTCGGTTTTTCCTGCTTCCGCACCGGCGTCATACTGCGCCTGCAGCTCCGCCGCCTGACTGCTTAATGCCTCTTTCTGGCTGGTCAGTTCATCCAGCTGTGCCTGCTGCCCGGAAAGGGCTTCTTCACTGGAACTGATCTGGGATTCGCCCTCGGAAACCTGTACAAGTCCTGCCTCACACTGTTCTTTCTGACTGGTGAGAGCAGCCTTTGTTTCTTTGATCGTATTCTTTCCCGTTTCCAACTGTTCTCTTCCACTGTCAAGCTCAGCCTGTTTACTTTCCAGTGTTTTCTCCGCTTCCCGGAGCTGGACCTCACCGTCACTTACCTGCTGTTTTGCGGCATTCAGCTGTTCATATCCGGCAGTCAGCTCTGCCTGCTTCTCATTTATCTGTGCTTCGGAGTCGGCAAGCTGGGATCTGGCAGAATTTAACTGGGACAGACCGTCTTCCACCTGCTGTTTTGCGCTGTTAAGCTGAGACCATCCATCTTCAATCTGCTTTCTTCCGTCAGCAAGCTGCTGTTTTCCATCGGTCAGCTCCTTTTTTGCATCACTGAGCTGCTGTTTTCCATCTTCGTACTCTTTTTTTCCATCCTCATACTTCTTCTGCCCATCACCCAGCCTTTTCTTCGCGTTTCCAAGTTTTTCCTCTGATTCCTTCTTTCCGTCCTCAAGCTCTTTTCTGGCATCAGCCAGTTTTTCATTGGCTTCTGCGACGATCTCCTCGTAGCGCAGGCTGCACTGTTCTTTTTCGATGCCTTCCACACGTTTCCGGATCTTTTTGATAAGATTGTCGTAGGCATCTGTATAGCTGATCACATCCCCGGATTCATGGACCATAACATAGATCTGGGTAAAAGCCTCCTGATCAAAATCCTCCGGAAGAATATATCCGAAGCCGCTGACCTCACCCGATCCAAGAGTCGTATTTCCTCTGTTAAATGAAATATAAAGAGGGCTGCTTCCGATTCCCACAACTGTATAGGTTGTTTTTTTCAGAAGCTCACTGTTTCCATCCTCACTGACAGATATGGTATCCCCGATTTTGTACCCCCGATTCTTTGCAAATGGCTTGTCCAGAAAAATCTCACCGCTTTTTTTCGGTATCCTTCCTTCATCTGCTGTGAGCAGATTAAAATTGCTGCTGATGGATTCCAGATGAAGAACCTTCCTGGCATCGTCCTCTCCACTCATAACATCCGTAGAGTAACCGCCCTCAGCCAGTTCCACACCGTCAATGTCCGATACTGCTTTTACATCACGCTGCGTCAGTCCCAGGGTTCCCTGGATCTTCAGATCCATCAGCTTTGCTGCTTCATAATAAGCATCTCCGGAATATCTCATATCCGGAGAAGACGCCTGGATCCCGGAAAAAAATGCAACACCCAGTGCCACGATCAGAAAGATCGAGATAAAACGTGCTTTACTTTTCCGGATCTCCATCCAGAAATCTTTGTGTAATGCTTTCATTCCGTCACCTACCATTCAATCTCTTCCACTGGTGTGGGATGTGCATTTTCAGTCATCCTGGAAACCTTGCCGTTTTTGATCTTGATCACACGGTCGGCCATAGGTGTCAATGCAGAGTTGTGAGTAATGACAATAACCGTCATGCCCCGTTCCCTGCAGGTATCCTGAAGGAGCTTCAGGATTGCCTTGCCGGTCTGATAATCCAACGCTCCTGTAGGTTCATCACAGAGCAGAAGCTTTGGATTCTTCGCCAGCGCTCTGGCTATGGAAACTCTCTGCTGCTCACCGCCGGATAACTGTGCCGGAAAATTGGTCAGTCTCTCCTTCAGCCCTACTTCCTCCAGAACTGTCCTGGCATCCAGAGGATCTTTACAGATCTGAAGAGCAAGCTCCACATTCTCCAATGCAGTCAGATTTGGCACCAGATTATAAAACTGGAATACAAATCCAATATCCTCCCGCCGGTATCCGGTCAGCTGCCGGTCTGTATATTTTGCAATATTTTTTCCATCGATCCAGACATTGCCGGATGTGGCCTTATCCATTCCGCCCAGGATATTCAGCACCGTTGTCTTTCCGGCACCGCTTGGTCCTACCACAACCACAAATTCTCCTTTTTTTATCCGGAAGCTGATCTCATCCACAGCTATGATCTTCACTTCTTTTGAGCCATAGATTTTGGATACATTCTCCAGCTTCACATATTCTTCCGTATGCTCCATTTCCACCCCTCCTCTTTACTCTCTATATGATTTCAGGGGGCTTTTATCTGCCCCCTTTTAATTCTCTCACTCACGTATCACAGCTGTAGAAAAATGTTTTCGGCTGTGATCGAATATTATCAATAACTATATTTATAAGTATATCGGTTCTTAATTCAAAATGCAATTTCTACTTATATTTTACAAAGATTTTTCATTCCTGCGCATTTGTATTTTACATTTCTTTTCTATAATACAGACAGATAAAGGAAATCAATATTATGGCTGACTGTTGCTGACAACAGCAGAAGTATAATTCCAGCAAAACAGGAGGAATGGATTATGTATAAAGTACTGTGGAATCACTTAGATCAAAATTTAAAAAAGGCCCCTGCGCCAGCTGTTTTTCTTGCACTTTTGACAGCTGGATGGAGTGCAGCCGGAATTCTTGCAGGATTACTTGTTTGTCTGGAACTTCAGACAGAACTGATGGTGAAGCTGACTGTGATCTTATGTGCCGGTGGATACGCCGGACTGATTCCCGGTTTCTTCGGTGGGATCTTTTATCTTTACCGAATGGATCTTCGGAAACCTTCTGCGGATCCTGTAGCTGATCTGGCAGCTGAAGCGGAAAAAGCTTCTGCCGATCCTACTTCATTGATCTATTTTCACAATAATTGACAAAAAAGCAGAACTCTGCCTGGTTGTGCAGGGTTCTGCTTTTTTTATTGAATATGTGTATTAAGTTTGATTACTTTCTTATGGAATCCGCAAGCTTTTTTGCTTCTGCTGTCAGTTCTCTTATTTTGTCAAATTCTCCTGCCTTCACAAGATCTCCTTTTACCATCCAGCTTCCGCCGCAGCAGAGGATTTTGTCACAGGAAAGATAGTCCTCAAGGTTTTTCGCATTGATCCCGCCGGTAGGCATAAAACGGATTCCTGTATAAGGAGCTGCCATTGCAGAGCATGACGCTTTGCGTGCTCAGGATGCCATGTACCTTCACCTGGTTTATAATCGTAAACGAATCCTGCTTACGGAAAAAAATTCCTGATGCTGTCCGATCTTCCAGAAGTCTGTCTTCACGGTCTTCAGCAAATACATTTTTATAGAAAAAATAAGCCCTGGAAATTCATCTTTCCAGGGCTTTCTAAGAGGTGCCACCCGGATTTGAACCGGGGATAGAGGTGTTGCAGACCTTTGCCTTACCACTTGGCTATGGCACCATGCTCCCCCTGTTGGACTCGAACCAACGACACTGCGGTTAACAGCCGCATGCTCTACCGACTGAGCTAAGGAGGAATAAAGGTTTGCACCTTCAAAACTACATACATGTTGACATTTCCTTGAGATTCATTCTTCCTGCGATTC
>ENA-ORTI01003814-ORTI01003814.1-human-gut-metagenome-genome-assembly--contig:-NODE-3814-length-11189-cov-2.069786_pt1 | contig 11189 bp, 7 predicted proteins | sample MGYA00242071_ERZ509191 | MGnify/ENA primary metagenome ERZ509191 (study PRJEB26280, sample SAMEA2338832) | human gut metagenome | biome: human gut; feature: human-associated habitat; material: faeces...
ACAGGCCTGGCACAGAACAGTTCTACTGGGAGAACGCAGCGGTTGATCATCTGGCTGATCTGGAGCTGTACGCCAACCCGCAGCCGGAGCATCAGATCTATGAATTTGAAAATCTGGAGGAGCTGCGCCTCTTTGATCCGAAATACCAGAATCACTCTGACAATGAAGCCATGATTCTTGTTTCCAGAGTGTTTGATGTTCCGGAAGGAGACATTACAAATATCCGATGCCTGAAAGCCGGTATGACAAACAAATCTTTTCTGTTTGAGCTGAAGGGCAGCCACTACATCTGCCGGATTCCAGGGCCGGGAACTGAGCTTCTTATTAACCGGAAGCAGGAGGAGGCTGTGTATCAGGCTGTCAATCCGCTCCATATGACGGAGGATATCATTTATTTTGACGGGGAAACCGGCTATAAAATTGCCCGCTATTATGAGGGAGCCCGCAACGCGGATCCCCACAGCGAGAAAGACATGAAGCTGTTTATGCAGGAAATCAAGCGTCTGCACCAGTCGGGGCTTGCGGTAGCGCATACCTTTTCCCTGGGGGAACGGATTGATTTCTATGAGAATCTCTGCCGCCGCAGGCAGGAAATGCTGTTCGAGGACTATGCAGAAGTCCGCCGGAATATGAACCGTCTTTTAAGCCTTCTGGATCAGATGGACCGCCCCTCCTGCCTGGCCCACGTTGACTGTGTCCCTGACAACTTCCTGATTCTGCCGGACGGAACAGGCAAGATCATTGACTGGGAATACGCCGGAATGCAGGATCCGCTGATCGATGTGGCCATGTGCGCCATTTATTCCTATTATAATGAAGAAGAAACCGATCATTTAATTGAACTCTATTTAGGAAGGCAGCCGGAATGCCAGGAACGGTTTGTGGTGTATGCCTGCGCCGCTCTGGGAGGATTCCTGTGGTGTCTCTGGGCTGTTTTCAAAAGCTCCCTGGGGGAGGAATTTGGAGAATATACCCTGATTATGTATCGATATGCAAAACGCTATTACAAAAAGCTGAAGCTTCTGGGCGAAATTCCAGAATAATCCCCGGCTGCGGTATACCTCTTTTCTCTCATTTGTGGTATAATAGGTACACTTGACGAGGTTTTTCACGAGTCTAGTGAGAATACATACCTGTCCCACTTAGCGAGGTATTTTCGAGCTTAGTGGGCATGGTATAATAAAATGACAAAAGCATACATTTCACCACTTCGAACCTGGTTCCAGGTTCCTATTTCTCTGATTCCTATCTTTCAGAACATCAGAAAATCTATGCTTTTTCCCAAATTTATATCAGAGCAGGAGATTTTCATTCTGGAAGCTCCTGCAAAAGGAGGTCAAATGAATCAGAAACAACACAGCAGAAGTGAAAATTCGGCAGGCTGGCAGCAGGTACAGTCTCAGCCCTTTGAAGCGTCTTGGCAGGCAGAGCTTCAAAGACCAGTTAACCGCAGCTACAAGGATACGCTGTTTCGTATGATCTTTCAAGAGAAGGAGGCTCTTCTGTCTCTCTATAACGCGGTGGGGCAGACGGACTACAAGGATGCGTCACAGCTGGAGATCGTAACCTTAGAAAATGCCATTTACATGAACATGAAGAACGATCTGGCGTTTCTCATTAACCTGGAGCTGAATCTTTACGAACATCAGTCCACCTGGAATCCTAACATGCCCTTAAGAGATCTCTTCTACGTGGCAAAGGAGTATGAACAGCTGATTCGAAAGGAAACCCTCTATTCCTCCCGGCTGGTGAAGCTGCCGGTTCCCAGATTCCTTGTTTTCTGCAACGGCAGGATGCCGGACCAGGCGGAAAAGATCATCTTAAAGCTGTCGGATTCCTTTGAAAAGCGGACCGGGGAGCCGGAGCTGGAGCTGAAGGTGACGGTGCTGAACATCAACGCTGGCTGCAACGAGACGCTGATGAACGCCTGCAGGCTGTTAAAGGAATATTCCCTCTATGTGGCCCGGGTCCGTTCCTACGCCTCTCAGATGGATATGAACACAGCAGTCAACCGGGCGGTGGAGGAATGTATCAGCGAAGGAATCCTGGCAGATTTTCTTTTAAAATCACGGGCGGAGGTAGTAGCTATGAGCATTTTTGAATACGATGAAGAACGGGAACGGGAGCTGATTAAAAAGGCGGAGTTTGAATCCGGAAAGGAAGAGGGACTGAAGTTGGGTAAAGCTCAGGGCATTGAATTAGGCAAAGCTCAGGGCATTGAGCTGGGTAAAATCCAGGGTATCGCAGCCTTAATTCAGGCTTTCCAGGATCTGGGCGCTTCCAGGGAAGCCGTTATTGTGGCTCTTGTGAAGCAGTTTTCCCTGTCTGAGGCGGAAGCAAGGAAGCAGACGGAGAAGCTTTGGCCTATGACAGAAACAAAAGCATAATCTAAAAAGAATGTTTTTCCCATTCACTCTTAGTGATATGAAACAGAAAAACATTCTTTTTTATTATCTTATTCCATTACCTGAACCTTCAGGCTTGATCCGCTTTCTATCAGTTTTTTCATTTCGTAATACCCGTCTGTCTCAGTTCCCATGAGGGCAACGAAAAAGAAACCTTCTCCCGACACCACGAGAGTATCTTTTGACGCAATGACCGTATTGACATTTCTGTAATCGTAGGAAGTAATATACTCCTCTGTCTGAACCTTGAAACCATTCTTAAAAAACACCAGATCTTTTCTCATCCCGTCTGCTTTTCCTTTTATCTGGTTCCATTCCTTGGCAGCTGCCTTTCTCAGGGCTTTTTCACTTCTGGCCTGCTTATTTTTCAGGAAATAATGTGCTGCGCAGACTGCGGCAAACACCTCCTCTACTGTCAGGTAAATGCCAAACGGAAGCGTAATTTCCTTTAAAGTCATATTGATAAAGGTGAACGCCGCGCTGACGCAGAGAAATACCATCAAATACATGCTGACGGGATACTTCTCTCTTCCGGACTGAATCCGGTTCCACTCTGCCGCCTTATATAAGCGGTAAATACCATCCTCGCTCTCCAGAACTTCGGCTCTCGGCGCGTCCTCCTTCAGCTCCAGAGAAGCCTCCTCTGCCATTTTTCCCCGAAGAAATGATTCAAAATCATTGGGATTGCCCTCCAGAAAATTTTTCTTTTCCAGAACAATCCGTTTTCCTGCTTCCATATTCAGGATAAATCGGCTGTTTTCACATTCCAGGCTTTCGATCCTCCTGTAAGACACATCCAATCTGGAATCATCGGATTCCGTAAACATACTGCCGTCGCCAAACCAGAGATACTGGCGGAATGAATGGCGAAACTGCGGATTTCCTGCATTTTTCTTTGATGTGATCCAGGCAGACAGGAAAAATATGCCTCTGGATGCCAGATAGAATAAAATTCCCAAAAACGGCCATATGATAATTCTAACAATGCCGCTCTCAACCTGAAAATGATCGCACAGCTTTACAGAAAGAAACATGGAAATTCCAGTCCAAATCAGAATCTCCAGCCATCCGTAAGGCTTAAATGCCCCTCTGACGACCATGTCTCTCGCCACATCCTTCGCCTTTCCTGATATGAAGCCATCCTCCGGATCGTGGAAGACATGAAAATATCCTTTGCTCATCCTAAAACTTTCCTCCTATGAATAGTTTCCCCCTATTATGCAGACAAAATGCAAACCCGCGCTCTGCGCTTCCTGTCTGCTTCGCAGACGCCTGCTTTTCTGCTGATGTGGTACATTATATCACACTTTTTTCTATCCGCCCACCCTATCTGTGAAAATTGAAATGTGGCGAAGGCCTTCCCGCCCCTGCAAATGAATGGTATACTGGTATCAAGAAATGAAACAGAAAGGAACAGGTATTTAACTATGGCACCATACGATTCCTATAGAAACAGAGGCCGCCGGAACGGAAACGGCGGCGGACGCGAAGGAGACAATAGAAACGGCAGGGAAGCCGGCCGAATCTCCACCCCGGACAGACCCAGAGTACTGAAGGCCTCTGAGGAGCTTCGGACTCTCCTTCTCTCCATTGACCATAAAAGCTACCCGGCCTACAAGTCTTTGGCCGGTATTTACCGCTTTCCCGGTTTTCAGCTTTCCATTGACCATGTGCAGGGGGATCCCTTCGCTTCTCCTTCCCATTTAAGCGTGTTCGTCCCGCACAAGACGGCAGGCTTCGACGCCTCTCTCTACGGCACGGACGCCAGAAAAACGGCGCTTGAGGATTATCTAATCCGCCAGTTTGGAAAGGAAGCGGCTCATTTTAATTTCCAGGCCAAGGGTTCCGGCAAAAGCGGCCTGATTTCCGTCACCCGCTGCGGACAGGAAATCCTGTCCCGAACTGCCTGTGAAATCTCCGGGGATGGCGTCTGGCTCCGCTTCCATGCCGGCTTCCCGGCCAATGGCCGCACAATTAACGCCAGAGAGCTGGAAAAAATCCTCTTCAATTTTATTCCGGCCTGCGTCAGAAAATCTCTGCTCTGCGCCTCTCTTCCCGCTGACGAGATCCAAAAGAGGGCGGATCTGGCCGATGATCAGGAGTTTATCCGCAGCGAACTGGAACGATTGAATCTGGCAGCCTTTGTGGCGGACCTTCCAAGGCAGAGCGGAGTGTCGGATCTGCCGTTAAAAGGCTGCGTTTCCTTCCAGTCTCCTGATTCTCTCCGGATAGAGCTGACCCTTCCCCATAAGGGCGTCCTTACCGGCATGGGAATCCCGAAAGGCATTACCCTCATTGCCGGAGGCGGCTACCACGGCAAGTCCACCCTTTTAAAGGCCCTGGAAATGGGCGTTTACAGCCACATTGCAGGGGATGGGCGGGAGTATGTAATCACTGATTCCACAGCAGTCAAGCTGCGGGCGGAGGATGGACGCTACATCGAAGACACCGATATTTCCCTGTTTATCAATGATCTTCCAAACGGAAAGGACACCTGCCATTTCACCACCGAGGACGCCAGCGGATCCACCTCCCAGGCTGCCGGAATTGTGGAAGGCATGTTCTCCGGCTGCCGCGCCTTCCTCATCGACGAGGACACCTGCGCCGCCAACTTTATGGTCCGGGACGAGCTGATGCAGCAGGTCATCCACCGCAAAAAGGAACCCATTACCCCGTTTATCGAGCGGGCCAGACAGCTGTTTGAAACATGCGGTATTTCCACGATCCTGGTTGCCGGAAGCTCCGGCGCGTTTTTCCACATCGCGGACACAGTCATACAGATGGACAGCTACCGCCCTGTGGACATTACAGGCAAGGTAAAGGAGACGTTAAACGCCTTCCCGTCTCCGCTGAAATCCCAGGAAGAAGCCCCGGCTTTCCGCCTTCCAGAGCTTTCACGGCCCTACCGTGTCAATGGAAAACGTGTCTCGGACGCAAAAATCAAATGCTTTGACAGAGATTCCTTCTCCATTGATAAAAACACGGTAAATCTCCACTATGTAGAACAGATCGCAGATTCTGAGCAGACGGCGGCTCTGGCCTACGTTCTCCGGTACGCCTGCTCCGTCCTGGCAGACGGCGAAAAAAGCATTGCCCAGATAGCGGACGTGCTGGAAGAGATGTGGGAAAGCGAAGGCTTCTCCTCCTTCTTAAAGAAAAGCAAGGGAGGCGGCTACGCGGCGTCCGGCTTTGCACGCCCGAGAAGGCAGGAGGTCTGCGCCTGCCTGGCCCGGTACAGAAAATAAACAAAAAATGGCAAAAGAGGAGGAGGCTCTATTCCAGAGCCTCCTCCTCTTTTGCCCTCGCTCTTCTGTCCCTGACAGACTGGATGACGGGAACCATGAAAATGGCCACCATTCCTCCGGCGAAGCCGTTGTTATAAAGATTCATTCCCCCATATACAATTCCCACGTTTAAGGCCACCGAGGAGTGGAGGAAACCGGCCACCAGTCCGGACAGCCAGCCAAATTCTCCTGAGATGGGAGCCAGCGTGGTGGAAAAGAGAAACGCTAACATCGGCGACGGATCGCTGATATTCCACCGCTTGGTAAGCCCTGCCAGATACACGCCCGCCATGATGGGAAATATATTGCGGATGTGTTTTCCAGTGGAGCTGAATCCCACAATAGTAAAAATTCCTCCGATCGTAGGCCCATTTAAATCGCCTCCTGCAATCAGCACCAGAAGCGTGGCCATAAAGCCGTTTACCGCCATATTTAAAACGGTGGCAGGACCGCCGTTGTCCCTCAGGTAATCCGAACCGCCGTGGCCGGAGCTGTGAAGAATTTTCGAATATTCCTCCACCACGCCGCGCCCTCCGAAGTAAAAGGCTCCCGCGGCCATGCCAAGAAAAAGGATTGATAGAATAGTAAAAAACAGGAAATCGCTTCCTGTGTACCAGATCAGACGGCTCTCCACTGTGATTCCGAACGATTTCAGGAGAGACACGATAACCGTGGCAATGATTCCCCCGGCGAAGCCTACATTGTACAGGGAATATCCCTGATGGGCGTAGTGCACATGGGTACACAAAGGCGGCAGCACAAAGCCTATAGCCAGTCCCAAAAGCAGTGACAGCATAAGACAGACCGGCGCAGGAAATTTTCCGATATGCATCATCTGTGTCATAATAGGGGAAAGACTGGTGCCGTACAGACCTACATACAGATAACGTTTTAAAGAAGTACCATGATATTTCGCATACAAAACAACACCTGCCATAATGGCCCAGATGTTGACAATGTTCTTTCCAAAAAGAGAAAATCCGAACATCAGACAGCTGGAAGTAATGGTATGACCGTCCATCTCCTTTCCCGAAAAATAGAGAAGGGCAATGCTGAGCAGAGTTGTAAGCCCCGCATTGATCAGGGCAGCTCCAATTCCTCCTACTGCAAAATAGTCTGTGATCAGTACGTCCGGCTCCCGCACGATCCGTATAATTCCCGGAATGATCTCGTTGATTGGCTGAAGAAACAGGCCAATGACAATGAAATATAACGGGATCAGGGACAATACTGCAAATTTTTCTCCTCTTGTCAGGGAACGTAATTCTTTAAATGGTACAAAATACTGTTTCAAAAGGTACTCCTTTTTATGTTAATGGTGTTATCATTCAGTGTCGTAGCTTCACCTATATCAGACAGGCGTTCATGATTTAAGGCATTTACCTGAAAACGCTGCCCGGTAATAGAGGAGCTGTACACGCCGGATGCTGCTGCTGTTTTTCTGGCGATCTGATCTGTAAACACAGCCTTAAATTCTACCTCTGCCAGGTCATTCCAGGCTGTAACCGGATCTCCATCCTGGATCCCCAGTTCTGCTCCGTCCTGTGGATGGAGCAACAGGGACATGGGGCCTCTGTTTTCCACCAGACTGTCACGCTCCAAAAAAATAGAATTTAAGGTATGACTGTCAGGCACTGAGATCAGATGGAATGGATATGTACCGTCGTAACACGGTATATAGTGGGGAACAGGATCCTTCAACGACTTATTTACGATCATAAACTTCCCGGAAGGTGTTTTAAAATCACAGTGATCCGCAAAATCTGCAGAAATCGTGCCGCCTTCTCTTAAAAACTGCCACTGTTCTTCTGACAGCCGCGCCAGATCCTTTCCGGGATGGGAAAGCAGATCCTCCAGGGCATCTTCTGCTGTCTGTTTAAAGTAATCTTCCTCAAATCCCAACTTCCCGGCCAGAAAACAGAAGGTATCCCAGTTGCTCTTACACTGTCCCGGCGGATCAATGATTTTATTAGCCACTGCAAAAGTACCATATCCGTATGGCTTAAAGCAGTCTGTCTGCTCCACAGAAAAAGTGGCCGGTAAGATAATGTCCGCATAAAGAGCTGTATCTGTCATAAACCGCTCATGAACCACTGTAAACAGGTCTTCCCTCGCAACTCCCTTTAAAAGCCCCGTCTGGTTGCATACAGAATTCACCGGATTTCCTGCATATACATAAAAAGCCCTGATCTTATCTTTTCCTTCTGCATTTAAAGCAGATGAAAGCTGGTTGATATTTACGATCCGTGCCGGTTCTTTTCTGAGATCCGGTCTTGTGATCCGCTTTGTATCAACAAAATCACCCAGATTGTGGTCGCATCCGCAGATGCCACCGCCTGGCCGCTTCCAGGCTCCTGTAAAAGCAGAAAGGATAGTGATCAGCCGCACGGTCATTCCACCGTTTCCGTAACGGGAAAGACCGCTTCCCAGTACAATAGCAGGCGCTTTTGCTTTTCCGTAAACATGTGCCAGTTCTTCGATCACCTCAGCAGGGATCCCCGTAATGCCCTGTGCCCATTCAGGCGTAGCTTTCCGGATCTCCGGTAAAAACTGCTCATAACCATCCGCCTGGTTCCTTAAGAAATCCTCATCTTCTAAATGCTCCCGCCAGAGAACATGCATCATGGCAAGAGCTAAAGCCCCGTCTGTTCCAGGACGGATATAGACCGCTTTGTCGCAGAGAGAGGCACTGTCTCTGCCACAGGCTTCGATCAGGATCACCTGTTTTCCTTCTTTCCGTTTTCTGGCAAGAAGAGGTAAGATCTGCAGCCTGGTAGCCATGATATTGCTTCCCCAGATGAGAAAGAAATCGCTGTTTTCCAGTTCTCTCGGATCCAGACAGCCGGTTTTTCCGGCAACGGCACTGTAACCGGCACCTTTAGCAGATGCACAGAGAGTCAGTACCAGGGAACAGGCACCTAAACGGTTAAAAAATGCTTCCCCGCACTTTCTCTGGATCTGGCCCATGACTCCAGAATAGACAGCGGGAAGGATAGCCTGGGGGCCATCCTCCCTGCATATGTTCAGAAAACGCTCTGCGATCTCATTTCCTGCTTCTTCCCAGGTAATGGGCATAAACTGCCCGCTGCCTTTTTTGCCGGTGCGGCGAAGAGGCGTAAGGATCCTTTTTTCACTGTTTATGGACTCCTCATAATGCTGCATCTTCCCACAGATCAGACCTTTATTGGCCGGGTGGGTCTTATCACCTTTGACACGTAAGATCTTCTTTCCGTCGGTTTCTGCTAACAGTCCACAGGATGTTGGACAGTCATAAGGGCAAATGGTTCTCTGAACATAAGTCATAGTATTTCTCCTACAGCATGTGCTTTCTTAAATATGCTCCGTCTTCTGCTGCCAGATAAGCTGGTGCAATATCAAATACAGTCTTGCATCCAGTCTGTCCTTCTTTTCTTAAACGGTATGCAGCTCTTGCATAAGCAGCCAGTACAGAAGAAGTAAATTCAGGGTTGGAGTCAAGTTTTAAGCTGTATTCAATTACATGAGAATTTTCATTGTTCCAGCCGGTCTTTCCTGTACGGATCACGAAGCCGCCATGTGGGATACCTGCATGGTCTCTTAACAGCTCCTCTTCGCTGATAAAGTGTACAGTAGTATCATAATCGGCAAAGTAGTTTGGCATGGTAACGATCTCTTCTTCGATCTTCTTAAGATCTGCGCCTTCTTCTGCCACTACAAAGCACTCTCTGGTATGTTTCTGTCTGGTAGTCAGTTCCGGCTCACTGCCGCTTCTTACTGCCTCTAAGGCGCTTTCTACCGGAATGGTATACTGTCTTGCATCCTTAACGCCTGCGATCCGTCTGATGGCGTCAGAATGTCCCTGGCTTACGCCCTTGCCCCAGAATGTATAATCTTTTCCGCCTGGAAGGATAGCATTTGCATACAGACGGTTTAAGGAGAACATACCTGGATCCCAGCCTACGGAGATCAGTCCGATATGACCGCTTTCCTTTGCTGCCTTATCTACTGCCTCAAAATGTTCCGGAATTCTTGCGTGTGTATCAAAGCTGTCAATTACATTGAAATATTTTGCCATTTCTGGAGTCTGTTTTGGAAGATCTGTAGCGCTGCCGCCGCAGATGATCAGAACATCGATCTCATCTTTCATTGCAGGTGCGTCATTCACTGAATAAACTTTTGCGCCTTCTGTGAGAATGGAAAGGGTGGAAGGATCTCTTCTTGTAAATACTGCCTTCAGTTCCATATCTGGATTGTGCTTAATGGCACACTCTACTCCTTTTCCCAGATTACCATAACCTAAAATACCGATCCTGATTGTCATGTTCGTTCTTCCTTTCTGTCACCAGGGCCACTGCATATTGCTAAATGCCTTGCGTCCCCTGTAATTCGGTCTTTTTGATGATACCGGATTGCTCCGCACTGTGTGCTCCCGCAATCCTAGAAAACATTCGTAATCCGCTCATTTTTTAACAAAAATGGCTTCTTACTCATGTTTTTGGCGGATCCCAATTTTGCAAGTCCTCCTGCAAGCAAGCTTGCATCGGTCTTCCAAACTTTGTCCCCTGGTATCATCAGAAATTATACTATATGCAAAAAAAGTTGGCAACAAAAAAAGACCCCGGGGTATAAAATTTCCGAGGTCTTATGCGCCTTGCCTGTTCTGCTGCACCTTTCCACCTGCCTCAGCAGGCAGATCTCCTATTTTTTATACATATCCCAGCAGTCCCGGCAGCCAAAGTGACAGCGCTGGAATGTAAGAAACTAATAACAGTACGATAAAGATGGCTCCAAAGTAATAAAGCAATGGCTGGATCACCTGCTCAATCCTTGTTTTTCCTACTTTTACACCTACAAACAGTGTAGTTCCAACTGGCGGTGTAATGGTTCCGATACACAGGTTGAAGATCATCATGATACCGAAATGAATGGTGTTCATTCCCAGTGCCTGACAGATCGGCAAAAAGATCGGGGTAAAGATCAGGCACGCCGGTGTCATGTCCATAAAAGTACCTACGATCAGCAGCAGGATATTGATAATAAACAGGATCACATAGCGGTTATTGCTGATACCAAGCATAGCAGTACTTACTGCAGTTGGGATACCTGTAAATGCCATGACCCAGCTCATAATACTGGATACGCCGATCAGGAAAATGATGATACCCGTCATTTCCGCGCTGTCAAGGAAGATCTTTGGCAGTTCAGAAGGCTTAATGGACTTGTAGAAGAAAATTGCCAGTACCATACTGTATACAACTGCAACCACGCTTCCCTCTGTTGCTGTAAATATACCGGAAATAATACCGCCGATAACAACAATGATCATAAACAGACATGGGATCGCCTGTAAAAATACCTTGATCTTTTCAGATGATGTATATTTCTTTGTGCTGCGGTAGCCCTTTTTCTTTGCGAAAATGTAAATGACTACCATACATGCAAGACCCCAGAGGATACCCGGGATATAACCTGCCATGAAAAGAGCTGCTACAGAAGTTCCTCCACTGACCAGTGAAAATGT
>ENA-ORTI01003818-ORTI01003818.1-human-gut-metagenome-genome-assembly--contig:-NODE-3818-length-11177-cov-2.297159_pt1 | contig 11177 bp, 12 predicted proteins | sample MGYA00242071_ERZ509191 | MGnify/ENA primary metagenome ERZ509191 (study PRJEB26280, sample SAMEA2338832) | human gut metagenome | biome: human gut; feature: human-associated habitat; material: faeces...
TATAATTATGGAACTTATAGAGCAGTGTTCTCTTCATTCTTAAATTACATTTTTATCTATTTACTTAAATGTTATTTAGGAAATACGGAAATCAAGCAGTCTTTTTTCACAAAATATACAGCATATACAATAGGAGCGCCCCTCTGGCCTTCTAATCAGCCAAAGAGACGCTCCTTCAAACATTGTCTACATCACTCACCCGCACGATTGAACTCACTCCAGAGAGTGCGGCCCAAAGCCGCAGGGCAGAAGTTCTTCCAAAACGGAGGACTGGAACATCCCATCCCCCCGGGCAGCCAGCACCCGAATCCTGGGCGAAAACTCATATAGCATCTGTCGGCAGCTTCCGCAGGGCCAACAATAGTCCTCACCCCGCCCTGCAATCGCAATCGCTGTCCAGTCATCCCGGTGCCCCTCGCTGACCGCCTTCAGCAGGGCAGTACGCTCAGCACAGATGGTGGAGCCGAAGGCAGCATTCTCCACATTACATCCGGTAAATACAGTCCCGTCCCGGCACAGCAAAGCTGCTCCCACAGGATAATGGGAATAGGGCACATAAGAAAATCGATGCATAGAAAATGCTCGGTCCACCAGTTCCTGATCGGTCATGTATACGTCCCCCTAATTGATAGTCCGGAATTCCCTTTGAGTATGTCCGTTTTCTATATTATATCCAACTCAGCGCCCCCAGACAAGTCCAACAGCACAGATTGAGCCTTCCTTTTCTCCATTGTTCGCACATTTCTCACAAAATATATTTTGTGTGCATTCAAAACGTGCAGGGATAAAAAACACAATATATAGTGGACAAGCTGACTAAGGTGTGCTATAATCAGGTCCCACAGCATTCTGCCGGCTCCGGCCGGTTTCCTGATAACAGAGCGCGTATGCGCTCCACATCTGATCAGAGAGGAGCCCCCAAATGAAAGTCATCAAGCGCGACGGGTCTATCGTCGATTACGATCGCAGCAAGATCAGCACCGCCATTCAAAAGGCCAATGTCGAAGTCCCAGAGGAAGACCGTCTCAGCCAGGACCGCATCGATGCCATCATCGACCGCATCGAGGAGTTGAAACGCCCCCGTATGCTGGTGGAGGACATCCAGGACTTGGTTGAGCAGGGTCTGGTGGCAGAGAACAAATTCCATCTGGCCAAGACCTATATCATCTACCGCTATAACCGAGCCTTGGTGCGCAAGGCCAACACCACCGACGAGTCCATCCTCTCTCTGCTCCGCAACGAAAATAAGGAACTGGCAGAGGAAAACTCCAACAAGAACACCATGATCGCCGCCACCCAGCGGGATTATATCGCCGGTGAGGTAAGCCGAGATCTGACCCGGCGGATCCTGCTGCCTGAGTATATCTCCAAGGCCCACGACGAGGGAGCCATCCACTTCCATGACGCAGACTACTTCGTCCAGCCTATCTTTAACTGCTGCCTGATCAATATTGGTGATATGCTGGACAACGGTACCGTGATGAATGGCAAGCTTATTGAGAGCCCCAAGAGTTTCCAAGTTGCCTGTACTGTTACAACTCAGATCATCGCCTGTGTAGCCTCCAACCAGTACGGCGGTCAGAGCGTGGACATGAGCCACCTGGGCAAGTACCTGCGCCGCAGCCGAGAGAAATTCCGCAAACACATCTACTATGAATGCGCCGGACAGGTAGATCCTGATACCCTTGACCGGCTGGTGGATGACCGAGTCCGAGATGAACTGAAGTCCGGCGTCCAGACCATTCAGTACCAGATCAACACGCTGATGACCACCAATGGTCAGTCCCCCTTTGTCACTCTGTTCCTCAACCTGCGGGAGGATGACCCCTATCTGGAAGAGAACGCCCTCATCGTAGAGGAGGTCCTCCGCCAGCGCCTGGAGGGCATTAAGAATGAGGCAGGCGCCTACATTACACCCGCCTTCCCCAAACTGGTCTATGTTCTGGATGAGCACAACTGCCTGAAAGGCGGGAAGTACGACTACATCACCGAACTGGCAGTACGCTGCTCTGCCAAGCGGATGTATCCAGACTATATCTCCGCCAAAAAGATGAAAGAGAATTACGAAGGCAATGTGTTCTCCCCCATGGGCTGCCGCTCCTTCCTGTCTCCCTGGAAAGATGAGAATGGAAACTACCAGTTCGAGGGCCGCTTCAATCAGGGCGTAGTCTCCCTCAATCTGCCTCAGATCGGCATACTCTCCAAAGGAGATGAGGACGCCTTCTGGAAGCTGTTGGATCAGCGGCTCCAGCTGTGCTTCGAGGCCCTGATGTGCCGGCACAATGCACTGAAAAGCGTACATTCCGACTCCTCCCCCATCCACTGGCAGTATGGCGCCATCGCCCGCCTGCCCAAGGGTGCCCCCATTGAGCCTCTGCTGTACGGCGGCTACTCCTCCATTTCTCTTGGCTATATTGGCCTATACGAGGTAACCAAACTCATGAAGGGCGTCTCGCACACCGATCCTCAGGGACAGAAATTCGCTCTCCAGGTAATGGACCGCCTTCGGAAGGCCTGTGATGACTGGAAGAAGGAGACCAACATCGGCTTTGCTCTGTACGGAACTCCCGCCGAGTCCCTGTGCTACCGCTTTGCCCGCATCGACAAAGAACGCTTCGGAACCATCCCCGATATCACCGACAAGGGCTACTACACCAACAGCTACCATGTAGACGTGCGCGAACATATCGATGCCTTTGATAAATTCACCTTCGAAAGCCAATTCCAGAAGATCTCCACTGGTGGATGTATCTCCTATGTAGAAATCCCCAATATGCGCCACAACTTGGAGGCTTTGAAGGAAGTCATCCGCTTCATCTACGACAACATTCAATATGCCGAGTTTAATACCAAGAGCGACTACTGCCAGGTCTGCGGCTATGATGGAGAGATCATTATCAACGATGACAACCAGTGGGAGTGCCCTGCCTGTCACAACAAAGACCAAACCAAGATGAATGTCACCCGGCGCACCTGCGGCTATCTGGGTGAGAATTACTGGAATGTGGGCAAAACCAAGGAAATCAAGTCCCGGGTACTGCACCTCTGAGTTAATTCGGAATTAGGAGATGGAGTGTCCAGTAGAGCTGGACACTCCATCTCCTGTGCCTGGGTGTATACCCAAACTTCTAACCCTTAATTTCTAATTTCCCATTCCTCATTCAACAAACCGGAGGTTTTTCCATGAACTACGCTGACATCCGTCCCATTGATGTGGCCAACGGTCCTGGCATTCGTGTCTCCCTGTTTGTCTCCGGCTGTACCCACGCCTGCCCGGATCACTGTAAAGGCTGTTTCAATGAGGAAGCTTGGGATTTTTCTTATGGCCAGCCCTTCACCCAGTCCGAGGCCGAGCAAATCCTCCAAGCAATGGAAAAGCCCTACATCAAGGGGCTCTCTCTTTTAGGAGGCGAGCCCTTCCACCCCGCAAACCAAGCCGTGGTTCTGGAGCTTGTGCGCCAGGTGAGGGCACATTTCCCCCAAAAGGACATCTGGTGCTACTCCGGCTATCTATTTGAGGATCTCGCTGCCGGCAGAGTAGGAGAATTCAGCCGCGAACTGCTGGAGCAGATCGATATTCTGGTCGATGGTCCATTTATAGTTGGACTAAAAAACCTGGGACTGCGGTTCCGCGGTTCCTCCAACCAACGGATCCTGGATGTGAACAATTCCCTGGTTCAAGGGATTCCCGTTCTGTGGGATGACTCTTCTGTGGAGTGACCCAACACATAAAAAAAGACCGCATATGCGGTCTTTTTTATGTCCTGCTCGTTACTTTTCAGTTTGGAAAGCTGATCCGGATGGAGGTTCCCCGACCCACCTGGCTGTTTAGGTAGATCTGCGCGCCATGCAGAAGTGCACCGTGCTTGACGATAGACAGGCCAAGCCCCGTTCCTCCAATCTCCTTCGAGTGACTCTTGTCCACCCGGTAAAAGCGCTCAAACACTCGGCTCTGATCCTCCAGAGGGATGCCAATACCTGTATCTGCCACGGTCACCTCTGGGCCTTCTTTCCCATGTCCCGTTGTGAGGGTCACGCGGCCGCCAGGTCGGTTATACTTGATTGCATTTTCACAAAGATTATAAATCATCTCGTCCAGCACTCGGTGGACCCCCTGTACCTGGACCGGAGTTCCCTGAACCTCCACTGTGACCCCCGCATTCTGGGCCGCCGACTCCAGTCGGCGTGCCACCTCCTGAGACAGGGACAGCAAATCTACAGGTTCTCGCTCCAAACTCTCCGCCCCCTCATCCAACTGGGACAGACGGAGGATGTCCTCCACCAGTGCGATCAGCCGACGGGCCTCCTGATAGATGTCCCCGGCAAAATCCCGGATGTCCTCAGGCTTTACCATTCCCCCCTGCATGATCTCTGCGATCCCGGAGATAGCAGTGAGGGGCGTCTTCAACTCGTGGGAAACATTGGCGGTAAACTCCCGACGCAGTTCCTCACGCTTCTCCTGCTCAGTCACATCCATCAGCACCAGGACTGCTCCTGCCGGCTCTCCGTCCTTCCACACCGGGTTGGCTAACAACTGGCAGCATCGCCCGTTCATCTGAAGCACCTGTCGGCTCCGGCGTCCCTCCAGCACTTCGTCCACAGCTTGACGGAAGGGCTCTTCCCGGTTGAGGAAGATGGCATTGACTTCTCCCACCGGCTCCTCCACCCCCAGCAAGCGCAGCGCACCAGGATTGTGGGACAGGACATGACCCTGCCGATCCAGAAGCAGAAAACCCTCAGACATATTCTCGGTCAGGGCAGAAAACTCTGTCTGCTTCTGTTGGAGCTGACTCATTTGCTGCTTGATGGTATCATTCTGCCTCTTGATCCTGGTAAGCAGAGGCGCCAGTTCATCATAGGCGTCACAGTCCTCCGGATGCTCCAGGTCCAAATCCACAATGGGCTGAATGATTCTTTTCGACAATCGGGAGGCCAGTACAGCCGACAGCAGCAGGGCTAGAACGAGAATCACCAAAATAGGCTGCACCATAGACAACAGCAACAGCCATACCGTCCTCTGGCTGCTGGCCAAGCGGATCACAGTACCATCCGATAACCGGCGGGCACTGTATAATGTCTGCTCTGACAACGTAGAGGAGTATCGGGCAGCGGTGCCCAGTCGGTTTCCCTGAGCCTCCCTGATTTCTTCCCGGTCATTATGGTTCTCCATAGCGTCAGAGTCAGCAGAACTGTCAAACAGCACTGTACCATCTGCCGCCACCCAGGTCACTCGATTCTCTGAGTCCAGTCCGTCCAGATAATTGATTCCATCCAGTTCCACACCCCTGGCTACCAACCAGGTCTCTGTCCCCAGTTCCTCCATCAGCTGATCACTGAAATATTGATAGAGCACCCCCATAAAAAGGGCAATAGACAGGGCCATAACTGAGACGGCCACCGCCATAGAGTTGCGAAACAGCTTTGCGGTCATATTCCCTTCCCTCATTCTCTGCGGGCAGTTCCCGCCTGATCGTCTGTACTGATCTTATAACCCACACCGCGCACGGTCTCAATGCAGTCTCCGGAATGCCCCAGCTTCTGACGCAGGGTTCGGATATGGACATCTACCGTGCGGCTGGCCCCATCGAACTCATACCCCCAGATGGTATTAAGCAGCTGATCCCGGGTAAACACAGTTCCAGCCCGCTCCATCAACAGGCAGAGCAGCTGAAACTCTTTTAATGTCAGTGTGACTTCCCGCTCCCCATCCCGGACGATATGCCGATCTGGATCCACAAACAAAGTCCCCAGAGAGTAGGTGCGGCTTTGAGGCTCCCGCTGGCCGCCATGCCGCAGAGCGGCCCGGATCCGCGCCATCAGTTCCATCATTCCGAAGGGCTTGGCCACATAGTCATCCGCCCCTTCATCCAGACCCAACACCTTGTCATACTCTGTGCTTTTAGCTGTAAGCAAAATGACTGGCAGAGACCGGGAGGCGGGCATAGACCGCAGGCGCTTCAGCACCTGGAGTCCATCCTCCTCCGGCAGCATGATATCCAGCAGAAGCAGATCCGGTATTCGCCGCTCCAGTGCCTCCCAGAACTGGGAGGGACGTTCAAAGCCCTCCGCCTCCATCCCCTGGCTCTGGATGGTGTAGACCACCAGCTTTCGGATGCTGGCGTCATCCTCTAAAATATAGATCACGTTGCTTCCACCTCTTACAGCGGAGGATGGTTCTTGTCCGTCCTCCGCAGGATTTCTCATTCCAGCACACTGTGCTGTCCGGTGAGGGAATACTCCACCCACTCTGCAATGTTTACCGCATGGTCCCCGATACGTTCCAGATATTTGGCGATCATCAGCAGGTCAATACACGCCTCGCCACTATCTCCTTTTCCAAGTAAACGGATCAGTTCCTGCTTTACATCCAGGAACAAGCGGTCTACCTCATCATCTCTTCGAACCACTGCCTGAGCAAGACTCAGATTCTTCCGCACGAAGGAATCAATGCTATCTGTAACCATGACAATGACATTTCTGGCCATCTCGGCGATTGGCACCCGGCTGATGATCGGACTGTTGGCAATGTCCAGTGTGATCTCGGCAATGTCCGCCGCCTGGTCGCCGATGCGTTCCATATCGGAAATCATCTTCAATGCGGCAGAAATAGCACGGAGGTCTCGGGCCACCGGCTGCTGCTGGAGCAGCAGCTTCATGCACAGGTTCTCGATATCCCGCTCCTTTTGGTCGATCTCCCGCTCAGCCCCAGCTGCACTCTCCCGAAGGGCATCATCCCCGTCCAGCAGAGCCTTCGTAGCGGCAGAGATAGCCTCCTCACACAGGGCCCCCATTTTAATCAGCTCTACATTCAGCTGCTCTAACTGCTCATTGAATCTGTTCCGCATCATCCAAACCTCCCGGTGATATAATCTTCCGTCTTTTTATTCTGAGGCATAGAGAACATCTGTTCTGTGTCTCCATACTCAATCAGTTCACCCAGGAGAAAAAATGCGGTTTTATCCGAGATACGGGCTGCCTGCTGCATATTGTGGGTTACCATGATAATAGTATAATCCTTTTTCAGCTCGGCGGCAAGGTCCTCGATCTTGGAGGTCGAAATTGGATCCAGAGCGGAAGTGGACTCATCCATCAGCAGTACATCTGGCTTCACCGCCAGAGCCCGAGCAATGCACAGCCGCTGCTGCTGGCCGCCGGACAGGCCCATAGCCGACTTCTTCAATCGATCCTTCACTTCGTCCCAAATGGCCGCCCCCCGAAGAGACTCCTCCACCAGCTCATCCAGCTTCACTTTATTGCGGATTCCGTGGGTCCGGGGACCATAGGCCACATTGTCATAGATGGACATGGGAAAGGGATTTGGTTTTTGGAACACCATGCCGATACGGCGGCGCAGGTCGGTGACGTCCTGACCAGGGGCATAGATATCCTCCCCCCGATAAAACAGGGAGCCATCAATCTTCACATTGGGAATCAAATCATTCATCCGGTTGATGGTCCGAAGAAAGGTGGATTTACCACAGCCGGAGGGCCCGATGAGGGCGGTGATCTGGTGCTCTGGGATTTGGATACAGATGTCCTTGAGTGCGTGGTTCTCACCGTAATATAAATTCAGCTGTCTGGCAGACAGGATGGTATTTTCCATTCAAATTGCTCCTTTGTCGGATCGAGATCGGATCGATAGGCCCAGCGGGCCGCTTACTTCTTCAGCCGACGGCCCACAAGGCCGGCAGCCAGATTGATGATCAAGGTCAGGATCATTAGAATAGCGGCGATGGCAAAGGCGATCTCCGTCTCCCCTCGCTCGTTTGCATACAGATAAAGGGCCACTGTGAGGGTGGCAGAGGAGTTGTTCAGAGACTGGGCAAAGCTGTACAGAACGGTGCCGAACCCCGCAGTAAACAGCAGTGCGGCAGACTCCCCCACGATCCGCCCTACCGCCAAAATGCAGCCGGTGACAATACCGTCTACCGCATTAGGCAGTACCACAGTGCGGATCATGTGCCACTTTCCCGCCCCCAGGCCTAGTGCGCCCTCCCGGTAACTCTGGGGGACTGTTTTCAGGGACTCCTGGGTCGTACGGATGATGGTAGGCAGAATCATCACAACCAGAGTCAGTCCGCCAGCCAGAATGCCCGCCTTCAGACCCATAAGCTGAAGGAATACCATCATACCCACCAAACCATAAATGATGGAGGGGATACCGGTGAGGGTCTCTGCAGCAAACTCAATCAATCCAGCCAACCGGCGATTAGTTGCATACTCAGTCAGATAGATCGCAGCCCCCACTCCCAAAGGAAGGACGATAACCATGGAAACCAGGATGATGTACACGGTACTGGCTATATGAGGCAGGATGCCCACAGTTCCCTTCAACACACTGCTCTGAGTAGACAGCAGCTCCCAAGTGATCCTGGGAAGTCCCCGGGCAAAGATATATCCAATGATAAATACCAGCAGGGCACACACCAAACCGCCGCACAGCCACAATAAGGCTCGGAGTCCCCGGTCATAGATCCAGCGGCGGGCAGGCAGCTTCTTTTCCATTTTCACCCCTCCTTTCGATTTTTAATACATACATTGAGGATCACATTGATGATCATAATAAACAGGAACAGTACCAGGCCCACAGAGTATAGGGCCTGCTGCCAGAGCGAGCCCACCGCAGCGTAGGACATTTCAGAGGCAATGGCAGTGGTAAGAAAACGAACTGGGGTGAACAGGCTCCCTGGCATATTTGGCACATTGCCGGACACCATAATGATCGCCATGGCCTCGCCAATGGCGCGTCCTACTCCCAGTACAACCGCTGTAGCCACACCGGAGCGGGCTGCAGGAAGCGAGATGCGAAAAATCGTTTCAATGTGTGTAGCGCCCAAAGCTAAGCTGGCTTCCTCATATTCTCGGGGAACCGCCTGCAAAGCAGTCTCCGCCACATTGATGATAGAGGGCAGGATCATCACTGCCAGAACCACGATGGCCGCCAGCAAAGTGGCCCCAGAGGCCAGCTGGAATGTCTTCTGAATGGCGGGGACCAGTACGATCATGCCCACCAGGCCATAAACGATGGAGGGGATCCCCGCCAGCAGCTCCACGGCGGTTCGGATCACCCGGGCCGCCCTGGGAGGGGCCACCTTCGCCAGGAACATGGCCGTTAGAATACCCACAGGCACGCCCACCAGCACGGCTCCAGCAGTACCTGCCACCGAGGTGAGAATGAAGGGCAGGATCCCGAACTGGCCCTGCTTCCCTGCCCACTCCGTGCCGAACAGGAAGTCCGTGATCCCAATCTCCAACACGGCGGGCAGACCCGCGATGATCAGGTAGATGCAGATAAACAGCACACACCCCACCGCCACGCAGCCGCACAGCAGGAACAGCAGCTTCACACCAAACTCCAGGGTATCCCGTTTCCGCTTGGAGCCCCGCCCCGCCAGCTGGCTGGGGAGGGTAGTCATTGCGCCGTCAGCCACAGCTGCCAAGATGTCTGCCAAGATGTCATGTTCCATAAAAGTTCCTCTCTCTCATCATGGGGACAGCCCCCGCCCGGAACGGGCGGAGGCGATTCCACTGTTCTCCGGTCTCAGGCCAGGGGTACCGCGCCCGCCTGGCGGATCAGGTCGGCAGCATCCGCAGAGATAGCCCAGTCGAAGAAGGCCTGGGCGGCAGGATTGAGTTCCTCACTCTCACGAGTCACCATCACAAAGGGACGCTGAATCTGATAGGAGCCATCCAGAACGGTCTCCTCCGTGCAAGGCACACCACCCACAGTGATGGACTTGATCCCCTCTTTGCCCTCTACAGCAGACAGAGACGCATAGCCGATGGCCTGGGGATTATTTTTCACAGCCTCAATGACTGCGCCAGTGGAAGTCAACTCCTGAGAGAGGACGCAGGCATCCTCAGTTCCAGTGATAGACTCAAAGCCGTCCCGGGTGCCGGAGCCTCCCTCACGGCCGATGCAGGCAATGGCGCCGGCATCTCCGCCCAGCTCAGACCAGTCGGCGATCTCGCCAGTGAATACCTGGGCGATCTGCTCCACAGTCAGATCCTCCACCTTGGAGTCGGCGTTGACGATGACCGCGATACCGTCCAGCGCCACGTTGGTGCCCTTCAGGCCAGCGGAAGTCTCCTCGTCTTTCAGAGCCCGGGAGGCCAGGCCAATGTCTGCAGTGCCGTTCTTGGCGGACTCAATGCCAGTGCCGGAACCAGTGGGATCATAGGACGCCTTCACGCCCGGGTTGTCGATCATAAACTGCTCCTCCAGGATCTGAATGACCTTCTCCATAGAGGTAGAACCATTTGTAGTAACAGTTCCGCTCAGTTCGGTTGTCTCCTGCTGAACGGAGGCATCGCTCTGCGCACCGGATGTACTGCTTCCACTATTGGAGGAACCGCAGCCGGCCAGCAGACCGAAGGCAAGGACCATGGACAGACCAAGGCAGGTAAACTTTCTCATGTTCATCATTCTCCTTTTTATGAACGGTAATTTGCTTGTTTGTCTTTTCAACGGACAACCGAAGTATAAAAAATGAATGTAAAATCGGCAACCGATATTCTGTTAAATCCATGTAAAATCGCATTTCTTCCTTAATTCTTTGCATTTTTCTTTGTAAAATATCGCATTTCTAAGGCCATCATGTAAAACGTTCCAAAAAGCGCCCGGGACGAAATCCCGGGCGCTTCGCTCTCGCCATGTTAGGCGCGCCGTTCTGTTGTGTCCCGAAACAGCAGGGAAACACACCACACCGCGGACAGGCCCACGACTGTATAAATGATCCGACTGATCAGGCTGGCCGAACCACCACAGGCAAAGGCCACCAAATCGAACTGGAATAGGCCGATACAGCCCCAGTTCAGTCCGCCGATAATCAGCAGCGCCAGGGCGATCTTATCCATTACCACAGCTTCTTACCTCCTCCCGATTTGGTTTCAGAAATATTCTTCCCAAACCGAACAAAAACATACAAAAAAATGCAGCCGGATCAGCCTCGTCCTTCAGTAAAACAATCCAAATATACCCAGGATAAATTTTACATCTCAGATTTCTAGGAAATCCTTGACAGATCCGCTGTTCCATGGTAGGATGGTGCTACTACTACAACAGAATATAGGATAGAGGCGCGGTGTTCATGCGTACCGCGGAGCAAGGCCAGGCAGCCGTTCCGCAGGAGAGGGAACGCCGCCGAAGGTACCTCCGCCTGCCTGGGCGGAGCTCC
>ENA-ORTI01003850-ORTI01003850.1-human-gut-metagenome-genome-assembly--contig:-NODE-3850-length-11092-cov-2.857117_pt1 | contig 11092 bp, 13 predicted proteins | sample MGYA00242071_ERZ509191 | MGnify/ENA primary metagenome ERZ509191 (study PRJEB26280, sample SAMEA2338832) | human gut metagenome | biome: human gut; feature: human-associated habitat; material: faeces...
CGCCGCGCTCGATGTGACCGGCGCCCACGGCAATACTGTCGCCTGAACCAGAAGAGGAGATTTTTGATTATGACCAACGAAGCAACCACGCCGTCCGGCCAGCCGCTGGGCATCAGCCACAAGCCCAGCAATTCGGGTGCTATGTTCACCAAGTTCAAGGCCGAGAACAAGCCCGCCTTCATCGGCTACCTGCCCTACGGCTTCCCTAACCCGGACGTCTCGCTTGACGCCTTCAAGACGATGGTCGAGCACGGCGTCGACGCCGTGGAAATCGGCCTGCCGTACTCCGACCCGGTCATGGACGGCCCGGTCATCCAGGCTGCCGCCTCCATCGCCCTGAACAACGGCGAGACCATCAAGCGCGTGTTCGAGGCCGTCGAAACCGTGGCCAACGCCGGCGGCGTGCCACTCATCATGAGCTATTGGAACCTGATCTACCATTACGGCGTCGAACGGTTCGCCCGCGATTTCGAGAACGCCGGCGGTGCCGGCCTGATTACCCCCGACCTCATCCCCGATGAGGCTGGCGAGTGGATCGAGGCTTCGGATCGTCACGGACTCGACCGCATCTTCCTGGTCTCCCCGGACTCGTCCACCGAGCGCCTCGAAACCGTGGCCCGCAACGCACGCGGCTTCGTCTACGCGGCATCCCGTATGGGCGTCACCGGCGAGCGCGACACCATCAGCGCATCGCCCGCAACGCTTGTCGAGCGTGCCCGCAACGCCGGGGCGAGAAACGTGTGCGTGGGTATCGGCGTATCCACCCCGGAGCAGGGCGCGAAGGTCGGCGCCTACGCCGACGGCGTCATCGTCGGTTCTGCTCTGGTGCACACCCTGCTTGACGACGCCACCGCGAAGGCGCCGAAGGAAGGACTGCGCGACCTGGCCGCCAAGGTCGAGGCGCTGTCCGAGGGCATCCACAACGAGTCACGCTGACACACCCCGCGCCGGCGGGCTGCCTTTACCGTGCATCCGCCGGCCATGGGGTAGGGTAGATGGCGGTAACAGCGGTCTAGACAAACGAGGCACTGCATGAATCTTGCGTATATCCCCTCACCGGGGTTCTCCAAGTTCTCCATCGGACCGGTGACGATCCACATGTATGCGATCTGCATCCTGACGGGAATCATCTTCGCCGTGTGGATCCTCACCGTCAGATGGAAGAAGAACGGGGGCACCTGCGACCAGGTGCTGGACACCACGCTGGTCGCAGTGCCCTGCGGCCTGGTCGGGGCCCGTCTGTACCACTGCATCACGACGCCCGACATCTACTTCCCGCCAACCGGCAACCTCAGCAACATACTCAAGGTGTGGGAAGGCGGCATGGCCATCTTCGGCGGCATCGGGGTGGGGGCCTTGGCCGCGTTCCTGTGGTGCCGCCACCGGCGTTATCCGTTCGCCCTGCTGGCCGATTGCATCGCGCCGGCGCTGATGGTAGCGCAGGCCATCGGACGACTGGGCAACTGGTTCAACCAGGAACTGTACGGCATGCCGACCACGCTGCCATGGGGCCTCAAGCTCAACGATGCGGACGCCATCGGCAAAAGTGAGATCTGCTACAACGGACAGGCATGCCCGACCGGCACGCTGTTCCACCCCACGTTCCTGTACGAGTCGGTGTGGAACGCCGTGGGCTTTGTGCTGCTGCACGTTTTGTCCAAGCATCGTAAGTATGACGGAGAAATCGCCCTGGGGTACGTGGCGTGGTACGGTCTTGGCCGCTGTCTGATCGAAGGACTGCGGATGGACAGCCTGTACTGGGGTCCCTTCCGGGTCAGTCAGGTACTGGCCGCCGTCAGCTGTATCGCTGCCACCGCCGTTCTCCTCGTGCAGCACTTCCGCCCCCACGACCCGGCAAAGCTGGCAGTCAACCGGCTGGCAGCCGCGGAGAAAGCAAAGGCAGAGGCGGCAGCCGCCCCGGAGGAAAACCCGGAACAGCCCTGACATACAGGCGCCGTGAAACTGTTCCGGAAAAATGCCGTGTTGGGATATAACCACATAAAAAGGCCCCGCCGAACTGGTTCAACGGAATCAGTCCGGCGGGAAATTTTTGTTACAAATTGAAGCTTCTTGGTTCCGGTGCCTTGATGACCCGAACCCCGGCGGAGGTGTACTGTCCACACACGGCATCATCCGTGAGCCAATCCGTTACCAGTACGTTCAGATTGGAGGTCGGGCAAATGCAGTTAGCGGCGGTCTGGTTGAATTTACTGAAATCCGCCACACAGATCACCTGATCCGCCCGACTGATCATTTCCCGCTTCAGAGAGCCGATCACGAAGGAATGGTCCGTAACGCCATAGCGCAGGGACACGCCCGCCGCACCCAGAATGATCTTGTTTGCATGAAAGTGCATCAGATCGCTGCTGGCAATGGCACCGGAGGTCAGGGGCTCTCCCCGGGTCAGGGCACCGCCCAGCAGAATCGCGCCGCAAAATTCATTCTTGACCACCTCGCAGGAAAGCTGGACGGCGTTGGTGATGACGGTGACCCGCTTGTTCCCGGCCGCAATGCAGCGCGCCACCTCCATCAGGGTCGTGCCGCCGTCCAGAAACAGGGTGTCTTCGTCCTCGATCAGGTTATACACCGCGGCGGCGATTGCTCGTTTCTGGGCTGCGTGGGTCACCTCCCGGTTATAGTAGGAGGGTTCCGGACTGTAAATCGTGCCCAGAACCGCCCCGCCGTAGACTCTGCGCAGATTTCCGGCCTTTTCCAGCTCCTCCAGATCCCGGCGAATGGTTTCCATGGACACGCCCAGCCGCTCTACAAGATCCGCGGCACGCACAATTCTGTCCCGGTTGATCAGCTCAAGAATATACTGCTTTCGTTCATTCTGAAGCATCCTGACTCTCCCTGTTTTCTCTTTGCTCTGATTATACTTCCGATTCCGTGGAAAAACAAGGGGAACTTACGAGTTTCCCTGAGCCATCTCCAGAATCTTCACCAGATCCTCCTTTGTCAGCTTACGGAACCGTCCTTTGGTGGGGGATTTATAGACGGCCTGTTCTGCCAGCCTCTCCATCACTTCATGGGACATATTCAGCTGCGCCGTGGACACAGGCAGTCCCAGCCGGATAAAGAACTGCTCCAGCCGGTAAATGCCCTCCTGAATGATATGCTCCTCGTCATAATCCGGATAATCCACATGAAAGACCCGGCGGGCAAACTGGGTGAATCGTGCCGGATAGCTGGAATATACATAGCGCATCCAGGAGCCGGTAATCATGGCAAGTCCCATGCCGTGGGGAATATCATACTCCCCGGAAATCTCATGCTCGATCCCGTGGCACGCCCAGTCCCCGATCCGTCCGGTGTTCAGCAATCCGTTCTGTGCCAGCGTTCCCGCCCACATCAGCTCTGCCCGGGCATCATAATCCTCCGGATGCTCCATGGCTCTGGGCGCATAGAGAATCACGGTCTGCATCAGTCCCTCCAGCATCCGGTCCGTCACATCCGCCTGCTTCACCTGAGTAAAATACCGTTCCATCAAGTGGGACAGGATATCCGCTGACCCACAGGCGGTCTGCCTGGGAGACACGGAGAAGGTATAGTGCGGATCCAGAATGGAAAACTTCGGAATGTTGATCTCACTGTCAAAGCTTCGTTTCAGCCCTTCCGGCATTTTGGTGATCACACAGCTGTTGCTCATTTCAGAGCCGGAGCCAACTGCCGTCAGAACGGTTCCGATGGGTAGAGACCGGGTCGCCGTCTCATAACGCTGAAGCACATTCCACACATCTCCGGAGTAAGGAATGCCCACGGCAATTGCCTTTGCGGTATCAATGACGCTTCCGCCGCCCACTGCCAGAATAAAGCCGATCTGCTTCTCTCTTCCGATGGCAATGCCCTGATAGACAAGATCCATCTTGGGATTGGCCTCCACGCCGCTGATTTCGGTAAAGCGGATTCCATCCCGGTTCAAAATAGTGACAATTTCATCATAAAGGCCCATTTTCCGAATGCTGCTCTTTCCGTAAACCAGCAGGATATTGTCGGAATATGCCCGGATCAGTTCCCCCAGCCTGTCCAGCTTTCCGTCGCCGAACAGGATCCGGCAGGGGTTGTAGAACTCAAAGTTTTCCATACCGTTTCTCACACCCTGTAAATGTCAGATGCCGCTGCCTGATCCATCACCACCCGGGCAATGGGGCTGCGCTTGATATTGGTAACCGGGAATTCGTTGGAAATGGGGGTCTCCATGAACTTCTTCACAATGGGGGCCTTATGGGCTCCGTTCAGGATCACTACCAGATCCTTTGCTTCAAAGATGTTTTTATAGCCCAGCGTCAGGCCCCGGGTCAGGGTCACGGGAGTGCCGTTTTCAAAGTACTTGGAGGATACCTCCCGGGTCTTGTTGGCAAGGGTCGCCACATGCGCACCCAGCGTCAGATCTACGCCAGGCTCGTTCAGCGCCACATGGCCGTTCATGCCCACGCCCAGAATCATGTAGTCAATTTTCCCGTTGTCGTCAATGTATTTTTCGATTTCCCGGCATTCCTTCTCCGGATCGGCGGGATTAGAGTTGAACATCCGCATCCGGCTGCGGTCCAGATTGATGCCATTAAAGAAGGTAGTATCCAGAATCCATCTGGCACTGCCTTCATAGGCCGGGTAATCACACCATTCGTCCAGTCCGACGATCCGTGTTTTGCTGAAATCCACTTCCCCGGCCCTGTACATTTCAATCAGCCGCTCATAGACGCAGATTGCCGACTGCCCCGCGGCGAGACAGAGCAGTGCGTCGGGCTTCTTCTTCAAAAGCGCCGCGATTCTCCGGGCCTCGGCATCGCCCAACTCTTTGGTATCCTTATAAATCTCAAGAAACATACATATTCTCCTTTTTTGCGAATCGGGAGGAGTTCCGCTGACGGAGCTCCTCACCGATGGATGAAATTGGTTTATCCCAGAATGCCCAACACAGACAGCACGGTGCCGAGGACAAAGAGAATGAGGATCAGCACAATGGGGCTGCACTTTTTCTTCGTCATGAGCCAGTAGCACAGACCCACCAGTCCCAGAGGCAGCAGATTCGGCAGGATATTATCCAGAATCGCCTGCACTACGGTGTCGTCCGCACCGCCGGAGCCCGCAATGACCAGCGGAGTGCTGACGGCAACATAGGTTGCGGACAGGCCGCCGATGACCATCAGACCGATCTGAGTCAAAGCTTCCACCAGGCGTCCCATAACCGAGTCCGACATGACGGACAGAGAGTTGATACCCAGCTTATAGCCCCGGTTGATCAGGAACCAGGAAATGATCAGAGAAGCGGCGACCCAGGTGACCAGATAGAAAACGGGTCCAAAGAGGTTTCCCTGGAAGGCAAAGGTCATGGCAATGCTCATGAGCACAACTTCGATCAGAGAGTTCATGACGGAGTCGCCGATACCTGCCAGAGGTCCCATCATACTGGATTTCAGGTTTGTGATTGCCTCATCGGGAATGTCCTTGCCCATGGCCTTTTCTTCTTCCATGGCAATGACCATGCCGTTGATCAGGCACCCGGCAGTAGGCTGGGTGTTGAAAAATTCCATATGACTGGACAGTCTCTCGGAAAATTTTTCATTGTCATCGGGGTACAGCTTTTTCAGAATGGGTGCCATGGAAACGGCGTAGTCAATGTTCTGCATACGCTCCCAGTTATTGCTCAGGCAGCAGATGCTCAGCCAGGTGAGCCAGTTTTTCCGCAGATCCTTTTTGGTAATGATGGAGTTTTCCTTAATCGACATAGCTTCATCCTCCTTACTCAAGGGGCGCAAGGTCATCCGTTCCGGCGGAAGGACCGTTGTGCGCTTTCGTCTGGTCAATGATCACAGCCAGGCAGATGGCAAGAATGGTGAGGGTAACCGCGGAAATTCCGAACACGGAGTATGCCAGGAAACCGATCAGGAAGAAGCACCAGTGAGATTTCTTCTTCAGCATGACCTTCAGCAGCAGTGCCATACCTACGGCAGGAAGCATACCGCCCACAACCCCCATGGCGTTATTCAGCCAATCGGGCATCAGGCCCTCCACCACGGAGCTGTACTGGGATCCGTAGTAAACGATCAGGAACGTGGGGATTGCCCGGATCACGTTGAACACCACCAGCGGGATTCCGATTCCCACCAGCCACATCTTTTTGACCTGTCCCTTTGCGGCGTACTCGTCGCACTTATGGGAAAAGAACACGCAGACCGCGTTCTGCATGGTAAAGAGCATGGAGCCGAACAAGCCAATGGGAATGGACAGTGCCAGCGCCATGGCCGGATCATTATTGCCCGCCATGGAAAGCGCCGTGGCGATGTAACCGGCCATGGTTACATCCGTGGACATTACGTTGCCGACTGCCTGAGAGCTCATGTACACTGCGTTCAGGCTGGCGCCGATCATCATGCCGGTCTTTACGTCGCCGAGAATCAGGCCCGTAATCGTACCCGCAATCAGGGGACGACCCAGACCGAAGTAACCGCCAATATCGCCAAGCAGAGGGAACATCAGATTGGAGATGATGCAAAACAGCGTGATCAGCAGTGCCTGTAAAACTGTAATACTCATATTTCCTCCTTACTTTTCTTTTTTCTACGTTCTCACGTTATTTCAGTCCGCCCGCGAAGCACACGCAGGGCCCGTGCACGCACTTCCAGAGCGGACAGAAAATCAGTAGAATTCCACCGCTATCGGGCTTTATTTCTTCCGTACATCCCGATAGAGCGTTTTCGGTTCGTTCGGCAGCAGCTGGAACGCAATTTCCGTGCCGTGCTCCGTCAGCTCATCCGCTGCCGCAAGCTCCTTCTCGGTAAAATAGGTATTTTTTCCCATCTGGACTGCGCCTGCCTTGGAGGAGCAGGGGCCAACGATGATGGAAGGGATCGAAAGTCCCCTGCGCTGCATCCGGCAGGCTGTCTCAATGGTTTTGAAGATCACAAAAGTCCTGGCGGCAGGCTGTGCCGCATCCTTTGCAATCAGATTCATTGCCTTCTCCTCATCGCAGATCACGAGATCGATCCCGGCAGGCTTTGCCAGCTTCAGGATCTGAACATTGATGGGATCCCTGACTACATTGCTGTCAATGATCATCACCCGGTTCACACCATACGTGGAGATCCACTGGGTTTGAACCTGTCCATGAATCAGGCGGTCGTCCGCACGAAACGCTTTAATCATTTTGCTCCTCCTCCGGAATAATTTTGGGAATCAGGCGAATACTGACGTCCTTCCCGATGGAGGCAATGTCCTCCGCCAGTTCATGCAGATCATCCCCGTCATATTGCAGCATCTGAATCACCATGGCAAGATTAAAACCGGTCAGACACACATACTCCGTGTCCCGGAAGGCGGAAAGCAGCGTCATAAAAGGACTGCCGCCAAACAGATCCGCCATAATCAGCACCGGTTCCCCACGGAGGTTTTCCGCCAGTGCCGCCGCTTCTGTACCAAAGCGGTCGATTCCGTCGCCGTCATCCTGTACGGACAGCAGGTTCATCCGATCTGTGTCCTCTCCGCAGATCATTTTTGCGGAGTTCAGTGCCTCCCGGGCATAGTTTCCGTGACTGGCGAGTACATAGTGGATCATGAGTTTTTCCTCCTTCTTTTACCACGCCCATGGATTGTGCGAAGCAGATTGATCGTTACCAGCACGTCCAGCGTCAGGCAGATAGCCGCCAGTGCCAGATAGCACCAGAAGCTCTGCAGATCACCGGAGGTGTGATATGTCACGGCGAGATACAGGCTGATCCCCAGAAACAGGAGACTTGCCAGATACCCGCAGACGATCCGCGTTCCCATATTCATGGACATGGCTTCCATTCTGCGCTTCTGTGCCTGCGACAGCTGCACGCTTTCCCCTCCCATGGTGTACCTCCTTTGTGTTGTTTCATTGTTGCGATTCAACATTATTATTTGTGGAATCGCAATCTCTATGTGCTATATATAACACAATATTGGAAAATTGTAAATAGTATTTTCATATATTCCCCAAATTTTTATTGATTTTTTGTGTGTTCGCGCATTGTTTTTGAGGCATTGTTTCATTTCGCAACAAGTAAACAGGTTTACGCAGCCGTTTCTCCCCTCCCATACCGCATGGGTGTAATTCATGTTCCTCATGAAGCAGTTGTGTAAGCAGAATACGACCCTGTTCATAGCGGTTGAGCTTCCCTTGCCGTGATTTCCACTTGTAATATCCAGAACGGTTGATTCCCATAATCTTACACAGAAAGTCTACTGGATACTTTACTTTGAGTTCTTCGAGAACTTCGTAGTCTTTCCGCTGCCAGTAACGTATTCCCTGTTTGCACTAGCTCCTTCCACCCAATACCCTTTTTTTAACCGGGCTATTTCTACTTCCTGCTTTGCCACCAGCAGCCGCAGACGTTCCACCTCTGACAGCGACTTCTTCATTATTTGTAGAACTTTGCGTACCACTCAGCGAACTTCCGCAAACCCTCGCGCAAACTGGTAGAGGGCTTATATCCGAAATCACGCTCCAACGCACTGGTATCTGCATAGGTCACAGGTACATCACCCGGCTGCATCGGAACCAGCTCTTTGTGTGCCTCGAAGTCATAATCTTCCGGCAGAACCTTTGCACGAACCAGCTCCTCACTCAGAATCTGCACGAAGTCCAGCAGGTTTTCTGGATTCTGATTGCCGATGTTATAAACGGCATACGGCGGAATCGGCAGACCATCTTCACCGTTTTTCTTGTCCGGAGCCTTCTTCATCACACGGACAACGCCCTCAACGATGTCATCCACATAAGTAAAGTCACGCTTGCAGTTACCGTAGTTGAAGATCTTGATGGTTTCGCCCTTCACCAGCTTATTGGTAAAGCCGAAGTAGGCCATGTCAGGGCGGCCTGCCGGACCATATACGGTGAAGAAGCGCAGACCAGTGGAAGGAATGTTATAGAGCTTCGAATAGGCATGAGCCATCAACTCGTTAGATTTCTTAGTAGCTGCATAAAGGGAAACCGGATTGTCAACCTTGTCATCCGTGCTATACGGAACTTTCTTATTAGAACCGTAGACAGAGGAAGAAGAAGCATAAACCAGATGCTCCAGACTCTCACAATGACGGCAGGCTTCGAGGATATTAAAGAAGCCGACCAAGTTAGATTCCACATAAGCATCCGGGTTGGTGATGGAGTAGCGCACACCAGCCTGTGCCGCAAGGTTAACTACCACAGACGGCTTGTACTTCTCGAACAGCTCCGTGATCAGTTCCTTATCAGCGATGTTGCCTTTGACAAAAGTAAATGTGGGATACTTGGCCAGCTCATTCAAGCGGAATTCTTTCAGTGCCACGTCGTAGTAGGCATTCATATTATCAATACCAATTACCGTAGCTGAAGGAGCCTCCTGATAAATTCGTTTCACAAGGTTGGAGCCTATGAAACCGGCCGCACCTGTGACTAAAATCGTTTTATTATCTAAAGTAACTGTGCTCATATGTATTCCTCCATTTTTGTTAACTACATAATCTATGTACACATCTGCTCTTCACAGATAGTATTTCTCTCTAATTCCTCATGTGTGATAACCACTCTCGGCTAAGTGTTTTCTTATGCTGTCGTATCCTATTACCCCAGCAATCAATATTTCCCTTGTTTTCTACTTCATAAAACATCCGTTGAGTACACTCGTCTCTATTTCTCTATAACCGAAGTGTTGATTTATACAGTCGAACCCCGTATACCCTGCAATGACGTTTTTTCTAAGTGTTGGACTGTTGAATCGAACCCTGTCGGCGCATGAGTTTTGTTAAAACTGTATATATCACCCAGTCCAATTTTCGTCATTCATTGTTTATTATGAATAAATCATTCACTCTCACCGCACAAAATCTGTATTTATCATCGCCATCCATGCTCTACTCAACAGCTGTTTTATGAAGTAGAAATCATCTGTTTTTCCGCGATTTTCATGACTCAACAAACCATTATGATGTAGGTATCATTAGCGAGTCAGATAGTGTACTCAACAGCAGTTTCAGACGTTAATGATAAACTCATGGATTTTTGTTGTTTTCTCCTGTTTTCCGCCATTTCTATGATTCTTCTGAAAAAATTGTGTCAATTTTGTGCCACAGGGACCAAAAGTTCAGCGTTTTGTATAAATATCTCGCATTTATAGTTCATATAGCTGTTAAATACAACCAATTTCAGCGCCCTATATAGTGTGCAAAACAGGTTCTTTTCGACGTTGCTACGTCAATATGGTTTGTTGAGTAGACATTGGTCGGCGCCGCAATCACAACAAAATCCGCATCGCGGTAGGCCGCTTCCCCGTCCAGCGTGGCGGTCAGATCCAGGTTCTTTTCCGCCAGGTATTTTTCAATGTATTCATCCTGAATGGGGGACTTCCTGTTGTTGATGCTGTCTACCTTGCTTTTGATCAGATCCACCGCACAAACCGTGTGGTGCTGTGCAATCAGGCACGAAATTGACAGACCCACATAGCCTGTACCCGCAACTGCAATTTTCATATGGTTCCCGCCTTGTTTTGTATTTTTGCTTTGCTTATATGTTAACCGTACCATCCAACCAGCCAACGGTTTTACCGTCCCTGTTCAGAACAGGGCCAACACAAACCGCTGCATATAAAATACAGAAAGTACCGCAATTTCAGACTGTCAAAAAAATTTTTGCAGGGGCGCATTGTGCGCCCGATACCGTTTACCCTGTGAGCAGCCCAGCGAATGACTTTCATTCGTTGAATTATTAGGGTGTATCTGAAACGTCGAAAATATCGTCTGTTTCTACAAACGCAAAATCCTGCTTGTGTTTGCGAAATATCCGTCATTTTCTTTGTTTTCAGATACACCTTCGAGAAACGTTATCCACCCCTACATACTCTATAAGAGGAAGACACCTTTTTTCGACACATTGCACACTTTTATTTGTACATATTTTTGTTTTTATTATATCATAATCCCCGCCAAAATGAAACACCTCACCCCTGATGAACAAACCTATTTGCGTTTTGTCTGATTTTCTCTTCGCACTTGGCAACCCCATGTTCCGCGTGCTATACTGAACCCAAAGAGACAAGATTCCTATGGCAACACCGCACAATTCCCGCCTTGCGGCTTAAGCACCGCTCCGGCAGCT
>ENA-ORTI01003855-ORTI01003855.1-human-gut-metagenome-genome-assembly--contig:-NODE-3855-length-11080-cov-3.695329_pt1 | contig 11080 bp, 7 predicted proteins | sample MGYA00242071_ERZ509191 | MGnify/ENA primary metagenome ERZ509191 (study PRJEB26280, sample SAMEA2338832) | human gut metagenome | biome: human gut; feature: human-associated habitat; material: faeces...
TATCAATCTAGCTTATTTTTTTATGTAAAAAAAATAGGAGGTGTGAAATGCCTAGAAAAAGAAACTTAAGAATGGAAACATATAACAAGTTAATAAGTATTGGAAAATCAACAGAAAAAGATATTTCAAATTTAAAAATAGAAGATTTAAAAGAAATAACGAAAGACCCTGATGTTTTGAATATTATTGCTTTACGAGAGTTTATTAAAGACCATAATACAATAGGGTATTTCAATTATCAAGAAACGAGAAAGGAGGAAACTGATGGCGAATAAATATCAACTAATAAATGAAATGGCAAGTGAAACATTGAAAGAAATTACTCAAAATGGAGAAAGTTGGATTAAGTTTTTAAATACGGCGAGTAATAATTACAAGTATTCTTTTAATGAGCAAGTGTTAATATATGCTCAAAAACCAAATGCTACTGCTTGTGCAGATATAGAAACTTGGAATAAAAAATTACGAAGATGGGTTAATAAGGGTGCAAAAGGTATTGCCTTATTATCAATGGAAAATGGCAGAAATGTATTAAGACATGTTTTTGATATTTCAGATACACATAGTGGTATAAATAAAGATTTTAAGTTATGGGAAATAAAACCTTCTTATGAAAATGGAATTATAGAAACACTAGAAAATAGTTTTGGAAATTTAGAAGTTAAATCTAATTTAGCAGAAGCAATATATTCAGCATCTATAAATTTAGTTGAAGATAATTATCAAGATTATTTAGTTGATTTAAAAGAAGTTTTAGATGGTAGCTTATTAGAGGGAATGCAAGATATAGATTTAGAGGGAAACTTTATTGTATTACTTGCAAAATCAATATCATATATGGCAATGAAAAGATGTGGCATTGATCCAACAGAACATTTTAATGTATCGGATTTTGAAATGATTAGTAGTTTTAATAATAAAAGAGTTGTTTCAAGATTAGGTGCAGCAATAAGTGATATTGCAGAACAAGAATTAAGAGAAATCTATTCTAGTGTTATAAATTATGAAAAAAATTATAAATTAACAAATCGTACATTTGTTAATAATGAAAAAATAAATTATCATAATAATGAAGAAAAAAATAATGAAGGGAGAAATGATTATGATAGAATTAACATACAATCAAATGGGAGATTACCAAATACCACAAGTAGCATTACCAAAAACGAAGAAAATGGCACAGGGGAGATTCTCAAGAATGAGGGAGAAATTCCTAAAAGAACACAAAAGAGGGTTATACGAGGAATTAATGTTAGATGGCAAGATGGAAGAACATTTAGGAGAAATAGAGGAAACAGCTCAAAACAGATTGAAACTACTAATCAAACAATTAGCAGAGAAAGCTCAAGTGAACGAAGAAATGAAGAGAGCAGATCAAATGGGTTGGGTACAAGCAATGAACTCAATACGAAATCAAGCAGAGGAAATGATAATAACAGAGTTGATTTACAATTAAATCTTTTTACAGATAGCTATATTCCACCAATTAAGAATTTACCAAGTGTAGAAGAACAAATAAATAATATTCAAGCACAGGCAGAGGTAGAAAATACTTCTGCTTTTGAATTTACACAAAAGGTAATAGATGATGTTCTTTTAGAGGGTAGTCATTTTGCTGATGGAAAATTTAGAATTTATAGATTATTCCAAGAAAGTTATTCTACTGAAGATAACATTACTTTTCTTAAAAAAGAATATGGCGAGGGTGGTGGAGGTGTAAGAAATTACGAAAATTTAGACGAATGGCATAATGCAAAAGGGATTAGACTAACATTAGGACTAAAAGAAAATGCACCAGAAACTTTGCTAACATGGAGTAAGGTTGAAAAAAGAATAAAAGAATTAGTAAATGCTGATATTTATCTTAATAGTAATGAAAAAGAAGAATATCAAAAATGGCTTAATGAGGAATATGAAAATCAAAAATGGATGTATGATGCAAGAATAAATCCAGATCAAAAACAAGTAGCTATTGATGAAGAAAATCAAGATATTCAAAATATAGAAAAGAATTATAAATTATCTAATGGCAATTATTTTCACTTCCATACTAATGATGAGGGGTATTATTATGAGATTTATAATAACTTTGGAACAGAAATAGATGGTGGATTGCTAGAATATTCCGAAATAGATAATACAAAACAATCTGAACTAGATATAAGAAAAAGACTTGCTGAATTTACAGACATAGAAGAATTAGCGAATGAAAATCTAAGAGAAGTAAGTCAAGAATTTATTGATGCTTTAGAATCTGGAGCTATTGCAGAAGAGGTTGGAAATGCTGTTTTAGAAAAAGTAGAAAATGACACAATAAATGCAATAGACGAGTTAAAAGCAATTGGACAAGCACAAAAAGTAATCAATTTATTTAAAGCCAGAGAAGAAAATGGAAAGCCACTTAATAGAGATGAATATTATAAAAATCAAGAAAAAATAAACTATCATATTGATAACAATTCTTTAGGAGAGGGAACACCAAAAGAAAAAGTTAGAAGAAATATAGATGCTATAAAACTACTTAAAAAGCTAGAAGATAAAAACAGATTAGCCAATAAAGAAGAGCAAGAAATTTTAGCTAGTTATGTGGGTTGGGGTGGACTTCCAGATGTGTTTGATGAAAGTAAAGATAATTGGAGTGAAGAATATAACGAATTAAAAGAAATTCTTACAGATGAAGAATATAAGTCAGCAAGAGCTTCAACATTAACTGCTTTTTATACACCACCAGTAGTTATAAATGCAATATATGACACTCTAAAAAGCATGGGTGTTGAACAAGCAAATATTCTTGAACCAAGTTGTGGTACAGGAAATTTTTTAGGAATGTTGCCACAAGAAATGCAAAGCTCAAAACTATATGGAGTAGAACTTGATTCCATAAGTGGTAAGATAGCAAAACAATTATATCAAAAAGCAAATATTAAAGTTCAAGGTTATGAAAAAGCAGATTTACCAGATTCGTTTTTTGATATAGCAATAGGAAATGTGCCATTTGGAGATTTCAAAGTTAATGATAAAAGATATGATAAAAATAATTTTCTAATACACGATTATTTCTTTGCTAAAACTTTAGATAAAGTTAGACCAGGAGGAGTAATTGCATTTATTACTTCAAAAGGAACAATGGATAAAGCAAGTCCAGAGGTTAGAAAGTATTTAGCACAAAGAGCAGACCTTTTAGGTGCTATTAGATTACCAGATAATACTTTTACAAAGAATGCAGGAACAAAAGTAACATCAGATATTATCTTCTTACAAAAAAGAGAAAATTTGACCGATATAATGCCAGATTGGGTATATCTTGATAGAGATGAAAACAATATTACAATGAATAAATATTTTGTAGATAATCCAGATATGATATTAGGAAAAATGGAAATGGTATCTACTGCTTATGGCTATGATTCAACTTGTAAAGCAGAAGAAGACACAAATTTAGAAGAACAATTAAATTATGCGATAACTAATATACATGGAGAATTACAGAATAATAGTATTGAAAATGAAATTGAACAAGAAGACACATCAATACCTGCAATTCCAACTGTTAAGAATTATTCTTATGCAATAGTAGATGATAAATTGTATTTTAGAGAAATTCAAAAATGATATTACAAGATGAGTTACCTTTAACGGCACAAAATAGAATAAAAGGTTTAATTTTGTTAAGAGAACAGGTAAGAGAATTAATTGATTTTCAAATGGAAGATTATTCAGATGAGGAAATTCATATTGCACAAGCAAAATTAAATGAATTATATGATAGATTTACAAAAGAATATGGCTTAATAAATTCAAGAGCAAATGAAACAGCATTTTCTAATGATAGTAGTTATTTCTTATTATGCTCACTTGAAAAGATAGATGGAGAGGGCAATTTTGTAGGAAAAGCTGATATATTTAGCAAAAGAACTATAAAAGCTAAAAAGAAAGTATTACAAGTAGATACTCCAGATGAGGCTTTGATTTTATCTATACAAGATAAGGCAAAAGTTGATTTAGATTATATGCAACAATTATGCAAGATAGACAAAGAAAAAATAATAAATAGTTTAGAGGGTGTTATATTTAAAGTACCTGATTATGAAAATACAAACAATTGGGTAACTGCTGATGAATATTTATCTGGTAATGTTAGAGAAAAACTAAAAGTTGCAGAACAATTTGCAAAAGAAGATTCTAGTTTTAATATAAATGTTGAAAAATTAAAAGAGGTTATTCCAAAAGACCTTACTGCAAGTGAAATTGGAATTAAGTTAGGCTCAACATGGATACCTCCAGAAATCATTAGAAAGTTTATTTTTGAATTATTAGATACACCAAGTTATAACAGATGGGATATTCATGTTAAATATTCTAATATAACTGCTGAATGGTATATTGATGGAAAAAGTAATGATAGAAACAATGTAAAAGCATATACAACTTATGGTACATCAAGAATAAATGCATATAAAATAATAGAACAGACACTTAATCTAAAAGATGTAAAAATATTTGATACATTTATAGATGATGAGGGCAGAAAACAAAGAGTATTAAACAGAAAAGAAACTGCAATAGCTTGTAGTAAACAAGACGCAATAAAAGAAGCATTCTTAAATTGGGTATGGGAAGATCCAGAAAGAAGAAATCATTTAGTAAGACTTTATAATGATAAATTTAATTGCATAAGACCAAGAGAATATGATGGCTCTCATATAGGTTTTGTAGGAATGAATCCAGAGATAAAATTAAGGACACATCAACTTAATGCAGTAGCACATGTTTTATATGGTAATAACACATTATTAGCACATGAAGTAGGTGCAGGAAAGACTTTTGAGATGGTTGCAGCTGCAATGGAAAGTAAGCGTTTAGGCTTATGTAATAAGTCTTTGTTTGTAGTTCCAAATCATATTATAGAGCAGTTTGCAAGTGAGTTTTTGCAACTTTATCCAAGTGCCAATATTTTAGTTGCTACTAAAAAAGACTTTGAAACCAAAAATAGAAAAAAATTTTGTAGTAGGATAGCAACAGGAGAATTTGATGCAGTAATTATTGGACATTCACAATTTGAAAGAATACCAATGTCAATAGAAAGACAAATTGCATTATTAGAAGAACAAATAAGTGATATTACAAAAGGAATTGCCTCTGAAAAATCAAACAGAGGAGAAAACTATACTATTAAACAAATGGAGAAAACAAGAAAATCATTAGAAACCAGATTAGAGAAATTACATAAGGAAGAAAGAAAAGATGATGTTGTAACATTTGAAGAATTAGGTGTAGATAAATTATTTGTTGATGAAGCTCATAATTATAAGAATTTGTTTTTATATACGAAAATGCGTAATGTTGGTGGAATAGCACAAACTGAAGCACAAAAATCTTCCGACCTTTTTATGAAATGTAGATATTTAGATGAAATTACAGGAGGCAAAGGTTCTGTATTTGCTACTGGAACACCAGTAAGTAACTCAATGGCAGAACTTTATACAATGCAAAGATATTTACAATATTCTGGACTAAAAGAAAATAGTTTAGAACATTTTGATAATTGGGCAAGTACATTTGGAGAAACAGTTACTGCAATAGAACTTGCACCAGAGGGTACAGGATATAGAGCAAAAACAAGATTTGCAAAATTTCACAATTTACCAGAGCTAATGTCTATGTTTAAAGAAGTAGCAGATATTCAAACTGCTGAAACATTAAATTTGCCAACACCAGAATTTGAAAATATAAATGTAGTAGTAAAACCTAGTGAAATACAACAAGAAATGGTAAAGGCTTTAGGAGAAAGAGCAGAGAAAATAAGGTCAGGAACAGTTGATGCAACAGAAGATAATATGCTTAAAATTACAAATGAGGGTAGAAAACTAGCATTAGACCAAAGACTTATGAATCCTTTATTACCAGATTCAGAAAGTAGTAAAGTAAATTCATGTGCAGAAAATGTTTATAGAATATGGAGTGAAAATAGTGATAAGAAATCAACACAACTTGTATTCTGTGATTTATCAACTCCAAAAGACTTAAAAGGCTATGAAAAAGAAGAATTTACAGATGTATATAATGAGTTAAAGAAAAAGCTAATTCAAAAAGGTATTCCACCTGATGAAATAGCTTTTATTCATGAGGCAGATAATGAGGTTAAAAAGAAAGAATTATTTAGTAAAGTAAGAAAAGGACAAGTTAGAGTGTTAATGGGTTCAACTCAAAAAATGGGTGCAGGTACTAATGTTCAAGATAAGTTAATTGCAACTCATCATTTAGATTGTGCATGGAAACCTTCTGATTTGACTCAACGAAATGGAAGAATGATTAGACAGGGGAATGAAAACAAAAAAGTATATGTATATTCGTATGTTACTGAAAAGACATTTGATAGTTATATGTATCAATTAGTAGAGCAAAAGCAAAAATTCATTTCTCAAATAATGACATCAAAAACACCTGCAAGAACAATGGAAGATATTGATGACAAAGCATTAACTTATGGAGAAATAAAAGCATTAGCAACAGGAAATCCTAAAATATTAGAAAAGACATCGTTAGATACTGATGTCGCAAAATTGAAATTATTAAAACAAGAATTTATGAATCAAAAATATTCATTGCAAGATAAGATTATAAAATACTTTCCAGAAGAAATAGCAAGACTTAATAATAAAATTGGAGCAATGGAAGAAGATACAATTAAATTACAAGAATATACTAAACCTAATGCAGATGGTTTTTCTCCTATGAAAATAAATGGAATGATATATACAGAAAAACAAGAGGCAGGAAAGAGATTATTACAAAGTATAAATGATTTAAAAAGTATGGAAACAAGAGAAATAGGAGAATATAGAGGCTTTACAATGGAAATTAGTTTTGATTCAATAACTAGAAATGTTAGATTAAAATTAAAAAATAAATTCAGTTATTCTATTGATTTAGGAGTAGATAGTATAGGAAATATAACAAGAATAAATAATTGTTTAGAGAATATTGCAAAAGATATTCCTCACGAAAGAGATTTATTAGATAATACATATTTTCAAATGGAAAATGCAAAGCAAGAATCTCAAAAGGAATTTCCTAAAGAACAAGAATTACAAGAAAAGTTACGAAAACTAGAAGAAATAAATGCAGAATTAAAAATAAATGAAAATGAACATGAAATGTTGGGAGATGAAAAAGAAGAAAAACAAGATAAATCTCCTGATAAAAATTCTCCAGAAAGATGTTAAAAAAATTAAATTTATGCTATAATGATTTCATCAAATAGTAATTTGTAAAGGAGGTATTTATGGGAATAGAACATTCGCAAAATTATTTACATAGTAAACAACTTGTAGCGACTTTGTTATCAAAGAGTAATATTTGTAACGACGATATTATAATTGAGATAGGTCCTGGAAAAGGAATTATTACCAATGAACTTGCAAAAAAAAGCAAGAAAGTTATAGCAATAGAGTTTGATGCGAAATTAGCGAAAACTTTATCTGAAAAGTATAAAGAATCTAAAAAAGTTCAAATAATAGAGATGGATTTTTTAAAATATAAAATATCAGTAAAAGAACCATATAAAGTATGTGCAAATATTCCATTTAACATAACTGCTGATATTGTGAAAAAGGTATTTGAAGCCGATAATCCTCCTGAAGATATATATTTCATAATGCAGTATGAGGCTTTTCTCAGGTATTCTGGACAGCCCTTTTATAACGAAAGTTTGAGGTCTCTTTTATACAAACCTTGGTTTTCCGCTGAATTGATTTATGAGTTTAAACCATCAGATTTTTATCCTGTGCCAAATGCACGAATATGTTTTGCTCACTTTCAAAGAAAAACATCAGCAGATGTTGAGGATGCGACAGACTATAGAAATTTTTTATCATATATATTTTTAGCGTCTGGAAATACTTTCAAAGATAAAACAAAAAAATTGTTTACTTATGAGCAACAAAAACGCATTTGCAAGTTTTTAAAAATCAAATTAGAGTCAACGCTTACTGAGATCTCATACGATGGATGGCTATACCTATATGATGTTTTTCTTAAATTTGTTTCCAACGAAAAAAAAGCTATTATATTAAATGCTGAACAAGACATGAAAAACAATCAAAACAAGATTCAAAAAAAACATCGAAATCGTAATCATGGTTATTGGAAATTTGAAACTAAGCGCCAAAAGAAAATTTTTAAATTGAAAAATTGAAAATAAGAATTTTATCCAGTAGCTATATTTCCAATTTCTATATTATTAGCAATAGTGTAAACAAAGAAGTTGACAGAAAAAAGTAATAAGCAAATTATAAATTACAATTTAGTAGTTCGCAAAATAATAATTTGTAGGAGGAATAGATGTCTTTAATAAGTGTAAACAATTTAACTTTTGGATATGATGGAAGCCTAAAAAATATATTTGAAAATGTATCATTTAATATAGATACTGATTGGAAATTAGGATTAATTGGAAGAAACGGTAAAGGTAAAACTACATTTTTAAAGTTATTATTAGGAAAATATGAATATCAAGGTGCAATATCAAAAAATGTTGAGTTTGATTACTTCCCTTTTGAAGTAAAAAACAAAGAAAGAATGGCAATAGAAATAGTAAATGAGATTGCTCCGAATGTTGAAGATTGGGAAATTATAAGAGAATTAAATTTACTTAATACAGATACTGAAGTATTATATAGAAGTTTTAACTTATTAAGTGGTGGCGAACAAATAAAGATACTTTTAATAAGTTTATTTTTAAAAGGTAATAACTTTTTACTTATAGATGAGCCTACAAATCATTTGGATATTGAAACACGAAATAATTTAGTAAATTATTTAGAAAAGAAAAAAGGATTTATATTAGTATCTCACGATAGAAATTTTTTAGATAAAGTTGTAAATCATATAATTTCTATAAATAATACTAATATAGAAATACAACAAGGTAATTTTTCATCTTGGAAAGAAAATAAAAATAGGCAAGATAATTTTGAAAAAATACAAAATGAAAGATTGCAGAAAGATATAAATAGACTTGAAATAGCTTCTAAAAATTGTGCAAAATGGTCAAATGAGGCTGAAAAAACAAAAAATAAAAAATATAATTCAGAAACTACAATAGATAAAGGATATATAGGACATAAAGCAGATAAAATGATGAAAAAATCAAAAGTTATGGAACAAAGAATAGAAAAAGCAATAAATGAAAAGACTAATTTGTTAAAAAATATAGAGGTAAATGATACATTAAAAATTATTCCTCTAAAAAGTAATAAGAATCCATTAATTTTTGCACATAACTTGCAGATAAAATATAGTAAAGAAACGATATTTAACCCTATTACTTTTGAAGTTAATAATGGCGATAGGGTTGCACTAATTGGAAAAAATGGCATTGGTAAATCAAGTATATTAAAACTTATTTTAGGAGAAGAATTACAGTATAATGGAGAGTTTATGGTTGCAAATGATTTAAAAATATCTTATGTTTCTCAGAGTACAGAAGATTTAAAAGGAAATTTGAGAACTTTTGCTTACGATAATAAAATAAATGAAAGTATTTTTAAAGCAATGTTAGTAAAAATGGGATTATCACAATTTGATTTTGATACTAATATTCAAGATATGAGTGAAGGTCAAAAGAAGAAGGTTCTAATTGCAAAAAGTATTTCAGAACAGGCTAATATTTATATATGGGATGAACCTTTAAACTATATTGATATATTGACAAGAGAACAAATAGAAGATGCTATTCTAAATTATAATCCTACCATTATTTTTGTAGAACATGATGAGAAATTTATTGAAAAAGTGGCAACAAAAATTATAAATTTGGTAAAGTAAGTGAGAGACAAATTACAATTTTATAATTTGAAAGATTATATTAGGAGGAATAAAATTATGGAGTATATTTTTTTATTGATTTTTGGTATATGTATTACTATTCTTGGTATTTTCAATTTAAAAGGCAATATATCAACAATTCATTGGTATAATAGATTAAAAATTACAAAAGAAAATTCAAAAGAATATGGCAAAATAATGGGAATAGGAACTTCTTTAATTGGAATATGTATGACTATAACTGCAATATTACAAATGATTTTTAATAATGAAGCTATATGGTATATTACAGTTATTGGTATTGTGATTGGTTTAATTTTTATGATTTATGGTCAATTAAGATATAATAAAGGTATTTTCTAAAATACTTTAGATGAAAGTATAGAATTATGATATAAATAATATTTTATTGAGGAATTATATTATGGAATGTAAAGAGTGTTATAGTGAAAAAAATAGAACTACACCTTTATTAGGAACAAGAGAATGTTTAGAAAATCATTTACAGTATGTTTGTGGAACTTGTGGTAGATGTATTTGCATTGATAGAGATAAAATAAGAGGTTTGCAAAGATGGAACTTTCCTTTTAAAAGTTTAGATATTGCAAAATTATATTTAAGAACAGCAGATTATATTAATAAAAAATGTTGTGGGATTTATGAGATAGAAAATTCAAAAGGTAGAAAATCATACAAGATATTTGCTAGTGATATAGAACTTAAACATTACTTATCAAAAAACCAAGATAAATTATGCAAATATAATAGAGCAGTATTTTCAATGAATAAGTATAAAGAATTTAATAATACTAAAATAAAGTATTTAACAAAAGATGAAGTAGAAAAATATTTAAGTGAAATGTAATAAACTGATTACTTTTGAGAAGGGAAATAGCAATGTTTAATAGAGAAGATTTTAGTCATATTCCTACTGAATATGAAATGAAAGAATATATAAACAATGACTTGTGGGAAGATTTTTGCAAATATATGAAAAACAAATATAACATAAATCCTAAATTTGAATTTAGCAAATGTAGCTGGGAATATGGATGGAATGTAAAATTTAAAAAAGCAAGTAAGTCATTGTGTACTATATATCCAAGAGAAAATTATTTTACAATGCTAGTTGTTATTGGTAAAAATGAAAAAGAAAATTTTGAAGAAGATAAAGTTGTTGAACAAAGTCAGGATTCTGATAATCTAGATATGTATGAAGAAGAAAAAATCAAACATAAAAAACGTTCAAAGG
>ENA-ORTI01003859-ORTI01003859.1-human-gut-metagenome-genome-assembly--contig:-NODE-3859-length-11073-cov-2.740969_pt1 | contig 11073 bp, 19 predicted proteins | sample MGYA00242071_ERZ509191 | MGnify/ENA primary metagenome ERZ509191 (study PRJEB26280, sample SAMEA2338832) | human gut metagenome | biome: human gut; feature: human-associated habitat; material: faeces...
GGTTAAAATACATAAAAACACCGCAGATCGCACAGGATCTGCGGTGTCATATCGGAAAAAAACTAAGGGTTACAAGCCCGCTATCTAATAGCTCTCTCTCTCTCTCTCTCTCTCTCTCTCTCTCTCTCTCTCTCAGAGAGCAGACAAGACCAAACGGCGTGGCTGTCACGAAGGGAGGAGGAAAAGAAGGGGGGGTGGATGGAAAGCACAGTTTGACTCCTTCAGTAATGCCATTTTTTTATAGGATGATTTATAAAATGTAAAGGGGGTACAAAAAATTCTTTGTGAACAGTTGATTGGGCGTATGGCCTGTGTCAGCAATAACAAAGGGTAACCTCCAACAGGTTACCCCTCTATACCGCACATCTCTGTTTTGCTCTATCGAAAAACTAATCGACCATAGCCGGCTGATTCTTATCGGCATTCGCCTTGGCTTTGGCTTCGCGACCCTGCTGGGCCTTCAATACATTTTCCTGCAGCTGCATGAGCAGGCTTGCGGAAATCAAATTGGTATCAGGAGCGTACCCGCACAGCTTTTTGTAGGAATCCATGTCAATGTCGTGGCTGGCCAAATGCTTGGCGTTCAGATTTTTCATCTTGCGGCCGCAGATGCAGCACGAAATGTGGTCATCCGTAATAGCTTCTTCAGGCTTCACGACTAAATTACGCTTCGTGTATGGTATGGAGCTTATGCCATGGAGTCTAAAAATCAATTTTTGATTTACTTTTTTTAACATGCTGAAAATACGAAATCCCTAAGAGGCGCCTATAGAGACGTTTCGTACCCGGGTATGGGGGAATACCACACTTTTGAAAAGTTAAAAAAAGCCACGGGCAAGTTGCTCATAGCTTTTCTTACAGGTCGCTACTCAAGCGTTCCAAGGGCACGTTTTTTCTCCTCAGAGCGCTGTGTCCGGGAGATTAGCCACATGCTCTGAGGCCCTGACGAACCTTCATCGTCATTTTCTAGAGTGAAAAATACCTTAAAATCAAACACTCTATCAAGGCAATGTCAAAGAATAGCTTGCGAGCTTATGACAAGGAGGGAGACACAGTCGGTGCATTCTGCAACTGCACGTATTATATGTGGCATTTGTCCAAGATTCATATGCACCTCTTTGTAAGACTGTGGTGTATCGTAGGCTAGTCAGATACTCCGCATTCGCCAAATAATGCTGCACGGTTCCCGGATAAGGCTCTTGAAGAATCAAAACAGCTGTCTGAAAAATTTACTGCCCTGAAAAACAAGTCGATAAGCATCGTGACAGGTATTTGATGAGCGAAAAAATAGCCTGTGTTGGTCATCAGTTTGAGGGCGTATACCACGCCTGTGACGACGTCACTGTCCACGGGGTTCTGGTTACCGGGGAATTCGCTACCATATTTTCCGCTGAAGGCACGAGAAGCCATTGAGCAGCGGGAACCCATGCCAAGAAGTGTCTGCTCGATGAGCTTGAAAAGCGCCCAGTGAGCATCAACCGTGCTCCAACGCTGTGGAGGCATGGTATCCTTGCGGCGAAGCCGTTGCTGCGTGAAGGTACAAACCTTCAAGTGAACTCTCTCTGGGAAAAGGGCCTGAACGCTGACTATGACGGCGACGTCATGCAAATACACGTTCCGGTGACCGATGAAGCCATCGAGGACGCCAAAAAAATGTTCCCCCGTCGATGACACATGGAAGGATTATTATGCCGGAAAACTCAAACTGACTGATTATGTTGAGATTTCTGTGGGCTAAATTAGTCATCAAAGAGAGCATAGCTTGTACTCCGTCCGCCGCTCTCGCTTTGCTGCAATATACCGTACTCCATCAGTCCCTGAATATCGCGCAAGGCCGTATCCGGTGAACACTTAGCTAGCTTGGCATATTTTCCGCTCGTCAGCTTCCCCTCAAAACCATCAAGCAAGCGGTTGATAATACCACGCTGGCGCTCATTGAGAGAATGTTGATTGGCCTGCTGCCAGACGCGTGCTTTGTGCATGACAGTAGCAAGTGTCTCGTCAGCGCCTTCTATGGCTCGCCCAAGGCAGCCAAGGAACCAGTTCAGCCAAAGTGTGATATCCAAACCTCCTTTTTGGGTACGTTCCAAAATAGCGTAATATTCCTTACGTTCTCGCTCGATCTGTCCGGACATGCTGTAAAAGCGTTGCGGGCATTCATCAGCCCTCGCCAGGGCGCAATCGGCAATGGCGCGGGCTATGCGCCCGTTACCATCCTCAAAGGGATGGATGGTCACAAACCGCAAGTGCGCGATTCCGGCTTTCAACACCGGATCAAGCTCATGAGGAGTATTGAACCATTCCAGAAAACGGCCCATCTCCATATCAAGGCGCTCGGCAGCGGGGGCCTCGAAGTGAACTTTTTCGTGTCCTATATAGCCAGAGACAACTTGCATGGGGCCAGCTTCAGGCTTGCGCCAGGCACCCACGGTGATGCGCCGTGATGCTCCGTATCCGGTAGGAAAAAGGGCCGCATGCCAGCCAAACAGACGTTCCTTTGTGAGCGGTTCAGCATAGCGCTGTGTAGCGTCCAGCATCATTTCCACAACGCCTTCCACGTTTCTGCTCACAGGCGTAAGTCCGCCGATGTCAATGCCAAGCCTACGGGCTAGCGAAGAGCGCACCTGAGCCGTATCAAGGTTTTCCCCTTCTATGGCGCTGGACTTTACTACATCCAGCGTCAGCGTTTCCAGTCCGGCCTCAGCGCGGATAGAAAAGCCAAGGGCGCTCATCCGGCCCAAGAGCAAGCCCTGCTTGTGTCGTATAGCTGCAAGTGGCTCAGCCAGTTTTGCAATGTCCCACTGAAATGTCGGCCATTCCTGCCTTTCGTGAATATAGCGCATAATCTCCGCACCTCTTGCGGAGAATAAAACACACATTCTCCGCAAAGGCAATATTCACCGTAAAAACATAGCGGCTACTTCAGAAACTCACAGCTCCTGAAGTAGCCCTTTTCATTTAAAGGACAAAATCCATGCTGCCTTCTTCTGCCTTAACAACAGCTGGCTGCTGGACATCTATTCCTGCTACTGCGGAGAGTACGGCATCTATATCCGCCCGAGCCTCAGCGCTAGCGAGCGATGGCCACCTATATCTTTCAATGAAGCCTTGAACGTCAATCTTCGTCTCTGGGTACGTTTGGTATGCCTGTACAATTTCGGAATAGTATTTCTCCGGCAGAGCACGCATATCAATAATTACCCTGTTTCGCTCATACCTGTCGGCCATACCGTTTGTGGCCAACCACGCATCGAGGCCCTCAGGATGTGCAAGTGCCTTCGCAGCCGCGGCAATGCCGAATCCCGGCTTTCGGCTGCCTGACCAGTCCGTAGGCGTCTTGATGTTATACACGTTGTCTTTTCCACCCTGCCCAGTCAGAATACTATACTGCAGAAACTCATCTCTGGATTCGGAGCGGAAATCTTTTCCGTTCACACGGGTGTCATAGGGAAACGTGGCGTATTCCTGCTTTGCCGGATTGTAGAGAATACTCTGGCCTGCACGAGTTGCAGATAGTCAGAATCCCCACTGTGTACGAAAACCTTACCCTCAGGATGCTCCAGAAGATGCTGTTGCGTAAGCGTATATATGACGTCGTCGGCTTCGCATTTTGGAGCGCTTATAACTTTCCACGGCAGGCATTCCCGGATGTTTCTGGTGAGTACGTCAAATTCCTCATAGATGCGCGCCCAATCCAGCCCGTCAATGGCTTTCTTTACGAGTCTATCTCCTTTGTATGGATGGTAAATATTTTTCCTCCAATAGCCGCTATGGCTGTCCAGCGCCAGAACGACATCAAACGTACCTCCGAAATCTGCCGCTGTCTGAATGACGTAGTCATACATGGCTTGAAACACCATGTAGTGCCAGAGTGCGTACTCCGGATTTTCCGATGCCGCTTCGATCTGTTTCAGATGAATGCAGCGATGCGCCAGGTTTGAAAAATCGAAAAGTATCAAATTATCCATAATTAACTCACAATCAACAGTCTTTCTTTCGCCCGAGTCACTCCGGTATAGAGCCAACGAGTGTAATCGTCGTCAGACATGTACCGGTTTCGTTCATCAATGAGGAGTACACGCTCCCATTCTGAGCCTTGTGCCTTATGCACGCTGAGTGCATACCCGTAATCAAGAAGCAGAGGGTCAGTCTGTCTGTTCTTCTCCAACAGGGTATTCAATGCGGTTCGATCCTCCTGCAGCTGCCTCATGGCTACCTGGATGTCCGGGCAGTGAAGCGACCCTGCATAGGACACCAGATTTGAAGGGAACTCCTCTAAGCTTGTGATGTAGCATGAGGACGACGGTTCAATTGGCTTTGTGTCCTCACAGACACGCAAGAGCTGCCCATTCCTGAAATTGGTAACCGCGTCATTCTTCAGGCAAATGAGCCTTTCTCCCTTAATCGGATACTTGCCCCCTTTTTGGGCAAATCCTTGGATAAGACGAGCTTTCGTGTTGTAGGCAACACGTGTTTTGTTCATCCCGCAGAGAATGACCGAATCATCAGAACCTACGACTTTCATGAATCCGGAACAGATATCCTGAACTCGGCTGCTCCCTCTGTGCATCTTTGCCAAGCGATTGCCTTGGACGCCGAACGGGACGTCTTGCCGACGTAATCCATGATCGCGTCATGGACACGTACTTGCTCTTGTGTAAGGGCTATCGGCATGGCACTGCTCCTCAGGTTTTGTTCTGTCCTTCCGAGCAGTATCCAAGGATTTTGCAACTGGCTCCAGCCTGATCAAACATAGCTGGAAACTCTTTTTTGCAGAGTACAAGTATTGCCTGAGCAAGATCTCTGATTTCCCACTGAGCCCTCGCGCAGCAGCGGAGGGGAAAAAAGACTCTGTACAGCTTACGGGCGTTCATCGTCACCACAATCGCCGAATGCACGCAGTGCGGGATGATGTAGCGGGTATCCAGCTCGGTTTCCGTCAGGACGCGGGCGTACACGCCGGAATCATCGGGAAAGCATTTGATGAAGGCGGTATCCTTGGCTGTGGCGTCGTTCACGAATTTCATGATGTTGATCCTTTGGCTGAAAGTTGAAGTGGTGGTTGAAGAATGGCCCCACCGGAAAAGGAGGCGGTGGGAGCCGGGCGGATCTCCCTGAGTGGATATTCCATGGCCTTACGGCACTTGGAACGGCCAATATGGTACAGTGCAATGGTGAAACATATCTTGTCAGGCAGCAATGCAAACCGCATGATTGCGGCAATAATTTCATTATCAGCGCCTACCAGCCTTCATCTCAAAAAGCTTGGGGAATGATAGTTGAAGTGAAAGATGTACCTGAAGCAATAGATACCCCGAGTAAATATGCCCGTTATATATTTATCGGCAAGCCGGACAAGGCGATCCAATTTTTTCTGATGGAACAACTGAAGGAAGATCCAAATTGGAAGTAAGCGAGTCATCACGCTTTGATGATATAATCACCCTCCATGATGCGAAAGCCCCGGTCAGCCTAGACTGCCGGGGCTTTCGCGTCACCCTTGGCCTTCCTTCGCGGGCGTCTGCCCCTTGATCTTCACCGTCGCCTCGCCCACATCATACGACTCGTTGTATTTCGCCTCGCTCCCGTCCTCTTTCGCTCCAAGCCACCGGGCGGCGAGCTTCCAGCAGAGGGCTTCCGCGCGCTGCCGCTGCGCCGGGCGAAGCTGGCAAGCTGCGTGTCGAGCTGTGTTTTGTCGATGGCCTTGGACTCGGCGGACTCTCCCACGGCGGATTGCGGACGGACCATACGAAGGGAGATTTCCCGCACCGTCGCGGGCAAGGGCTTCGACCTGCGCCTGAAACGCGGTGCCTGACGGGCTCCACGTACTGCGCGGTGATGCCGCCCGGTTCCGTGCTCATGAGGGCGTTGGAGCTGGCGACCACGAACGTGTCCCAATGCTCCTGGCTTACGCCGCCCACATTGAGCAGAGGGACGGCCCGGTCGAACAGCATCTTGTCGAGTTCCGAGTCCCGTCTGTAGATGCGCAGGATCAGGGACAGCACATCGTCCGTGGCGGGGAACCCGGTCATGGGGGAGGTCGGCTCGAACAGGAACGGCACCAGCGGCACGGCGCCGAGTCCGTGCCTGCGCTCCCTGTCCTCGGCAATGGGGTACCGGGAACGGCAGCACAAGATCGAAGCGCAGGACAAGGAACGCGCCGCGTAACAACAGCCCCGCCCTGATAATCAGGCGGGGCTTTTCTTTCCCTCAGCAGGAGATTGTATGAGCAGCCTCAACAAGGTGATGATCATCGGAAGGCTCGGGCGCGATCCCGAGATGCGCTACACCCAAGCCGGAAAGCCCGTATGCAGTCTGAACGTGGCTACGGATGAGGGCTACACCAACGACAGGGGCGAGAAGGTCGACAAGACGGAATGGCACAAGGTCGTCTTTTGGGACCGGCAGGCCGAAACCTGTTCGCAGTACCTCGCCAAGGGGAGCCTCGTGTTCGTCGAGGGCAAGCTCTCCACCCGCAAATATCAGGATAAGCAAGGGCAGGACCGCTACGTCACCGAGATTCAGGGGCAGCGCGTCCAGTTCCTCGACCGCAAGGGGGACGGCGACGGGCAGCAGGGCCGACAAGGAGGCGGACGCCAGACACAGGGGCGGCACTCCGCGGACTATGAAGACCTCGGCCCCGCCTTCCCTTCCGAAGCCTCCGGCCTCGATGGCGTGCCTTTTTAGGCAAAACCAATAGGATAGGAATATGGCACAGACCACAGAAATTCTGGAAGCCCTCCCGCCCGCGCAGGAGCAACCCGCCGGGCTCGCCCTGCTTGACCTGAACGTCACCGCGACGCCGTTGGTCATCACATGGGACAAGGACGCCGTGTCCGCCCTGCTGGATGCCGCCCTCGCGCTGTATGCGGGGCTGGAGGTACAGGAAGCCGACGTGCCCGCCATCAAGAACGAAATAGCGGGATGGACAACGCCCGGAAGGACGGGCCGCTGGACGGGTTCGACGCCGAGGTCAAGGCGCTGATCGCCCGCATCGTGGATGCCCGCGCTGCGCTGGACACGCAGGTCAAGGACTTCGAGCGGCGCGACCGTGAAGGCCGACGCGCAGCCGTCCAGTTTACCGTCGACAACATCAAGAGCTGTGAAGGCGTGCCGGAACTGGACATCCCCATCAACCCCTCATGGCTGAACAAGTCCACGCGGCAAGCCGAGATCCTCGAGGACATCAAACGGATCATCGCCGCCTTGGATCCGCACCGGCGAAGGCCCGCAGTATGTGGCGGGAACGGATACGCCCCCGCCGCCTGTTTTGTCGGAACAGCAGGTAGCAGAGAGCCTTGAGCCGATACTCCGGGCGGCCCTGCTCGGCGTGGTTCCCGAACTTGCGGACCAACTCAGGCAAAAGATGAACCCATAACCTCAACACGCATCACGCGGAACGGTAATGAACGACGCTGAAATCATGGAACTCGTTGATGAGGTCAGAAGGTGCGAACGCGCCGTGCAACAGGCGAAGAACGCCCTCGAAGTCGCCAAACGGGACGCCGCCGTCGCCGCCTGTCCATATAAGGAAGGCGACATCGTATCCGGATGGGATCGCGACGGCACCAGTCCGGCAAAGGTCGACAAAATCCTGTTCGTCCCCTCCTACCCCTACTACGACCTGCGCGTGCTTCCCATCACGGAAGGGGCAAACCATCCCGACGGCACAGGTACGCCTACAACGTGCTGGATGTAACACCATACGAAGGCGACGAATGACCCCAAACGAAAGGCGGCTCATACTGATGTGGGTCGCCTTTCGTTTGGGTGTTGTGGGCAATTGGTCCTGGAAGGGGGTGATGCCGATGAAGTGTCTAGGCGTCCGACCAGATACTTCTAAGCCGCCTACACGGCGGATAACCTGAAAGGCAAGAGCGTCACCCTTGACTTCAACTTCTAAGCCGCCTACACGGCGGATAACGACTGTGCCGCTTAGGTCGGCTTCACCGTGATCTTCTAAGCCGCCTACACGGCGGATAACTAGAGGCTTTTACAAAAGTATCTCTGCTTTTCAGTAGGTTACACCTGAAAAGGCTTCAGAAACTTCGCTTTTCCTCTCTATTTTTAACTACCTTATTCTCAATCTCTTTTTTAGACAACTTTTTTATGAAGCCAAAGGAAGCCCCTCACTAATGTCCGGGGCTTTCCCTTTTTCTGGAGAAACGACATGCGAAGACCCATCAACCCCGTAATCCCGTACCCCCACGAGGCCATCCAGCACACCCGCTGTGTTCTGGCCCTGTCCATGATCACCGTGGCGCTATCCCTCCTTAAGCCCGAAATGCTTCCTCAGCTTGGAGACCTTGGAAAGCAGGTCGAGAAGGTCGACCGCTGGATCGAACGGTGTAGCGATGGTGCCCAGCGCAGGTTGTCTTCCGGCGCAAAGCGAGACCTCGATAGGAGATTCCATATACTGGCGGAACATGTCGATTCACCGGAGGCTTTTATACCCACGCACTCGCCTCGTCCCAACGTCGTGCAGCAGTAGCCCTGTCCGCTTGCACCAATTGGGTGCAAAATGGTGCGGAAAATGACACTTAAAAACAATATTATTAATAAATTATGCCAATAAAATCCTTTTCATAAAAAAGGGGGATCCTTTCGAGGCTGCCCTTTTTTGTATAGAAAGAAAACCTCCCGCTAGGCGGGAGGTTCCGAAAAGCTTACAGCTTTGCATATGTTATAAAAACTCCTTTTGATTTGTTGGTAAAGCTTGCGGTCTGGCAACTGCAAGCGGCAACAAATCAAAAGGAGGTCACAATGAGTGACGTTCAAAGTTTAGCCCACACAAAATGGAACTGCAAATACCATGTGGTATTTGCCCCCAAATATCGCAGACAGGTTTTCTATGGGGAAAAGAAGCGTGGGATCGGCGAGATATTGCGCAGGCTTTGTGAATGGAAAGGAGTGACAATTCTCGAAGCGGAATGCTGCCCGGATCATGTACATATGCTGCTGGAGATACCGCCCAAGATGAGCGTGTCTGGATTTATGGGGTATCTGAAGGGTAAAAGCAGCCTGATGCTGTATGAACGATTTGGCGATCTGAAGTTCAAATACCGCAATCGCGAATTCCGGTGCCGGGGCTACTACGTGGATACGGTAGGCAAGAACAAAGAGAAGATTAGGGATTACATAAAGAAACAGCTGGAAGAGGATAAACTGGGTACGCAGCTTTGCCTTCCCTACCCGGGTAGCCCGTTTACGGGCCGCAAGTAACAGAAATGCCGATGCCAGATTCGCTATGCGCCTGTTAGGGCGCTGCTGGTAACAGAGCCTTACAGGCGCATATGAAGAACCACCGGCTAGGCCGGTGGGTTCCTTTTTATGGGCAACGTCTTTTTCACGTATGGGGTTGCATCTAGGGCCTTTCGGCTTTGTGCGGTGATTGACAACCGCCAACGGGATACATAAGAAGCAAGACCATATGCTGGCTGGTGCCTGCGCTTGCCTCCCCGTTTCCGAACGTGCTGCGTCTATTCTGCCGAGGCGGCTTTGCCGCTCACCGCAACGCACAGGAGGCCCCATGACGGGATGTGGAACGGAACGCTACGCCGACTGGTTTTTTGACTTGGACGGGACGCTGGTGGACAGCGCCCCCGATATCCTGCGGCTGCTCGGCGGCGTGCTGCGGGAGGAAGGGCTCGCCGTGCCCGAACTGGACAAGGGGCGCATCGGGCCGCTTCTGGAAGACATCATCCGCGGGATCTGCCCGGATCTGGCCCCTGCGGATCTGGAGCGCATCGTCCGCATCTACCGGGCGCGCTAGCCCCTTTGACGAAAGCCCGGCGTTCCCCGGCATACCGCGGCTGTTCGAGCGGCTGTCGGGGCGGGGCTGCCGGTTGTTTGTGGCTACCAACAAGCCGGAGGACGTAACCCGCCGTCTGCTCGACGTCCGGGGTCTTCTGCCGTTTCTGGCCGGGTTCGCGTGCAGCGACTCGCTGCCGGGGCGGCGGCTCTCCAAGGCCGGGATGCTGGCCCTGCTCATGGAACGCCACGGCGTGGAGCCGGGGACGGCGATCATGGTCGGGGACTCGGCGCTCGACATGCGGGGAGGGCAGGAGGCGGGCATGGCCACGGCTGCGGCCTTGTACGGGTATGGGCGGCGCGGGGCGCTGCTCGAAACCGGGCCGGATTTCGTCATTGAGGATGCGGCGTGGACGCACGTGGTCCGGCTGTCCGGCGGAGCCGCCGGTTTGCATGAAGGAAGGATTGCATGAAGCAGGAAAATCGGCATCAGGCCATTCTCTATGCCGTGATGCGGCAAGGGTACGTTTCCATCGAATCGCTGGCTGAGGAGCTCGGGGTGTCGTCGCAGACCATCCGGCGGGACATTTCCGAGCTGGACAGGACGGGGATGCTGGAGCGCAGGCCGGGCGGGGCGAGCTGCCGCACGACCATTCTGAACAGCACCTACGATGCCCGGCAGGTCGAGGATTTCAAGGACAAGGAGCGCATCGCCCGGACCATTGCGGAGTATATCCCCGACAACAGTTCCATTTTCCTTACCCTCGGGACGACCGTGGAGGTCATCGCGTACGCGCTGCTCGAGCGTTCCGGGCTCATGGTCATCACCAACAACGTGGTGGCGGCGCTCACCTTGAACAAGAAGACCGACTTCGAGGTGGTCCTCGCTTCGGGCTATATGCGCAAGAGCAGCAACGGCCTTGTGGGGGAAAGCACAATCGAATTCGTCAACGGTTTTCAGTGCGATTACGTGATCACGAGCACCGGGGGCATCAGCGAGGCGGACGGCCACCTGCTTGATTACCATACGGCGGACGTGAGCGTGGCGCAGTGCATGATGCGCAATGCAAACAAAGTGTTGCTTGCGGCAAGCCGTTCGAAGATCGGGCGGCAGGCCGTGGTCAGGGTAGCCCCGCTCAAGACCGTGGACGTATTGTTCACCAACAGCCCCGTCCCTTCTCGGTTGGAGGAGGTCGCGCAAGCCGCGGGCGTGGAATTGATCGCTTGTTGATGGAATAAATTTTACAACTATATGACGCTCAATATTTTTGGAAAGGATTCTATATTTTTTTAATATATTGAAATTAAATAAATATAAAATAC
>ENA-ORTI01003866-ORTI01003866.1-human-gut-metagenome-genome-assembly--contig:-NODE-3866-length-11053-cov-2.706856_pt1 | contig 11053 bp, 7 predicted proteins | sample MGYA00242071_ERZ509191 | MGnify/ENA primary metagenome ERZ509191 (study PRJEB26280, sample SAMEA2338832) | human gut metagenome | biome: human gut; feature: human-associated habitat; material: faeces...
AGGCAAGGCGTCCGAGGGAATAGAGAAGGGAAATTACCGTACTTCCTGGGGATATCTGGGCGGTATCGAATATTACCCGATGGAAACCAATCTGCACTTCTTTGTTACCTACGTGGGACGTTCGTATGATTTCACTTCCCGCGCCAAGGTGCTGGGACAGGAGAATTACAGTACTAACCGTATTTCTGTAGGATTTATCTGGCAGATGCCTGTATTCTAAAAGAGAACAATACAACACCTCGCCACAATCACTGTGACGAGGTGTTCCAACTTTTTAAGAGAGAGAAAGATTCTTTTTCAGAATCAATGCTATTGATGATAACTGTTTATTGGTCTTTCAATGCCTGCTTAATTTTAAAGGCCAGACTTTGATAATGCGCCCGGGTAGTGGCATCGCCTGTATTAGCCTTACTCTGCAACAGTTTATAACTATCCATTATCTTCCGATGAATGGCAGGTTCCCTTATCATGCCTGTGTTACTAAGCGGATTTAATTCGAATCCCGCCTTTTGCCAGTCCACATTTTCCGTCAGAAACATTTCTTCCACTTCGTTCTGTGCTTTAAAAGAGAATGGAGAGGCTTTCTGTTTGGCCAATCCGGCTTCTTTCAGAAGTTTTTCCACATAGGCAATCTGCAAATTCCGGTCGTACATATTCAGCCCGGCACCAGACAGGGTTTTCTTCCATACAAAATTATAAATGTCGTCCATAAACTCACTATAACGGTAAGCCTGTTGCGGATACAATTCTTCATATAAAACAAGGCTCGACGTGATATAAGGGAAGAACAGACGGTTGATAACCATATTCTGCAAAGAACTGGGCGAATAAATAGGGCCGGTATATTGAATCACGTTCTTATCGAGCAACCATTCCGGCAATTCCATCACTGTTTCCAATATAAAATTCAGTGCTTCTTTCTGTTCTGCTTTCGGAACGAAACGTATAATGGGCTGCTTATTGTCGCGCCGCGGTTCATCAAGATAGATGCCTCCTACCGACACCATCGCGTGCAATAAATAGCGTTGCATCTGTATAATCACTTCTTTATATGAATCCGTCAGACGTTCGTACCGATAATCATCCTCATTGGTCCACTCCGGCAGGTTCTTTACGATAATCTTCAAATTCTTCAATCCGTACATTCCCGCTTTCACCGCATTATCTCCCAAGTCTTCCGCTTTACAGGACGGATCGATTTCAGATATAAACGGCTGCGGACCGTATTTATACATCGGATCATGTTCTTTTTCTTTGATCCACTGATTCAGCGTTGTTCGCTCCTCTTCGGGAGATGCCGCATCCGGAATAGGCTGATAGCCCCATTTGATGGCAAACTTATCGTACACGCCCAAAAGCGGCGGAGTCAGAGTCACTCCTCCCGGCTGGGCTACATAATTAAAACGGGTATAGTCCATGATAGAAGGAGTTGTGCCGTACTTCCGGGTAAAAGAAGCCGAACGCAGCGAATCGACCGGGAATGAGTAAGAGGCTCCGAAATTGTGCATCAGTCCCAACGTATGTCCAATCTCATGTGCAGCCACATAGCGCAGAGAACTTCCCATCGTTTCATTATCAAAGACTGCCTTACGCACTTTCGGATCTACGGCAGCCGTCTGTACAAATCGCCAGTCGTGCAACAGTTTCACAATATTGGAATAGAAGAGCACATCGCCCTGAATAATCTCCCCCGAACGCGGGTCGGCACAGGAAGGCCCCATCGAATTTTGTTCAGGGGTGGTAATCATCCGGTAGCAACTATAACGGATATCATCCGGATCAAAATCCGGATCATCTTTGGGGTAGTCTTTCGCTATGATGGCGTTTTTAAATCCGATCTCTTCAAATGCAACCTGCCAGTCTTCAATTCCCTTTTTGACGTAATCCCTCCATTTATCGGGAATAGCGGTATCTACATAATAGATTATCGGTTTTTGAGGTTCCACCAGTTCCCCTTTTTTATAACGTTCCCAATCTTCGGGTTTCGGTTGCAGGTTCCATCTGTTGATATAGGATAGTTCTTGCAAACCATCTTTCTTTTCTGTATAGAACCGTTTACTTTCATCAAAATAGCCGATGCGCGAATCAGCATAACGGGAACGCATCATCTCTTCCGGCAACAGGATAATGTTGCGTGTCATGGTGACCGTGAACGGGCCTCCATCTACCGTATAGCTCATCAGTGTCTTTATATTGATATTCAAGGGAAAACATTTCATTCCCAGAATGGAGGATTTGGCAGCGACGAGACTTCCTTTCATCGCTTTCTTCTTTCTCAAGACATCCATGATGTTCTCTGAACGGAACGGGCTGAACTCGGGCACATCTGTAATAAAGAGTGCACTCATGTTGACAACGTATGCCGAAGAGTCCGGAGACAGACTTTCTATTTTGTAAGCCTCCCAAATGGGATTGGAGAAGTTACGCTGGAAAGCCTCGTACATATTGGAAGTGGTGTCGCATAAATTACGGACCATTTTCCGGTGCATATATACTTTCTTGTCATCGGCCGAGAAGGTCACCAATACCGGATTGTGCGGCATTTGTCCCGCAGCCACATCTTTATTATTACTGGTGCTCGACACCCTGGACGAGATCATAAAATCCCGCTTCATCAGGTCTTTGGGAATCTCAAAATAATATTTATCCTTGACGATATGTATCTTGAACATTCCGTCGATTGTCTTGCCGCCTTTTAAGAGTTTGTGGTATTCCGTCGTGCCATTCCCGGTAGAGTCTTTGGTCACAGTCTGCTCCGTTGCCGTCTTTCCTTTCTTTTTCTTCTTTTTAAAAATCGGGCTTTCAGCATGGGCCGTGGTCACTCCGGCAGCCAGGACTCCTACGAGTAATAAACTGATAATCTTATTCATATAATGTTATTTTTAGTCTATAATTCCAATTTGGACAGGTCGAATCCATTTTCAAGCATGGCTTCCCGGATGACGTCATACTTCTTCTTCATCACAGGATATTGATTGCAAATCTGCTGAATCTCGGCCGGAGTTTTCTCAAAAACGAAGTTCATCCATTGCGATAAATCCGTTTGCCGGGATGGGGCGTAAAGTGAATAAAAAGACCACTCCGGATCTTCTTCATCTTCGTCTACGAAAGAACGGTCGGGGTCGTAGCTGATAAGTCCATAATGATAAAAGTCCGTATTGTAGGGAGTGGCGTCATAGCCGAAATAAAACCAGTCGTATATTTTCGGCTGTATCTCTTCGCTCGCCGCATAAAAGGCATCGGAGATGGTGAATAATCCTCTGACTTCCGACATGTATCTTGCCCAGAAGGTGGCGTTCACATCTGCCCTGATCTTTCTGAATTCTTCCTGAGTCATCGTTTTCAAATCGGCGGTTACATTGCCCAACGCAATAAAGCTGCCGCTGGCATAGCAGTTCATGACAGTCGTTTCACCATAAGAATCCATTCTCACTTCTTCGGCCAATATAATGGAGAACGGCAGGTTCTTTTTCAGAAAATCATCCGGATACAGATCTAGTAACACTTCCTGCAAAAAGTCGATACCTTCATCCACTACTCCCTGTTCTTGTTCGGGAGCAGTGATCTTGATGCCGTTGTCCGAGGTAAAGTTGAATTTATAATCCGCTTCTGTAGGATTGGTTATGATGACAGTCTCATACTTCTGATAGAACTCATATATAAAATGCCGGGTGGGGTCTGACGGATCATCTGTCAGTACACCGTACTTATCCGGTTGGGCGGGTATGCTCAACGCATCTTCGTTATAGCAGGAAGACAATCCTGCCAACAAACTGATTAATAATATAAATTTCTTCATAAACAGTCAATTATTTAACAGGTTCGCTATCCGGACGCTCGAATGTCTCAATCTCCGTATTCCTATCTCGTTCACTCTTGGGTATCGGCAATACATAAGCTCTTTTATCTTGCAGTTTGAAGATATCTCCCGCGCCTTCAGTTGCTTTGGAGCTATATGTATGTTGCAGGGGCGGACAACCATATCGGCGCAAATCAAACCACCGGAAACCTTCAAAGGCCAATTCCCGCCGGCGTTCCTTACGCACCGTAGCCACTATCCCTTCCGGATCAATAACCAGAGGAGCGGCTCCTGCCTTCATTCTGTTTTCACGAAGTTCGTTCAGGTCGGCCAGCGCTTTATTTGTCTCTCCGGATACTGCATAAGCCTCCGCACGATTCAAATACGCCTCCGAAATACGGAAGGCATTCGAATAAACCGTAGCTGAGTTGTTTTTCCATTTGAAAGGGGTGTAAATACTATATTCTTTCGCTGAAGGACTGGTCTGGCGTCCTACCGTATTTTTAAAATACTTGGCAAGGCGCAAATCGTCTGCCGGATACTGTGCCAGCAAATCGTCGGATACCACAATCTGCCCGGCATATCTATAGTCTTCGCCCATGTACGATTCGAATGTCGTGACTCCATAAGACAACAGAATTTCTTTATTGACAAGAGAAAAGAAATAATGGGTATCATCTTCCCGGAGCTTATAAAGAGAATGGGGAGTTGCTCTTAAAACAGAGTCGCTATACAAAATCGTTTGGTCATACTTCTCCTGAAAAAGAGCGATACGAGATGCCAGCAGATAAGCTGCGGGCAGGTTCGGACGGAAAATACTCTTCTCTCCTCCCACAGCTTTAAAACATTGGATGGAGCGTTTGACATCTCCTTCCATTTTTGCATAGACCACTGCATTGGTAGCCCGCTTCATCATCCGGTCTGACAAGCTAACCTCATCATTGACCGGTACGCAGAGATCCTGTCCTGCCGTTGCCGGATGGTAAGGCTGTCCGTACAAGTTGGCAAGCATGAAATAGGAAAGAGCCCGCATGAAATAAGCTTCACCAGCCAAATCACGCCGTTCCATATCTGTGCCGTTCATTTCCGGTAATTGATCCAGAATGATATTAGTCATCAGGATTTTATGATAGTACGAACTCCAGGCCACATCTGTTGAGAACTCATTCGACATTCCGACTTCCGGATTTGCCTGCCACGTATAATATGCCCACATTGCTTCTCTGAAATCATTAGACAAGGGCGTGGGACGGGTTCCGTAGTAGCACTGGTCTTTGACGTCGTCAGTCATGTATTCCAGATAAGGATGGGGAATCTCTCTAGCTTTCGTTTTCATCACTTCGCCGAAGAAGAACTCTTTATAGTCCTTTACCGACTTGGGAATCATCAAATCCTGCGAACTCTCCTCCAGAAAGTCGCCGCATGATGCCAGTATGCCTGCAAGCAACCAAATATATAAACTATACTTTTTCATCGTCATTTTCATTATTAAAGAGTAATATTAAAGCGAAGCGAATAAGATCGTTGAGGGGGAATGCTTCGTGACCCCAACCCGATTTGTTCGGGATCTCTTCCTTTCAGGGCTTTATCCTTGATGACAAACACATTGCCGGCATCGAAGCTGATACTCGCACCTTTCAGATAAAGGGGTTTCAACCATTCGCGCTTGAGATCATAACGAACAGACATCGAACGGCATCTAAGGAAACTGCCCGAAACGACTCTGATATCACTCTTATTATACATATCCCACCCATTATCGGCAATGCGATAGGTGACATCCCTGTCATTAATCGTCAGGCTCTTATCGGATAATACCGGTATGTTCGTTCTGTCTTCATCTCCCGGCTCTCTCCAACGGTTTACAAATTCGCTGGACATATTCTGATCCGGATAAGGCAGACGCTGCCCGGAGGATTCATACAAATCATTCAACCGGATTTTATTGCCGAAGCTAAATGAGAACAGAGCATTAAACGTTATATTCTTATATTTCAGATAGGTGGAGAATCCTCCTGTCAAGTCGGGCTCACGCTTTCCGGAAAACACAAAGGAGCGGTCATACATTTCTTGCAGGGAATGAACAACTGCATTTCCATCTTCATCCTTTTCATTGATGTCTTTGAAAGTGGGGTAACCGCCCGCATCCAGTTTGTCAAACTTATAAGAATAGAAACTGTTGACGGCATTGCCATTGCTTACCAGTGTTCCCGAAATATAATCTTGCCAGGTGACAGCCGAGTTTCCGGCATTCAAGACTTTATTATAGTTCTTTCCGGTATTGAACGACAAATTCCACATCCAGTTTTTGGTTTGAATGGGGACCAGAGATATTGCCAAGTCCCAACCCTTATTCTCTACGTCTCCATCATTGATGGATACGCTCATCGCTCCCGTAGAAGGAGCTACATTCTTCGTAACTACCTGATCGACGCCTTTCTTATAATACACATCCAGCGAGCCGTAGATTCTGTTATTCCAGAAAGCCCAATCAATGGCTATATTATAGGAACGAGTTTTCTCCCATTTCAATTTATTATTCGGCAATTTGTGGAGAGTTGAAACATATTCCTGAGGCAAGGCTTCCAATGTGCCTAAACTGGCTATCAGGTTCGGTGTCTGGTCCGGATGCACATTTCCCTGTATACCGTAAGAGGCACGAATGGCTAAATCATTCAGAAAGTCTGCATTCTTCATAAAGCTCTCGTTGATTACGTTCCATCGTCCGGAAACAGACCATATCGGCAGGAAACGCACGCTCTTGCTTTGGCCGAACTTATTAGAGCCATCGGGTTCTGATATTGAAATTCAGGATATAGCGGCTGTCATACACATACGCTGCCGTGGCATAAAGTGAAACTACGTTATTCTTTGTATCGGTCACTACGTCCGGATGATTTTTCAACAGAGCTCCATACCTTTTCCAAATGGTCGGGTCAATATCCACAAATTTCTTTCCTCTGTCCGGCAAATAGCCATATTGAGTAGACTGCAATCCATCGTATTTGGAGGATCTCACTTCCTGTCCGATGCTCCCGGAGACTTCATGTTTGCCAAAGCTTTGCATCAGGCTAAGACTGTTTCTCCAGGTATAAGAGGTATGGCGGGTATTTGATGTCAGCAGTTCGCCTCCGAACGGGAGCAGGCACTTTTCTTCGGCAAAAGTAGGATCTTCCAACGGATTCGGCAGCATCGTTCCATAAGGAGTCAGTCGCATGGAAGAAATGTAATATGATTGCTCATCCGCCCAGTTTTCCTGTGTCACATGACTTCTGGAAAGTCCCAGTATAGATGAAAAGTTGATCCACGAAGCAGGTTTCCAGTCCAGATTGATGGCTACGTCGATTACAGAGTTGTCGTTGCTGTTCCCACTATGATTCAGTTCATTAACCACATTGTAGGGCAGGTTTCCATTATATCCTGCTGCATTGGCATAGAAATACAACTCATTGGAAGCGGTCCGCAAAGGAATAGCCCGCGAAGTGTTATAGGCATATTCATATACATCAATAGAAGAGTGAGGGCGGTCGGCCTTGGATAGCGAGCCGCTGACTTTCAATCCTAATCGTATGTTCCGGTTAATCCGGGTGTTTATTTTAGCCAGCACATTATATCGTTCCAGTTTTTCCCCAACCGTAACGCTCTGGTTGTTGGCATATCCGACGGACATATAATAGTTCGCCCGGTCATTTCCACCCGAAATGGATACGGAGTGTTGATGCGTAAATGCTGTGCGGAATAATAAATCATACCAATCGGTATTCAGTCCTTTCAGCGTCTGTACCTGTTGCAGAAAGTCCTGATAAGTGATGTCTTTGTTCCATAATTGCTGTAAGGCTCCTTCATAGCCGATGTCCGAAGGTTTATAGCTTCCGAAAGCCAGTCCTCTTTCGTGCATCTCCATCGACATATCAATTCTGTCGGCTGAATTCATGCGGAACATTTTATCGTAAGTAGGGGGAGCGGTGATGCCCAGTGTAGCAGTGTACGAGATACTGGGTTTCTGGCTTTTACCTTGTTTGGTAGTCACCACAATCACTCCATTGGCAGCCTTAATACCGTAGATGGCGGTAGCACTTGCATCTTTCAGGATGTCCACCCGTTCAATATCTTCCGGATTCACCGAACCGATTGCATTTCCAATCAGATTAATCTTGTCGGGGCTGTTCAGTTCTTCTGTCGATATATTGACAGGTTCTTCCAGAATAATCCCGTCGACCACCCACACCGGCTCTCTGTTTCCGGTAATGGAAGAGGAACCTCTGATTCTGATTTTCGGAGCTGCTCCCGGAGTGGAAGACATATTCATGACAGCCACGCCCGGCAGGCGTCCTTGCAACATTCTGTCGATAGATAAATATTCTCCCCCGATCAGGTCTGCTCCTTTTATGGAAGAAATAGAACTGGCTAGTTTACGCCTGTCGATTTCCTGATAGCCTGTCACAACGACTTCATCTATCGACTTTACATCCGATTTCATCACCACTCTCAAAGGTCTGTCGCCGCCTGCTTTTACTTCTTCCATCATCATACCCAGATAGGAAATCTGCAATACCGGATCTTTCTGTTGCAACAGGCTGATTGAGAATTTTCCATCCCTATCCGCTATGGTCGAATGATCTGTTTTCGCCAATTTGATATAAGCTCCCGGCAGTGGCAACCCGTCTTCATCCACTACGACTCCCGTAGCGGTGCGGGTTTTCTCTTTAGGCTGCTGATAAACAACCGTCACGATATTTCCTTCGATCTCATAGGTATAGCCTGTATTGGCCAAGACTTTATCCAAAACCTCATTGACTGGCTGACTGCTACTCCGGACAGTAATGTGGGGCATGTTCTTTACTTGCTCTGTATTATAAATAAAGTTCAAACCTGTCTGTACTTTGACAGCATCAAAAAATTCTTTTACCGTAGCAGATTTTAGATTTAAAGATACCCTCATTGCAGTTGATTGCGATGTAGCCAACACCGGTGTCAACAACAGGGAAATGAAACAGAGAAACATAATGATACGTTCCCGAGCTCTCTCTTTTTGCATGTGTCCTCCTTTTTTTAGTATAGTATTAGTGGTAGTAAATATGTTTATTTTCTTATTATTATGCTTTTTCCTCTGACCTCCATCTCCAGGTGGGTGACACGTTGTATCGCTTTTAATATGGGAGCTATGTTGCCGTAACGGTCAATATCTCCCGTAAAACGTATCTTCTTGATATCTTCCGACTCGAAAACAATCTCTTTATTGTACCAACGGGATATCACGCTCATTAAACTTTCCAACGAGCAATTATCGAAAACGAAACGTCCGCTATTCCACGCAACGTAGGGTTCGATATTCACCTCGCTGATCTGCACTTCTTGCGTGGCAGCATGAAGTACAGCCAACTCTCCGGGCTTCATCTTATATTCGCCTCCCAAATTGGGCAATACACTGACAGAACCGTCTACCAGCACCACTTTCGTGACTCCGTTCATATAAGTATTGACATTGAAAGAGGTGCCGTATTGCCGGACAACTCCGTTGGCCGTCACTACCCGGAAGGGACGTTTATTATCCTTGGCTACTTCAAAATAGGCTTCACCGTCCAGGTAAACCGTACGGCTGTTGCTGGTGAAATGTGGTGGATATTTTAAAGTTGTATTATAATTCAGATGCACTCTTGTACCATCTTCGAACGTCATCCAAAACTCACTGTCATCATACGTAGACAATTTATTATTCTCCGCAACAGGCGCCTCCACAGGCTGATCCTTTTCGGCCGGAACTACTGCCGGTGGCGGAGCGAGCAACCGGGCAACCGTGTCCTGACTGACAGGTGCTGATTTCAGATCCATCTGTTGACCATTCGTCAAAACAAGCGTCGCTTTCTGCTTTCCCATCTGTTCCGAACGAGTCATTGCCACACGTGTCTCTTCTGACAATATAGGTTTAGAATCCATCTGATAGGTTCCCCAAAGCCAAACGGCAAGTCCTATCAAAGGCAGTATGAAAATAGCGGCATAACGCACTAACTTTCCCCAGTTGAAAGTCCGGACAGGGAAGTGTTTTTCCTGAAATCTTTTCCAGGCGCGCTCTTCGTCTACCCAGGCAAATTCCCGGTAACGGTCTGCCAGACAATTCTCACGCATCAGGCGTTCATAGTTCTCTCTGTTTTCCTGCGAACTAGCAAGCCAGCGCTGCAACTGTTCTCTGTCTTCTTCCGAAGTAGATCCCAGCAACTGATCGTGAATAATGGAGTTAATGCTTCTTTTACGCTTCATCATATTATTTTCAGACTTATTTATATCAAAGACGACTCAAGAGAAAAAGTGAGGGACAGGTTTCTGAACTTTTTTCTTTAAAAAGATAGTTTTCAAATTCAGAAATGGTTCTTTTTGCACAAAATCAGAGGCATACAGTGAACATTTTGTTCATTGCAAACGGGTGTTAACAAATGTAGTCAGTCGAGTATATGATCTTAATCTTATGGAAGCAACAGCTGAAGTAATAAGAATTGATAGGCGCCCAGTTTCTTCCGAAGAATAGACATGGCTCTTTTCTTTTGGGTCTTCACTGTTTCAATGGAAACATGAAGCGCCGTAGCCACTTCCTCATTCTTCTTGCCTTCCATGTACATCAGGAACACTTCCCGGCAACGTTCCGGCAAAGCGTCGATCGTTTCAAAAAGCTGGCGGTAGACCTCTTCACTGAAAAAGCCTTCTTCATCCTCTTCCCCTGTCCGATAAACCGGATGAGCATCAAGCATTTTCTGTAAATAGCTACCTTCTATATTTTTGTGTTTCAGATAATCAAGTGAGGCATTCCGGACGGAGTTATATAAATAAACCTTAAACGACACCAATGACTGAAAAACCATTTTCTTGGCCCAGATATTGGAAAACAATTCCTGCACAATGTCTTCCGCCGGTTCGGAGAGTTCTATCAGCCGCATCGCATAACAAACCAATCCTTTATAATAGCTTTTATAAAGTAGTCGGAAGGCTGCTGCATCCAGCTTGTTTATTTGTTCTATTGAGATCTCATTGCTACTCATTGCAGGAGTTTTGCACCAAAAATACGAATTTAATAATAATATCCTATACAAACGGACTGATATTTTTCATTAGGCTAACAAACAAAAAAATGCCCGATAGCCTTCTTGCAAAGGTTATCAGGCATTCTTATATGTTCGGTCTTTTTAAATCAATACTCTTCCTCGTTAAAGAAGAAATCCTCCTTACTAGGATAATCCGGCCAAATATCTTCGATACTCTCAT
>ENA-ORTI01003875-ORTI01003875.1-human-gut-metagenome-genome-assembly--contig:-NODE-3875-length-11034-cov-2.833956_pt1 | contig 11034 bp, 7 predicted proteins | sample MGYA00242071_ERZ509191 | MGnify/ENA primary metagenome ERZ509191 (study PRJEB26280, sample SAMEA2338832) | human gut metagenome | biome: human gut; feature: human-associated habitat; material: faeces...
CGACCACGGCATCGCCGCTTTGGTGCTCCGTTACCGGATGCCGAACGGCCACCACGAAATTCCGTTGGAAGACGTGCACGAGGCGATCCGCATCGCACGGCGCAATGCCCCGTCGTGGGGCGTCGATCCGCATCAGGTGGGCGTTATGGGTTTCTCGGCCGGCGGACATCTGGCCTCGACGGCGTCCACGCATTTCGACGAATGGACGCGCCCCGACTTTTCGATTCTGATCTATCCGGTCATTACGATGGGAGAGCGATACACCCACATGGGCAGCCGCGAGAACCTGCTGGGCAAAGGATACGATGCCGGACTGGTCGAACGCTATTCGAGCGAGCGGCAGGTGACACCGCAGACCCCGCCCGCCTTTATCGCGCTGAGCGACAACGACGAGGTGGTGCCGGTCCGTAACAGTATCCTGTATTACGACGCGCTCAAAGAAAACGGCGTACCGGCCGAACTGCACGTCTATCCGACCGGCCGGCACGGCTGGATCGGCCGCTTCGATTATTGGGACGAGTATCGCGCGGCCTTGCTTCGCTGGCTCGGCCAAGTCCGGGAGGGGAAGCTGACCGAGTAGTCCGCACGGCGATCGGCCGCGTGAACTCGGCCATGGCTCGCATCCGCCCGGACCGGCTGAAGACGAGGCGCAGGGGACGTTTCGGCGGAAGCGTTCCGTGCGAACGTTGTACGGAAAGGCGAATCGGAGTTGCGATATTCGTGCAAATTTGCGATTATTGCGTGCCCGTTCGAGGGAAGAAGCGATTCCTGCGTGGCGAAGTTCGGCCGGAACATGGCCCGTAACGGGAATTTTTGAAATCAATCGAATAGAGTAGAATCATGAGAAGAAACCTATTGCTTACAGCGATGCTGGCTGTTTTTGCCGTCGCGGCGGCTTCCGCTCAGAGACAGGTGAACGAGGCGGACGGATACCGGCTGCTCGTGGCGCCCGACCGGGCCGACGGCTCGTACGGTCGGGGCGACGAAGTGCGCTTTCTGGTGTCGTTCGAGAAGGACGGGGCTCCCGTAGCGGACGGCGAGCTGACATGGGAGGTGACCAAAGACTCGTGGAAACCCAAGACTTCCGGCGTGGCCCGCGTCAGCGACGGACGGGCCGTGATCGGGGGGCATGAGCTCGACGAACCCGGCTTCTTGCAATGCCGCGTGAAGTTCGTTACGCCGCAGGGGCACGAACTCCGGGCGATGGCGGGCGCCGGCGTCGACAAGCTGCTGATCGGGCCCAGCATGCCCGAGCCGAAGGATTTTATGTCTTATTGGAAGCGCGAGCTGAAAAAGCAGGCGAAGATTCCGATGAATATCCGCCTGACTCCGGCTCCGTCGACCGATCCGGGTATCGCGGTGTTCGACGTGCAGGCCGACTGCGAGCCGGGGAGCTTTTCGGCCTATTTGGCTTATCCGAAGGACGCGAAGCCCGGTACGTTGCCCGCTATGGTGACGCTCAACGGCGCCGGGGTCAAGAGCTCCCGGGCGTGGTGGGCCGTGTCTTGGGCCAAAGACGGTCTGTGCGTGCTCGACTTCAACGTGCACGGCCTGCCCAACGGCGAACCCGACTCCTATTATGCCGACTTGGAGAACGGTCCGATGTTCGAATATTTCCTTTTCGGCCGGGACGACCGCGACTCGATGTTCTTTCACGAGATGGTCATGCGCCTGATCCGTGCGATCGACGTGATTACCGCTCAGCCCCAGTGGGACGGCAAGACGGTCATGGTACACGGTTGCAGTCAGGGAGGCGCTCAGGCCGTGATGGCCGGCTGCCTCGATCCGAGGGTCGATCTGGTCTGTGCCGAAATCCCCGCCATGTGCGACCATACGGGCATGGCGGCGGATCGCGCTTCCGGATGGCCGTTGTTGGTGGAATGCGACGGGGAGGGCGCGCCCGACGCCCGTCAGCTGAAAGCCGCGCGCTATTACGACGTGGTCAACTTCGCGCGCCATGTGACCGTGCCCACCTATGTGACGGCGGGGATCATCGATTCGCTCTGCCCACCGACCACCGTATATGCGATGTACAATCAGCTCAAGGGCGAGAAGCATATGCTCGAGCATCCTACTACGGGGCATATCCTGACCTCGCAGGGCGAGGATTTCTCGCGGCAGGCCGTCCGCGAGTTCGTCCGGCGCGAGCGAGATACCGGGCGATAGCCTCCGGATCGTACGACTCGGTTTCCTTGAACGGCCGCTTCCTTTCACGGGAAGCGGCCGTCGCATTGGTCGCCGGGGCGAGCGCTGTCGGCCTTGGCCGAATCTTCGGCGCGGCAGGGAGCGGTCCGGTGTGCCCGGTGCGGCGGATGGCGAGGATTTACGTGTATGGTTTTGTCCCGGTATGCTGACGGGCGCTGTTCGGGCGTCGGTTTGCGGCCTTTGCGGAAAGGTCCGGAATCCGGCGGCAGGAACAATGGTTTCGGCTCGACGGGATGCGGACGGATCGGACTGAGCGGGAGCGCGGTCCGGCGGGCTGCGGGAGTCTTTGTGCATGGTTTGCTTCGACATGCCGGCGGGCGCCGCCTTGGGCCGGTTTGGGTTGCGGATTTTTGCGGAAGGCTCGGAATCCGACGAAAGGACTGCGGTTTCGGTTCGGCGAGGGTACGGGCGTATCGGGCCGGACGGGAAACCGTGCACGATTATGTTGAGATGCGCGTCGGCACAACCGTATTTTGTTCCGCGATCGCTATCTTTGCGCAGGGGCAGGGCGAATCCTGCCCGGAACGAGAACCGATATGGAAAATGATGGACGAAACCCCGTGATCTCCCTGCGGGGAGGCGTGATCCGGGACGAGAGCCGGCGCTTCCGCGAGCCGGTCGACTTCACGCTGAACGCCGACGAGCATCTGGCGATCGTCGGACCGAACGGCAGCGGGAAAACCGTGCTGGTCGAGACGCTGTCGGGCCTGCTGTATCTGGAGCGGGGCGAATTGCGCTACGATTTCGGCAAGCCCGGCGGCAAGGCTTGCGATAACATACGCCATGTTACGTTCCGCGATGCGTACGGCACGGCCGACCGGGGCTATTATTACCAGCAGCGGTGGAACTCTTCCGACCGCGAGGAGGCGCCTCTGGCGTCGGAGGCGCTCGGGCGTACGGCCTGCGATCCGCGGTGGCGAGACGAGTTGTTCGCGATGCTGGACATGGACCGCTTGCTCGGCAAGCGGATCGTGCTGCTTTCGAGCGGCGAGTTGCGCCGGTTCCAGATCGCCAAGATGCTGCTGGCCTCTCCCCGCGTGCTCTTTGTCGAGAGCCCGTTCATCGGGCTCGACGCGGCTACGCGGGAGACGCTCGAGCGGCTTTTCAGGAGACTGACCGAGCGGACCGACGTGCGGGTCGTGTGGGTGGTCTCGTCGCCCGACGACGTGCCTTCGTTCGTGACGCATGTATACGTCGTGGACGACCGGCGTTGCGGACCCAAGCAGACGCGGGGGGAGTTCGTGCGCGGCGAGTCGCTTTCGGCCCGGCGAGACGATCTGGCCGGACGCTATGCGAGGCAGGCTCCCGTTCTGCCCGAACCGCTGAACGCCGGGCCGGATTGCGACGAAGTGGCCCGGCTTCGGAACGTGACGATTCGCTACGGCGGCCGGACGATTCTCGACTCGGTCGACTGGACGGTCCGCCGGGGCGAAAAGTGGACGCTGACAGGCGCGAACGGCTCGGGCAAGTCGACGCTGCTGAGCCTGCTGTGCGCCGACAATCCGCAGGCCTATGCGCAGGACATTTCGCTGTTCGGACGGCGTCGCGGCACGGGCGAGAGCATCTGGGACATCAAGCGCCGCATCGGTTACGTGTCGCCCGAGATGCACCGCTCTTATGTGAAGGATATTCCGGCCGTCGATATCGTCGCATCGGGCTTTTTCGATACGATCGGACTGTACCGGACGCCCGACGACACCCAGCGCGCCGTTTGCGAGCAATGGATGGACGCTTTCGGTATCCGTCCGCTCAGGGATCGCTCTTTCCTGCGGCTTTCCTCCGGCGAACAGCGCCTGCTGCTGCTCGCCCGGGCGTTCGTCAAGGACCCCGACCTGCTGATTCTGGACGAGCCGCTGCACGGGCTCGACTGCTGCAATAAGGAGCGCGTCCGGGCCGTGATCTCGGAGTTCTGCCGGCGTCCGGGCAAGACGATGATTTACGTGACGCATTACGAGCGGGAGCTGCCGGATTGCATAAACCGGCGGATGGAGCTTCCGAGACGCGGGTAAGCTGCCGGATCGGCTGCTTTCGTCGGAAGGCTCGGATGTCCGGCCGAACTGCATCTGCCGGTGCGCATACCGAGGCCGCCGCTGCGCGTAGCGCCGGTTTCCGGAACGGCTCGCAATTTCCCGGACGGGTTTGCTCGAATGCCTTGCAGACATAGGACTCGGACGTATTCCGCAAGGAGAAAAGCCGTTTCCGTTTTTCGAGCCGAAGCGGGACGTATCGTGGCAGCGTGGCGCACTCGCGTGCCGAAGCCGCGTATGGGTCGGGAAACGGCTGGGAACTCCGACTATTATTATGCCGCCGATACCAAGATAGTTAAAAGCCGTTCTGCAAGAGCGGCTTTTGCTGTCGTAATTTCAATAGAGTAGTTGCCAGTCAAAGGTTGGCCATATTGGACGGCAGTCGATACTGCGATCGAAGTCGGGAGAACGGACGTCGGTTTGGCGTGAAGCGTCATATAGGGTATGGTTGGGGCGCGCGCGCGTCGCGCCGGCTTCGGCTCGGAACGGGACAGGGGGAGCGTTTCGGGTGTGGCGTTCGCAGAGGCGAATGCCCGACGGCCTTGTCCGATTCATGTGTCTTGTCTCCGTCGTGCGCCTATTCGGCGAATACGTTGCCACTGTCGGGAAGCGCGAGCATGGCGGTAGCGAGACCGTTGAGGGGCCGTCGCGGCCGCGACGAGGTTCGTCGGAACCGGCACGAAGCGCATGATGTCCAGAAGTGGCGTGCGCTGCGCGTGAGGCGGGTCCGCCGAGGCATGCGGCCGGTCGTCGGATTCCGGCAGGTTCCGTATTTGGGCCGGAGGTCCGGTGTATCCTCTTCGGAACATGAAGACAGGACTGTCTTGTCTTTAGCTGTAGCGGAGGCGGCGCTCCGACGATGCGGCGGATCGGGGCCTCGCTCGGAAAACGGGTTGCGGCACGGAACGTACCGACCGTTCGGCAACCGGCCGTGGCCCGAGGCATGGGGACGGCCGATCCGGCCGGGACGATGGCGGGTGGCATAGATGCGGGCGGCGGTGCCGACGCTACCGTGCCGAAAACGCGTCCGGCCTGTCCGGGATCGCCCGATTTCGGTAAACCGCTGCTATCGCTTCGTCCGAAGGCCGGGTAAGTTACCGGAAACTGTCGGAAAGGCGAAGCTCTTCTTGCGGATAGTCTGTTACGATTCCCTCTGTGTCCGGCAAAGCGGGTCGGATGACGGTTCGGCCTGCGGAGCTGCGTTCGCGTAAGACCGGACGGCGCTCACCGGGCGGAGTCGTCCGATGCCTGCCGCTCGCGGACGATGCCCTTGTTTTTTCTCCCGTCGATATAAATATACAGCGGGGTGTCGAACCGGACATGCCGCACCGACTCGCTCTCGTAGACGGCCGGCATCGCGTCGAGCTGCCCTTCGTCGAACCGGCCGTCGCCCATGAACGGGTTGATCGTCAGGTAGCCGACGCCGAACGAGGTCAGATTTTGGAAAAAATGCGTGCCCTGACTCGGTTCGACGCGGAAGTTCTCCAGCCCGCACTCGACGATCACCTTCGCTTCGGAGATCGACGGCCACTTGACCGGTATGCCGAGCCACGGGTCGCTCGACCCCCAGCGTCCGGGGCCGACGAGCACGTAGGGGCGTTTCTCGGAGCGCAGGCGGTTGTTCAGCTCGCCGATCTCCGAGGCGATCCGCTGTGTGCGCGAGGTGTCGAACGTACCGCTGCGGACGTAGACGACGTCCGTCACGCCTTCGATCGCGCCGAGGCCCAGCGCGCTTTCGGCGTAGATCAGCGCGTCGGAGGTCCCTACGCTGTCCCAGTCGAGCGACCGGGCGTCCTGCTGCTCGACGATCGGGCGGATCTGCAGAAAACAGAACGTCCGCTCGGCCCCGTAGGGGACGTCCATGTCGACGGCGAACTCCATTTCGACCGGGCAGCCCATCTCCTGCTCGCCCATGCGGAGCAGATCGCCGATGATCTGCGCGAGCGGGATCGTGTCGTATTTGAGTATCTGCGAGAACGTGATGATGCGCCGGCCGTCCTCGAACAGGCTGTCGGATATGCGCTGGTTCTGCATGTCCCAGACCGACGCGACGTGGCGCATGTTGCGGAAATGCTTCGCCTTGTTGATCTCGAAACGCTCCAGATTGACCGCGTCGTCGATCGACGTCTTGAACTGTTCGGGCTTCAGGTTCAGCGCGTACATTTCCCGCTGCGTGTCGCGCAGCGCCAGCTCGGGCGTCGAGAGCTGAAGCGCGTTTTTCGGGTAGCGGGGCGAAAAGCGCAGCGTCAGCCCGCCGTCGACGATCAGCTTTCCGAGCCCGAAGGCGAGGTTCACGATGCCGTCCTCGGGCTTCTCGTCGCCTATCGGGTAATAGTTCAGCGAACGGGCGACGCCCGAAATGGTCGGGAAATAGTAACCTCCGTCCTCCGATCCGCAGACCTCTTGGATGACGATGCCCATCTTTTCCTCGCTGAGCAGGTTGCCCGACGCGAGGATGTAGGCCCGGCTCGACGCGAAATAGACCGAGGCGTAGACGCTCTTGATCGCCTTGCCCAGCAGCCGCAGCGTCTGGTCCTCGTTGTCGGTGAGCGGGATCATGTAGGTCGAGTAGATGCCCGCGAACGGCTGGTAGTGCGAGTCCTCGAGCTTCGAGCTCGACCGTACGGCCAGCGGCCTTGCGGCGTGGCGTATATAGGCCCGCAGGTCGTCGACCAGCGTTTCGGGCAGCCGCGAGCTGACGAATTCCGACAGGATTTCCTCGTCGGTGACGTCGGCGTTGATGACGTATTGCAGCCCGTTGTCGCGGATGAACTCGTCGAAATAGTCCGTTGCGATGACGACCGTGCGCGGCAGCTGCACCTTGACCCCTTCGTAGCGGTCGTAAAAACGGTGCTTTTGCAGCATGCTGTTCATGAACGCGAGGCCGCGCCCCTTGCCGCCCAGCGATCCGTCGCCGATGCGGGCGAACCAGATGTAGCGGTTGTACGTGTCGCGGTCGAAGCGGGCGACGACGCCGTGTCCCTGCAGGATGCGGTAGCGGCGGATCGCGTCGGCGATGAACTCGCGCATCTCGAGCGTCGTGGCGAAATGGCTGTTGCGTACCGCGCGCATGGCTCCCGCGAGCGAGAAAAGCCCCCGCGAGTACATCCATTTCGACAGCCGGTTGCGCGAGGCGTGGTATAACAGAACGTCTTCGGGTATTTCCATGACCAGATGCTGCATGTCGCGCAGGTCTTTCGCGCGTCCGATCACCTCGCCCGTAGCGAGGTCCTTGAACACGAAGTCGCCGAAAGTGAACTCCTCGCTGATGTAGTCGCTCAGTTCGAGCAGCAGCGTCTTCGAGTATTTGGCGATGAAGCCTACGCCCAGACTCTCGGCCGTCGCGCGCATGCTCTCCTGAGAGGATTGAAGCAGGAACGGCATCTGCGGGTTGTCGGCCTTGATCAGCCGGCACAGATCGATGCCGGCGTCGAGCTTCTCGCTCGACGAGGGATCGCCCTTATGGATGACGAAGCCGACGTCCGAAATGACGCCCAGCAGATGCTTCTTGTATTTCTCGTACAGCCCGACGGCCTCGGTATAGTTCGTGGCCAGCAGGATTTTGGGCCGCGCGCGCTTGCGCAGCATCTGCTGCTGTTCGTTGAGCGCCTCTTTGAGAAACTCCTTGCTTTGCTGGAGCACGAGCTTGTAGATCGTGGGCAGGTAGGTCGAGTAGTATTTGATCGAGTCCTCGACCAGCAGGATCGATTGCACACCGGCGCCTAGAATATCGCTGTCGGCGTTCATGCGGTCCTCGATCAGCTTGATGATCGTCAGGATCAGGTCGGCGTTGCCGTGCCAGTAGAAAATGTAGTCGATGCCGGAGGCGTCCTCCCGCTCGAGCCGCCGGTACAGGTCGCGCGAGAAGTTGAGTAGCAGCACGACGGGGATGTCGGGCCTCAGCTGCTTGATCTTTTTCGACGAGTGGAACACGTCCAGCTCGCCGACGTTGAACATGCTGATCACCAGATCGAAGTCGGGATCGTCCCGCAGCACTTCGAGCGCTTCGACCGACGAGCTGACCCTCCGGAACGAGGGCGGGTTGCTCAGGTTCAGCTCGATATACTCGCGGTTGATCTGCACGTCGATGCGGCCGTCCTCCTCGAGCGTATAGGCGTCGTAGCTGCTGCTGATGAGCAGTACGCGCCGGATGCGTCTTTGCATCAGGGTGCCGTAGTCGATCGGGCTCTGCTGTCGCGTCCTCTCTGAATCGTTCGCTGTCATGCCGGATAGGTTTGCTTCGGACAAACTTACGGATTTTCCTCGACTTTTTGTACCTTTGCGAAAACTATCGCGAAACCTTATGGCTGCATATACGTTGGAGGAAGTGACCTCGCGGCGCGCTACGCACGAGTTTCTGGACCTGCCCAAGCGTCTCTACCGCGATGAGCCGCACTGGATCTGTCCGCTCGATCAGGATATCGAGAACCGCTTTCATCCCGAGACGAACGAGTTGCTGCGCGACGGCGAGGCGATCCGGTGGATCGTCGTCGACGAGCGCGGCCGGGTCGTGGGCCGGATAGCCGCTTTTTACAATCGGGAGCTGGTGGCCGCCTCGGAGTATCAGCCGACCGGCGGTTGCGGCTTTTTCGAATCGATCGACGACCAGCGGGTGGCCGACATGCTGTTCGACGCCGCGCGCGACTGGCTGAAGGAGCGCGGTCTGGAGGCGATGGACGGTCCCGTCAACTTCGGCGACCGTGATCAATGGTGGGGGCTGCTGGTCAAGGGGTTCGAGTTCACGCCGCTCTATGCGAACCCGTACAATTTCGAGTATTACGTCCGGCTGTTCGAGAATTACGGGTTTCGGAACTATTTCAACCAGCATACTTACCTGCGCGAGCTCAAAGAGGGGCTTTTCCCCGAGAACGTCTACGAGCGGGTGCGGCGGCTGAAAGAGGAGCCGCGCTATCGTTTCGAGCATATGGACAAGAAGCGGATCGATCAGTACGCCGAGGATTTCCGGACGGTCTATAACCAAGCGTGGGCCGGTTTCTCGGGCGTCAAGCCGATCACCCGCGAGCATGCCCGGGCCCTGCTGGCCAAGATGCGGCCGATCATCGACGAGAAGCTGATGTATTTCGCCTACTGGGACGACGCTCCGATCGGCTTCTTTCTGATGGTCCCCGATCTGAACGGCGTGATCGGACCGCTGGGCGGCCGCTTCGGCCTGGTCCAGAAGCTGCGCTTTCTGTGGAGACTCAAGGTAAGCCGGAAGGCTCGTCGCATTTTCGCGATCATTTTCGGAGTGGTGCCCGATTTTCAGGGCAAAGGCATCGAGTCGGGCATGATTCGCACGTTCGAGGAGGAGGTGGCCAAGGGGCTGAACAAGCGCTACGACAGCCTCGAGCTGGCCTGGATCGGCGATTTCAACCCGGTCATGATGCGTATGGTCGAAAATTTCGTCTGCGCGAAAAAGCACAAGATGCACACCACGTACCGTTACCTGTTCGACCGCGAGAAGGAGTTCCGGCGCGCTCCGCGCGTGGGCATGCGCCGCAAGGAGGAGCATGCCTGACGGGCTCGCTTTGGCGATAAGCTCGGAAAAGACTATATTTACAACGGAAAACCAAAAACGATTCAGATTATGACCCGAGGAATCATACATACCGAAAAGGGAGACATGACCGTCGAGCTGTACGACAACGAGACGCCGATCACGGTGGCCAATTTCTGCAAACTGGCCGAGTCGGGCTTTTACGACGGGCTGACGTTCCACCGCGTGATCCCCGACTTCGTGATTCAGGGCGGTTGCCCGCTCGGCACCGGAACCGGGGGGCCGGGCTATACGATCAAGTGCGAGACGTCCGCCCCGAAGCAGTACCACGACCGGGGCGTGCTCTCCATGGCCCATGCGGGCAAGGACACGGGCGGGTCGCAGTTTTTCATCTGCATGAACCGGACGAATACGGCCCATTTGGACGGGGTGCATACCTGCTTCGGCCGCGTGGTCGAAGGGTTGGACGTGATCGACCGGATCCGCCGGGGCGACCTGATTCTGGGTATCGACATCATTAAAGACGAAGCATAATGGAATTGGAAGGAACCGTATGGAATGTCCTGCCGCCCGTCCGGGGAACGAGCGCGCGAGGGGAGTGGGTCAAACAGGAGGTCGTTTTCGAACAGCCCGGGGAGTTCAACCGCAAGGTGTGCGTCAGCTTCTGGGGCGACAAGGCGCAGGATGCAGCGACGCTGAAGCCCGGCGAGGCGGTGACGATCTCGGCCAACGTCGAGTCGCGCGAGTACAACGGACGCTGGTTCACCGAGGTGCGGGCATGGCGGATCGTGCGCAAGGCCGCTCAGCAGCCTCAGCAGGCGCCCGTGTCGGACGGCTTGCCGCCGCTCGACGCCTTCGCCGAGGAGCCGGTTGCTTCGGGCTCGTCTTCGGAGGTGGACGATCTGCCTTTCTAAGGACGGGGCGCCGACAGGATACATAGCTGAAACGGTACGAAAGAGAGCAACCGTATGCTCTCTTTCGTACCGTTTGTCGTTTCCGGCGCGCTTGCCGGCGCTTTGTCGGGTACGGATACGGGTTGCTTGTCTGCGTCGTGCCGGTTCGGAGCCGGGAAAAGAGCAGGCCGGGAGCGATATGAAAAGGTAAAAGGCTTGCCGCCATACGTCCCGGACGTATGGCGGCAGGCCTTGCGGTTTTGTTTCAGATCAGACGATTCCCTGTTCGGCCATGCTGCGGGCCACTTTCATGAAACCCGCGATGTTGGCTCCCTTCATGTAGTTGATGTAGCCGTCGGACTCGGTTCCGAATTCGAGGCAGGCGTGGTGGATCGACGACATGATCTCGTGC
>ENA-ORTI01003877-ORTI01003877.1-human-gut-metagenome-genome-assembly--contig:-NODE-3877-length-11029-cov-2.905413_pt1 | contig 11029 bp, 7 predicted proteins | sample MGYA00242071_ERZ509191 | MGnify/ENA primary metagenome ERZ509191 (study PRJEB26280, sample SAMEA2338832) | human gut metagenome | biome: human gut; feature: human-associated habitat; material: faeces...
CACCTCGCTCGCCGTATCGGCACTTAGAATTATGCGGTATTGCCCTAATTTGGAGGTATTTGGGTATGAGTTTGTTTGACTTGATCATGATCGGCATCAGCCTTTCGATGGATGCGTTTGCGGTTTCCATCTGCAAGGGGCTTTCGGTGCGCAAAGTACAGCTGTCCCACGCGCTGATCTGCGGTGTCTGGTTCGGCGCGTTCCAGGCCATTATGCCGTCCTTTGGCTACTTCCTCGGTTCCCGGTTCGAGCACCTGCTCAACAGCGTTGGCCCTTGGGTTGCCTTTATCCTGCTGGCTGTGATCGGCGTAAACATGGTGCGGGAAAGCTTTGGCGGCGATGAAACTGTGGACAACGATTTTTCCGCCAAAGCCATGCTGCCGCTGGCCGTTGCAACCTCCATTGACGCCTTTGCCGTTGGCGTTGGCTTTGCCGCAATGGAAGCCAACATTGTGGTTGCTGCCCTGCTGATCGGCTGCATCACCTTTACCCTGTCTGCCATCGGCGTTAAGATTGGTGCCGTGTTTGGCGATAAGTACCGCGCCGTTTCGGAGCGCATTGGCGGCCTTGTGCTGATTTTGATCGGCCTGAAAACCTTGATCCAGAGCTTCCTGTAAAATTTGGCTTTCTCTTATTTCCGTTATTCTGATAAAACAACTGCCCGCATCCTTTCCGGTTTTTGGCCGGAGTGATACGGGCAGTTTTTTGGGGATTGATCCTGCACAAAAAAAGTCCCGCCCGGCAGCGAGGGGTGCTGCGGGCGGAACTTATTTTTTATCAGGGGGTATTCTGACGCTTTAAAATAAATTACTTTCTGCTGTGCTTTTTGCGGGAGTTTTTGCCCTTTACAGCAGGCTTAGCAGCCTCAACAACCGGCTTTGCAGCTTCCACAACGGTCTTAACGGCTTCGTCAGCGGCCTTGGCGGCAGCCTTGACAGCAGGCTTCTCGGCAACTTCCTTCACGGCCTTGTCGGCAGCTTCCACAGCAGCCTTGACAGCGGGCTTTTCGGCAACTTCTTTTACAGCCTTCACAGCTTCATCGGCAGCGGCCTTAACGGCGGGCTTTTCAGCAACTTCCTTGACAGCGTCGGTGGCCACGGCAGCAACGGCAGTGGCAGCCTCGGCTGCCTTCTTTGCGGTGGTCACAGCAGCCTCGGCAGCCTTTTTGGTGCTGGTCTTGCAGGTGGCCTTCTTGGCGGTCTTAACAACCTCAGCGGCGGTTTCGGCAACCGGCTTATCGGCAGAAGCCTTCACAGCGTCAACAACCTCGGTAGCAACTTCGGCAGCAGCCTTGGCAGCGGCGTCAACGGTCTTGGCAGCGCTTTCAGCGGCAGCCTTCACTTCAGCCTTTGCTTTAGCGGCGGTAGCCTTGGCGCTGGTCTTGGGCTTGCGGGTCACTTCGTTGATGGTCCAGTACTGGTTATCGCCGTTCACATCGGCCCAGATCTGCAGGACTGCACCGTTTTCGGTGTTCATGTTGACCAGGTCCAGGCACTTGCCGGCCAGGTTGGACTTGATCTTTACGCGGCCATCATTGGCGGGCTCCACGATCCACAGCTGGCTGGAAGCGTTAGCGCCTTCCCACTGGTGAACATGGGTGCCATCGGTCACGCCGGAGCAATCCAGGTCCATCATCTTGCCGGTGAAACGGTTCTTGATGCGGTACACGCCCTCGCCGGCGCGCACAAAGCTCCACTGCTGCCATTCGGCGTTGGCATTATCCCACAGCTGGATCTGAGCGCCGTTCTCGGTGTTGTAATCCTTTACTTCAACAACCTTGCCGTTTGCAGCGGCGATGGTATAAAACTTATCCTCAGTAATAACGGTCTGAGCAATTTTCTTGGTAGCCATGTATAAGCTCTCCTCTCAGTTTATCGTGTTGGTTGGTCAGTTTTGTACGCCTGCGGCTGGCAGTGTTCTGCGCAGCCCCCCTCCAAAGCGTCATCTATATAAAAAGGAGTGCTGTGTTGGTTCAGCCTCCTTGTGTTCTTCTCTATTATAGCCAATTATTCCCACATCGTCAAGTTTTGTGCGGCGTGACGGCATTTTACACAAAAACGCCGGGAAGGGTGGAATCCTTCCCGGTATTTTTATGGGGATTTTCCGTTTTTATGCCGATTGCGCTTTTGTTGCGCACTTATCCGGCAGAAAGGCTATTTCAGGAGTTTTCCGCAAAATTTCCGGTGTACAGGCGGTAGTAACGGCCCTTTTGGGCAATCAGCTCATCGTGGGTGCCGCGCTCAATAATGCGACCCTGTTCCAGCACCATGATGCAGTCCGAGTTGCGCACGGTGGAAAGGCGGTGGGCGATAACAAAGGTGGTGCGGCCATACATCAGGCCGTCCATGCCCTGCTGCACCAGGCGCTCGGTGCGGGTATCAATGCTGGAGGTTGCTTCGTCCAGGATCAGTACCGGCGGGTCCGCAACAGCGGCACGGGCAATGGCAAGCAGCTGGCGCTGGCCCTGGCTCAGGTTGGTGCCGTCGCCGGTCAGCGTGGTGTTATAGCCATCCGGCAGGTGGCGGATGAACTCATCGGCGTTGGCCAGCTTGGCGGCGGCGCGGCATTCCTCGTCCGTTGCATCCAGGCGGCCATAGCGGATGTTATCCATAACCGTACCGGTAAACAGGTGGGTATCCTGCAGAACAATGCCTAAGGATGCGCGCAGGTCGTCTTTATGAATATGGGTCATATCAATGCCGTCATACTCAATGGTGCCCTTCTGGATGTCGTAGAAGCGGTTGATAAGGTTGGTGATGGTGGTCTTGCCCGCGCCGGTGGAGCCGACGAAGGCGATCTTCTGGCCCGGACGGCCATACAGGTTGATATCATGCAGGACGATCTTGCCCGGATCATAGCCAAAGTCTACATCCTTAAAGACGATATCTCCCTTCAGTTCACGGTAGTCTGCGCTGCCATCGGCGTTCACACGCTTCCAGGCCCACAGGTTGGTGCGCTCCTTGGTTTCGGTCACAGAATCATCCGGCAGGCGTTTGGCGTTGACCAGCATGACCTTGCCCTCGTCCACTTCCGGCTTTTCGTCCAGCAGGTCAAAGATACGCTGGCCGCCGGCCAGAGCCATGATGATGGCGTTGAACTGCATGGAGATCTGGCTGATGGGCATGTTCAGGGTGCGGTTGAAGGTCAAAAAGCTGGCCAGCTTGCCCAGGGTCAGGCCTGTCATGCCAGACAGAGCCAGCGCACCGCCGATCATGGCGCAGAACACATAGGAAAGGTTGCCCAGCTGGGTGTTAGCCGGACCGCCGAGGTTGGAGTAACGGTTGGCCTTATCCGCGCTTTCAAACAGCTGGTCATTGAGCTTATCAAACTGCTCAATGGCTTCTTCCTCGTGGCAGAACACCTTAACAACCTTCTGGCCGTTCATCATCTCTTCAATGTAGCCGTTCACCGCACCAATATCACGCTGCTGGGAAACAAAGTACTTGGAAGAGTTGGTGGTAAGATACTTGGTGACCAGCAGCATAATCCCGACCATGACCAGGGTGAGCACCGTCAGCGGCACGCTGAGTACAACCATGGAAACCAGCACGCTGACAACGGTAATAGCGCTGTTCAGCAGCTGCGGCATGCTCTGGCTGATCATCTGGCGCAAGGTATCAATATCGTTGGTATACAGCGACATGATATCGCCGTGGGCGTTGCGGTCAAAGTATTTGATGGGCAGCGTCTGCATATGGGTAAACATTTCATCGCGCAGGCGCTTCAGGGTGCCCTGGGTAACGTAAGCCATCATACGGGCCTGGGCAAAGGCGGTAACAATGCCGATGCCGTAAAAGCCTGCCGTGCGGGCGATGGCATGGGCCAGGCCGGAAAAATCACTGCTCTGCTCTTTCAGCAGGGGCAGGATGTAGCCATCGATCAAGGTCTGCATGAACAAAGTGCCCTGCACGTTGGCAAACACGCTGACAAAAATGCAGATGACGACCGCAACAACCTGAATGCGGTAGCATTCCATCACATAGCGCAGGATGCGCATGAAGATCTTGCCGGGGTTCTGGACTTTGGGGCGCGGTCCGCGGGGGCCACCGCGGCCAACCTTAACCACTTTTGCTTTCTGCTCAGCCATTGTTATCGCCTCCCTTTTCGTCAAAGTCGCCGGAGCCTTTGGTCTGGCTGTTATAAACTTCCTGATAGATGGGGTTGGTGGCCAGCATTTCGGCCGGGGTACCGTAACCACTGATCCTGCCGTTATCCAGCACGATCACATGGTCGGCGTTTTCCACGCTGGAAATACGCTGGGCAATGATGAACACCGTGGTGCCGGGAATCTTTTCGGCAAAGCTCTTGCGGATCTTGGCGTCGGTGCCGGTATCCACAGCGGAGGTAGAGTCGTCCAGAATCAGAATGCGGGGCTTTTTCAGCAGAGCACGGGCAATGCAAAGGCGCTGCTTCTGGCCGCCGGAAACGTTCGTGCCGCCCTGGTCAATGTGGGTGTTGTATTTATCGGGGAAGCGCTCAATAAATTCATCGGCGCAGGCTTGCTTGCATGCCTCCTCGATCTCGGCATCGGTGGCATCCTTATTGCCCCAGCGCAGGTTTTCGGCAATGGTGCCGCTGAACAGTTCGTTTTTCTGCAGCACCATGGCAACGCTGTTGCGCAGGATCTCCAGGTCGTAATCGCGTACATCCACGCCGCCAATGTACACATGACCGGCGGTGGTATCATACAGGCGGGGCAGCAACTGCACCAGGCTGGTTTTTGCGCTGCCGGTGCCGCCGATGATGCCGATGGTCTCGCCGGAACGGATGTTCAGGTTGATATCAGACAGCACATCGCGGCCATCGGCCTTATAGCGGAAGCAGACATGATCAAAGCGGACAGCGCCGTTCTTGACTTCCATAACCGGGTTTTCGCCGTCGGACAGGGTGCTTTCTTCTTCCAGCACTTCAGCCACACGCTTGGCGGAAGCGGCGGACATGGAGATCATGATGAACACCATGGACAGCATCATCAGGCTGGTCAGGATGTTGGTGCAGTAGGTCAGCATGCTCATCAGCTCGCCGGTGGTATAGCTGGTAGCACCGGACAGCACGATCATGCGGGCACCCAGCCAGGAAATCAGCAGGATGCAGGTGTAAACGGTGGCCATCATCAGCGGAGAGTTGAAGGAAAGAACTTTTTCAGCACGCAGCAGCAGATCCTGCACATTGCCGGATGCCTTTTTGAACTTTTCACTCTCGTAATCTTCGCGCACATACGCTTTGACCACGCGGATGGCGGAAACATTTTCCTGCACGCTCTCGTTCAGGTCATCGTACTTTTTGAATGCGGCGGAGAAGTAGTTGCTGGCGCGGGACATGATGAGCACCAGGCAGCCGCCCAGAAAGATGACCGCCACCAGATAGATGGAAGCCAGCTTGGCGTTGATGGTGAACGCCATGATCATGGCAATGACCATGCTGGACGGCGCACGGATGGCCATACGCAAAATCATCTGGTAAGCGTTCTGGATGTTGGTCACGTCGGTGGTCATACGGGTGACCAGACCGGCGGTGGAATATTTATCGATATTGGCAAAGCTGAATGTTTGGATATTGCGGTACATGGAGCGGCGCAGATTGCGGGCGTAACCGGTGGAAGCACGCGCACCAAACACACCGCCCAGCACGCCGAACAGCAGGCCAAAGGCCGCTGCCACGATCATCCAGCCGCCAATGCGGTAAATGTGGGAAAGATTGCCGGCGGTAACGCCATCATCAATGATGGAGGACATCAGCTTGGGGATGATCATTTCCATCACCACTTCGCCGATCATGCACAAAGGGGTCAGGATGGAAACCAGCAGGAACCCCTCTGTAATCATAATAGCCATATCCCAAGTTAGCTGGGATAATCGCCTCAACCCGTTCGCCAATAGTATTATTCAACAATATTGCTCCCAACCCCGGTACGACGCCAGCAGGAGTAAGCGTCATCGTCATCTCCTTCTGGAAATTCTGGCCGCTGATAAAATCACCTTTCAAGATCATTGTTACAGGAGTCTGGCTCGTCGGGCATTGCGTTTCCTCTCCTTCCTTACCCAAAACACGATACAAGGCGGTGTCACCGCCTAAAACGACCTGCTTGTAAAGCAGCTCCCCATCGTCTCCCTTCAATACTTTCTTTTCGCGGATGAACTCAAGGTTCTTCTCGAAATAGGCAATCTGTTCGGCAGAGAAGCCTTTGTCATCATCCCCACAGGCGGTAAACCCGACTGCCATCACCATCATTATCAAGCTGATTACGGCATAAATAGATCTCTTCATTTGTACTTCAGTCTTTTATTGTTTTGAAGGCGCAAAGATAGCATACAAAGCAATACGGTACAAACAGAACGGTCAATTCACCACAAAGGTATAGCTGCCGGAACCGATCTTCCCGGCATAGAGGAATGGCTCGCCCTTCACGCGGGAGACTTTCACCGGAGCACCATTATTCGTCACGGTGTATTTGCCGGACGGGAGCGGAAGATACACTTCGGCATCCATATTGGCAGGAATCGTCACCTTCAGAATATAGGCGTCCGCCTTATTCTCCACCTCCATACGGATCGCCCCCCGGATCGTCGGAATCGTTGCCTCCGCCCATTCGAGCGAAGCAAGCTGCGGTTTGATACGGGCAGTGCCGAAACCGGGCGTAAGAGGCTCCACTCCCATCAGGCGACGCGGGATGATATTGGCAGGAGCCGCTCCCCAGGCATGGTTCCAGTCTTGGTTTGGCTTGTACTTGTTGTCCCAGGCTTCAAGCGAGATAGTCGAACCGACACGGATCATATTATACCAACTGCGGTCGTCCGTCTTGGTCAACATATGCAAAGCATATTCGGCATCATTCGCTTCATAGAGGGCGTCCATCAGGAATTGCGAGCCATAGACGCTGCAAGCCATCCCGCGGGTTTGGATAAAATCGACGACATTTTGCTTCTTTCCGGCCGGAACCAGATCGAACGCCAACGGGAACATATTGCCATGTAGGGAAGCATGGTCGGTGTCGGCAGCAAGACCATCCGTGAAATACCCCTTGCGAACATCAAAGAACGAACGGATGAACCGTTTTTTGAAAACGTCCGATTCGGATGCATAAAAAGCGACATCATCCTGCTTACCCAATGCACCGGCAATACCTTCCATCTGCTTCAAAGCCGCGTAATGCCAGGCGTTCGTCACTACATTATAATCGGTAAAAGCAAATCCGTCGTCTTCTCCTCCTTGCTTCTTTCCCAAACCAAGTATTCCGGTATGCGGCCAGTCCACAATATCCCGTATCTGTCCCTTAAAACGGATCGAACGAAGGAAATCGTCCGTCTGCAATCCGGTCGTCGTGCTGATCAACCCGTTCTTCTCGCGGAGAGCCATCAAGATACGCGGTTTCAGCAATTCGTAACTGGATTCGAGCGAACGGCTATCGCCCGTATACAGATAATCGTACCAGGCTATCGACAACGCCTGCAAAATCCATTCGGTCGGCCATGTCGGATGTTGCAGCAGGTATTCATGCGAGCGGCGGGCAATCGCGTATTCGCGGTCCACCCCATAATGGCAAAGCTGGTTGATCAGGGCATCCGCCTCATAAGGGATACGTTCGCGGTCGCCATCTACATAAATCCCGGAGAATGAAGTAGCGCGGACAGAATATTTGCACAATTCCCAGATCTGATTCAACGTATCGTTGGAACAACGGAAAGAAGAAGCTGTCTCGTCAAACGGATAATGCACCGTCTCGCGGACAACCGATGCAGGCGTGAGAGGCGCCTCATACCCTTCGATCTCGCAATAGCGGAAAGGGACGACTTCGCCCACATATTCCGGTATCAACACGGCAGCCGATCCGGTATTCCGTTTATCTTTCTTGATCTTGATCCGGTATGTGTTCGTCCCCTTCAACAAAGCCAACGGATAGCGGTGATAACGAATTGTCGATTTACCCGGATCACGCAGGATGCGTCCTCCTTCGAGACATTCCCCTAAATGCACGACCACCGAATCGCGCGTACCATCGGATGCCAACGTCAGCACCAACTGCCCGAAAGCATCTTTCCCGAAGTCGACAAGGCGCGTACCGGGACGGATTTCCGTTATTCCGACCGGAAACTCCATCGTCTTCACCTGTGGGTAGTAGGCTGTTTCATATTCGGACAGGCGGTCAGCAGTGCGAAAAGCCTTCACTTCGGACCATTCGCTTTCCCCCTCGGTATTGGTCACCGTCTTTACCCGCCAGAAATAGGATTTACCCGGTTCCAATGCTTCACCGGCGTAACGGACAGCTACGGACCGATCGCTCCCGACCACCCCGCTGTCCCACAGATTACCTCTTCCAGAAGCAGCATCTTCACGGTTATCGGCCACGATCACGCGATAAGCGGTTTGTCGTGTTCCTCCGGTTTCGCCCGGTACGATCCAGGAAAAGGCGGGATGTGATGAACGGATGGCGGCATATTGCAACGGTTCGATCGCCTCTTCGAGCTGCCAGACCGGAAGATTCGACGCGTATCCGTTCTGCCACGTCTGCCCGGTATGTTCAATCAGGTCGGTCATCAGCCCAAAAGGTTTCTTGTCGGCAGCCTGCAGGCAAAGAGCCGAAAAGGCGAAAGAGACTAATAAGGTAAGGCGGTTCAGTAATGTACTCATGGTATTTTTCTTTTTTCGTAATTTGGGGATAAAGATAGAGCGAGTAAGAGATTCATCCCCTCATATATCTGACATTTTTCTTTTGAAAAATGCACAAAAAACAGGCTGGCTTATAAATGCTGCACAAGCTATTTCCTCGTTTTGACCATTAGGGACAAAAGAACCATCCGACGTACAGAAGTGGCGGATTTACCTTCTCTTTGTGCAATCTCGTAGATACTTTCCCCCTTCAGGAAAGAGGTAACGATGTGACGGGTTTTCTCACCGCGAACAGAAGCGACCAGCTCCTTCGTTATTTTTTCATATAAAGGGTTCATGCTGTTCAAAGAGCGGATGATGAAGAGGACCTGTTCGTTCTTTTCGATCTCGGCATAGAGTTGACGCTGGATTTCGATATTTTCATTTATCAATTCATCTCTCTGCTTGTTCATCCCAACCAGCTCACTATGCAACCATCTCTCTTCACGTTTCAACAACGCCTCATTCTCCTGCAACCGACTTTTCCGCCGCTCGTATTCGAATTCCTGTTCCATCAGCCTTTCATAGGCATCCTTTATTTTATTATCTTTCAGTTCTTCCTCCCATCTTTTCAAATTAGAGATCTGCTCTAAGACTAATTTCTTATTCTTTATCAAATAGTAGAATCGGGGATAAAGTTCTTCTACCATTTTTTTATTCGTTTCAAACTTTTCTTCTTTTTCCTTTAAGCACTTCTGTGCTTTCATTATCTTGTCAAACATTTTATCCACGTACTCGATATTAGCATACTGGTATTCCATTTTAGCCTTTTCTTAAACAACTCCGCCATGCCTTTCAGGCTTGGTTCGGTAAATTCGAAAGTGACCCGGAACGCTTTCTCAAGTTCATCGACAATGCCAGTCACGGTATCGAAAACATCGTTTTTGCCTTCATGCAAGGAGTAATAAACGTCAAGCCGCTTCTTAAGGTGAATGCTCTCTTGATAAAAAGACTCGTTCTTTGCTTCCAAATCGGAAATACACGCCCTTGCTTTCTCCAACTTCAGGTTCAAAGTGTCTACATCCTTCTGAGATGAAGTTTTTCTTTTCCTTAAATATTGAGCGTTCTTCGCTTTCACAAAATTCTCATAAGACTTCTTCAAATCCTTATTTTCATTGAGGAGCTCCGAATACATGCGAAAATACTCATTTCTTTCTGCCTTCGCTCCATCATATAACTTTCTTAAGTTACCATATTCTTCTTTCCCTTCAATATTCATTTTTTTGTAAGAATCCACTTCTTTCTGCTTTAATTCCAGATCCTCACAAAATTTCTTATTTTCATCCAACGCAGACTTCAATAATTCACGAAGCATTTTGTTCTCATCCAAAAGAGATTCATGCTTTTCTCCCAACATATTTTCTTTTATATCTTCTAACATAATCACCGTTTTTTGTTTTTTCATCAAAAGTTCTGCAATTTAACAATTTATTAAAAACATCCACTTACTTTTTTCATTTCCTTTGCTTATCTTATAAAACATTCCGTTCTTTGCACACTAATAATCATAGAAAAACCAATATACATGAAACTAAACAAACTCATTATTCCGGTAGCATGCATCCTGTTGGCCGGAAATGCAAGTATGGCACAGGTAATCATGCCGTGGGAAAACCGGACAGAGACAGACGGCGATCCGTTTGCGAAAGGCGAAACGACCGCCACAAAGGGCAAACTCCACCTCGAAGAAATCATAGGCGGACGGCTCATACAGACAAAAGGAATCGGCGCCATGACGTGGATGAAGGATGGCGAGCGATACAGCCGGATGGAACCAAACGCTGAAACAGGCGGGATGGACATTGTCGCCTACCGCGCCAAAGACAACCGGAGGGAAGTCATCATTCCCTCTTCCATGTTTATCAACAAAGAAACCGGGAAGCCAATTGCCATCCGCAGCATCTCTTGGAGCACCGACAACGGGAAGGTCTTAATCTATAACAATACAAAACGGGTATGGCGTTACGACACGAGGGGTGACTACTGGGTACTGACTCTGAAAGACGGGACTTTGCGCCAATTGGGGAAGGGACTGCCCGAATCATCGATGATGTTTGCAAAATTCTCGCCTGACGGAACACGTGTGGCTTTCGTTTCGAACAATAATATATATGTAGAAGATGTCGCTTCCGGCCAGATCACTCAGCTGACCCATGACGGGAGCCAGACGATCGTGAACGGTACATTCGACTGGGTGTATGAAGAAGAATTCGCCTGCCGCGACGGTTTCCGATGGAGTCCGGACGGACAATATATCGCCTACTGGCAAAGCGACACAAAAGGAACGGGGGTGTTCGACATCATCAATAATGTGGATTCCATCTACCCGACCATCTTGCATTTCCCTTATCCGAAGGCAGGCAGCACGAACTCGGCAGTCAAA
>ENA-ORTI01003885-ORTI01003885.1-human-gut-metagenome-genome-assembly--contig:-NODE-3885-length-11019-cov-2.371124_pt1 | contig 11019 bp, 8 predicted proteins | sample MGYA00242071_ERZ509191 | MGnify/ENA primary metagenome ERZ509191 (study PRJEB26280, sample SAMEA2338832) | human gut metagenome | biome: human gut; feature: human-associated habitat; material: faeces...
AAAGGAAAAAATATAAGTATAACCTCTAAATAAGAATTGCCTATGAAATAGAATGCCATGGATACACAAAAACGGGAAATGCTGCCACATCTCCCGTTATGAGTTTGATAATAAAATTAGTGTTGGAAGCACTAATAATTAACTAACAATCAATATACAAATATATGAATTTTTTTTCTATCTTTGTCCAAGACTAAAAAACAGCACCTTATTAAAAAAATTACTAAAACCAAAATCAACTTATGAAAGGACAACCCAAAGGACTGATCGCGGCGGCCCTTGCCAATATGGGCGAGCGTTTCGGTTTCTACATCATGATGGCTATCCTGACCTTGTTCATCTCCGCCAAGTTCGGCCTGAACGAAACGACCGCGGGGTATATCTATTCGGGATTCTATGCTTCGATTTACCTGTTGGCGCTCGTCGGCGGTATCATTGCCGACAAAACCCGCAACTACAAGGGAACCATCATGTGGGGGCTCGTGGTGATGTCGCTGGGCTACCTGATTATCGCCATCCCCACGCCGACGCCCGTGTCCAGCCTGCCGCTCTACCTGACGCTGACGTGCGTGGGCCTGCTGGTGATAGCCTTCGGCAACGGCCTTTTCAAGGGCAATCTCCAGGCGCTCGTGGGGCAGATGTACGACAACAAGGAGTTCAGCGCCAAGCGTGAGTCGGGTTTCCAGATTTTCTACATGTTCATTAACATCGGGGGCTTCTTCGCGCCGTTCGTCGCCATCGGCGTGCGCAACTGGTGGCTCAAGGTCAACAATTTCGACTATAACGCCAAGCTGCCCGAGTTGTGCCACGAATACCTTGCCAAGGGCGAGCATATGGCCGGCGAGGGGCTTGCCAACCTCACGTCGTACGCCAATTCGGCCTACCTCGACGGCACGCCCGTGTCGGCTGCCGGCCTGCACGATTTCTGCAACGGCTACCTCGATGTCTTCAACCGCGGTTTCCACTATGCGTTCATCGCGGCCATCGTGATGATGCTCGTGTCGCTGGTCATCTACCTGTCCAACAAACGGCGCTTCCCCGACCCGTCGAAGAAAGCCGCGGCCGGCGGTGTCAAGGCTTCGGCCGAGGAGATCACCATGTCGGCGCAGGAGATCCGCCAGCGCATCTACGCACTGTTCGCCGTGTTCGGCGTCGTGATCTTCTTCTGGGTTTCGTTCCACCAGAACGGCTATTCGCTGACCTATTTCGCACGTGACTACGTCAACCTCGACGTCATCAACATCAACCTGGGCTTCACGACCATCAAGGGCGCCGAGATTTTCCAGAGCGTCAACCCCTTCTTCGTCGTGACCCTCACGCCGCTGATCATGTGGTTCTTCGGTTGGCTGCGCAAACGCAACATCGAGGTTTCGACCCCGATGAAGATCGCCATCGGTATGGGTATCGCCGCCACGGCCTACCTCTTCCTGATGTTCTTCTCGTTCGCACTGCCCGACAAGGCCGCCCTCGCAGGCATGAAGGCCGACCAGGTGCAGTCGATCCTGGTGACCCCGTGGGTCATGGTGGGCCTCTATTTCATCCTTACCGTCGCTGAGCTCTTCATCTCGCCCCTCGGACTGGCATTTGTATCGAAGGTGGCGCCCCCGCACATGCAGGGCCTTATGCAGGGCTTCTGGCTGGCCGCTACGGCCGTGGGCAATGCGCTGCTGTTCGTCGGCGGATGGCTCTACATGCACACCCCGATGTGGGCTACATGGTGCGTCTTCGTCGCGGCCTGCGGCATGTCGATGCTCGTCATGCTCTCGATGGTTCGCTGGCTCGAACGGGTGACGAAATAACCTCGTGTTATATTCCTTTATGGCCGCTGCGGTTTGTCCGCAGCGGCTTTTTTTGTTTTTTCGCAAGGCGGGAGCGAGGACGTGGGTGCCCGGTGCGGCTCTCGATGGTATGCGTTCCCTGCTGCGCCCGTGATCCGGCAGGTATGTCCTGCTGTGCATGCCCCGGCACCCGTAGTGCGCTGCCCCCCCCCGGTCTGTCTCGCCCGGTCTGCGTTCCGGCTGTGTTCCAGGCGCTTCTGGGGATACTGTCCCTATCGGCCAGAACGGAGGCGGGACACCTCGCTCATTGTTCGTCTTTACTGCTTTGTTCGCCGTTCGGTGTGTTATTTGCTGATGAAACGACAGAAAACAGAAAACTTTTTTGGTTTCATGGGTTTTCTTTCTATATTTGCCTCCGGATCCGAAATATTTGAATGCAATGACCCCTCCTCAGAAAGAACGCATTATCGACCAGGCCATGCATATGTTTGTCTCGCAGGGCATCAAGTCGGTACGAATGGACGACATCGCGCAGCAGCTCGGGGTGTCGAAGCGGACGCTCTACGAGATGTTCGGCGACAAGGAAGGCCTGCTCTACCTGGCCATGGAACGCTATTCCGAACGTAACCGCCAGCGGTGGAACGAACTCACGGCCGATGCGCACGACGTTCTCGAAGCCATGTTCATGGTGCTGGGCGAAGTGATGGACAATGCCGAGGTCTCGCGCCGCATGATGGACAACCTCAAGAAGTTTTATCCCGCCGTACACGACAAACTGATGCGCGAAGGGATGGTGAAAACCCGCACGAGCCTGCGTTCGATGCTCGAACAGGGCATCGAGGCCGGGCTGTTCGTCAATAATTTCAACATCGACCTCTCGATTTCGGTGCTTTACTATACGGCTTCGGCCATTGTGACGCGCCGCGAGCTGATGCTGCCCGACGGGATGTCCGAGCGCGAGGCTTTCGTGCAGATCATCAGCAATTTTTTCCGCGGCATTTCGACCGCTAAGGGCCTGCAGCTGATCGACGACAACCTGAAGCGGTACAGACTGTCGAAAACGGGAAATAAATTGAATTTGGATAGATGACTATGAAAAAATTGATTCTGACATTGTGCCTCGCGGCAACGGGTACGTTCGCTGCCGTAGCGCAGATGCGCCTCACGCTCGACCAGGCCCTCGACCTGGCGCTGAGCGAGAACCCCACCGTCAAGGTCGCCGAGATGGAGGTGCAGCGCTACGACTATGTGAAACGCCAGACATGGGGCGGCCTGCTGCCGCAGGTATCGGTGACCGGGCAGGTCAACCACAGCTTCATCGTGCAGCAGATGTCCAAGGGCTTCTCGCTGGGCAACGACCCCTATACGACGCTCAGCGGGGCCGTGGATGCTTCGGTGCCGCTCTTCGCGCCGCAGGTTTACCGCATGATGAAGATGAACGACAAGCAGATGGCCACGGCCGTCGAGGCGGCGCGTTCGTCGCGCATCACGCTGACGGCCGAAGTCAAAAAGGCCTTCTATAACATCCTGCTCGCCGAGCAGTCGCTCGACGTGCTCCGCGAGTCGGAGGCCACCGTACAACGTACGGTCGACGATACGCAGGTGCAGTACCAGAACGGCCTGACCTCGGAATACGACCTGCTGACGGCGCAGGTGCAGCTCAGCAACCTGAAACCCTCGATCCTCCAGACCGAGAACTCGATCCGCATCGCCAAGCTGATGCTCAAGATGTATCTTTCGATCCCCGAGCAGGTCGAAATCGAGGTCGAAGGCGAGCTGGACGCCATGCGCGGCAAGGTGCTCGCCGGAACCGAGGGGCTTACGACCGACACTTCGGACAACTCCGACCTGCGCACGCTCGAATTGCAGGAGGATCTGCTCCGCCTCCAGCTCAAGGCCGAGAATGCGAGCCGCCTGCCGACCATCGGGGCGTTCGGCAACTTCACCCTCACCGGAAACAACATGGGCTCGGTGTCGTTCGATCCGGACAAGATGACGATGACCAGCGTCAAGGACGGCTATTTCTGGCAGAACCCGCTTTCCGCCGGCATCCGCGTCTCCGTGCCGCTCTTTTCGGGGCTGACGAAGATGAACCGCTCGCGCGAGATCAAGAACCAGATTTCGCAGATCGGCCTCCAGCGGACATACGCCCGGCAGCAGGTCGACGTGCAGGTTCGCTCGGCGCTGAACGACCTGCTGACGGCGCGCGAGACGATGTACGCCCAGGAGCTCACCGTCGAGCAGGCGCGCAAGGCCTACTCGATCTCCGACACCCGTTACCGTGCGGGGGCGGGTACGATCCTCGAGCTCAACAGCGCCCAGCTGGCGCAGACGCAGGCGCAGCTCAACTATTCGCAGGCGATCTTCGATTACCTGACGGCCAAGGCCGAGTACGACCGCATCGTCGGCAAGGAAAAATAGCGTGGAAATTGAAAAACAAAGATAGCATATGAAGAAAACAGCAGTTATATTGTTTGCCGCGGCCGCCCTCGCCGGCTGCAAAGGCAAAAACGGGGCAGGCGACGTGCAGCAGGACAACCGTGTGCTGACCAAAACCGAAACGGCGGAGTCCGCCACCGTGCAGCTTACCGAGGAGTTCACTTCGGAGATCGAGCCCTTCAGGGAGAACGACATCACTCCGGCGGCTTCGGGCGTGCACATCGACCGCATCCTGGTCGAGGTGGGCGACCCCGTGCACGAGGGGCAGCTCATCGTGACGCTCGACCCGACGCAGTACACCCAGCAGCTCGTGCAGCTGAAGACCGTCGAGGACGATTACAACCGCCTGTTGCCCGTCTATGAGGCCGGCGGTATCTCGGCGCAGCAGATCCAGCAGGCCAAGGCGCAGCTGGACGTGCAGCGCGAGGTGGTCGCCAACCTCAAGAAGAACATCGAGGTGCGTTCGCCCATCACAGGCGTGGTCACGGCGCGCAACTACGAGTCGGGCGACCTCTTCTCGGCGCAGCCCATCCTGCACATCATGCAGATCGACCCGCTGAAGGTCATCGCCAATATTTCCGAGCAGTATTTCCCCAACGTGAAGGTCGGGATGCCCGTCGAGCTGAAGGTGGACATCTTCCCCGACCAGACCTTTACGGGTACCGTGTCGCTGATCTATCCGGCGCTCGACCCCACGACCCGCACGTTCAAGGTCGAGGTGAAGGTGCCCAATGCCCGGCGCACGCTGCGCCCGGGTATGTACGCCCGCACGATCTTCAACATGGGGCATAAGGAGGGCGTCATGGTGCCCGACGTGGCCGTCCAGAAGCAGGTCGGCACTGCCGAGCGCTTCGTGTATGTCATCGAGGGCGATAGCGTTGCCCGTCGCCGCCGTGTGGACGTAGGCCGCCAGGTCGGCGACCGCGTGGACATTCTTTCGGGCGTCGGGGCGGACGAAGCCGTGGCCGTCACGGCCCTTTCGAAACTCTACGACGGTGCCAAAGTGGAAATCAAACAGGAATAAAACGCCCCGAAACATATGAAAATATACGAAAGCGCGGTTCGGAAACCGGTCTCCACGGTGCTCATGTTCGTCGGCGTGATGGTCTTCGGGCTCTTCTCGCTGATGAACCTCGCGGTAGACCAGTACCCCGAAATCGAAATCCCCCAGATATCGGTCATCACCTTCTATCCCGGTGCCAACGCTGCGGATATCGAGACCAACATCACCCGTATCCTGGAGGATAACCTCAATACGGTGAGCAACCTCAAGAAACTGACCTCCAAGTCGCAGGACAACGTGTCGATGATCATTGTCGAATTCGAGTACGGATCCGACCTGACCGAGGGCGCCAACGAGATCCGTGACGTGGTGAGCCGCAGCCAGTCGCAGTTGCCCGACGACATCGATTATCCTACGATCTTCAAGTTCTCGACCTCGATGATCCCCGTGATCATGCTTGCCGTGACGGCCGACGAGAGCTACCCGGCCCTGAAGAAGATCCTCGACGATAAATTCGTCAACGTCCTGAACCGTGTCGACGGCGTGGGTGCCGTGACGGTCATGGGCGCCCCCGAACGCGAGGTGCAGGTCAATGTCGACCCGGCCAAGCTCGAAGCCTACAATCTGACCGTCGAGCAGCTGGGGCAGATCATCGCCGCCGAGAACGTCAACATCCCGAGCGGTACGATCGACATCGGCAACAACACGTTCAACATCAAGGCCGACGGCGAATTCAAGCTGAGCGACGAGATGCGCAAGGTCGTGGTTTCCAATGCCGGGGGACGCACGGTGATGCTCTCCGACGTGGCCGAGATCCGCGATACGCTCGAAAAGGCCACGATGGACGAACGCGCCAACGGGCAGCGGAGCGTGCGCGTGATGATCCAGAAGCAGTCGGGTGCCAACACCGTGGACATCGTCCATGAGATTCAGAAGCGCCTGCCCGACATCCAGGCGAGCCTTCCGCGCGACGTGAAGATGGAGACGATCTTCGAGGGGTCGCAGGAAATCACCAATGCCATCGGGTCGCTCTCGGAAACGATCATGTACGCCTTTATCTTCGTGGTGCTGGTGGTGATGGCCTTCCTCGGGCGGTGGAGGGCGACGCTCATCATCTGTATGACGATCCCCGTGTCGCTGATCTGTTCGTTCATCTACCTCTTCGCCACGGGCTCGACGCTCAATATCATCTCGCTCTCGTCGCTCTCGATCGCCATCGGTATGGTCGTCGACGATGCCATCGTGGTGCTGGAGAACATCACGACGCACATCGAGCGAGGTTCGAATCCCAAGGAGGCCGCCATCTACGCCACCAACGAGGTGTGGCTGTCGGTCATTGCCACCACGCTCGTGGTCGTTGCCGTGTTCCTGCCGCTGACGATGGTGCCGGGCATGGCGGGTATCCTTTTCCGCGAGCTGGGCTGGATCGTGACCATCGTGGTCTGCGTTTCGACTACGGCAGCCATTTCGCTGACCCCGATGATGTCCGCCTACCTCTTGAAACTCGAGGGCGGCGTGCACGATTACAAGGGGCTGGGTGTCATATACAAACCCATCGACCGGGCGCTCGCATGGCTCGACGACGCCTATGCCCGCTCGCTGAACTGGGTGGTGCGCCACCGCCGTATCACGATCTTCTCGATGATGGGGCTTTTCCTGGTTTCGCTGGGGCTCGTCACGCAGGTGCCGACCGAATTCTTCCCGCCTTCGGATAACGGCTGGATCTCGGCCACGGTCAAACTGGAGCAGAACCTCTCGGTGGATTACACCGCGCGGATCGCCCGCCAGATCGACAGCATCATCTACAAGAACTATCCCGAGGTGACGCTCGTGTCGGCCTCGTCGGGCGCCAACTCGTCGGACGATGCGTTCGCCGCGATGCAGACCACCGGTTCGCACATCATCAATTACAACCTCAGCCTGCCCACCTCCGACAAGCGCGAGCGGTCGATCTACGTTATCTCCGACCTGCTGCGCAAGGAACTGGATCGCATCCCCGAGGTGCGGGAATATTCGGTGATGCCCGGCGGCGATAACGGCAGCATGAGCGGTTCGGCGACGGTCGACATCAAGGTTTTCGGCTACGACATGGACGTGACCAACGCCGTTGCCAACGACCTGAAGGAAAAGCTGGGCGGCCTGAAGGGTACGCGAGACGTGCAGCTTTCGCGCGACGACCTGCGTCCCGAACTCAACGTGGTCTTCGACCGTGACCGCCTTGCCTATTACGGCATGAACAGCGCTACGGCGTCGCAGGCCGTGCGCAACCGCATCGACGGCCTCGTGGCCTCGAAATACCGCGAGGACGGCGACGAATATGACATCGTGGTGCGCTATGCCGAACCGTTCCGCATGTCGCTCGGGGACGTGGAGAACATCACGCTTTACAACGGGCAGGGGCGCCCCGTGAAACTCAAGGAGGTCGGCCGCGTGCAGGAGGAGTATGCCGCGCCGATGATCGAGCGCGAGAACCGCCAGCGTGTGATCACGGTCAAGTCGTCGCTCGGAGCCGGCGTCGCCCTGGGCGACGTGGTGGCCGAGGTCGATCAACTCATCGCCGGGTATCCCGTGCCCGACGGCGTCGACCTCGAAATCGGCGGTACGGTCGAAGACCAGGGCGACGCCTTCAGCGATCTGGGCGTGCTGTTCATCCTGATCGTCATCCTGGTCTACATCGTGATGGCCACGCAGTTCGAATCGCTGCTCTTCCCGTTCATCATCATGTTCACCATCCCGTTCGCCGCCACGGGCGTTTTCCTGGCTTTGTGGATGACCTCCACGCCGATGTCGCTCATTGCCCTGATCGGCGCCATCATGCTGGTGGGCATCGTGACCAAGAACGGTATCGTGATGGTCGACTACATGAATCTGCTGGTCGAGCGCGGCTCGGGTGTCTTCGATGCCGTGATCGCCGGCGGAAAGAGCCGTCTGCGCCCTGTGCTCATGACTTCGTTCACGACCATTCTGGGTATGCTGCCGCTGGCGATCGGCACGGGTGTCGGGTCGGAGACGTGGCAGCCCATGGGCATCGCCGTGATTGGCGGCCTCACGTTCTCGACCCTGCTGACGCTGTTCATCATCCCGGCGCTCTACTCGGTATTCGTCAACCGTTCGCAGCGCAAGGAGAAGGAAAAACTGGCACGCCTGGCAGCAGCACATCAGGCCAGCAGCCATTGAGGATCCTGAAAATGACGAGTGATGCGACGTCGCCTTCCGCTTCCGGCGATCGGGGGCAACACCTGCGATTCCGGGTTGTTGGGGAAGCCCGTCTCGTACGGGTTCCGCGACAATCCCTAAAGACGGCAGGGCGGCGGACGATTGTTCGATTTAATAGAACGTAAATTATGAAAGCAGTATTCTTATCATACAATCAGGCGCTCACCGACCGTGTGAACGCCATCCTCGACGAGCAGGGCATCCGCGGCTTTACGCGTTGGGCGCTGACCGAGGGGCGCGGGTCGTTCGACGGCGAACCCCATTACGGCACGCATGCCTGGCCGTCGATGAACGCTTCGCTCATGGCCATCGTCGACGACGAGGCGTGCCGCGACGCGGCGAAGATGGAGATCGTGCGCCGCTACTTCCAGACCGCGGTCGAGGTGAAACGTTCGGGCGTGGGCCAAGAGCGCATGGAGCGGCTCGAGCTGCTCATGAACCAGGCGGGCGTGAACGCGGGGCTGTCGCCGGCACGTTCGGCGGCGCTGCTGAAGGAGGAGATGGAGAACGTGGTGTCCCTCTCCGTCCCCCTAACGGCGGACGCCCACTGGGGCAGAAACTGGCTGGAGGCCAAGGGCTGATGGGATTTCAGAAGATCGACTACGCCGCGTGGCCCCGCCGTCCGTATTTTGAGCATTACCACCGGGACGTGCCCTGTTGGTACAGCATGACGGTGGACGTGGACATCTCCGCCCTGCTGCCCCGCCTGCGGGGGTCGGGACTCCGGTTCTATCCGTCGGTGATCCACGGCATCTCCCGGATGGTCAACGCGGACCCGGCCCTCCGCATGGCTATGGACGAGACGGGGGCCATCGGCGTCTACGACCGGGTGGACCCCACTTATACGATTTTTCACAAGGACGATGAGACCTTCTCCGTCCTCTGGACCGCCTACCAGCCGGATCTGCGGGCCTTCTGCCAGGACTGGGAGGCGGACCGGGCCCGCTATGGGGACATCCACACCTTTGAAGCCCGCCCGCCGGAGGCGGGACAGGGACTCTTCAACATCTCCGCCGTGCCCTGGGCCTCCTTCCGAAGTCTGCACCTGGAGCTGCCGGAGGCCAACGACTACCTGCTGCCCATCTTTACCCTGGGCCGCTACCGGAAGGAGAACGGCCGCACCCTGCTGCCCCTGGCCATGCAGGTCCACCACGGCGTCACGGACGGCTTTCACGTGGGGCGGTTCTTCAACCGCCTCCAGGCCTGGGCGGACAGTGCGCCGGAGATGGGCGCATGAAGCGCCTGTATATGATCGGCGGTCCTATGGGCGTGGGCAAGACCGCCGCCTGCCGCCAGCTGCAGCAGCTGCTGGACCGGAGCGTGTTCCTGGACGGGGACTGGTGCTGGGATGCCCACCCCTTCCAGGTGACGGAGGAGACCCGGGAGATGGTGCTGGAGAACATCTCTTTTCTCCTGAACAGCTTCCTCCGCTGCTCCGCCTATGACCATGTGATTTTCTGCTGGGTCCTGCACCGGCGGGAAATCTGGGAAGACCTGCTCCGCCGCCTGACGGAGCCGTATGTCCTGCGGGCCGTCTCCCTGGTCTGCACACCGGAGACCCTGCGGTCCCGGCTGGAGGGAGATATCCGCGCCGGAAAGCGAATACCGGATGTGTTGGACCGGAGCCTGGCCTACCTGCCGCTGTATGATGCCCTGGACATCCGGCACCTGGATGTGACGGCTTTGACGCCCCGGGAGACGGCGGAGTGCATCCGAAGGGAGGGCGGCGCATGAAGCGGCTGATCGTCCTGCTGGGCGTGGCTGGGGTGTCCCTGTCGGCGGTGTTTGTCCGGTGGTCCACGGCGCCGTCCCTGATCCTGGCGCTATACCGGATGGCCTTTTCGGCGGCGCTGATGGCGGTCCCGGTACTGGCGGGACGAAGGCGGGAGCTGAAATCCCTGACCCGGCGGGACGTGCTGCTGTGCCTTGCCAGCGGCTTGTTTCTGGGCATCCACTTCGCGGCGTATTTTGGGGCCCTGCGGGCCACCTCCATCGCCTCGGCGGTGGTGCTGGTGGATACGGAGGTATTCTTTGTGGCAGCGGCCTCGGCGTTGTTTCTGGGGCAGCGGCTGCCCCGCCGGACCTGGCCCGCGGTCCTGCTTGCCTTTGCAGGCAGCGCGGTGGTGGCGCTGGCAGACAGCGCCGCCGGGACGAATGCGCTGCTGGGAGATTTGATTGCCCTTGCCGGCGCCGCCGCCATGGCGGTCTATACCATGATCGGAACGGTCTGCCGGCAGCGGCTCTCCACGTCAGTGTACACCTTTCTGGTGTATACGTCCGCCGCGGCCACGCTGCTGGCTGCGGCCCTGCTGAGCGGAACGCCGCTGGCCGGCTACGGTCCGGTGAACGGGCTGACGGCCCTGGGCATGGCGGTATGCTGCACCCTGCTGGGACACAATGTATTCAGCTGGGGGCTGAAATATCTGCCGCCGGCCTTCATCGCCACGGTCAAGCTGATGGAGCCGGTGTTCGCCTCTGTCTGGGGACTCCTGCTCTTTGGCGAGCGGCCGGGCTGGCTGACGGTTGCCGGAGGCGCGGCGGTCCTTCTGGGCGTGGGGCTGTATGCCCGTACCATCGGCGGGG
>ENA-ORTI01003886-ORTI01003886.1-human-gut-metagenome-genome-assembly--contig:-NODE-3886-length-11013-cov-4.008304_pt1 | contig 11013 bp, 8 predicted proteins | sample MGYA00242071_ERZ509191 | MGnify/ENA primary metagenome ERZ509191 (study PRJEB26280, sample SAMEA2338832) | human gut metagenome | biome: human gut; feature: human-associated habitat; material: faeces...
GCCGGGATATGCTATCTTATTTAGGCTGAGTTCAGCAAAACAGCATATCCGGGTGTGGCGAAGTTTGGTATCGCGCTTGAATGGGGTTCAAGAGGCCGCTGGTTCGATTCCAGTCACTCGGACCAAGTAATGATAATCCGAACTACATTATCCAAGTTGCTAATGTGTTCGGATTTATCATTTCTATTGAAAATGTTCTATAGTAAGCAAAGGCAGGGACAATTCTTGTCCTTGCCTTTGTTTATATTTTACACTATAATGATAAAAATGGGAACATTTTAAAAAATTTAGCGTCTATATAGATGTAACTAACAATATCAACAGTTTGGAATATTCTAAAAGGGAAGAAGTAAACGGCGATGGACAGAGGAAAAGGAAGGAGTATACCATGAAAAAAAGAGTCTTTGCCATTGTCCCAACAGTCATCTTGTGTATTCTTTTGTTCTATTTAATTAAACCCTCTCAATCCCCCAAATCCCCTTATCAAAATTTGACCCCGATAAGCGGATTCTCTATTCAGGCTGTGCAAGCACAATACACTATTGATACTAAGCAGATATCTCTTTGCATAACAAATCATAGCGATAATAGCCCGGAACTCTATCTGCCATATCTCGAACAAAATATTAATGAAACATGGGTTATTGTAAAAAAATCCCCTCATATAAGAGATACAGATAATCTTCTTTACATCCCATCAGGAGAGACAATGAATGTAGATTTTTTTCTGACGGACTATGACCAACTATCTGTCGGTAAATACCGAATTATTTTCGGCTTAGCTCATAGTAATGACTTTTTTTACTTTCCTTTTGACATTGTTGATTCTTAGGTATAGAATGAGAGCAATTAAAAGTATAACAAGGCGGGAGCATCGGTTAAGATGTTCCCGCCTCTGTTATACCTTATTCTTTTGTTCGGCCTGTTGCTTCGCTTTCCACTCGGCGTATTCCCGCTGCCCGTCCTCGTTCTCAAAGAACGCTTGTATCTCCAGGAGCAGGACACGGGCAAGGGCCTCTACCTCGTGATAGGGAATCCCTGTGCCGTAGTCATTGGGCTTCTTTCTGCGCGGGTTGCGTTGTTCTGCTCGGCGACCCGAATCAGCTGCTGTCCGTCGGGGCAGGAAACGTCCTCTCCGACCTTCTGACGCTTGGCGTCCCCTCTATCTGCTTGCAGCAGCAGTACCGCCAAAGCACGGATGCCGCGGCGCTGCGTCAGAATGTCGTGGACTTCCCAAAGCTGAACGGGGAGCAAGAGCTGCGGTGGGATGACAGCTTCCGCCTGCTTCCCGCGGACGACCGTGCCATTCCCGACCTTCTGTGCGAGGAAGCTGCGCGGCGTTACCGGGCGGGCGAGAGCATTCAGGTCCTCTCGCCGGTGAGGGCAAAAACCGCCTTTTCGGTGCAGGCGCTCAACACGCGCCTGCAGAACGAAGTCAACCCGCTGACGGCGGAAAAGCCGACATGGGGAAAATTCCGTGACGGCGACCGTGTCATCGTTACCCAGAACAACGCTTATTACAACATCTGCAACGGCGACGTCGGTGTGCTGCATATTCGCGGAGAGAAGCCGCACCGTGTTGCCGCGCTGGCAGTCAGGGGTACGCTGAAGACATGGCAAATCGACCGTGGACAGGGGGAATACGGCATCGGTCATGACGACGCGCCCCCGCCGCAGCTTGCGCTCGCCTATGCGCTGACGGTACACAAAAGTCAGGGCAGCCAGTACGACACCGTCCTCATGCCGGTGAGCATGGCGACTGCAAGAATGCTGTATCGCAACCTGCTCTACACCGCGATCTCACGAGCAGGGAAGGAGGTCATCCTCGTGGGGAGCCGCGAGGCGATGAATACCGCGATGCAGTGCATCCCGTACCCGCGCAAATCCAAGCTCGTCGCCCGGACCAATCTGCTGCGCCTTGGGCGCAGCGCGTGAGGCGGCATGGAGAGAAGGGAGCTGCCGCGCTATCCCGTCATTGACGCTGCCGCCACGGGCCGAAACCTCCGCCGCCTGCGGCTGGAGAAGGGGTACAGCGTGAAGGAGCTGCAGGAATACCTCGGTCTGAGCTGCCCGCAGGGCGTGTATCAATGGCAGGCGGGAAGGAGCCTTCCGAGCGTTGATAAACCTCTATGCGGTCTCGCGGCTGTGGGGCGTGAGCATGAATGAAATTCTTGTAGAAAGGGAAAGCGCATAGAACAACGGAGACCGAAGCGGTTCGCTTCGGCCTCCGTTTCCTGTATTTTGCAGCAGGGCGTGAAAATAACCAACTTGAACGTTTTTCGAATGACCGTATCGCAACCCCTCCCACGGAACAGGGATTTCTGGAATTCAAAGAGAGTAAAACTCGATTACTCCACGGAAACAAGCTGCGACAACAGATTGTTGGAGACCACCTGCGCGGCGTCGGCATATTTCGTCAAATCAGGATTTTCGATGGGCTCGATACCCATCGCGCGTCCCAATATGACCATGGCGCGCTCGCGGGCGATGGGCGCGTTGGGGGTCACGGTGCCATCGCCGTTGCCGTTAAGGATACCCGCAGCCGCGCAGCGGTTGATGGCAGCAAAGAACCAGTCCTGGGTATTGTTGTCGGCAAAGCCCGCGTTTTCCGCGGCGGGCAGCTTCAAAAGCCTTGCGAGAATGGCCGCAAACTGGGCGCAGGTGAGCTGACCGTTGGGCCGGAACTTACCGTTATTGCCCTGAATGATGCCGTGACCGCTCCAGCGCCCGATGGAACCCTCTGCCCAGTGGCCCACGGTGTCGCCGTAGGCTGGCCCCGCCGCGCCCGCGCCTACGGTGAGCAGACCGGCCGTCATGGCAAAGGCAAGAACAAGAGATAGCAGTTTTCGTTTCATCGTTTCTTCTTTCCTTCTGAAAATCTATTTCTGCGGCTCCCCGCAGTTGGATCACAAGGTCAATTTTGCCCCCGACAGGGGAGTTTCCTTGCTTATCATACCGAAAACACCAAAAGGAAGCAATATGCTCGATGCACAGCATTTGCCCGAAATCCCTCGGTCGTGAGCAGCAGTCCCGATGTGCAGACATAAAAGAAACGCCCTCTGACGAGAGCGCTTCTTGTCTTGCATCAAGCGTCACAGCAAAAACGAGTTCAGCTTTTTGTGCGGCGTGGGCTTCTTGCCTTCCGTGCTGCGCGACCACGTCTTGACCGTCTGGGCTTCCAAAAACTGCACCAGCGGCGTCAAGTCCTCCTGCTCGTCATAGGCTTGCAGCGCGTCATAATAGGCGCGGCAAGCCTCCTCGTAGACGATGGTGGGCGGATAGTTGTTGATCATCAGCCAATAGTTCAGCAGCGTCCGCCCTACACGCCCGTTCCCGTCCGCAAAGGGATGGATATTCTCAAACCGAGCGTGGAGGTACGCCCCTGCCTTCAGGGGCGCTTTCGCTCCGATGGCGTTGACTTCTTCGATCAGCTCCGCGAGGTCGTTCTCTACCTCATCGGGCTGCGAACCGACCTCATTTTTGCCGGCCACATAGTCGTGCTTCTTGAATTCGCCGGGACGCTCACCGTTCACGATGTAGCGGCGCTCATCGTAAGTGCCCTCCGTCAATGCACGGTGGACGGCACAAATCAGCCCGATGGACAGAGGCTCTTTTGCGATAATCTTGTCCTGCAAAAAGTCGTAGCACACCTTTTGGTTCTGCTGCTCGAACAGGGTGCGGGTGCTGCCGGTGTAGCCCACGACCTTGCCGTTTTCAAAAATCTCGCGGGTGTCGTGGTAGTTGATCTCGGCATTTTCGAGCTTGCCGGAGTTGTAGGCAAACAGAATGCGGAAATTATCCAGCCGCAGAGCAAGGTCATCCACGGTGTGGACGTTCCAGTCCTGCCACATTTTCACAACAGCGTCATATCGGCTCATGATGCACCTCCGGCACAGGAATAAATCGAGTATATCACACTTTTTGCCCAAGCGGGAGAAAATTTACAGCTTTTTTGTGCGGACTTGGTTTTTTTCTGGTATGAGCAGAAGGCGGAGAGCATCCTGCTGACGCTTCTGTATAAGGAGAGGGGGGTGCTGCCATTTTACGGGCGGTATGAAGTGTGCTGCATGGAAGCGTGCTTCGTGAAGGAGTAGGATTTTTACAGAAATGCCGAAACCCGTCGAAACGGAGGTCTTCGCCTATGAAATTATATAAAGAAGCGCTCAGGAGCTTCTTCTCGGGATATGTCAGCGCACTGCGCAGGCGCAGGGGGCTGACACAGGAGGAGATGGCGGAGCGGCTTCGCATCACAGGCCGCGCGTACAGCGATTTGGAGCGGGGCATATACTGCTTTTCCGCGGTCGCGCTGGTGTTCCTTCTGCTCATGCTGGAGGAGCACGAGATCAAAGAGCTGCTCTCGTCCCTGCGGGAGGAGATCGCAAAAGTTGAAGACAGAGAGGTGGCGTAATGCTCCGTGGACATTGGGGAAATATACGGGCTTTTGCGCGGGCTCGGTCTGAGAGCTGATAGCTCCTGGTTTTTTCATGTCTCGTATGCGGTATATCTGAGAGCCCGGAGACCTGATCGGACGGTGCTTGCCGAGCGGTGGCTGTATCCGGCGGTCGCGCAGCATTATCATACCGGCAGACTTGATATAAAGCGCAGCATCTGCTTTGCGGTGGATCTGATCTGGAAAACAGACAGGCGAACGCTGCGGGCGATAACGAGGTGTCCGCTGGAGCGCAAGCCGCATCCCACAGAGTTCGTCGCCCTTCTTGCCGCCTGCCTTGCGGGCGGCAATGCCGCATGATCTGAGCTTATGAAAAAGCAAGCCAAGGAGAGTGTCCTTGGCTTGCTTTTTTCCATCTATCTCTTCAAAGGACGTTTTCCTGCATGAAGAAATCACTTCATGCAGCGCCAAAGGAGTACCGGAAAAGGAATGCTTCCAGATGGCTGTTTCCGTCACCGAAGAAGGACTCGCCCCTGCTGCCCTCAGTGGTGCGCCAGCGGCTGCACCGTACGCTTCCATGATCTTTCTGAAAATCTACGCCCAATAAGCGATAAGCTGGATGCGCTTTGCGTTGTCAATTGGCGCGCCCCTGCTCAGTCATTCCCCTTGCCGGTGGAGCGGAGCATCACATCGTGATAGCCGCCCTCGACGATGCTGGTGGCGGAGACGAGCGTGAGCTTCGCGTTCTTCTGAAGATCGGGGATCGTGGTCACGCCGCAGTTGCACATGGTGGATTTGACCTTATAAAGGCTACGCGCGACATTATCCTGCAAAGAGCCTGCGTAGGTGACATAGGAATCCACGCCCTCCTCAAAGGCGAGACCCGTCTTGCCGCCGAGGTCGTAGCGCTGCCAGTTGCGCGCGCGGTTCGAGCCCTCGCCCCAGTATTCCTTGACATACACGCCGTTGACAAGGAGCTTATTCGTGGGCGATTCGTCAAAGCGGGCGAAGTAGCGGCCGAGCATCAGAAAGTCCGCGCCCATGGCGAGGGCGAGCGTCATGTGATAGTCGTGGACGATGCCGCCGTCGGAGCAGATGGGAACATAGACTCCCGTTTCGCGGAAATATTCGTCGCGCGCGGCGGAGACCTCGATGAGAGAGGTCGCCTGACCGCGGCCGATGCCCTTGGTCTCGCGCGTGATGCAGATGGAACCGCCGCCGATGCCGACCTTGACAAAGTCTGCGCCGCACTCGGCGAGGAAGCGGAAACCGTCGCGGTCGACCACATTGCCCGCGCCGATCTTCACGGTATTGCCGTAGTTCTCACGCACGAAGTCAATGACCTTCTTCTGCCAGACAGAGTAGCCCTCGGACGAGTCGATGCAGAGAATATCCGCGCCCGCCTCAACGAGTGCGGGGATGCGCTCGTGGTAGTCGCGGGAGTTGATGCCCGCGCCGACCAGATAGCGCTTCTGCGCGTCCTGGAGGGCGAGGGGGTGCTCCTTGTGCTCGGCGTAGTCCTTGCGGAAAACGAAGTAGCGCAGGCAGTCGTTCTCATCCACAATGGGCAGGGCGTTGAGCTTGTGCTCCCAAATGATGTCGTTGGCCTCCTTGAGCGTGGTGGAGGAGGGAGCAGTGATGAGCTTTTCGCGCGGCGTCATAAAATCGCGCACCTTGAGGTCTGTGCTCATGCGGCTGACGCGGTAGTCACGGCTCGTGACGATGCCGAGGAGTTTCCCGTTGGGCATGGCGTCCTCAGTGATGGCGACGGTGGAGAAGCCGTTTTTCTCCTTGAGCGCGAGCACATCGGCCAGCGTGTGCTCAGGCGTGAGATTCGAGGCGCTGACGACAAAGCCCGCCTTGCTGCTCTTCACGCGGCGCACCATCTCCGCCTCGCTCTCGATGGACTGCGAGCCGAAGATGAACGAAAGCCCGCCCTCCTTGGCCAGCGCGACGGCGAGCGTGTCGTTCGACACCGACTGCATGATCGCCGAGACCATCGGGATATTCAGGCTGATGGGGCAGTCCTCCTGCCCCTTGCGGTATTTGACCAGCGGCGTTTTGAGCGAAACGCGGTCGGGCACGCACTCCTCCGAGGTGTAGCCCGGTACGAGCAGGTACTCGCTGAAGGTATGAGACGGATCGGGATAGTAATAGGCCATGACTTGCCCTCCTATTTTTTGAAGTAACGCACCGCCGAGGCGAACAGGTGCATATCGTAAGTCCCCGGCACGTTTCGGTAAAGCGCGGGGCCGATGCGCTCGCTGTGCCCCATTTTGCCAAACACCCGCCCGTCGGGGGAGGTGATGCCCTCGATGGCGCAGACGGAGCCGTTGGGATTGAAAGCAGTATCCATTGTAGCATATCCGTCAAGGCCTGCATACTGCGTGGCGATCTGGCCGTTTGCGGCAAGCTGTTCGATCAGCTCCTGCGAGGCGAGAAAACGCCCCTCGCCGTGCGAGATGGGAACGGTGTAAATATCTCCCACCTCTGTTCCCGCGAGCCACGGGGAGAGCGTCGAGCAAACGCGCGTGCGCACGAGCTTGGACTGATGGCGTCCGATGACATTGTAGGTGAGTGTCGGGAAGGACTCGTCGGTATCCATGATCCTTCCGTAGGGCACGAGGCCGAGCTTGATGAGCGCCTGGAAGCCGTTGCAGATGCCGAGCATCAAGCCGTCGCGCTGCTCGAGCAGCGCCGTCACCTGCTCGCGGACGGCGGCGCTGCGGAAAAACGCGGTGATGAGCTTGGCGCTGCCGTCCGGCTCGTCGCCGCCGGAGAAGCCGCCGGGAATGACGATCATCTGTGCGGTCCTGACGGTAGCTGCAAAGCGCTCGACGCTGTCTGCGACATCGGCGCTCGTGAGGTTGCGGACGATGAATTGCTCGGCGTCCGCGCCTGCCTCCGAAAGCGCGCGCTGCGTGTCGTACTCGCAGTTCGTGCCGGGGAAAACGGGGATGAGCGCCTTCGGACGCGCCTGCTTGACGGCGGGGGCGACGCGCGTCTTCGTTTCATGGGAAAAGCTCTCGACCGTGCCGCTGTCCCGCGTCTTTGTCGGGTAGACGGCTTCGAGCACGGCGTCGTTCAGCGCGGCAAGCTCTTCGATGGAGGCACTGTCCGCGCCGAGGGCAATGGCCTTTTCCGCTGTGGTGACGCCGATGCGCACGGCGTCGGAGACTTCATCGCTCAGCTCGGCGACAATCGCGCCTGGCATGGGGGCGAACCAGTCAAGCACCGTATTTTCCGCGGCGAAGCCGATCTCGTTGCCGAAGGACATCTTCATCACCGCCTCGGCAAGGCCGTTTTCGACCGCCCACGCACTCACGACCTTGCCCGCGCGCGCAAGCGCGGTGAAACGCTCCCACGCGGCGGCCTGCTGCTCGGGCGTTTTGCCTGCGAAGAGGTAGACGCCGTGGCCCACCGCCTTCAGGTCGGTCGTCAGCAGCTCGCCTTCGAGCAGCGGCGCGATGGCGAAGGAGATGAGCGTCGGCGGCACATCGCGGTCAAGAAAGCTGCCGGACATGGAGTCCTTGCCGCCGATGGCGGCGGCGCTCAGCTCCAGCTGCGCGTCCAGCGCGCCGAGCAGCGCCGCGAAGGGCTTGCCCCAACGCGCGGGCTCATTGCGGAGCTTTTCAAAAAATTCCTGTAAGGAAAGGTACGCCTTATGATAGTCTGCGCCTGCGGCGACGAGCTTGGCGACCGAGGTATAGACCGCGTCGTGCGCACCGCGATAGGGGTCGGCGCTCAGCGCGTCGGGGTCGCAGCCCCAGGCCATCACGCTGCCCTGCGCGGTCTTCTCGCCGGGGAGGACGGGCAGGAGCGCCGCCATCGCCTGCGCGGGGCTGCGCTGCGTCCTGCCGCCAAAGGGCATGAGGAGCGTCCCCGCGCCGACGGTGGAGTCGAAACGCTCGACAAGGCCACGGCGGGACGCGCTCTTGAGGCTGCCTGCCATGCCGCGCAGCGTTTGAGCTGCGGCGGGAGCGGCACATTCCCTCGCGGGGACGGCGACGGAGGCGTGCTTCGTCACGCCGTTGGTGTCGAGGAAGGCGCGGGAGAGGTCGGCAATCGTCTGTCCGCGCCAGCGCATGACCATGCGGGGGCTTTCGGTCACGACCGCCACGCGGTAGGCCTCTAAGTTTTCCGCCGCGGCAGCGGCGATGAATTTCGCCTCGTTCTCCGGTGCGACGACGACCGCCATGCGCTCCTGCGATTCGGAGATCGCAAGTTCCGTGCCGTCGAGGCCCTCGTACTTCTTGCGCACGGCGTCGAGGTCGATGATGAGTCCGTCCGCCAGCTCGCCGACCGCGACGGACACGCCGCCCGCGCCGAAGTCGTTGCAGCGCTTGATGAGGCGCGTGACCGCGCCGTCGCGGAACAGACGCTGGATCTTGCGCTCCTCGGGCGCATTGCCCTTTTGCACCTCGCTCGCCATCGTGGAAAGCGATTTCATATCGTGGCTCTTGGAGGAGCCGGTCGCGCCGCCGATGCCGTCGCGCCCCGTGCGCCCGCCGAGCAGGATGACCACATCACCCGGCGCGGGACGCTCGCGCACGACAATGCTCGCGGGCGCGGCGGCGACGACTGCGCCGCACTCAAGGTGCTTGGCGACATAGCCCTCGTGGTACAGCTCCGCGACATGGCCGGTGGCAAGGCCGATCTGGTTGCCGTAGCTGGAATAGCCCGCCGCGGCTGTCGTCACCAGCTTGCGCTGCGGCAGCTTGCCGGGCATGGTATCCCTGACGGGCACCAGCGGGTCGCCCGCCCCGGTGACGCGCATGGCCTGGTACACATAGCCGCGGTTGGCCAGCGGGTCCCGGATGGCGCCGCCGATGCAGGTGGCCGCGCCGCCGAACGGCTCGATCTCGGTGGGATGGTTGTGCGTCTCGTTTTTGAACAGCAGCAGCCAGGGCTCGTCCGTACCGTTGTTGTCCACGGTGATGCGCACGCTGCAGGCGTTGATCTCGTCGGATTCGTCCATGTTCTTCAGCACGCCGGTCTTTTTCAGGTACTTTCCGCCGATGGTGCCCAGGTCCATCAGGCATACGGGCTTGTTTTTGCCCGCGTGCACCTCCCTGCGCAGTGCAAGATAACGCTCCCATGCGGCCTTCACCGTCTCGTCCTCGATCTGCACGTCGTCCAGGATGGTGCCGAAGGTGGTGTGGCGGCAATGGTCGCTCCAATAGGTGTCGATCATACGGATCTCGGTGATCGTGGGGTCCCGATGCTCGCTTTTGAAATAGCTCTGACAGAAGGCGATGTCGCCCTCGTCCATGGCCAGGCCGTAGCGCTTCACAAAATCCGCAAGGCCGGTCGCGTCCAGCGCGGTGAAGCCCTCCAGTGTTTCCACGGTGGTTGGGATGGCGTAATCGGTCTTCAGCGTGGCCTTCTCCGCAAGGGACGCCTCCCGAGCCTCTACGGGGTTGATGACGTATTTTTTAATTTCAGCCAGCTCCTCCGCGCTGGGCGCGCCGTACAGCAGGAACACGCGGGCGGACTGCACGTCGGGCCGCTCGCCCTGGCTGATGAGCTGGATGCACTCGGCGGCGCTGGCCGCGCGCTGATCGAACTGGCCGGGCAGGAACTCGGTGGCGAACACCACGTCCGCGCCTTCGGGCACGGCCGTATAGGTGAAGTCCAGCTGCGGCTCACTGAACACGGTGCCGCAGCACTGGGAAAACAGCTCTTCGGAGATGCCCTCCACGTCGTAGCGGTTCAGCAGGCGCAGGCCCGTTACGCTTTTGATGCGCAGCAGATGACGGATCTCGGACAAAATGCCCCTGGCCTCCACTGCGTATTCGGGACGCTTTTCCACATAAATGCGATATACCATAACGTTTCCTCCCTGTGGCTCACAGCGCGGCAAGCGCCTTCTGGCCGATGTCCGAGCGGCGGTGCAGCCCCTCAAAGCCGATCTGGTCCGCCGCGCCGTAGGCCGCGGCCACGGCGTCAAACAGCGAATCCGCCACGGCGGTGACGCCCAGCACGCGCCCGCCGCTGGTGACGAGCACATTGTCCGCAAGGGCCGTGCCCGCGTGGTACACGGTGGCCCCGCCGCCCGGCAGCTGGCCGTCCGCGAGGCCCGTGATGGGCTTTCCTTTTTCATAGTGCTGCGGGTATCCGCCTGAAGCCAGCACCACGCACGCGGCGCTTTGGCCGCTGAATTTTACTTCCGTCTGCGCCAGCGTACCGTTGGTGGCGGCCTGCATCACAGCCAGCAGGTCGCTCTCCAGAAGCGGCAGCACCACCTGGGTCTCCGGGTCTCCGAAACGGCAGTTGTACTCAATGACCTTCGGGCCGTCGGGCGTAAGCATCAGCCCGAAATACAAACAGCCTTTGAAGGGCCGGCCCTCCGCGTTCATGGCCGCAACGGTGGGTTTGAAAATCGTCTCCATGCACACCTGTGCGATCTGCGGCGTATAATAGGGGTTGGGCGCGATGGTGCCCATGCCGCCGGTGTTCAGGCCCCTGTCGCCGTCCAGCGCGCGCTTGTGGTCCATGCTGGACACCATGGGCACGACGGTTTTCCCGTCGGTAAAGCTGAGTACAGAAACCTCCGGCCCCGTGAGAAACTCCTCGATGACGATACGGCTGCCCGACGCGCCGAACTGCCTGTCCTCCATGAT
>ENA-ORTI01003888-ORTI01003888.1-human-gut-metagenome-genome-assembly--contig:-NODE-3888-length-11007-cov-3.260683_pt1 | contig 11007 bp, 10 predicted proteins | sample MGYA00242071_ERZ509191 | MGnify/ENA primary metagenome ERZ509191 (study PRJEB26280, sample SAMEA2338832) | human gut metagenome | biome: human gut; feature: human-associated habitat; material: faeces...
TCCACCCAAAAAATGCATGCCCGGGGCCCCATGGGCCTGGAGGAGCTGACCAGCTGCAAGTACGTCATTTACGGTGAAGGACAGGTGCGGTAAGCGCCTGCCGGAAGTTAAAACGCCAAGAGGGGATGGTCTCTATGGCGGCGATCATTCTCTCCCTGCTGGCTGCAGCGCTTCTGTCGACCGTGCTGCTCATCCCCGCCGGACACCTGAAGCAGGCGCTGGGCATCCCGTCGGCGGTCTGTTCCGCTGCGGCGATGGGGCTGTACCTGCAGATGCGCACTGTCTCCGGCGGGCCTGGTACCGGAATAGCACTGGTGCAGCTGTACCTTCCCTGCGCTGTTTACGGACTGGTGATCCTGGGCGGCGCGGCCCTGGGTCCGACAGGATGGTGCTGCGGAAAAAAGCGAAGCTGAACATCTGATTCTGATTTGAAAAAAGAGGTTGATGCACAATGGCGACATTTGGTTTTATCGGCACCGGAAATATGGGCGGCGCCCTGGCCCGGGCGGCCCGCAAGCGGCTGTCCGGCGGAGAGATCCTGTTGGCGAACCGCTCCGCCACCAAAGCGGAGGCCCTGGCCCAGGAGCTGGACTGCCGGGCTGTGGACAATGCGGCGGTGGCCGCTGGGGCAGATTACATCTTCCTGGGCGTGAAGCCCTATATGGTGGCAGGGCTGATGGAGAAGATCGGCCCCGTGCTGGCGGCGCGGAAGGACCGGTTCGTGCTGGTGTCCATGGCGGCGGCCCTCACCATCCCCGACCTGCGGGAGCGGGGCTGCGGGGACTGGCCCCTGATCCGCATCATGCCCAATACCCCCTCTGCCATCGGGGAGGGCGTGATCTTCTACACCTGCGACGGCGTCACGGCGGAGGAGGAAGCGGCGTTCCTGGAGAACATGGCAGGCGCCGGGCGGCTGCTGCCCCTGGACGACCATCTGATGGACGCCGGCAGCGCCGTGGCCGGCTGCGGACCGGCCTTTGTGGACCTCTTCATCGAGGCCATGGCGGACGGCGGCGTGGCCTGCGGCCTCACCCGTCCCATGGCGATGGAGTGCGCCGCCCAGACGCTGATCGGCGCCGCGCGGCTGATGCTGGAGACGGGCCGCCATCCCGGTGCGCTGAAGGATGCGGTCTGTTCCCCCGGCGGCGCCACCATCCAGGGCGTCCGGGCGCTGGAGGCCGGCGGGTTCCGCAGCGCGGTGATGGAGGCGGTCATCGCCGCCTATGAGAAGAGTGCGGAGATGAAGTGAACGGTCCGTGGCCGGAGGCAGCTGCCTCCGGCCACGGCATTTTTTGTCCGCCTGCGGGACTTGCCAGCAGACGGCGAGATGTGGTATGATCGTTCTCCCATCTTTTTGACAGGAGGACATGTATGGCACGGGACATCATCTTGAATCTGGCAATCAGCCTGGATGGCTTCATTTGCGATGAGGACGGCGGCTTCGCATGGATCAGCGGCCAGGGAGATGTCCGGGCCGACACGGCGGACCACTTCGACTTCGACGGCTTCCTGGCATCCTGCGACACCATCGTTATGGGTCGAAAGGCTTATGAGGACTGCCTTAGTTCTCTGCCCGAAGCGGCGGAAAAGCGATTCCTGGTGGCCTCCCGGACACCTCGGGCGCCGGAGGGCAGGGTTGTCTTTCTCTCCGCCGATGTGGTGGCGGAAGTTCTGGCGCTGAAGGACCGGCCCGGCAAGCACATCTGGCTGTTCGGCGGTGGAGAGCTGGCCTCCGACTTCATTCGCGCCGACGCCGTAGACCGGTATATCGTCGGCATCCTGCCGGTGATCCGGGGCAAGGGCCGGCGGCTGTTTCAGGAGGGGATTCCGCCGGTGGAACTCCACCTGGACCGCTGCACGGTCTCAGACGGCATCCCTATTCTGGAGTACAGCCGGCGGGGCCGGTAAGGCAGATAGACAACAGCCGCAGGGAGCGTTCCCTGCGGCTGTTGTTTTGTGATTTGAGAAGATCTGACTTCTGTCGCTCAGGCAGCAGCGTTGGCGGCCCGGTACAGGAAGGTCACAATCTGGCCCCGCTGGCAGACGGTGTCGGGAGAGAACGTGCTGCCGTCGCCGGTGCCGAGGGTGACGCCCTGGGCCACGGCCCAGTTCACCGCGGCGGCGTAGTCCGCGTCAGCGGCCACGTCGGTGAAGGAAGCGGCAGCAGCCTCGGGGCTGTCGGCGGCAACCCACATGAAGTACACCGCCATGGCGCGGGTGCAGCCCGCATAGGGATCAAAGGTCTCGCCTTCCACCAGGCCCTGCTCGCTGGCCCACTGGACGGCCTTGAAGAAGTACAGGCTGGTGTCCGTCACATCGGTGTAGGCGGGTTCCGTGCTGGCAGGCTCCGGAGAACCGGCGGCGCGCCACAGATAGGTGATGATCTGGGCACGGGTGCAGTTCTGGTAGGGAGAGAAGGTGGTGGCGGTGGTGCCGTTGGTGATGCCCTCGTCCACGGCCCACTCAATGCCGTCATAGTAGGGGGAGGTCGCCGCCACGTCGGTGAAGGCCAGGCCCTGGTCAACAGTGATGCGGCCAGCGGGCTGACCGTAGGCCTCTTCGGTGACGGTGCCCTTTAGCTCGTCGGTGATGTAGTCCATGACCACCTCATCCATGGAGAGGCCCAGGTCATAGTTGACGGAGGCAGCCGCGAACGCATAGTAGGTGTCGCCGCCGGCGGCCATGAAGTCGTTGGTGGCGATGGTGTAGGTGGCGTTGGCATCAAAGGGCTCGCCGCCCACAGTCTCGATGGTGACGCGCTGGATGCTCTTGGGGCCGTAGTAGGTGGAGCCGGGATACTGCTCGCCCTGGTCATAGGCCTTGGTGGTGTCCACGGTGAACTCGATGCCGCTCACCTGGGGGAAGCCGCCGATAGAGGTGGGCGTGCAGTAGGTGGAAGCCTCCAGAGCCTCCAGCAGCTCGGCGCCGGTGACTTTCACGATGGAGAGGGTGTTGCCGAAGGGCAGCACAGTGTTGATATCCTTCTTGGTGATGTCGCCGGCGGCGATGGAGGCGCGGATGCCGCCGCCGTTGGTGACAGCCGCGTCCACCTCAGTGCCCTCACGCTCGGCGCCCCAGACCAGAGCGTCGCAGATCAGGTCGCCCAGGTTGGTCTCCTCGGTACGGTTACCGGGCTCCTTCTCGCCGTTCAGGGCCACTTCGGTCTTTGCAAACACCGTGCCGTATTCCTTGTCGATCTCCGCCTGGATCTTGGCGGCGCGGGCAGCCACATCAGCGTCCGTGGCGGTCAGGTCGGCAACGGGGGTAGTGGCGGTGGTGATGGTGCCGTCGGCATCGATGGTGACCACGCCCACGCTCTCCAGCTTGGTGCCGGTAGAGGTCACCAGAGTGTCGCCCACCTTCCCGGTACCGCCAGCGGCGGCCTTCACGTCCTCAAGGGTGGAGTGAGAGTGGCCGTCGATGAACACGTCGATGCCCTCCACCTTCTCCAGCAGGTCGATGGAGCGGTTGCCGGTGGACTCGGCATCGATGCCCAGGTGGCCCAGGCAGATGATGTACTCGCAGCCCTCTGCCTCCAGTGCGTCCACCTGATCCTGCGCGCAGTCGAACATCTTATCGCCGGCCAGGAAGGTCACGCCCTGGATCTTGGCGGGGTGGGCCTTCGTTGCGGTCTCCGGGGTGTCCAGGCCGAACACGCCGATCTTGGTGCCGTCGGGCGCGGTGAAGACCACGTTGTCCTCAAAGGCCACCTGGCCGTTGTACAGGACATTGGCGTCCACGATGGTGAAGTCGGCGTCCGCCTCCAGATCCTTGAGGTTCTGGTAGCCGTAGTCGAACTCATGGTTGCCCATGCTGGCCACGTCGTAGCCGGCCAGGTTCATCAGCTCCACGGCGGTGGCGCCCTCAGACGTGCTGACGGTGGGATCGCCCTGGATGAAGTCACCGGCGTCCATCAGCAGGACGTAGGCGCCGCGGGCCTCGTAGGCGTCCTTCAGCGCGGCCACTTTGGCATAGCCGCTGATGGCGCCATGCACATCATTGGTGTGCAGGATGACGATGTCGCCGTCCAGATCCTGTGCCGTCTCTTCCGCCGCATTGGCGGTGACGGCCAGGGAGAACGTCATGACCACCGCCAGCAGCAGGGACAAGACTTTCTTTTTCATTCTGTTACCTCCTCTGAAAGCGCGGGAGATGACCTCCCGTGGTATGGATATAGTATAGCACATCTGGAAAAAATGGACAGAGGGGACTTCGCGGATTTTTCGAAAAAAACCACCAGAAATATCCCACGTTTTTTGTAGAAGAAGCGCAATTTTTTTCTACCCGCACTTCTGGCATTCCCTTGCGGCGGGTGTTATACTGAAAAAAAGCGTCTGCCGGAGCTTCCCGGCAGCCTGCCGCCGGGCGGCCGCATCGTGCCGCAGACACACAAGGAGGTATATTTATGACCACATTGCTCAGGGGCGGGACCATCATCACCGGTGCCGGACAGCGGCGGGCCGACCTGCTGCTGGACGGGGAGAAGATCGCCTGGGTGGGCCGGGGACCTCAAGCCGCAGACCGGGAGGTGGATGTCTCCGGCTGTTTCCTCTTCCCCGGCTTTATCGACGCCCACACCCACTTTGACCTGGATGTGGCGAACACCACCACGGCGGATGATTTCTGCACCGGCTCCCGGGCGGCCCTGCGGGGCGGCACTACTACGGTCATCGACTTCGCCTGCCCCAACAAGGGCGAGTCCCTGCACCACGGCCTGGACCTGTGGCATCAGAAGGCGGACGGCAGGACTTTCTGCGACTACGGCTTCCACATGACCATCGACGACTGGAACGAGTCCATCCGGGCAGAGCTGCCGGACATGTTCGCCCAGGGCATCTCTTCTTTCAAGATGTATCTCACCTATCCCGCCATGATGATCGGCGACCGGGACATCTACTGGGCACTGAAGGAGCTGAAGCGGCTGGGGGGCATCGCCGGCTTCCACTGCGAGAACGCCGGTGTCATTGACGGCATGATCGCCGAGCGGAAGGCCGCCGGAGAGCTCTCCCCCGCCTCCCACCCCCGCACCCGACCGCCCTATCTGGAGGCTGAGGCAGTGAGCCGCCTGCTGCGGATCGCCCAGGCAGCGGACGCGCCGGTGGTCATCGTCCACCTCACCAACCGGGAGGCCCTGCTGGAGGTGGACCACGCCCGGAAGCGGGGCCAGACCGTGTATGTGGAGACCTGTCCCCAGTACCTGCTGCTGGACGAGAGCGTGTATTTCAACGAGGACTACTCCGCCGCTGCCCGGTATGTGTGCGCGCCGCCCCTGCGGGACAAGGCCGAGCAGGAGCACCTGTGGAAGGGCCTGCGGCGGGGCGCTATCCAGACCGTGTCCACAGACCACTGCTCCTTCACCCTGGCCCAGAAGGACATGGGCCGGGAGGACTTCACCAAAATCCCAGGCGGCCTGCCCGGCGTGGAGACCCGGGGCGAGCTGCTGTACTCCTACGGCGTGGCCAAGCGGAAGATCAGCGCCGCCCAGATGTGCCGGGTGCTCAGCGAGAATCCCGCCCGGCTGTATGGTCTCTATCCCCGGAAGGGCGTGCTGCGGCCCGGCAGCGACGCGGACATCGTGGTCTACGACCCCGGCGCCAGCCATGTGATCCGAGCGGAGGACTGCGTGGCCAATGTGGACTACAACCCCTATGAAGGCTTCGTCACCGCCGGCGGCATCCGGCAGGTGTGGCTGCGGGGGCAGCTCTCCGTGGAAAACGGAAAGGTCCTGGTGGAGGCGCCGGCGGGCAAGTATATGGCCCGGGGCAAGAACTCCCTGTGAGCATTCGTCCATGAATCTCGTCATCATCGGGCGCTTCCCTGCGGCCACAGACACGCAGATCAGGGCATTCCTTCCCGCTGACCGGGAGGTTTTTATCACCGAATGGGAGCTGTCCGGCCCCTTTTTGCAGAGTGCGGATGCGCTCATCCCGGAACACATCCCGATTCCCTCTTTTGGGGACAAGGCTCTGAAGCTGCGGATGATTCAAACCGGGGCCGGGTATGGCGAAGATAGAGCCGTCTGCTTTTCTGGTCAACATGGCCAAGAGGGATCGTTCACGAAGAGGTCCTGATCGAGGCTTTAAGCGACCATCAGATCGCCGGCGCTTGCCCGGATGTCTTTGAGGCAGAGCCATTTTCCCAAGCAAGCTGGCTGAGGGCGCTCCTCAACGTAATCCTCGCGCCGTACACAGCAGGGGATCCTGGCGGCGTGAAACTGCACGAAAAACAGGATTCCTTTTTCCCAGTAGCATCCGGCAGGCACGGAGCGGAGAAATGCCCGCCAACATGCTGAACCGGGACACCTGGAAGGCGTGGAGATAAGCCCCTTCTGCAGGTGGACAGCCCATAGACGTAAAAGAGCTGTGCGTTCAACTGAAAAACAGGCGTCTGCCTCATTTGGAATGAGGCGGACGCCTGTTCTGCTTTTCATGCGTTTCTGTTACTCTTCTGCCAGTCCCTCCCACTGGACATCCACGATGGTGCCGCCGGAGAACTCAATGTACTCACTCTTCAAAATATAATCCGTCTTGCCGATCCGGACCTCCTGGTCTCCCACCTTGGTGGTCATGACCTCGCCGGCAGGCGTCTCCGTGGTGGCGGTGAAGAGCAGCGTCACATGCTCCGGATCCTCGATCCACTGCCCATCGGGGCCCAGCACGTAGTAGGGCTCCATCTCCACGCTCTCAATCTGGCCGCCCACCAGAGCGCCGGAGGCCATCAGCGGAGAGGGCAGATGGGCCTGGCAGGTCTCGTACAGCTCCGTGGGCACACCCTCGCACTTAACCACATAGGTCACCTTCACCATGCCGCCGTCCTCGGCGGCGGTGCCGCCGCTGCTGCCCAGCAGCTTCCAGGCTCCAAAAGCCACCACCGCCACGATCAAAATCACGGCGATGATGTCGATGATGTTGAACTTTCCAACGCGTTTTGCTTTCTGTTCCATGGTCTCCTCCGTAAAAGGCGCGGACGCGCCTGTATTTGGCGTTTGTCGTCTGGACAATATCTGGTTCGTATTGTATAATATTTCTCGCGATTTCACAACCCCTATTTGCGGAAAGCGGAAAGAAAGGCATTCCATGAAGGTCATTCATCTCATCAGCGGCGGAGACTCCGGCGGCGCAAAAACCCATGTGCTGAGCCTGCTGCAACATCTGAATCAAACCATCACCGCCCAGCTGGTGTGCTTCCGGGACGGCCCCTTTGCCGAGGAGGCCCGCCAGATGGGTATTCCCACCATGATCTGCGGGGGCAACAACGTCTTCCGCACCCGGCGGAAGCTGGTGGCCTATATCCGGGAGGGCGGCTACGAGATCATCCACTGCCATGGCTCCCGGGCCAACATGATCGGCGCCATGCTCCGCAAGGTCACGGGACTGCCGGTGGTGACCACCGTCCACAGCGACTACCGCCTGGACTACATGGGCCGCCCCCTCAGCCATCTGACCTTCGGCACCATCAACGCCCTGGCCCTGCGGCGGCTGGATTACCGGATCGGCGTGTCCGATGCCATGGTGGACCTGCTGATCTCCCGGGGCTTCCCGGCGGACCGGTTCTACACCATCTATAACGGCATCGACTTCACGCCCCCGCCCATCCAGGGGGACCGGCTGGAGTACCTGAGGAGCCTGGGCGCAGATGTGGACGAGAACTCTGTGGTGGTAGGCATCGCCGCCCGGATGAATCCGGTGAAGGACATGGCCACTCTGGTGCGGGGCTTCGCCGCGGGCCACGCCAAGTGCCCCCGACTGCGGCTGCTGATCGCCGGCGACGGGCCGGAGAAGGACAAGCTCACCGCCTTGGCGGCAGAGCTGGGCGTAGAGCGGCAGGTGTGCTTCGCCGGATGGATCTCCGGCGGCATGGACCGGTTTTACAGCGCCCTGGACATCAACGTCCTCACCAGCCTGTCCGAGACCTTCCCTTATGCCCTGACGGAGGGGGCCCGGTTCCATCTGGCTACCGTCTCCACCGCCGTGGGAGGCATCCCCTATCTCATCGACCAGGACGTGAACGGCTATCTCTTCCAGCCCGGCGACTGGCAAGCCCTGGGCAACGATCTGGCCGCCCTGGGCAATGACGATGAATTGCGCCGCCGCTTGGGGGAAAAGCTCTATGAAAAGGCGTCCACCCAGTTCTCTATTCAGAAGACCGTGTCCACCCAGCTGCAGATATACGCCTCCATCCTCCGCCGCCACCGGCGGCGCTCCTCCGCCCGGGACGGCGTGGTGATCTGCGGCGCCTACGGCCGGGGCAACGCAGGTGATGACGCCATTCTGGAGGCCATCCTCCAGGAGATGCGCTCCATCGACCCGGACATGCCCATCACCGTGCTCAGCAAGGACCCCAGGAGCACCCGGCTCACCTACCGGGTGCGGGCGGTGCACCGTTCCAACTTCCTGGCCTGGCACACCGCCATGTGGAACAGCCGCCTGTACATCAACGGCGGCGGCAGCCTGATCCAGGACGTGACCTCCCGCCGCTCCCTGTGGTTCTATCTGGCCAATATCCGGGCGGCAAAGCGGGCCGGCAACCGGGTACAGATGTACGGCTGCGGCATCGGCCCCGTCACCCGGGAGAGCCACCGGAGTCTGGCCGCGAAGATCATCAACAAATATGTGGATGTCATCACCCTGCGGGAGCCGGACTCTTTGGAAGAACTGCGGGCCATGGGGGTGACGGAGCCGGAGGTTCTGTTGACCGCGGACCCGGCGCTGATCCTGCAGAAGGCCCCGGATGACGAGACCGACAGCGTGCTGCTGCGCGCCGGTATCCCGCCCCACGGCAATTACCTCTGCTTTGCCCTGCGGCGGTGGAAGGGGTTTGAAGAGAAGGCCCCCCTCTTCGGCGCGGCGGCGGAATACGCCTACCGCACCTATGGTCTGACGCCGGTGTTCGTGGCGGTGGAAAAGCATCTGGACCCCGGTGCGGGCCAGCTGGCCGCCCGCGGGCTGACGATCCCCCACTATTTCCTGGACGATGCCGGCGGCGCCGGGACCATCATCGGCGCCCTCAGCCGGATGCAGGCAGTGGTGTCCATGCGGCTCCACGCGCTGATCTTCGCCGCCGGGCAGGGGATCCCCCTGGCGGGCGTTGTCTACGACCCCAAGGTCTCCGCCTTCCTGCGGTATATCGGACAGGAGCAGTTCGTGGATCTGGCAGAGCTGACCGGGCAGAATCTCTGCGCCATGATCGACCAGTGCGTGGCCCAGGCGGCCCACCCGGAGGCCCAGGCCGCCGCCGTGCGGAACCTGCAGGCCATGGAGCAGAAGAATGTGGAGGTGGCCCGCCGCCTGCTGAAGGGTTGACGGGGCCACCTGTTGGAGGAATCTATGAAAATTATGGTCTATGAGGCCCGCCCGGACGAACGGGCGGACCTGGAGAAGCAGGCGGCGCTCCACGGAGTGGAGCTGTCTGTCACAGACGCGGTGCCCACACTGGAGAACGCCTCTCTGGCCGCCGGCTGCATCGGCGTGTCCATCCTGGGCCAGGGGTGCATCGACGCGGCCCTGCTGGATGCCTATCACGCCCTCGGCATCCGGTATCTCTCCACCCGCACCATCGGATATGACCACATTGACCTGGACCACGCCCGATCCATCGGCCTGCGGGTGTGCAGCGCCAGCTATGCCCCCAACGGCGTGGCCGACTTCACCGTCATGATGATCCTCATGTGCCTGCGGCATTACAAGCAGGCTCTGTGGCGGGGGCAGGTCAACGACTTCTCTCTCACCGGCCTCCAGGGCCGCGAGATGAAGGATCTGACCATCGGCATCATCGGCACCGGCCGGATCGGCGCCCAGGTTGTCCGAAATCTCTCCGGCTTCGGCTGCCGAATTCTGGCCTATGACCTGCGGCGCAATCCGGCAGTGGAACCCCAGGTCACCTATGTGGACTTCGACACCCTGCTGGCCCAGTCGGATGTCATCACCCTCCACATGCCTCTGCTGGACTCCAACCGCCACATCATCAACCGGGAGTCCGTCGCCAAAATGCGGGACGGCGTGGTAATCGTCAACTGCTCCCGCGGCGAGCTGGCGGATATCGAGGCCCTGATTGAGGGGATCGAGACGGGAAAAATCGGCGCCCTGGGTATGGACACCGTGGAGGGGGACGAGGGCATCATCCACGCCGACCACCGGGTCGACATTCTGCCCAATCGGAACTGGTTCTATCTCCACCAGTTCCGCAATGTCATCATGACCCAGCACATGGCCTTTTACACCGATGCCGCCGTGTCCAGCATGGTGGACTGCGGCATCGGCGGCATCTGTCAGATGGCCGCAGGCGAGTCCTGTCCCACTGAGCTGACAGGCCCGGTACAGTAAGCCGCTACCTCCCGCCGCGGGTCCGGCGGCGCTGGACGGAGATCGTCTCCAGCGTCTCTCCCAGCTGAACCAGCAGCGCCGCTGTCAGCTCCAGGTCCTCGTCGTTCAGCCGGGCAGCCAGAGAGACCGCCAGGGTGTTGACAGCGGTGGTCAGGGCCAGCGGATCACAGGAAAGTTCCATCATCGCATCACCGCTCTCATTCTATGCCTGAGCGGAGCCATTCATCCTGCTCCGCCGGTGTGAACACATTTTAGAAAGGGACGGCCGCCCTGTGAGCGGCCGTCCCTTTTTCCAAAATGCACGTGCTCAATCCCTCTCCGTCTCTTCCCCGCCTCCCTGCTGGAAGGGGGGCACCGGCTCACCGGCGTGATAGGCGTTGGTGCGGACATTGATATACTGGGCCTTCAGCTTGGAGTAGACGATGGTCTGGCTGGAGTACAGCCCATTGTAGCCGGAGAGCATGTAGCTGATGCCGCAGATCAGGGCAAAATACAGCAGCCCACCATCCCCGAACAGCTCCACGGACAGGAAGATGGAGGCCAGCGGGCAGTTGGTGGCCCCGCAGAACACAGCGGCCAGCCCCAGCGCCGCGGCGAAGCCAGCCGGAATCCCCAGCAGCGGCCCCGCCACACAGCCGAAGGTGGCCCCCACGAAGAAGGAGGGCACCACCTCGCCGCCCTTGAA
>ENA-ORTI01003898-ORTI01003898.1-human-gut-metagenome-genome-assembly--contig:-NODE-3898-length-10986-cov-2.998628_pt1 | contig 10986 bp, 6 predicted proteins | sample MGYA00242071_ERZ509191 | MGnify/ENA primary metagenome ERZ509191 (study PRJEB26280, sample SAMEA2338832) | human gut metagenome | biome: human gut; feature: human-associated habitat; material: faeces...
TTATATCAGAAATAAATCTAAGACGCCATCGTCATAATTTTCTATCTTTACATTTCTCCCAAACTGTTCTAAGTGTATAAATAATTCCTACAAATTTCAAAATCATGTTGACATTGCCGTGGGAAGATGTTATTATCATTCTTGCGTGATGCGAGATGATTATTATTTTGTATCGCTATGCGGAAGTGTCGGAATTGGCAGACGAGACAGACTCAAAATCTGTTATCCGCAAGGGTGTGTGGGTTCGAGTCCCACCACCGGCACCAGACCTTAACAGCTCGTAAACCCTTGATTTATCGGGGTTTGCGGGCTTTTCTTTATGCTCTGCTCCGGTTATGTAACGCCCCTCCAACAACAGAAAATTCGCCGTTTTGCAGCTCATTTTCAGGAGGGACATTGGAGGGACATTGCGATTATTTGGAGGGATATACACCCAAAATCGCATTGGCAGACGCAACCTTTGAGGCGAAATTCAAGTGCGTATAAATGTTTGAAGTGGTCGAAATGTCGCTGTGTCCTAACCACTCCTGAATTTCTTTCAAGCTGACACCGTTTGCATACAAAAGGCTTGCGCAGCTATGCCGCAAATCGTGGAAACGAATCTTCCGCATACCGTTCTTTTCAAGCACCAGCGGGAAATGCTGGGTGATATAGCCGGGTTTTACAAGCTCTCCGATCTCGTTGACATAGATATAATCGGTGTATTGCCGGCAATACGACCTGCCGCACAGCTTTCGGTTTAGCTCCTGCTCCGCTTTCAGGCGGTACAGTACTTCCTCAAACGGTGGCACAAGGGGCAGGCTGCGATAGCTTGCTTTGGTCTTTGTCCGATCCTTTTGGATAATCTTGCTTTTGCCGTCAATGGTCGCCTGCGTTACTGTGTGCCGTATGGTGATTGTTTTCTTCTTGAAATCAATCGCATCCCATTTCAAGCCTACAGCCTCGCTGCGGCGCAGTCCGTAAAATGCGCCGAGGATAACGCCAAGCTCTATGGGGTCGCCCTTTACCACCTCAAAAAGACGGTTTAGCTCATCTTCCTCATAGGCGCTGCCGACAAACTTTTCCTTTTTCGGCCGTTCAATGCGATCCGCCGGGTTCGTGTCAATCAAACCAAGTTTGAAAGCGTGCTGCAACGCCTTTCGGATATTTGCGTGGCGGTGTATCACCGTGTTTGCGGAAACGCCCCGCACCGTCAGTTCATAGGTGTAATAGTCCTGAATGTGCTTTGGCTTTATCTCCCGTAAGAGCAGGCCGGGGTGGTGTTCCTCAAAGTATGGGATAATTTTGCTCTTAATTCCCATAGAATACGCCCCGTAGGTCGTTTCCTCCACATTCTTTTTTATCATTTCCAGCCAGTCGAGCAGAAATGTTGTAAAGAGTATGGAATCGGTGGAAACCTTGCCTGTACTGCGTTCTAATGCTCTTGCCTCCAACTCTGCTTCTTTGGCTGAACGGGCTTCTATGAGCATTTTTTCGGCACGCTTTTTGTTGCCCTTTACAGGGAGCCCCGTGGATTTTGACGGCGTGTGCCGTTTACCGTATTCATCCACATAGTTGAGTACGATATGATAGTACCCGTTTTTCTCTCGCAGATGTCCTGCTACCATAATAAAACCTCCTTTGAATGGTACAGCGTAGATTCATCTGCCATTGACATTTATATTGTAGCAGAAAGAACCCCATAGGCCAAATGTGCAAACGAGGTTTTACGCAGTAGATTTTTCTATCAAGTCCAAGTATTCCAAAATGTTGAGCTTCGGGATTCGATAGCGGCGACCAACAATAAAGCTCTTGATCTTGCCGGACTTCAAAAGCCGATAGGCAGTTTTATCGCAGATGCCGCCGAGCATTTCACACATTTGCTCAACATTGACTACATCGGGATAGTCAGCAAATAACAGTTTGTAGGCTGTCTGTGATTCCATAGGCCGCCTCCTTACCGTTTTTTCGGCACAAGTTCATAGTCATACCCTTTCCGCTGATTACAGTAGGTGCAAGTGTCTTTTGCCGTTTGGTGCGGGTCGATCCTGCGCAAATAATAAGCACCCGTGCCGTAGAAATTGTCGGCGCAGGTGCTGCAAAGGCAGAGGATCAGTTTTTTCGGGACGCTTTCAATCAGACCGATGCTGACCGCCAGCGCATGATTGATGCCGCAAATGTGCTTTTCGGACAGATGCCCAATGAAGTTGCCCAAGCGGCGCTTATCGACGGTGCGCAGCTGTTCCAGCAGGACGATAGAGGGCAGCTTCAAGCCGTCCTCGGCGTCGATGTAGTAGTGGGTAGGAAGTTTGGCTTTCACGCCGGTTTTGCTTGTAATGGAAGCGATAATGACCGTGGGGCTGTGTTTGTTCCCGACATTGTTCTGAATGATCACGACGGGACGGTAGCCCTCCTGCTCAGAGCCGATGCCCCGGCCCAGATCGGCGTAATACATATCGCCGCGCAAATATGTGTGGTTCATTCTGTGATGACCTCCTTTGTGTATTTAGGCGTTTCCGCCTATGTAGAGGTCAAGCGGCAGAACAGAATTGAGGTTGGTGAGAGATAAAACATTCTCTGTTTCGTCTGACCCGTCCCGCCGCTTGACCGTAGTATTTTGAAGAAAATCTATTTGTCCTCGACACCCCGATTTCCTATTGGGAAGTCATCAAGCGGCCGATGGCTGTCGGCTCCACGGGGATTTCACCCTCACGAGGTTCTCTCATGACCGCCCCCATTGCCTGCGACGGCTTCACGGTCGAAATGCCGCTTATCACGCTCGGACTGTGGCTGGACGGGAGTATCGTTAGCCCTATTGCCGGTCGTCGCCGGGGCGGGAGCCACCCGCCCGTGATAGCCGACTGTATATCGCTCCCCGCAATGCGGGTTGTGGCGCAGCCGCTAATGTGGCTCATGCTTTCGCAATGGCAATAGGAATGTGCTTGATGAATGGGTATTTGGTTGTCAAAGGCCATCCCTGCTTGCCGAAAAGGAAAACAGGCAGAGAGTTTTCGTACCTCTCCACCTGTTTCCTCACTTAAAGGCTATTTTTCAACCACCTATTCCAAAAAAATTTTTCAATCTTTTTTCGGCGGCCGCAACCGATTTTGCAACGGCCTGAAAAGTGCATCCCTCCATTCCTGCGATCTGCTCATAGGTCAAGCCTTGAAAATAGTAGAGGATCAACCTCCGCTTTTGTATTTCGGGCAGTTCGGAGATCGCTCTATGTAACTGCGCATATTCCATGCTTTGCAAAGCGCTTTCTTCGACCGTCGCCGGACGATGCATGGCCCGGTCATACAACGATGCCTCCGTAAGCTCCGATTGCTCATAGTGGCGATCCACTTCGTTCAGATAGGAGAGGTCGTCCAGCTCAAAGGAATCAAACAACGCAAACACGGCAGCGCTGATCTCAAAATGATGCCGATTGCCTTGTCCGTCTGAAAAGGTCAGCCAGTGGCGGCCGTCCCCGGTCGTGCCGATGGTATAGGGATTGTATTTGTCCTTCCTTCGTTTCGGATGGTTTCCATCCATGATATTTTCCTCCGTTTCGATTTGAATTTTGAAAATCCAAATCGTGCGGAGGACTGCGGCAGCCTACGCTGCAGACCGAAAAGCGCAGACATAGGAAAATGCATCTGCAGAAAGCGAAGGCCTGCAAAACAAGTGAGTATAATCTATATGGGGTGGCTGTTTTTACTACATATTTCATTGCTCGGAGAGCACTTTTTGAGGAACTCACCATTCGCAACGCAGGCTATAGAATGAAATAAAATTTGCTGCTTTTTACAGGGAAGGCGGTTCGTAAACAAATAAACACAAAAAATCCCTCCAATCTAAAAAACTCAGATTGGAGGGATGCGCAATGAATCAGCCCGCCAACATTCGTTTTTTTATTTGGCGGGATATATGATTTCGTATTTGTTGCATCGCTTATTTGCCGATACTTGTACAGTTGACATGAATGGCGCTGCTATAACAATTACTTACTATAATGAAGCTCCATTAACAAAAGTCAAGCCCAAAAACAAAAAAACATGCGAACATCATAGCGGAGAGAAGGAGATCATTTTTCATGGTCATCTTTTGGAATTATATTTTCTAATAAATTCTATCAAAAATATAAAAACAGTATTGACAGAGGAAAATGGGTTTGTCATAATTACACCAATACGTTTCATTTTTTTACAGAAACGTACAAAATTTTACTTTGTGGGGTAAAGAAATATGAAAGAAGGCGTAAAGAAGAGCATATCCCTCATCCTTGTGCTGACGCTGCTGGTGCAGCTGCTGCCGGTGGTGGCATTCGGTGTCGGCGACGAAACAAACGATCTGGACATCAGTACAGACAGCGAAACGGTGTCCATGAAGGACGACGATGCGGAGATCGTCGGCGAGGAGGACGCGCTGCGCGAGGAATCCGTCAAGCATTTCCGGCTGCGGGACGGGGGCTACATGCTGGTGGAGTACGAGACGGCAGTGCACTACCAGACGGCGGACGGGTCCTGGGAGGAGATCGACAACACGCTGCAGAAAACCGGTCAGCAGTATGTTGCCCAGGCGGGAGACATGACGCGGAAATTTGCCGCGTCGCTCGACAGCGGCTTCCTGTTCGAGACGGCGTATCAGGGGCAGAGCGTGTCGATGTCGCTGGCGCGGCGCAGCAGCCGCGACGTTGTGGCGGTCGCGCCGGACGTTCCGGCAGCGGAGGAAACGGCAGCCCCCGAAGAAACAGCGGCACCGGAGACCGTCGACCAGCCGCAGGAGGCGGAGCAGACGGAGGCAGACCTTCCGCGAGCGCCCGCGGAAGCCGCGGCGGAGACGGATGCGCCGCAGCAGGAGACGGATGCGCCGCAGCAGGAGACGGCAGAGGTGCTGCCGCTGCTGGACGACGCGGCGTATACGTTGGTCACGTCCACGGCGGCGGCCAGGATGGAAAACCCGGGGGCCAAAATGCGCACCTTCAGCAAGCTGGCGGAGAAAGACAAGATCCAGCCGCAGAAAATCCGCTCCAGCGTTGCGTTCGACAACGTGATGGACGGTGTCAGCCTGCTGTACCAGAACTATGGATATAACGTAAAAGAGAGCATCATCATTGACAAACAGCAGGAACAGTATGCCTACTCGTTTGTGCTGAATATGCAGGGCCTGACACCGACGCTCGAGGCCGATGGTTCCGTGCTGCTGCGCAGCGCCGGCGGCGAGGTGATCTACGAGATCCCGGCGCCGTCTCTGGCGGATGCCAACAACGTCACATCGGTGGAGGACGCCGACTATCGGCTCGAGCGCATCTCGGGCGGTTATCTGCTGACTGTGGAGGCGGACCCGGAGTGGATGAACGCGCCGGAGCGCGCCTATCCCGTAACGCTCGATCCGACGATCCTGCTGCACAACAAGGGCAATGTCCTGACGACGTATATCCGTTATGCAGCCCCGAATTCTGTCGCCCCGAATGCGGCAGATCAATATTGTGGTTATATTGAGGATCGTTCGTACGGTTCGTGCGACATTTATATGAAATTGAATTTGCCCGAAATCCCCAACGGTTGTGTTCCTGTGCGGGCAGTGATTGCGCTGTATCCTCCAGGCTTCTTCGCTTCCAACCACTTTGGCGGAGCTGCACCCGACGGAAATCTAACAGTGGAAGCACATATATGTGACGGAACAGTGTCAAATGTGTCAAGCTTGACATGGAACGATGTATATGCTGGTGCATTATCTTTCGATCGCACGATATTGGATTACCAAAAGGTTAGTAAAGGCACACTCGGGGAATATATCACATGGGACATTTCACGAGCGATCGTCGAACGTTCCGTCACCGGTTCCGAGACGATTGGACTGATCCTCGAGTCCATGGACTGCATTGAGAATTACCGCGCGGCAAACCTGATCGGCAGCGGATATCATGACTACGCGCCCTATTTCGCGGTGTACTACCGCAATCCGGTCGGGCTGGAGAGCTACTATACCTATCAGGAGGCCTCGGCAGCAAAAGCGGGCAATCTCTCCATCCAGAATTTCACGAACCAGTTCACGCTCGACCGCGCGGATGTCTCCCTCTCTCTCGAGCCGGCATCCTACGCGCTGCGCCACATCTACAACAGCGCATATTCCGGAAGCTGGTTTTCGGAGAATGGATCGGTCGGCCTGCACACGCGGAATTTTTCTTCCATGCGCATCGGCATCGGCTGGAAGCTCTCCGCGCAGCAGACGGTGGTGGAGTGTAAGGTCGGCGACAAGACGTACCTGGTCTATAACGACGAGGATGGCACCGAGCATTACTTCAGCAAAACGGCGACCAACACCTATGAAGATGAGGACGGCCTCGGCCTGAAGATCGTCAGGTCCACCAGCGGCGGCAACACGATTTACACCATGACGGACATGGACAAGTACCGCACATGGGTGTTCCACAACGGCTACCTGATCTCCATCACGGACAACAACAGCAACACGATCTATTTTGCCTACAATGCGGCATACGGCAGCGGCAGCGCGTGGAAGCCGGTCAAGGACGCTTCCACCAACCGGCTCGTGCAGATCGTCATGGCCATTCACGACGGCGCAAGCCAGACGGTCGCAAACCTGACCTACAGCGGCGACCGGCTCTCCAGCGTGACGGACTACGCCGGCCGCACCACGAGCTATACCTACGACTCTGCCGGACACCTGACGCAGGTGACGTATGCGGACGGCACGTGTGCGTACTACCAGTACGATCCGGCGAACGGGACCATGATCACGCTGTATGACGGCGAGGCGCAGTACGGTCTGGAGATCTCGTACATTTTCAATTTCGGCGTCCGATCCACGTTCCGCGTGCGGGAATTCACCGCTGGCAGCGCGCCGGCGGACGGTCAGCGGCAGTATGGCAGTGCCTTCCACGCCTACCGCGACGGTGTGCGGCAGACATCGTACCGTTTCTACGGCCCGGATCATACCCGAGATACCGCGGACGACACGATCACCAGCTACATTCTCGACTATACCGGCAAGACGATCTGCGCCTTTGACAGCAACACGGACCGCTCGGAGCTGCTCGGCGTCAGCGCCGCCAACTACACGAGCAACAACGGCACCAGCAAAACGAACAACCGCCTGACCGGCGCAGCGGCCATGGGCACATCGTCGCCGAACCTGCTGTCCAACTCCGGCCTGGAGACCTGCACCGGCAGCGCCGCAGACGGCTGGGCGCAGCTGCCGTTCAGCACGTCCGCCTCGGCGGGCACACAGTCCGGAAACCGGACGCACCTCGGCAGCGCCTCGATCCAGACCACGGCGCCCGGCAGCGGCATGTATCACGAGGCCGCGCTGCAGGCAGGCACGACCTACACCTTCTCCGGCTACGTGAACACGTGCGACATGACCGCGTTCGATTCGGGCGGCAGCGTGTATCTTGCGGCGCTCACGGCCGACCAGATCGCCGATCTGTCGCAGGCGAGCCGCTCGCCGTGGAAGAGCGAACGGGTGAACTACCAAACGGACGCCTCGGTCAGCCGCGGCTGGGAAAAGGTCAGCGTGACCTTCACGCCGGAAACGTCGGGCACATACTACATGGCCTTCCTGCAGGACAAGGCGGACGGCACGGCCTATTGCGATGACCTGCTGCTCGAAAAGGGCGAGGCCGCGTCCGAGATCAATCTGGTGCAAAACGGCAGATTCTCGCAGCTCGTCAACGGAAAACCGGACTTCTGGACCGCCAACAAATACACGATCACCAACGAGCACCCCACCGGCCAGCCGAACAGCAAGTCCATGCACATCGGCAGCACGATGAACGGCTACGCGCGCACGCATCAGGTCATCCCGCTCAATCTCCCGGCAGACGAGGCGACGTTCCTGCTCTCCGGCTGGGGCAAGGCGACGAGCGTCGGCGGCACGGCCCGCAAGCACGTCCACGGCTACGAGCGGTATTTTGGCCTTGTCGCAGAGATCGCCTATACCGACGGCACGACCGAAAACCAGTACGTGAGCTTCAACGGGGACTACGCGGGCTGGCAGTTTGCATCGGGCGTCATCGTGCCGGGCAAGCGCGACGAGTGGGTCAAAGAGATCACGGTGCGCTGCGCCTATGACTACAACGCCAACGAAGCATATTTCACGGACATCAGCCTCGTGCTCGAACCGGCGGAGACCTACAGCTACGACAGCAAGGGCAACCCCGTCGCGGCGACGGACGGCAGCGCCAAAACGGCGAGCGAGTACTTCACGGACTCCCAGCGTCTCAAGAGCTATACCACGCCCGGCGGCGCAAAGCACACGCTGTGGTACGACGCAAGCAACAACCTGCAGGAGGATACGCTGGCCGGCCTGACGAATTACACCTACCACAACGGTTCCGGCAGCCCCACGACGAGCATGACGCGCAAGGGGTACAGCGGGGACTATCTCAAGTCCCAAAACGTCTACGACAGCACCCGCCGCTTCCGCACGCAGGGCGTGGACGTCAACGGCATCACAACGGGGTACGCATACGACACCGGCGCTGCGCGCCTGTACAGGACGACGGCGGCCAACGGCACGCAGCAGGATTACCGCTACTGCACCGGCAGCGACCGCACCGCCCTCACGTACATCAACGGTGTCGCCTCCATCCGCTATACCTACGACCGCGCGCAGCTGAGCGACCTCATCCGCAAAGGGTATCTGGGCTCGACGGGCTTCTGGCAGCACTACCTGCTGAACTATGATGCCTTCGGCAACATGACGCGCGTGCAGGTCTGCGCCTCGAGCGAGGAGCAGACGGGGTACTCCTCCCCCGTCACCCTCGCGTCGTATACATATGAGGGCAACGTCAATAACGGCCGCCTGACCACGATGACCTACGGCAACGGCGACAGTGTCAGCTACACCTATGACGCGTTTGACAGGCAGCGCACCGCTGCGTATAATGACGGTACAACATACCACTACGACTACAGCGGCGACAACGACCTCACGCGGCAGTACGCCACGGACGGCGACGGCAAGGTCACGGAGCAGTACAGCTACCAGTACGACAGCCTCGGCCGCCTCATCCATTCGCGCCAGTCGACGGCCAACGGCGCGCTCATCCAGTCCACGCAGCATATGTACGATGCCGCCAACCGCATGACGTCGCAGTCGTGGCAGTTCGGCACGGGCCTTTACCGGCAGCAGTATTCCTACACCGGCGTCAAGGCCGACGGCACGACCGACAGCTCGGTCGACGGCACGATCAGCGCCATCACGACCACGATCCCGAACCAGCTCGACGTCACGTCTAAGTACGAGTACAATGACCTGCGCCAGCTTGAGAAAAAGACGGTCACTGTGCCCAACCAGAACAGGGGCACGACCACGGTCTACACCCGCGGCTATACCTATGCGGTCATCGCGGAGGATGACGGCTGCAACCGGATGGGTACGCGTCTGGCGAGCACGGGCTATACGTTCGGCTCGAGCAGCCGCAGCTTCGACTATACCTACGACGCGGCCGGCAACATCCAGACGGTCACGACCGGCGGCACGAATGTGCCCGCGGCAGCCGCCTCGAAGACGTATACCTACGACGCGCAGGGCCAACTTGCGACCGAGACCAACGGCGGCGCGTCCCGCGCCTACGCCTACGACACGGTGGGCAACATCCGCAGCGTCACGACCGACGGCGCGGTCATAAAGTCCTTCGGCTACACGAACCCCTCGTGGCCCGACCTGCTCACGAGCGTGACAGTCGGCGGCACGACGAAGGACATTCTCTACGAAGGCCAGACCCAGACGAGCGGCGTCCCGTCCTCCGGCAACCCGGTCACGTATTACAACGGCAAGGATTATTCCTTCACGTGGACGAAGGGCCGCCAGCTCGCATCCGCAACGGTCGACGGCAAGCAGGTCTCCTACACCTACGACATGTCCGGCGTCCGCAGCAACAAGCAGGTCGGCGATACGACCTACACCTACACCACGCTCTCCGGCAAGGTCATGCGGCAGACTTGGGGTGACAATAACGCCCTCGAGTTTGTCTATGACGACGGCAACCAGCCGTTCGCCGTGATCTACAAGCACGGCCAGACAACGGAGCTCTATTACTACGTCCTCAACGCGCAGGGCGATGTGTCCGCCATCCTCGATTCGAGCGGCAAACTCGCTGCGTCCTACGACTATGACGCCTGGGGCAACTGCACGGTGTACGACAGCAGCGACGCGGCGATTGGCGACCTCAACCCACTGCGCTACCGCGGCTATTACTACGACGCCGAGACCGGCTTCTACTACCTCCAGAGCCGCTACTATGACCCGGCCATCTGCCGGTTCATCAACGCCGACGGGTTATTTACAGATGGGTTTATTGGGGCAAATCTGTTTGCATATTGTGCGAACAATCCTGTAAATACGACTGATCCTACTGGTAACTTTGCAATTACAGCGACAGTGGCTTTGATCACCTTCGGCATAGCACTTGTAGCAACTGTTTTTGCTGTAGGTATTAGTTCATCTCCTGGTTTTCAGGGAGCTGTCGAAGACCTCTGTGAATCAGTCGGCGACATAGCGGAGCAGATAAAAGAGAAGCTTACGAACAGTTTTGCCAAAATAAAGAAACCGCCCAATTATAGAAGAAATGATGAAGTGCATCATATTGTTGCGCAGCGCGCGACAGGGGCAGCCCCTGCGCAGAAGATTTTGGCGGATCTCGAAATTGGTATCGACGAACCGGTAAATAAGGTTTCCATAAACACTTGTTTACATCGCAGGCTGCACACAAAACTATACTATGAATTGGTAAATGTAGTAATTGTTGGCGCGTACAATTCTGCCAGCGGTGATAGAGAACAGCAAATAGAAAATGTTACAAGCGCTTTGAAAGCGATTAGGTCGTTCATATTTGTACTTGATCGCACGACTCCCAAATTTTAAGGAAGGAGGCGAAGCATGGACTTCGCTCATGATTACATGCGGGCGTTGCTGGCAAAAGAGATCGATGTCGCAGCCGAATTGCAGAAGCAGAGATCTCAGGTCGTTTATCAGCAGTATTGCGCAGGTGGTACG
>ENA-ORTI01003900-ORTI01003900.1-human-gut-metagenome-genome-assembly--contig:-NODE-3900-length-10983-cov-3.074945_pt1 | contig 10983 bp, 10 predicted proteins | sample MGYA00242071_ERZ509191 | MGnify/ENA primary metagenome ERZ509191 (study PRJEB26280, sample SAMEA2338832) | human gut metagenome | biome: human gut; feature: human-associated habitat; material: faeces...
AGGTTCTGGCAATTCCGGTTGTAAAAGGTCAGAAGACAGACAAAGAGAAATTTGCAGGTGCTGAGGCTACTTACACCATCGAGTCCCTGATGCATGACGGTAAAGCACTTCAGTCCGGTACAAGCCATAATTTCGGAGACGGATTTGCGAAAGCATTCGGAATCCAGTACACAGATAAAGATAATACACTGAAATATGTTCATCAGACATCCTGGGGAATGACAACCCGTATGATCGGTGCCATCATCATGGTTCACGGTGATAACAGCGGCCTTGTTCTTCCTCCGAGAATCGCTCCGGTACAGACTGTGATCATTCCGATCCAGCAGCGTAAAGAGGGTGTTATGGAGAAAGCTGATGAGCTTCTCGCAGCACTGAAGGCAGCCGGTATCCGTGCAAAAGTTGATGCTACAGATAAGAGCCCGGGATTCAAATTTGCTGAGCAGGAGATGCGTGGTATTCCGCTTCGTGTTGAGTGTGGTCCGAAGGATATCGAGAATGGACAGGCAGTTCTCTGCAGAAGAGATACCCGTGAGAAATATACTGTATCCTTCGATGAGCTTGCAGATAAGGTAAAAGAGCTTCTGGATACTATTCAGCATGATATGCTGGAGCGCGCACGTGCACACAGAGAGGCTCATACCTATGTAGCCAGAAATTATGAGGAATTTGGTGAGATTGTAAATAACAAACCTGGATTCATCAAAGCTATGTGGTGCGGTGACCGTGCATGTGAAGACAAGATCAAAGAAGATTTCCAGGCAACTTCCAGATGCATGCCATTTGAGCAGGAGCAGCTGAGCGACGTTTGTGTATGCTGTGGAAAACCTGCCAAGAAGATGGTTTACTGGGGACGTGCATACTAAAATGCATAAGCCCTGTGTGGGGCAGAGGCAGTTTTGCAAAAATCATAGTTACCGGTCACCAGGTGAACAGTAACAGATTATACAGGAAACAAGGCAGCGGGGCGAAATAAGCTCCGCTGTTTTTGTGAATTTATGCTATAATATCGTTACTGAAACCATATCAGAATATCATCCGGCTGCTGAGCGCAGATAATACAGTGAAATGTGAATGCTTGATCTGGACAGCAGCAATCAGTAAGAGGAGTTATTTATGAAGATAAACATACCACAAAAAGCAGCGCAGATCCTGAAGACTTTAAATGCTGCCGGTTATGAGGCCTACGTTGTGGGCGGATGCGTCCGGGATTCCATCCTGGGCCGGGAGCCGGGAGACTGGGATATCACCACGTCAGCACTTCCGGAGCAGGTGAAGGAACTTTTTCGAAGAACCGTAGATACGGGAATCCAGCATGGAACAGTAACGGTAATGATGGATAAAGAGGGTTTTGAGGTGACCACCTATCGTGTGGACGGAGAGTATCATGATGGACGTCATCCGGATGCTGTGACCTTTACCAGAAGCCTTGAGGAAGATCTGAAGCGAAGAGACTTTACCATCAATGCCATGGCCTATCATCCGGAACATGGACTGGTGGATCTGTTTGGCGGAATGGAAGATATCGGGAAGAGAATCATCCGGTGCGTCGGCAATCCGGTGGAACGTTTTACAGAGGATGCCCTTCGTATGCTCCGCGCGGTGCGTTTTTCCGCACAGCTTGGATTTACCGTGGAAGAAAATACAAAGGCGGCACTGGCACGAATGTCAGGAAATCTGGAACATGTCAGTGCAGAGCGTATCCAGACCGAGCTTGTGAAGCTTCTGGTATCTGATCATCCGGATTATCTCCGTACTGCATGGGAAACCGGGCTTACAAGAGAATTTCTTCCGGAATTTGATGCCTGCATGGAGACAGAGCAGAATACCCCACACCACTGCTATACTGTGGGCGAGCATATTCTGAAAAGTCTTACAGAGATTGAGAATGACAGGCTTCTCCGCATCACAATGCTTCTTCACGACATTGCGAAACCAGTCGTGAAAAAGACGGACGGGAACGGCAGAGACCACTTCAAGACTCACGGCCCGGCAGGTGAGAAACTGGCAGGAAAGATCCTGCGCCGCCTGAAATTTGACAATGCAACGATCCGAAATACCTGTCGTCTGATCCGGTATCATGATCTTCGACCTGCACCGGCAGCTGAGGATGTAAGACGGTCTGTGAATCTCATAGGAGAAGATCTTTTTCCACTGTATCTGAAAGTGCAGAAGGCAGACCTTTTAGCTCAGAGTACTTACAAAAGAGAAGATAAGCTGGCACGCTTAAGCGGCGTGACGGAAACTTATCAGGGAATCCTTAAAAGAGGAGAATGTACATCTCTGAAAATGCTGGCAGTTTCCGGAAAAGATCTTATAAATGCCGGACACCCGGCCGGACCGGAACTGGGAGATCTTCTTGAAAGACTTCTTGACTGTGTGCTGAAAGATCCGTCCCTTAATACAAAAGAAAAACTTCTTGAAATAGCGGAAAAAGATGGCATAAAAACCGAATAGAATAACAAAAATCCCCCCTGCATAAGATAGAACGTAAAATAAGGCAGGGGGGAACTTGTTTGTATGATTATGGTCTGAGTGTGCTGGAGCAGTATGGGCTTAATGCGTTATCTTCCGGCAGAGTGAGAGGCGCACTTCTTTGCAGGACAGAAAGAGGTCCTGTCATACTTCGGGAATTTCACGGATCGGAAAAAAAGCTTTCCATGCAGCAGAAACTTCTGCAAAAACTTAAGGAGCAGGGATGCCATGTAGATGTCTATCTGGAAAACCGGGAAGGTGCTCTGGTGAGTAAAGACAAAGATTCCATTCCCTATACGGCACAGGTATGGTTTGAAGGGCGGGAGTGTGACACAAAATCCGAAACCGACATTTTGAAAAGTGTGCGGATGCTGGCGGAGATCCACGGGAGAATGCAGCTTCCTCTGGAAAAAGACTACACGGCAAGGAATCTTAAAGAAGAATATATCCGGCACAATCAGGAAATGCGGAAGATCCGACGTTTTATCCGGAAAAAAGGAGTGTCAAGCCCTTTTGAAAAAGATTATCTTAAAAGTGTGGAATGGTTTCTGGAAAAAGGAGAAAAGGCGGTTTCCATGCTGGATGAAACGGATTATCAGACACTGCGGCAGCAATCTCTTGAAAAAGGTACTGTCTGTCATGGAGAGTATAATCAGCATAATGTGCTGATCCTTGGAAAAAATGCGGCAGTGACCAATTTCAGCCACTGGAACTTTGATGTGCAGATGGCAGATCTGTATCGATTTATGAGGAAAATTCTGGAAAAATACTGCTGGGATCCATATATTGCAGAAAAAATGCTTTCCACATATGATTCCATCCGCCCTATTTCCATGTCAGAATGGCAGAACCTGAAAGTACGATTTGTATATCCGGAAAAATACTGGAAACTTGCCAACCATTATTACACCCACAATAAAGCAGTCATATCCGGGAAAAATGTGGAAAAGCTGCATACGATGATCCGGCAGAAAAAGCAGTGGGAAGAATTTCCGAAAAGATGCCTGCGGCAGTAATGCGTCTGAATAAGGCAAAAACAAAACTTCCCTTTTTCAGAAAATTGTTATATAATGTTAATTATCTTATATAAAGAAACAGGGAGGTATTTTGGAACATGGATTATAAAGAAATCTATAATCAGTGGCTTGAAAACCCATACTTCGATGAGGCGACAAAAGAAGAACTGAAAGCGATCAAAGACGACGAGAATGAGATCAAAGAGCGTTTTTATATGGATCTTGAATTTGGTACGGCTGGCCTGCGTGGTATCATTGGCGCAGGTACCAACCGCATGAATATTTATGTAGTAAGAAGAGCAACACAGGGTCTTGCCAACTATATTGCAAAAGTAGACAAGAAATCCCAGGGCGTTGCTATCGCATATGATTCCCGTCATATGTCACCGGAGTTTGCCCAGGAAGCAGCGCTTTGCCTGGCAGCTAACGGAATTAAGGCGTATATCTTTGAGACACTTCGTCCGACACCGGAGCTTTCTTTTGCAGTACGTCATCTGGGATGTGTGGCAGGTATCAACGTAACGGCCAGTCACAACCCGCCGGAATACAACGGATACAAGGTTTACTGGGAAGATGGCGCACAGATCACACCACCTCATGATACAGGGATCATGGGCGAGGTAAAGGCAATCTCCGACTGGAATACCGTAAAGACCATGGACAAGGAAGAAGCAGTGAAGGCAGGTCTTTTCGAAGTGATTGGACAGGCTGTTGATGATGCTTATATGGCAGAGCTTAAGAAACAGATCATCCATATGGATGCTATCCAGGCAGAGGGCAAGAACCTCAAGATCGTTTACACACCGCTTCACGGAACCGGTAATATCCCGGCCAGAAGAATCCTTAAAGAGCTTGGATTTGAGAACGTATACGTAGTACCGGAACAGGAACTTCCGGATGGAGATTTCCCGACAGTCAGCTATCCGAACCCGGAGGCAGCAGAGGCATTTGAACTTGGCTTGAAGCTTGCCAGAGAAGTAGATGCAGACATCGTACTTGCGACAGACCCGGATGCAGACCGTCTTGGCGTTCGTGTAAAAGACAGGAACGGCGAGTATCATGACCTTACCGGAAACATGTCCGGATGCCTTCTCGCAAACTATGAGCTGAGCCAGAGAAAGGCTGTAAACGGAAGCCTTCCGGAGGATGGAGCTCTTGTAAAGACTATTGTTACAACAAACCTGGCAGATGCGATCGCCAAGGGATACGGTGTAAACCTCATCGAAGTACTTACCGGATTTAAATACATCGGACAGCAGATCCTTGGATTTGAAAACAGTGGCAAGGGTACATATCTTTTCGGATTTGAGGAGAGCTACGGCTGCCTGATCGGAACCTATGCAAGAGATAAAGATGCTATCGTTGCAACTATGGCACTTTGTGAGGCAGCAGCTTACTACAAGACACAGGGCAAGACTCTCTGGGATGCAATGATCGACATGTATGAGGAGTTTGGATATTATAAAGATGCGATCCAGGCAGTTACCATGAAAGGCATTGAGGGACTCCAGAAGATCCAGGAGATTATGACAACACTCCGTCAGAATCCGCCGGCAGAGTTTGCAGGACATAAAGTAACTGCTGTCCGTGACTACAAGCTGGATGAGATCACAGATCTTGCTACAGGAGAGAAGAAACCGACAGGCCTTCCGAATTCCAATGTTCTTTACTATGAGCTTACAGACGATGCATGGGTATGCGTAAGACCGTCCGGTACAGAGCCGAAAGTGAAATTCTACTATGGAGTAAAAGGAACCTCTCTTGCAGATGCAGACGAGAAATCCGACGCAATGGGCAAGGCAGTTCTTGAAATGGTTGATTCCATGAAATAAATGGGGCGTCCTTCCGCCTGTAATATGCGAAAAACCTTGACATTATAAGCCAAAAGGTTTATATATATAAGGCAAAGCCAAAAAAATAAGAGAACATCAATTATAGGAGGAAACACCATGAATAAAACAGAGTTAGTAGCAGCAATGGCGAAAGACACCAATCTTTCCAAGAAAGATGTAGAAGCTGTTCTGAAATCTTTTATCGATGTTGTAACTGATGAACTGAAAAAAGGCGAGAAGATTCAGCTTGTTGGATTTGGAACTTTCGAGGTAAGCACAAGAGCTGCAAGAGAGGGAAGAAATCCTCAGACTGGTGAGACCATGACAATCGAGGCTTCCAAGTCTCCGAAGTTCAAAGCAGGAAAAGCTTTAAAGGACGTTGTTAACGGTAAATAATCTGTTGATTCAGTGATAACGGCAGGAGGAACCAGAAACCGGTTTCTCCTGCTTTTTTACTATGAAAGTTTTGTTAAAGGAGGGAAAAATATGCGTCTTGACAAATATCTGAAAGTATCCAGACTGATCAAACGCCGTACAGTAGCCAATGAGGCATGTGATGCGGGAAGAGTTCTGGTAAATGACAAGCCGGCGAAGGCATCCGTGCAGGTAAAGACCGGCGATACCGTGGAAATCCAGTTTGGAAGCCGTAACGTAAAGGTGGAAGTCCTGGAAGTGAAAGACACCGTAAAAAAAGATGAAGTAGAGAGTATGTTCCGCTATATCTGATACTACAGCATCCGGGAAGAGGTCTATTTTCCAAGCTTTTTTCATAAATTAAAAGAGAAATCGCTTCAGGAGAATCTGGCTTTGGAGGAAAAAAAATCCGCAGCGATCCACAAACTGATGTTGGAACGGCAGAAAGGCGGCACGATCACAGGAATCCGAGATGTGATCTCTTTCGACGAAAAAGAGATCCTGCTGCATACAGAAGATGGAAAACTATCCATAAAAGGCGAAACTCTTCATGTGAAACATCTGGATCTGGAACATGGAGAACTGAGCCTGGAAGGCAGAATTGACAGCCTTGCGTATCTGGGCAGAAAGAAAGAGAAACAGGAAGAATCCCTTATAAAAAGACTGTTTCATTAAAGACAAAAAAAGACAGTAAACTGGTTGATATTTTTTTGCAGAAGTTGTAAAATCTGGATGTATAAGCTCATAACAGGAAAAGAAAACCAAAAAAGGTAAAAAGGAGCAGACAGATTGAAGAAGCCAGGAAAGGGAAAAGAAAAAAAGAAAATCGGATACAATTACCTTGGCATGGCAGGCATTGCTGTGATCGCACTGGTTCTGCTTGGAAGCCTTATGGTGCAGAGCAAGACTTTGCAGCAACGTCTGGATTACTACGATTCCAAGGCTGTGGCACTGGAGAAATCCATTGACAGTGAGAAAGAACGCACCAAGGAGATCGAAGCCGAAAAAGAATATATGAAAACCGATGAATACGTGGAAGAAGCAGCACGTGAGAAGCTTGGACTTGTGAAGGATAACGAGATCGTGTTCCAGGAAGAAAACTAGCACAGCGAATGCAGAAGCATTTTGGCGAAAAGTTTTCTATAAGTTTCGTGTTACTTTGACAGATATTTCAGAATACCTCCTTTATAATAATCAGTCAGTGAAGGTTATAAGGGGAGGGGAAAATATGCAGGAATGGATCATTGCCATGCTCGTAGTCAGCATTCTGCTGATACTCCGGGACATGGCAAAAACTGTCTTTTCGGGAAGAACACAGGCAAAAGAAGAGATGATGCCGCTCAGTGAAAGCCATCCCCAGAAGGAGAAGGTGGAACGATATGCAGCATCCTTCCGGAAACTTGCGGATACATTCTATGGAATGCCTTACAGAAAGGAATTTTTGAGTGGAGGACAGCTGAACCGGATCATTTCGGATACTAGCGCCTGTGTGTGCTCCAGATGTTATCAGAGAGAGATCTGCTGGGGCGAGCGTGCAGGAGAAACCATGCGGAACAGCGAGCATATGCTAAGAGTCATGGAGGAGGGGGATGAAGAGGCTGTTCGTCAGGTTCGCAGTGAATGGATGAGTGCCTGTGGGCGTTCTGCCCAGTATTTTCAGGTTTTGAACGAAGGATTCCGGGAAGAACGGCAGAATCTTGTGTGGGACAACCGGATGATCGAAAGCCGGCTTGCTGTGGCTCAGCAGCTGACAGAGATTTCCAGGATCATGGATCATATGGCAGAAGAGCTTTATGATATTATGCCGGCAGATCCCAGGTTTCAGGAAGAACTTCGAAAAGCCTTCCGCAGGAAACACGTACTCATAAAAAATGTCTGGGTGATGGATAAGATTGAGGGAAGACGGCAGATATTTCTGAGTTTACGTGCCAGAAGCGGGCAGTGTGTTTCCATGACAGAGATCGCACAGCTTCTTTCAAAATACTGTGAAATTTCCATGGTACCTGTAAATGGGAGCAGATGTATTGTAAACGGAGAATATCACACTGTACATTTTGCTGAGGATGTAAGCTATCAAGTTCTCTATGGAACGGCCAGGCTTACCAGAGAAGAAGAGAAGGTTTCCGGAGATAATTATATATGCAGACAGGAGGATGGCGGCAGGTTTGTTATGTGCCTTTCGGATGGCATGGGCTCAGGGATGGAAGCATGCAGGGAGAGCGAGACAGTTGTGGAACTTCTGGAACAGTTTATGGAGTCAGGATTTTCCCAGGAAACGGCAGCAAAGATGGTAAATTCTGCTCTGGTACTCAAAGGAGAGGAGGGTATGTTTTCTACAGTGGATATCTGCGCAGTGGACCTGTATACAGGAATCTGCAATTTTCTGAAGGCGGGGGCAGCGTCTACATTTATCAAAAGAGATCACTGGGTGGAATCTATTACTTCTGAAAGTCTGGCCGCAGGGCTTGTACAGCAGATTGATTTTGAGACAGCCACCAGAAAGCTGTACCATGGGGATTACCTGATCATGATGACAGATGGAGTCCTGGATGCATTGCCTGACCAGAAAGAGGAGGAAACCATGAAAGAAATCATTATGGATGTTCACGAGGAATCACCGAAAGATTTCGGCAGGGGAATACTGGAACGGGTGCTGGGATACAGCGATTATCATGCACGGGATGATATGACAGTGCTGGTGGCAGGCGTGTGGAAAAAATAATGCTGCGGATACTAAGATAGAAAAGGAAATCAGGATAAAAATGGAAAGAGAAATTCTTGCTTATATAAAGCAAAACAGGATGATCGGAAAAAATGATGTGGTCCTGGCAGGAGTGTCCGGCGGAAGTGACTCTATGGCAATGCTCCGCATTTTAAAGGAGCTTCAGGGAAAACTGGATTTTACATTGAGAGTGGTCCATATACATCATGGAATACGTGGAAAGGAAGCGGACAGGGACCAAAGCTTTGTGGAAAACATATGCCGGAAGTGGCAGATTCCATGTACTGTTTATTGTTATGATGTTCCGGGATTGAGCCGGGAGTGGAAGCTGGGCGAGGAAGAGACGGGAAGGATTGTAAGAAAAGAAGCTTTTCAGAGGGAAGCTGCCGTCTGTGGGAGAAAGGACAGTGAGATAAAAATTGCATTAGCGCATAATCAGGAGGATCTTGCGGAAACTATGCTTCATAATCTGTGCAGAGGAACAGGTTTGCGGGGACTATGCACCATGCGCCCTGTAGACGGAGAGATTATCCGCCCGATTCTGTGCTTAAGCCGGGACAAAATTGCAGAGTATCTGAAAGAAAAGAAGATTTCTCATATTCAGGACAGCACCAATCTGTCAGATGAATATACCAGAAACCGAATCAGACATCATATTCTTCCTATATTGGAACAGCAGGTCAATGGAAAGGCAGCGGCACATATGGCAGAGACTGCGGCAAGGATTTCCCAGGCAGAGGAATATCTTACGCAGCAGAGCTGCCTGGTGTTGAGTGAGTTTCAGAAAGGTAAGGGATATTACTTTACTGAAAAATTTTTTACGGAGCCTCAGATCATTCAGGTTTATGCATTACAACAGGCAATGGAACAGCTGGCAGGCAGACGGAAGGATCTGGCAGCTGTTCACTATGAGAAGGTTCTGGAACTTTATGAAATGCAGACCGGAAGACGGATCAGCCTTCCTTATCACATGGAAGCCAGAAGAGATTACGAGGGAGTAAGACTTTGTCGGCACGGAGAGGAGAAGTCAGCCGGGATGATCGGTGAAAAGCATAAAGGTTCAGATATCCAAAACGGAAAAACAGTTTGCGGAAAAAATATATCAGACAGGGAATGGAAAATCAGAATTCCGGGGACTGTGACCAGTCCGCTGGGAATTTTTTCGGCAGAAATATTTTTGTATGAAGGTCAGAAGATTGAAGAAAAAAAGTATACGAAATGGCTGGATTATGATAAAATAGAAAAGAATCCGTATATTCGCACCAGACGGACAGGAGATTATATGGTTATCAATGCGCAGGGGAACACAAAGAAGCTGAACCGCTGTATGATCGATGAGAAAATCCCGTCGGAATACAGAGACAGCATTCCGCTGATCGCATGTGGAAAAGAAATCCTCTGGATGGTGGGAAGCAGGATAAATGAGAGGTATAAAATTAACCCCCAAACCAGGAAGGTGTTAGTATTAAATTACCAAGGAGGAAACGAAAATGAGTGAGAAAATCAAAGTTTTACTCAGCGAAGAGGAAGTAGATTCCCGTATTAAGCAGATCGCAGCAAAGATCAGCAAGGATTATGCAGGCAAGGAAATCCATTTAATCTGTGTATTAAAAGGTGGTGTATTCTTTACCTGTGAACTTGCAAAGAGAATCACAGTGCCGGTTTCTCTTGACTTTATGTCTGTATCCAGCTATGGTGATGACACCAAGTCCAGCGGTGTTGTAAAGATCGTCAAAGACCTTGACCAGCCACTGGAAGGAAAGGACGTTCTGATCGTAGAGGATATCATTGACTCAGGAAGAACATTAAGTTATCTCATCGAAATTCTGAAGCAGAGAAATCCAAACAGCATCCGTCTGTGTACATTGCTGGATAAACCGGAGCGAAGAGTCAGAGATGTAAGAGTTGATTATTGCTGCTTTAACATCCCGGATGAGTTTGTAGTTGGCTATGGTCTGGACTATGCACAGAAATACAGGAATCTTCCATTCATAGGAGTAGTGGAACTGGGGGAAGACTGAAAGGAGATTTAAGTAAGTGAATAAACAGCCAAGCAGAATTGGTCTGTATCTGGTGCTGATCATTGCGCTGGTAGCCGGTTATTTTTATCTGAATAACCAGGTGGTTTCCCAGAGTAATTACACACAGAAGCAACTGGAGCAGGCTCTTGAAGACAACAAAGTGGTTGATGCGACAATTCAACAGAACAGAGAAGTGCCTACAGGTTCTGTGATTGTAGATACTACTGACTCCGGTCAGAAGAAGGTTTATGTGACAGATGTCAATCAGGCAATCGAACTGTTGAATAAATACGATATTGATATTACAACTCGGGATGTACCCGGAGACAATGTATTTCTGACAACCTTGCTTCCGGTTCTTCTTACAGGTGCCCTTGTGATCTTTTTGATCGTGATGATGAACCGCCAGATGGCAGGTGGCGGTGGCGGCGGAAATGCCAAGATGATGAATTTCGGCAAGAGCCGCGCAAGAATGTCATCTCCGGATGATAATAAGAAAGTTA
>ENA-ORTI01003911-ORTI01003911.1-human-gut-metagenome-genome-assembly--contig:-NODE-3911-length-10955-cov-4.180550_pt1 | contig 10955 bp, 10 predicted proteins | sample MGYA00242071_ERZ509191 | MGnify/ENA primary metagenome ERZ509191 (study PRJEB26280, sample SAMEA2338832) | human gut metagenome | biome: human gut; feature: human-associated habitat; material: faeces...
GATATCTTGCATGGCTCCACCACGTACCTTCTGATACAGAAAAACGTCGTAAAGCTGTAAAAGCAAAAATACAGGATATTTATGATGATTCCAAGCAGAACTACGGTGCTCCGAAAATCACTGTAGAACTTCGAAAAACTGGTGAAGTCATTTCGGAAAGAACCGTTGGTACATATATGCGCCAAATGGGAATCCGTGCTCAGTGGAGCAAACCATGGACCATCACCACAAAAGATTCTGATTTCAGCACAGAATTACAAAATATCCTTGATGAACAGTTTAATCCTGACCGCCCGAATGCTGTCTGGTGTTCGGATATCACCTACATCTGGACAATAGACGGATTTGTCTATCTGACCAGTATTATGGATTTATTTTCCAGAAAAATCATAGCCTGGACACTTTCAGAAACACTGGAAGTATCCTGCGTGATTGATACTATAAACAAAGGTGTTTGGCAAGTTTTGTGTATATGTAAGGAGGTGTCGAATGAGAGAACAGTTGTTATTACTTATAAGGATATCCAAGCCTGAATACAATAAGAGTTTATATGATGAATATAAGCTATATATGAATAAGCAAATATCTTTTAATGGGTCAGGATTAACAGCGGGACAATATGATAAGTATGAGGGAGCAATAACAAATATTCCATGTAAGATTTTATATTCTACAGACGAGAAAAAAAGCTGGCATTTGCTAGGAGAAACTTCGTTAATGCATAAAAATAATAATGCATATATTTATTGCATGTATGGTCTTAAGTATGATGAAAAGCATTATGATGCAGAAAATAATAAATATTATTATGTGATTCCATGGGAATATATAGAACCTTTATGGCAAGGTGAAGGTACTGAATTAATGGTTGTAAAAAATACACATGTTTTTATTGAGAAGTTTGAAAAGGCTGCTAAGGAAGCAAAACTTTCATATGCTTATGGGAAAGTTTATTATGATTTAGATGAAAAATTGTCAGATATAGAATACTATGATTTGGCTATGAAAGATTGCTTTGAATCAGTATTTCATAAGATAAAAGAAGGATATGAAATACAAAATGAAGTTAGATTTGCTTTAATTTGCCCAGACAAACCAGACCATATGGAGTTAATGTTAGAAAATGACAAAAAACTGCAATTTACATTGATACCCTTGGAGTTTGGAAAAAATATATTGGTTGAGTTGTCCGATTTAGAATTTGATGACAAAATAAAACTTCCGGTGAGATTTTCGGCAGAAATAAAATATTATGAATCGGAATAGAGGGAGGATATATAGAAAGGTTTAATACATATTTTTTAAAAACTTGCTATTGTTCCGATATGAGATGTATAATACATATCATATTAAAGAGGTATTTATTATGGAATATTTAACAACTATAGAAATGTCAGAGAAATGGAATATTACGTCACGAAGAATAGGAGTCCTTTGTGCTAAAGGTCGTGTAGAAGGAGCAATAAAGAAAGGTAAGACATGGTTAATACCAGCGGATGCAGTGAAGCCAGCAGACGCAAGGAGAAAGAACATAAAAGGAGCAAATGATGGCAAATAGAACCGATTACATAGCAATTATCAAATCTGATGAATATAAGAATAAATTAAAAAAAATGGCACAAGATATAAAAAATGCTTCAAAAGTTGCTCCAAATGAGGCAACAATTGAAAGTAGATTTGACTGTGAATTGTTTGCCTTTTTTAAAGATATGTTTGAACCATTGGGATTTATATATAATCCTATAAAAGAAAAATCAATTAATACAGCAAGACATATATCTAAAGGAAGGGCAGACACAGCAATTGCCAGCTTAGTAATTGAATTTAAACAACCCTCAACTTTATCTAACAAAATAAATAAGGCTAAGGCTATTAGTCAGATAAGTGACTATCTTTTAGGATTAAAATCTGAAGATAATAAGATTGTTGAAGGATATGTTACAAATGGAGTGGAAGGTTGTTTTGTTACTCTTGTTAATGGAGAAATACATGAAGAAGATTTCATAGAAATTAATGAATTTGCATTAGATAGAATTATTCAAAATATTCTTTCATTAAAGTTACTTGCCTTTAATGCAAGTAATTTGGTAGATAGTTTTTGTAATCCTCCTGAAAATAATGGAGTCGCTTATGAATTAGTAAGATGTTTATATAATGTTTTGATTGAGGACATAAAGCCTAAAACAAAAATGCTGTTCATTGAATGGAAACAATTATTCAATTTGGCACATGACGACATATCAAAGCAACAAGCAATTATTGATAGAAAAAAATCATTGGAAGAATTGTTGGGTCATAAATTTTCAGATAGAGATGATGAGTATTTATCTTTATACGCACTTCAAACAGCTTATGCCATTATTGTTAAAGCGATAGCTTTTAAGGTTGTTAGTCAGGTTCGATTTAATAAGTCATTAATATCTTTCGGCGAATCAATTAATCAGGATTCAGAAGCCTTGAGAATTCAGTTTTCAAGACTGGAAGATGGAGCAATTTTTAGAGATTATGGGATGACAAACCTTTTAGAAGGAGATTTTTTCTCCTGGTATTGTGCAGAAAATCAGTGGAATGAATCAATAGCTAAATGCATAAAAAATATATTTGAGATATTGAGCAGATATTCTGAAAAAGCTGTTTTAAATAATACACATAAGTCACAAGATTTCTTTAAAAGATTATATGAAGCAATGGTTCCGGCTGCTGTACGCCATTCGCTTGGTGAATATTATACTCGAAAATGGTTAGCTGAAAATGTTGTTGATGAGGCTATAGCATTAACAAGTGTCAAAGAATGGAAAGGGTTAGACCCATGTTGTGGAAGCGGAACATTTCTTAATGTTATGATAGATAGGATTTTGTCAGAAGTAAAAGATTTGTCAAGAAAAGAGCAATTGAAAGAAGTTTTATCTAGAGTTAAGGGAATAGATTTAAATCCAATTACTGTTTTAACTGCAAGGGTAAATTATTTTTTGAACATATCACATTTATTAGAAGATAATACACCAATTGATATACCTGTATATTTAGGAGATTCGTCATATGTTCCAGAGACAATTAAGTATGATGGGATAGAATGTTTGGATTATGTCATTACAACAACAAAAAAACCTATAGAAATTACTGTGCCAAAGAGCATAGTTGATGATACATCAAAATTGGCTCAGGAAATGATTGTTGTTGAAAGACAAGTAAAAAATCTGAATGTTGATAGAGTAATTGATACGTTTAGAAAGTTAATAAAAAAATCCGATTTAACAGAGAAAACAGAAGCAAAATTAAATGAGTTGGCTGAAAATTTGATTGGTCTTGAAAGGAAAAATTGGAATGGAATTTGGGCTAGAATATTAGCTAATTATTTATCTACAGCTAATCTAGGAAAATTTGATATTATTGTTGGAAATCCTCCATGGGTAGATTGGAAGAGTTTGCCATCTGGATATAGGGATAGGATAAAGGGATTGTGTATTTCAAGACATTTGTTTTCTGGAGATAGATTGACTGGTGGAATTAATTTGAATATTTGTGCTTTAATTGCTAATGTTTCAGCACAAAACTGGCTAAAGAAGGATGGTATATTGGGCTTTTTGATGCCAGAACCATTAGTGTTCCAGCCATCATATGAAGGTTTTAGAGATTTTTATTTAGATGATGGAAGTAGATTGTATTTTTGTAAATTTTCTAATTGGACTAAAGCTGGTCATCCATTTAAACCTGTAACGCAAAAATTTTTATCGTTTTATCTTTCATCTAAAGAAGTAAATTATGTAGATGGAGTTCCTACAGATTGGTATATAAAGAAACGAGGAAAAATTATTGATGGCTTAGAGGAACTAAATATAAATGAGTATTATGATAAGGTTCATAAATATTTAGCAACATGTAATGAAAATAATAATTTTTTTACTTCTATTGAGAGAAAAGAGGATGCAAGAGCTTTTCTAAAATTAGCGGGAAGTGCTACGTACATTGGTAGAGAAGGAATAGAATTTTATCCACAAGAGTTAATGGTGTTCGAATTATCTTCTTTGCCAGGAACTAGAGAGTGTACTTGTTTACGTAATATGCAAAATTCAAAGTCAAAATATAAAATGCCAGTAACAGATATTCTGTTAGAAACTAAGTATCTTCATCCGATGATAAAGGGAAAAGATGTAACGCCATTTCATGTAGAGTGGAATAATTATATTGTACCATTCCCATATGAAGTTGAAAATCCGAGAGTGCCAATAGAAATGGGAAGATTATCATCACTTGCTCCTAAATTGGCAGAGTATTATAACAAGAATAAAAAAATGATATTATCTCAAACAGAATACAATGAAAAAATCATTGGAAATAGAGATGCTGATTTTTATGCATTAGCAAGAGTTGGTGAATACAGTTATGCAACAAATTATGTAGTTTTTAGAGATAATACAAAATGGGCGGCTGCGGTCATTTCAGAAGTAAATACCCAATGGGGAGGTGTTAAGAGACCGCTTTTTCAGAATCATGCAGTATCAATTTGTGAAGATGAAGACGGCAATTTTATTACGTTAGATGAGGCTCATTACATATGTGGAATATTGAATTCAAATTATGTATACGAATATATGATGAATTCATCTGATTCAAGGTCATTCCCTATTAGACCGAGGGTTAAAATTCCTAAATATGATAAAACGAATAAGAGACATAAGGAGATTTCTGATTTGAGTAAGCTGGCACATGAAAGATATCAAAATCAAATGGAAATTTCTAAAATCAAGTCACAAATAGACTTGCTGTACATGCAGATTTTGTAATTGTTACTATATGTTTTCATAAGAGTCCGAATGGTGAAAGTTATGCTGGGGATCAGTGCATGATATGCCGATGATGAAAAGGATATTCTAAATTCCCTCACATACATACAACGATATGGTGTCAATCTGATTTGTAAGGAAGATGGTCTGGATTCCAGTACATCTATGGGAAAAATGATGATAACCATTTTAGGGGCTGTAGCTGAAATGGAGAGAGAAAATATACTAGCCCAGACTATGCTTGGAAGAGAAGAAAAGGCAAAGCAGGGAGGCTGGAATGGCGGTTTTGCTCCATATGGATATGAACTTGCAGATGGTAAATTAAATATCAAAGAAGATGAGGCTGATGTTGTGAAGCTTGTTTTTGACCAGTTTGTTAATGGCGGTATGGGATATTCTACGATTGCAGGGTACTTGAATCGTCAGGGGATTCCTAGACTTCCATCAAGAAATTCTCATGGAAGAAAATTTGTTGATTGGAGTGTACATCAGATTAATAGGATGCTTGACAATCCAGTGTATACAGGAAGAATTGCATTTGGTAGAACCAAGATGGAGCGTATTGATGGAACAGAAAACGAATATCGCAGAGTAAAATCTGATGATTATATTATGAGTGATGAGGTGGTACATGAACCGATTATTAGTGACGAATTATTTGAAGCTGCCAGAAGAAAAAGGCAGGAGACAACGACAACAGGTAATCCTAGAGTTGGAAGGTATGCAAAGCATTTGTTATCTGGTATTTTGAAATGTCCTATGTGCGGTTCATCCATGTATGCGGATATTGTGCAATGGAAAAATAAAGATGGAAAGGTTATGCGTAAAATTAAGTATCAGTGTGGACATTATGCAAAATCAAAGTTCGGACAGTGCCAGAAGAATACGATACCAGCAGAGTGGATAGAGGCAGAGGTCATTGAATATACAAAGCTTTTAGTGAGAAATAAACAATTTGCAGAGGATATTCAGGGACAGCTAGGGCATAAAACAGATGTTTCGGAAATTGATAAAGAGTTGAACAATTACCATAAGATGATAAAGAAACTGGAAAAAGTAAAAGCAATGGAAAGTGATATAGATGCTATCTATGATGATGACAAGTATGCTGAGCGGAAAAGACAGGATATGAATAATCGTCTTAATAAAATCTATGAGGAAATCTATGCTGTGGAAGATATGATAACAGATTGCGAAAAGAAAAAGGAAGCTGCACAGCAGGACGTTCTTACGAAAGAAAATGTATTCAAGATGCTATTGGTTTTTGATAAGGTTTTTGATAAAATGAATGATGCAGATAAGCGTAAACTTATTGAGAGCATGATAGCGGAGATACATCTTCATCCAAAGGAAACATGGGAAGAGGGAAAGAATCCGATAAAGGAGATAAAGTACGCATTTCCAGTAAGTAAAGAGGTTATGGAAGCTTTGAGGGAAATGTTGCATCCGTTGAAACGGTCTGTTTGATGTCTAGGAAAGAGAAATAAATAGCGAAAAGTAGCGTATTTACGGGCTTTTTGCGAGGTTAGTATTATCAGAGAAGCCTTGCGGAAAGCTCGGCTTTCTTGTATGGAAACATATCTACTTTTTAGTCTGAACGGAGAAAAAGTGGATGACCGAAAAATGCGGTAGGTTTTAGGCTGTGGATTAGATGTCATAGGTTTAGGCACTGGGATTGTTGTCAGAGCCGACCACAGTTTAAGCCACTCGATACTAAGAGGCAGACTTGGCAGTGGAATAGATGTTATAGAAGGAGCGGTAGAGATCTCTGAATATTTGTATCGTCTGAGGGAACTTGAACTTATGTATGATGGAAAAATTTCTATTATGGTTCAGGAAAGAGTAAAATGGCCGAAGAAGATAGGCCGCAATGAATTGTGTCCGTGCGGAAGCGGAAAGAAGTATAAGCGTTGTCACGGACGATGAGAGTATGTAGAAATTAGTTTATTATAGAGTAATTTGTTGGGGAAGGAGGCCTCCTATTTGAAAAAGAAAAAAGATGAAATAACCATCCGTTCTAGTGCAGCAGAATACTTAACCTATATTGCCTCTATTGGTGATCAGCAGGACAGCATTGAGATGCGCTATGAGGATGAGAATATATGGCTGACACAGAAGATGATGGCAACATTGTACGATGTCGGCACTAACACTATAAATTATCATATTAAGAAAATCTTTGAGGACAGTGAGTTACAAGAGGATTCAGTTATTCGAAAATTTCGAATAACTGCCGCCGACGGAAAAAGCTACAGCACAAATCACTATTCCTTAGAGATGATCATTGCAGTAGGATTTAAGGTAAATTCTGAGCGTGCGGTGCAGTTCCGTAAATGGGTCAATCAAATTGCAAAGGACTATACCATCAAAGGCTGGGTTATGGATGACGAGCGTCTCAAACGCGGAACTTATCTGACAGAAAAGTATTTTGATGAGCAGTTAGAACGAATTCGTGAAATTCGAGCAAGCGAAAGAAAGTTTTATCAGAAAATAACTGACTTGTATGCCACAGCCATTGATTACGATAAGAATTCTGCAACTACCAGGAGATTCTACGCAACAGTTCAGAATAAAATGCATTACGCAGTTCATGGTCATACGGCGGCTGAACTGATTGTAGAAAGAGCTGACCATACAAGAGAGCATATGGGATTAACTACTTGGGCAGATGCTCCTGAAGGCAAAATTAAGAAGAGTGATGTTACGGTTGCCAAGAATTATTTGAGTCAGGATGAAATGAAACAGCTGAATCGTATGGTTACTGCATACTTGGATTTTGCTGAGAATATGACATTACGGCATATTCCACTCACGATGCAGGACTGGGAAAAACGGCTTAATAGCTTTATTGAAATGTTTGATTATGGTATTTTACAGGATGCAGGGAAAGTGTCAGCTGAAATTGCAAAGATTCATGCCGAGACTGAATTTGAAAAGTATCGTGTTATCCAGGACAGATTGTTTATGTCTGACTTTGATAAATACATGCTGGAATTGGAAGAGAATGCGAAGAAATAACAGGATTGTTTCTCCCTTTCAATGCCGAATTTTCAGGCATGATAAGGTCGAGTGCATGGAAAACTGACCATCAGTTAGGTCTAAAAATAGCCGTTGACCTGTTTTTGCAGGAAGAACGGACAAGGCTGAGACGATGGCGGTTCCTCGGAAGATTTGACTTTTATGTTGGAATCACTATAATAGTAGAAACGAATAAAAAGTTGAACTTTTTCCGTGGACGAACGAGGTTCAGGCTGTGATATGGATAGCGAGTTGTATTAATACTTTTTTGCTACAGAATTTGTTGATATGTTTCCGCAGACAAACGGAGATATTTTACTACAGTCCACATTAGTCTGGATCGATTTCCGAAAACTGACATCAATCAGCACGTATCGATCCATGTGGAGACGGTAGTAGGACTACACAGAAAGGATATATAGAAATCCTTGAATTTACGCACTTTGTAGAGTTTTTCAGCTTCAACAGGATTGCTGAAAATCACAAGGAAAAAGAGCTTGTGAGGAAGGTAACGGTTGTTGTGGCATTAGACCTCGGTTGTGGGAACACAAAGAATTTTTGAATATGAAAGTAAATAGAGAACTATCAGATATGTTGATAGAACGTAGGGATACTTGAAAGAGTGTCCCTATTTTTTATATTAGGGCATTCCATTAGGAGTGCCTTTTTCAATTCAATTTCAGAAGGAGGTTCACTATGAACAACACAGCGTTAGGAGCAGTAAGTAACAAGAAAGAGAACATTCGCTTTATTAGCGAAGCACATGAGAAATTCTACTATGAAAAATTAAAAGAAGTGCTTGCAGATGAGTAAGATATGCATGGAATACCTTCGATTGGTGTCAATATGCACATTGATGGTACAGAAGAATGGGAAGATGAGGAAGCAGATATTGTCAGAGAAAATTGCATAGATGTGGATTTTCTGAATTACACACCAGAGCTTCGGGATACTCCCATAGTGCAGGATGCCCTTAAAAAACTGATTGCAGCATATCCGGATAAAGAGGTTAATGACAGGGAGACAAAGAAAGCAAAGATACAGACGATTGCGACAGAACTTGACCAGTTATCCTATGATATTGACACTTTTGAATATAGAGACTCGGTACCGGACAGGGAAGCACAGGTTCAAATGATATAAAAAGCGGTAATGTGAAGCCATTACAGATTTTTTTGCAGACATCTCTTGATGAGGGAATTGACGAGGACAGCGAAAGACAGGCAAAAAAGCTGATTGCTAAGCTGGCAGAATATAAGCCGCTTGCCAAGATCGAGGAGCTGGAGGAGCAGAATTATAACATGATTGATGACAGGCTCAACAATGGCGTGGAGAAATTCAATCGTGAGGAAGAAAAGAAAGAACAGGTGGAAAAGCCGCAGGCTCGTACTTCCTTAAAGGAGCGTCTGGCAGCCAAGCAGACGGAAGTGGCACAGGGGAAGAATAAAGATGCAAAAGAGCAGGATAAAACTAAAAAGACGAACAGGGAGGAAATATAGGAATATGAATAATCCATTTACGGTAGAAGAAACAAATTTGATGTGTGTCTTTGAGACATCAAACAGAATGAAGCTGATGGAAGAAATCAGACGGGTAATGCTGCACATAAAGGACAGTGATATGGAGGAGCTTGCTGGGCAGGTGTTGAGAAAGCTAGATGGAATGACAGATAAGGAATTTTTGAAAATTTCTTTTGAAGCAGCAGAAGAATAGCGGTAGTAAGTGGGTAGATAGTCGGTTGCAATGGCTGGCTACCTGCTTTTTATTTTACAATCATAAAATTGATTGTGAAAAATCGTTGGATAAGTTATAATTTCGGTATGCGTTTTGATATTAGAAAAACAAATATTTTATAAAAAAATAATTGGAAATCATAGACAGTTTGGAGGTCTTAGTGTGGAAATCGAAAAATTGGAAATCATAGAAAGTAATGAGTTTCAAAGTTTATTTAATAAATCAAAGAAATTGATTGACAGTGCCAGAAGTAATATGGGACAAATGGCAAATGCAATTACGGTTCTTACCAGTTTTTTTGCTGGGAAGATATATTGTAGAGCAGGAACAACAGGGAGCAGAAAGAGCTAAGTATGGAGCAAAAGTCCTGGATTCCTTGTCATCATATTTGACAGAAGAATACGGAAGAGGTTTCTCAAGAAGCAATGTTGCGGGAATGCGGCAGTTCTATATGGCTTACAAAGACAGAGAGAATGAAATTATCCAATCGGGAATTGGACAATTTGAACAGGCTTTTGGAATTGTCCAATTCCCGATTGGATAATTAGAGACGGCATATAAAAAAATGCCATTTAAGTTGAGCTGGACGCATTATCAGATTCTTATGCGTATAGAGCTGGTCACATTATCGTGTCTTGATGCGTATAAATGATGAACAGGCAAGAAGATTTTATATGGAAGAATGTGCAAAAGCAGCATGGAGTGTTCGTCAACTGGAACGGCAGATCAATACGATGTATTATCAGCGTATTTTAGCAAGCCAGGATAAGATAGCGGTTGCAAATGAAATTCAAACAACAGAGCCAAAACCAGAATATGAGAAAATAGTGAAAGATCCTTATGTTATGGAATTTCTGCAGATTCAGCCTGACACACATGTATATGAAGGAGATTTGGAACAGGCATTGATTGATCATCTTCAACATTTCCTTTTGGAACTTGGAAGAGGATTTTCATTTGTAGCACGCCAGAAAAGGTTTACATTGGATGGACAGGACTTTTTTATTGATCTGGTATTTTACAACTATATTTTAAAATGTTTCGTTCTCATTGACTTGAAAATGGGTAAACTGACCCATCAGGATCTAGGACAAATGCAGATGTATGTGAATTACTATACTCGTGAAATGATGAATGAAGGAGACACGCAGCCTATTGGGATTGTACTTTGTGCAGATAAGGGAGATTCTATTGTAAAATATACGCTTCCTGAAGATAATCACCAGATATTTGCATCGAAATATTTCATCTATCTGCCGTCAGAGGAAGAATTGAAACGTGAATTAAATTTGAAAGAATTTCACAAAAAAGAATAAAAACGGAAATGCAAAGCGGAAGTTATAGTAAAGGAGATTTACAATGGAGTTTTGGATTTTTATGTTGATTATGGATTTGCTTCTTCCATTTACGATGATTGGT
>ENA-ORTI01003925-ORTI01003925.1-human-gut-metagenome-genome-assembly--contig:-NODE-3925-length-10925-cov-3.172861_pt1 | contig 10925 bp, 10 predicted proteins | sample MGYA00242071_ERZ509191 | MGnify/ENA primary metagenome ERZ509191 (study PRJEB26280, sample SAMEA2338832) | human gut metagenome | biome: human gut; feature: human-associated habitat; material: faeces...
AAAAACCAGGCCGGCCGGAGCGGGCCCCCTCGCTCCGGCCGGCCTGTTTTTTCTCCACAGCGTCCTACATCCCGCCTCCGTAGTAACGCCGGGCCAGCTCCACAATGGCATTTAAGCACTTGTCATCCCGCTGCCGCCAGAGCAGATGCTCCTCGCTGGGCGGGATATCTCTCAGGGGGACGAAGACCACGTGCTCTCCGGCACTGAAGCGATAGAGCTCAGACAAAACAGCAATCCCGCATCCGCAGGCCACCATGGTGAAGATTTGGGGAATGGAGTCCGCCTCCTGGACCACGTGGGGTGAGAAGCCATTCCGGCCGGCATAAGTTACCACCGTGTCAAACTCCACACCGGAGATTTTGTAGTCTGGGACCAGAAACGCCTCATGCCGCAGTTGAGAGAAGCTCAGCTCTCCCGCCCCAGCCAGGGGGTGGCCGCCGGGCAGCACGGCGCAGATCTGGCTGACGGACAGGCTCTGCCGCCCCACGTTGTCCGCCCGGGGCCGGCCAAAAGCCAGGACGAAGTCTGCCATGTGGTCATCCAGGGCGCGGAGAAGGCCGTTTTCGCTGTAAAAGCGCAGCTCCAGCCGGAGGTTGGGGTATTCCTCCTCGATATGCCGCCGCAGGCCGAAGCGGACCAGGCCCGAGATGTCGCCCGCCGCCGTCCGGGCATTGTTCACCCCCTTACGATATACCTCCAGCATCTCCTCACACGCCCGTGCGAACTCCTCCCCCGCCGCTGTCAGTGCCACTGTCCGTGTGCTGCGCTCCACCAGCCTGAGGTTCAGTTCGCTCTCCAGCGCCGCGATGCTTTTGCTCAGGGCTGGCTGGGTGATGTATAGCTGCTTCGCCGCCTGAGTGTAGCTTCCGGACTGGCAGAGCGCATAGAAATGGGACATCTGCGCGATAGTCATACAGCCACCTCCTCGTGGTATGGCCATTATATAACATTTCCCTATAAATAAAAAGGAAAAACATGAATTTAACAAATAAGCCGACCCGTGTTATAGTTGCCATGGAGAGAGGTGTGCGGTGAAACCGCACCAAAGACAGAAGGAGGAAGAACGATGAAACAGACAAACGCATCCCCCAAGCACAGCTCGTGGGTCTACTACCTAGGGACGCTGGCCATGCTGGCGAGCATGCTACTGCTCCCCCATCTGATCCCGTCCTGGGCTGACGGGATCACCCCCGCCGGCGTGTCCATCGCCTGCGTGTTTGTGGGTGCCATTATCGGCATCCTGACCACCAACGACCTGATCCTGTGCGCCCTGTTCGCCATGGGCGGCCTGGTAATCAACGGCATTCAGACCCCTGCCCAGGTGATCAGCTCCTTTATGGGCGCCTCCTATGTGTGGCAGATCGTGGTGCTCTATGCCCTGTGCTACGTCATCATCCGGGACAACACCGGCGAGGTCATCGCCCGGTTCCTCCTGACCCGCAGATTCACTCAAAAATACCCGATGGTCATGGTGATGATGCTCCTCTTCGCCTTTGGCCTGGCCGCCGCCTTCATGGGGGTGTTCGGCGCCCTCATCGTGGGTTTCACCCTGCTGGATGGAATCTACGCCGAGGCCGGTATCGAGCCCAAAAGCAAGCTGGCCCGCCTGCTATGCCTGGGCGCCTTTATCACCATGTGTATCGGCCCTATGACCATCGGCAGCATGGCGGCCCTTAATCTGGCGGCAGGGCAGTTCTTTCTGGCCGCTGCTGGGGTGCAGGTAGTCACCTTCCGCTTCGTGGCGGAGGCCTTTGCCATTCTCATTGCCTTCTGCGCCGTCTTCGCTCTGCCCCTGCGCTTCCTCTTCCGGTGCGACATCCGAGCCCTGGGCCGGGTAGATCTGGCCCAGGCCCTGGCGGACAAGCCCCTGCGCCTGACCCGGAGGCAGTGGATCCCCCTGGCCGCCTTTCTGATCATCGCCCTCCACTCCTTCACCAGCCCCTACTGGCCTGAGATGCCGGTGCTGAGCGCCCTAAAGGAAATGGACACCGTTCTTTTTACCTCAGTGGCCCTGGCGGTGCTGGCCCTTATCCGGGTGGACGGGGAACAGATCTTCTGCCCTGTGGAGGCCTTCACCAAGGGCGTGAGCTGGCCCATTGTCATGGCCGTGGCCTCCATGGCAGCTATCGGCGGCCTGCTGGTGGCCGACGAGTACGGCATCAAAGCCTGGCTGACGCAGGCCCTGGGTGGCCTCTTCTCCAATCACAGCCCCCTGCTCTTTGTGGCCATGACGGTACTTATTACCTTGCTGCTCACCAACTTCTTCTCTAACACAGCCACCCTGCTGGTGGTCTCCTCCCTGGTATCCGCCCTGAGCGGTCCCCTGGTGGATGCAGGGTATGACATCACCATCCTGGCCGTGGCCATCTCGCTGAGCTCCATGGTGGCCTACCTCACCTACGCGTCCAGCGGTCAGGCAGCCATCCTGCTCAGTCAGAAAAACATGGACAACAAATTCATCTGGACCTACGGTATCGCGGCTATGCTGCTCTATGCGGCGGTGGTTATTCTGGTGTCCGCGGTGTGCCTCTTCTTTTGAAAGGAGTATTTCGCCATGAATTATCCCTCTTTGGTGTCCCTGAGGGAGGTTGCCCCCAGGGACGGCTGGCAGAAATTCAAGACCGTCCTTCCAACCGAGGTTAAGCGGGAGCTTATCTGTAGTATGATCGACTACGGCGCCCGTGAGCTGGAGATCGGCGTCTTCAGCTCCGACCCCGTCCGGGGCCGGCAGTACCAGGATCTGGACTCCCTCTGCCAAATGGTGCTCCCCTACGCCGCCGAGAAGGGCGTCAGAGTGACCGCCCTGGTGGAGAGCGTGGAGGCCGCCCGACGGGCCAGTACGCTGGGCATCCGCCACGTGGACTTCTTCCTCTCCGTCAGCGACACCTTCGGCCGGGGCTTCGGCTCCACGCCGGTGGAGGCCTTCGCCACCCTTGAAGCCATCGCCAGCCTCCCGGATCTCCAGGTGCAAGCGGCCCTGGGCGCGGTCTTCGGCTGTCCCTTCGGCGATGCCACCCCTCTGGAGAAAACCCTGGCCTATGCCCGGCGAGCCATGGAGCTGGGGGCCTCCTCCCTGGGCCTGGGAGACTCCGCCGGAATGGCCGACCCCATCCATACCGGGCGCATCCTGCGGGGGATTCTGGAGCGCTTCCGGCCAGAGCAGATCTCACTGCACATCCACAACACTGAGGGATTTGGTCTTGCCAACTGCGTGAAAGCCATGGAGTTGGGCTTTACCCGGTTTGACGTGTCCCTGGCCGGCATGGGCGGCTGCCCCGTGATTCCCAATGCCAAGGGGAACATTCCCACCGAAGATTTCGTCAATCTGCTCCACAAAATGGACATCGACTGCGGCATTGATCTGGATCGCTGCACCGTGGCCTCTTTGGACATGAGCCGCCGGATCGGCGCACCGGTCATCAGCAGTATGGCGGGCAACACCCTTCTGAAACAGGATGCCTCCCCGCTACCTTGTTAAATGAACGGCTACCTATGTCTAAAAAAGCGCCCGCCTGCGCATAGCAGTTGGGCGCTTTTTTCATGTGCATCTCGGAATGTATAGGCTGGAACCTTCGTTTACTGTCCTTCCTTCTTCTCCCGTTCCGCCATCTCGCCAGCAATCTTCTGGAAACTGTCGGCAATAAATCCATAGTTCTCCCGGCGGTGGGGTACCAGGCACTCGCTGCAGTCCTTGACGCCGCTTTCCAAATAGGTGAAGTTTCCCCCGCACTTCCGCCCCAGCATATAAAGCGGGCAGTAGCAGAACAGGCAGTTGAACTCCGTCCCCTCCGGCACCGGGTGGCAGGGGTAATATTCGCACTCCTTGTTGGTATAGAAAGCGAAGTGCTTGCCCTCCCAGTATTTTTTTTGTTCGCCCATAACCGTATCTCCTTCCCGTTGCGTCAATTCTCTTTTGTCTCCTCCCAAGGGGTAAACAGACAGTAGGCGGGGCATAGCTCCCCCATATAGATCCACACGTTCTCCCCCATCTCCACCGGCTCCGGGAAGGTCAGGTTGGGGATGAACAGCTTCAAAGTGGTACGTTTCTTCCCTTTCAGATTTACCCCCTCCGCCGTGGGGTGGGTCCGGAATTCCTCTACCTGCTGTGCCAGGTCGGCGATGCCCAGCTCCCGCGCCAACCGGGGCAGCACCTCGTTCTCCTTACAGTAGGATACGTGGTCGGGGTTCTTGATCCAGGTGAGATTCAGCATAGCGGTCTCCTTCCTTTCTGCTCGTCGTCACTGTCTCCTGCATAAAGCTGCGGCCGCGGCAGATCCCATGATCCGCCGCGGCCGCTTTTCCGCGCGCTTTCCCGGCGCACACCGACGTGCGCCCCACTCTCAAACACCATAGGTCTTCCGGCTCGTGCCTTTCCAGAGCGATCTCGCTCCTGCGTCTGCCGTTCCGCCTTCTCAGGGCCCTGCCCCAATGACCGGCTCACGCCTCGAACGGCAACCTCAAGCACATACGGCTACGGGTATAGCTCCGGACTCCCACCGGCTTCCCTCATCCCTGCGCCTGCCCGAAGGGCAGCACTCGCGCAGAGTCATGATGCTCCATATAAACTTGGCTGTGCACCCTTATTATACTCCATGCAGGCCAAAAGTCAAGAGACGGGTGGCGGTCCTGCTGCCTCGGCATTCAGAAATTGTGTTTTGATGATATTCAGACCCAACCGGCCGCCGGCCGCCTTGCCGAACCCGTCGATAATCTGATTGATTGTATCCGCACTCTAAAAGATTTTTAATTTTTCCTTTGCACGGGTGATGGCTGTATAGAAAATGCCGTGGGAGATCTGCTCGGAATTGCTGCTGGGGATGACCTCCTTGGCGGAATTGTACTCGAGGCCCTGCGCCTTGTGAATAGAGACTGTATAGGCCAACTGAAAGGGGACGACCGAAAGCCCAAGGAGTGGTCGTTGGAGATCCCGTCCAGCTACAGACGAAGTCATCCCCAGACTCTTCCGTGTTTTTGATCTCGTCCCCGCCGGTAAAGCGGATCACCGCGGAGTCCTTGCTAAAATCGAGCGACGCGAGAAACCTGGGGGAAATGTACTTCCAGAATACGCGCTCCTGCCCTCGCTTCCCCGTATTTAACACCAGGAACAAGATACCGGGGTCCAGCGTAACCTCCAAAGCCACATATGCAGGGAAGGCAAGATCCCGTAGCCGATAGTGGACAGCGCCGTCCAGCGATATCTGCGGGGTCGAGGTTCCCTTACTCTGGACCACAAAGCTCCGCTTTGGCCGCCTAGACACCTCTGGAGACGGGACTAATTCAAACGTCCCATCCGTATTAGGCCATGTGTCTTCAGTCGAGAACCTCTCACTGATTTTCCGCCCGAGCCCAAAAATGCCTGGAGCATTGTAACAGCGTCCCGGTCATCACCAGACCATGCGGTGTGGGTGTTACTATATCGCTGAAGCTGTTCAGATATAATTTTCATGCCCCCTTCATGTTGACAGAAAATCCTTCCAAAATTGCTTATATGCTAATTGTAATCAATTTTCGCTCTTTATTACAAGCTACAGCCATATCCTCTGATTCCAAAATTATATCTTTTCCTTTCGCCTGCAAAATCCAGATAATATTTTGTAGTAAAACACCACTATAGCATGACTGATTGCCAGCATATCATAGAGGTATTCCAAATTTAAAAACCACGTCTCAGCCTCAATTGGCTAAGACGTGGCTTTCAAATTTGGAACAGACGGTTAAAACCGACAAGAAAAAAGCCGCACACAGGGCGGCCCCAAACCGAAGCCCAGCGTAAGCTGGTTCTGTTTGGAAAGGAGGAGCAGCGGCGTGAGCGCGCTCTGACTTATAAAATAAGTCGGAGCAAGCGATATAAAGCTTGCTCCGACGTGGTGCGCCTGAAGGGACTCGAACCCACACGCATCGCTGCACGAGAACCTAAATCTCGCATGTCTACCAATTCCATCACAGGCGCATATTCAGTTTGAAAGATCGCGGGCATCGGAAATGAATAGGAAGTATCTAAATAGCTGAACACCATGATACACAAAAGGTGAAAAAAAGTCAATTACTAATGGGAAATAAATCGTGAGTTAGCTATTGACAACATTGGTTAGCTATGGTAAACTCTAGGGCGATCGGAAGTTAGCGAGTGCAAACCTGCGATATTCAGTAGGTATGCAAGATGGAAGGGGAAGATCACAATTATGCCATTGTCTTTGTCACCGGCCGGCAGCGAGGTCAGTATTAAAGCAATTAAGGGGAAGGATGAGACGCGCCGCTTTTTAGAGAGTCTAGGGTTTGTTGTAGGCGGAAGTGTGCGTGTGATCTCGGAGCTGAACGGGAATCTTATCGTTAACATCAAGGAAAGTAGGGTGGCGATCAGCAGAGGGATGGCCAACCGTATCATGGTTTGACCGATTTGGATAGAAACAGGAAGGGAGAACATCGGAAATGGGTAGAACACTTAAGCAGGTCAAGTGTGGTGAGACCGTCACTGTACAGAAGCTTCAGGGCGAGGGGCCGATCAAGCGCCGGATTATGGATATGGGGATCACGAAGGGAACCTCTGTCTATGTGCGCAAGGTAGCACCTCTGGGAGATCCAGTGGAGGTTACAGTTCGGGGATATGAACTCTCTCTGCGTAAGGGAGATGCAGATATGATCCTGGTGGAATGACAGATCTTCCTGGCCCTGGGTGGATCTTGAGAACATAGAGCAGATGTTTGCTGTGTGCTTCGTGTGAGCGAATGAAGAATAAAGGAGGAGAAGGAGCCATGTCGATTAAAATGGCGCTGGTGGGAAATCCAAACTGTGGTAAGACCACCATGTTCAACGCCATGACGGGTGCAAACCAGTATGTAGGTAACTGGCCCGGTGTAACGGTGGAGAAGAAGGAAGGAAAGCTGAAAGGGTATTCTGATGTGGTAGTCACCGACTTGCCAGGGATTTATTCCCTTTCGCCCTATACTTTGGAAGAAGTGGTCAGTCGGGACTATCTCATCAACGAGCATCCCGACGCTATCCTCAATCTGGTGGATGCTACCAATCTGGAGCGCAATCTATACCTGACTACACAGGTCTTAGAGATGGGAATCCCGGTGGTGGTGGCCCTGAATATGATGGATCTGGTAAGGAAAAACGGAGATCAGATCAGTGCAGTGAAGTTGTCGGAGAAGCTAGGCTGCCCTGTGGTAGAGGTGTCTGCCCTAAAAGGGACTGGATTGAAGGAGCTGTATGCCAAAGCGGTAGAGATGGCTACGGCCAGGACTTGGAAGGGCTGCCAGCACCGATTCCATAGCCGGGTAGAGGAAGCTTTGGAGCAGATCGGCGGCCTGATTGCCGGGATAGTTCCTAAGGAGCAGCTGCGCTGGTATGAGGTGAAGTTGTTTGAACGGGATAAAAAGGTGTTGGACAAACTGGCAGGTGAGGGCCTGACTGGGCCGCTGGAGGAGATCATTACCGCTTGCGAGCAGGAGTTAGATGACGACAGCGAATCCATCATTACTAATGAGCGCTACGAGTATATCACCTCCAGCTTGAAGGGCGCCTATCAGAAGAACCGCAGCGGAATGACGGTCTCGGACCGGATTGATCAAATCGTGACCAACCGGATCCTTGCGCTGCCGATCTTCGTGGTGGTGATGGGTTTGGTCTATGCGATTGCTATGGGAACCTCTCCTGCCGCTCTGTTTGACGGCAGTGGAGATCCCTGGGGGATCGGAATTGGTACATTTGGTACGGACTGGGCCAACGATGTGCTCTTCGGTGAAATCGTTCCGGGCTGGTTCGACACTGTACTGGGAGCCTTGAATGTGGTAGAAGGGTCTGTGCTCTATGGCCTAGTGCAGGATGGAATTGTAGCGGGTGTTGGCGCTGTGCTGGGCTTTGTGCCTCAGATGCTGGTGCTCTTCCTGTTGCTGTCGGTGCTGGAGGACTGCGGCTATATGGCTCGCATCGCCTTTATCATGGACCGGATCTTCCGCCGCTTTGGCCTGTCCGGCAAGTCCTTTATCCCCATGCTGGTGGCCACCGGATGCGGCGTCCCCGGTATTATGGCTTCCCGTACTATCGAGCAGGAACGGGATCGCAAGATGACCATTATGACCACTGGCTTTATTCCCTGCGGTGCCAAAATGCCAATCATCGGCCTGTTTGCAGGTGCTCTGTTCGGGGGCTCTGCCTGGGTGGCCACCTCCGCCTATTTCATCGGCGTGGCAGCCGTGATCCTTTCTGGTGTCATGCTGAAAAAGACGAAGCCCTTTGCGGGTGAGCCGGCTCCCTTCGTGATGGAGCTGCCGGCCTACCATGCTCCCACTCTGGGCAATGTGCTCCGGGCTACATGGGAGCGGGGCTGGTCCTTCATCAAACGGGCTGGTACGGTCATCCTGCTCTCCGCTATTCTGATGTGGTTCCTCCAGGGCTTCGGTTTTACAGAGGCTGGTTTCGGCATGGTGGAGGACAGCAATCAGTCTCTGCTGGCCGCCATCGGCAGTGCCATTGCGGTGATCTTTGCTCCTCTGGGCTTTGGAGACTGGCGCTCTACTGTGGCTACGTTCACCGGTCTGATCGCCAAAGAGAACGTAGTAGCTACCTTTGGTGTACTCTTCCAGTATACTGGTGAACTCTCAGAGGCAGGGGAGGAGATCTGGCCTCAGATCCACGCGGCCTTCACCCCCATTGCTGCGTATAGCTTCATGATTTTCAACCTTCTGTGTGCCCCATGCTTTGCGGCCATGGGTGCGATCAAGCGTGAGATGAACAACACAAAATGGACCCTGGCTGCGATTGGCTATATGTGCGGCTTTGCCTATGTAGTATCGCTGATTGTTTATCAGCTGGGCGGTCTGATGCTGGGCGAGGTGGCCTTTGGTGCGGGTACCATAGCCGCTGGGATTGCTTTGGTCACTCTGATCTATCTGGCGGTGCGCAGAGGTTATCAGCCTGGGGCAGACGAGCGTCTGAACGTTCGCTCTGTGGCCAATGGATAAAATAGTATGAAGCGGACGGTCCGCAGAGGCGGGCCACTGGATAGGAAGGAGTTTCAAAATGGGTACTTGGATCGTAGCCTTGTGTGTTGCAGGTGCAGCGGGTCTGGCGATCCGCTCTCTGTGGAAGGATCATAAGGCAGGCAAAAAATGCGGTGGCTGCGGCGGTGATTGTGGCAGCTGCCAAGGATGTGGACACTCCCTGTAAAACAAGACACTCGCCCCTCCGATCATTCGGAGGGGCGAGTTTTTGCAAAAACGGGGAAATTAAATGATATACTTGCTTTTTGGTGTGATATTTTGTACAATATGCAGGAAGAAATTGTGAGGCACTCCCTGTGGCTGCATGCTGCATGGGGGAGAAGCTTCAACCAAGGAGTGAAATCAGTATGAAAAAACTCTGGTGTTCTATGCTCTGCGGCGGCGCCCTGGCTGCACTGCTGTGTACCCCCGCTCTGGCGGCGGAGGAAGGGGACTTCTCCCTGGTGGTCAATGGAGAACCAGTCACCTTTACCGATGCGCTGCCACAGCTGAGGAGCGACCGATCCTTCCTGCCTATGGCGGCTACATTCCAAGCACTGGGCTATGGAGAGAAGGATATCACATGGGATAACGATGCCCGTGCGGTGACTGCGGTAAAGGATGGCGTGACACTGTTGCTGACCATTGGAAAAAACGAGATCCGGGTCACCGGACCGGAGGGAGAGAAAGTCCTGACCACCGATGTGGCCCCCTATATTGATCCCGCCTCTGACCGCACCTATATCCCAGTTGGGCTGGTGGCTGACGCCCTGGACTACAACGTGGGCTGGGATGGGAGTACCGCCACCGTAATGATTGACGATGTGGATGCCATTCTGGCAGCCAACACCGCCACCTATCAGTGGATGGACCGCTATATGGAATATGGGCGGAAGTACACCCAGGATGCCTGCCAGGTGACCGGTGACTATCAGATGGATCTCACGGCAGAGGGTGCTGCGGAGAATGGTGCGCCAGAGGAAAGTCGTTTTAGCTGGAAGGGCGACTATACCATGCTCCAGTCCCAGAAGGCAATCCAGTTTGATACGGATATGGTGCTCAGCACCAGTGCTCCTATCCAGGGGGGGACCATGTCCTTGAATGTGGATGCGGCGATGCGCATGGATCTGGAGACGGGGAAACTCTATTTCCAGTCCAAGGCCCTGTCTGGGATGCTCGGGGCGGAAAAAACCGATAGCTGGTATTTCCTGGACCTGAAAAGCGCGATGGATAGCTTGTACAGCTCCGGCTACTACCAGGAGCTGATGGCCCTGGCTTACCAACAGAACGACGGCGGCTTTGGCGAGGTTCTGGCGCTGTCCCTTCGGGAGTTTACCCCTGCCAGTCCGGATATGACCACAAAGGATATGCTTCAGTTCTATAATGCGCTGTTCAGCGATCAGGCGTTCAAAAAGTCTGGCTCCTCCTATGTGTCCTCCTTCCAGTGGGAGGGGATGGACCTGGCCTTCACTCTGTTCACCAACGGCGGCAGACAGGTCAACGGCTATGCCATGGAACTGTCGGCAAACGATCCCAGCAGCCTGAGCATGACCATGACTGCCTCCATGAAGAACGACAAGATGGATATGAACATGGAGATTCATGACGTAGGGATGGATATGACCATGAACATGGACGGCATGTACCGCCGGTCCAGCGCCAAGCCAGCGGGAGCGCCTCCCGCCGGGGCCGAGGTGGTGGACGTGATGGACTTGATGCTCAGTATGCTTGCCGACAGCAGTGTCTGATCGAGTCCAAAGCTTTGGCAGATATGAAACTGAAAAAAGGGGCATGGCCATACGGCCATGCCCCTTTTTCGATGTACTTATGAAAGAACCCCCAAGTGTTCCAGAAGGATCTTACATCCCATGAGCACCAGGACCAAGCCGCCGGCCAGTTCTGCCCAGGACTTGCCCCGGGCGCCTACGGCCGCCCCGGCCC
>ENA-ORTI01003950-ORTI01003950.1-human-gut-metagenome-genome-assembly--contig:-NODE-3950-length-10853-cov-3.237451_pt1 | contig 10853 bp, 12 predicted proteins | sample MGYA00242071_ERZ509191 | MGnify/ENA primary metagenome ERZ509191 (study PRJEB26280, sample SAMEA2338832) | human gut metagenome | biome: human gut; feature: human-associated habitat; material: faeces...
ATGCAGTCCTTTCTCTTGTATCAAAACGAAGACTGCCACATTCCAGACAGACATTTTTTTGTACAAACTTTCTTCTTGTCAGGCTTCGCACACGGGCTTCCAGCTCCTGCAGATGAAATGGTTTTTCCATATAATCATTTGCACCGGAATCCAATCCTTCAACCTTATCTGCGATCTGACTTCTCGCAGACAGGATCAATACTTTTGTCTCTTCATTTTCTTTGCGAAGTTCCCGAAGGATCTCCATCCCATCCACCCCGGGCAGGTTAAGATCAAGCACGATCAGGTCATACAGTTCCGCATAGATCATCTCCAGTGCCTGCTCTCCGTCATTACACATGTCCACCTCATAACCTGCCAGATGCAGACTTTTCGCGATCATATCACATAATTTCTTTTCATCTTCAACAACTAATAATCTCAATTTACTTTTCTCCATTTTCTTAACAGGAAATTTACATCCCATATTATATAATGTAGTCACTGAACGGTCAATAAGCCGACTTTGAGCAATAACATTGAAAGGAGCAGTTACTATTTACAGTAACAAGTGGTATCTTAATGAAATCAGAAAAAGCAACACAAATTTTTTTACTTGCAGCCGGTCTTGTATTTTTCCTTGTCGGGATTTACCGTGGAGAAGCTGCAACTGTACTCAGTAAGGCAATAAAATTATGTATGGAGTGTGTCGGAATTGGATAAGAAATTAAAATCAAACAAGAACTTCCTGGTTCGTTTCCGCGGATGGTTTCAGGCAGCTGCAACACTGCTGACCAATCTTCATATTCCGAATCTGTTTAAAGGGAAAATTTATCAGGGAAAGGTAAAAACAATATGTGTACCCGGACTGAACTGCTACTCTTGCCCGGCTGCCACAGGTGCCTGTCCGATTGGAGCTTTCCAGGCTGTAGTCGGTTCATCAAAATTCAAGTTCACCTACTACATCACCGGATTCTTTATCTTGCTGGGAGTTCTGTTAGGACGATTTATCTGCGGTTTTCTCTGTCCGTTTGGATGGTTTCAGGATTTGTTGCATAAAATTCCGGGTAAGAAACTGTCTACTGCAAAACTAAAACCCCTGCGGTATCTGAAATACGCGGTTCTGGTCGTTTTTGTTATACTGCTTCCGGCATTTGTGACTAATTCGCTGGGGATGGGCGATCCATTCTTCTGCAAATACATATGTCCACAAGGCGTACTTGAAGGTGCAATTCCACTGGCACTTGTTAATTCGGGAATCCGCGCGGCACTCGGACACTTATTTACGTTTAAGTTTACAATCCTTGTATTTGTAATTATCTTAAGCATTTTGTTTTACCGCCCATTCTGTAAGTGGATCTGCCCGCTTGGTGCCATCTACTCGCTGTTTAACAAAATATCATTACTTAAGATTAAGGTGGATCCTGAAAAATGTGTTAACTGTCAAAAATGCAGCCATGCCTGCAAAATGGATGTAAATGTAGTAGACACACCGGATCACCCGGAATGTATCCGATGTGGAGCATGTATGAAAGCCTGTCCGACAAATGCGATCTGCTATCATTACGGATTTTCAAACAAGAAACAGGCTGACAATAAATAAGCAAAAATGAATCAAATGATATTCAAAAGGAGATTAAAAATCATGAAAAACAAAACAAGTAGAACAAACTCAATGAAATTAAAAAAAGTAATTGCGGCATCTCTTGCCGTTTTCATTCTTTTTGCATTCACAGGTTGCAAAACTTCATCCGGTTCCGCAACAACTGAAAGCTCAAAGCAGGAAGATACTTCCACAACAGATTCAAGCAGTTCGGGTGATCTGAATGAAAAGCTGAATGACCTTTACCAACAGGAAAACCAGATCTTTGCAGATCACAAAGATGTGTGGGACAAAGCATTTGGCTTTATGAGCAAGAACATTGACGATGATACCAAGAATGAAAACTATGCGGACTTTCTTGCAAATATAATAGAATCAAACAAAGATTCTTTCTCCGAAGAAGAATATGCTACTCTGAGTAAAGACATTGAAACGATCCGCGGTATTGAAGAAGAAATTGCAAAACTTGAAAAAGAAATTGCCGCAGCTGATCCTTCCGGCAGTAGTTCCTCCGGCACAGATGACTCTACAGGTGTGTTTCACGGTTTCAAAGGGAAAGACCTGGATGGTAACGATGTAGATGAAAGCCTTTTCACCAAAAATAAAGTTACGGTTGTAAACTTCTGGTTCAGTGGATGCAAGCCTTGCGTTGAAGAACTTTCTAAACTGAATGAATTAAATGATAAAATTAAAAAAATGGGCGGCGAAGTTGTTGGTATCAATACAGACACATTAGATGATAATCAGGATGGGATCAAAGAAGCGAAAGACATCCTCAAGTCCCAAGGAGTTTCCTACAAAAACTTGTGTTGTCCTGTGAGTAAAATGTAACTATTCCCTTAGTCTTTGGGTGATTCATGAACCCTTAAAAACCCTTAAAAGACTTTAAAAATCCCAAAAAATCCTTATTTTATGCGGCTTTCTCCTTAAAAGCATTTAAAACAACGTAATTGTTGACTAAGGGAACAAAACGCAACTAACCATTCAAAAATAACTGACTAAGGGAATTCATAGCAATTTAAACAAAGTCCGAAAAATACGTTTAAATCAGTATTTTTCGGACTTTTTAAGTATGATTTTATAAGAAATGGACTAAGGGAAAATAAAGGAAATCAGCACTGTATAAATATACATATAGACACATAAAAATGCAACACTATATATTTTCAGTAATATTTTTTAATTGTTCCAATTCATTACCGATTGCTTTAATAAAATCGTCCTGTCTTCCCAAATCCTTAATTTGATGATTGCTGTACTCTACATTTATTTTTGCTATTTGTGCGAGATAGCTAACTATGTTATAAGTCATATGGATAATTCCTTCCGAACGCAGATCACTTAATTCAGAAGAATTTTTTGCTATATCAATAAGCAATCTTATGGATTGAGTAGTATCATACATTATACCAATAGGTAATTTATATAAAAGCTCATAAAAACGTAATGAATTTTTTTTGTATATTGCTAAAAGTGCGTCTTCTAAATCTTCCGGTTCTTTTCTCGATTCCCCTATACCAGATTTTAACCACTCAATGCTACAACCGTACATCGAGCATATAAATAGTAGTAGCATTTCAGAAGGATGTTCTACACCCTTTTCTATTTTACTAATATGTGTCTGGCTGATTCCAAGTTCCCTTGCAAATTGAACTTGTGTTCTATTATTTGATTTTCTAACAAATTTAATACGTTCGCCTATTGTTTCCATATATCCTCCTTTTATATGTGCCACACATAATTGTGTTGACAAATATGTGTGGCACATATTATAATGTTTATGTTACCAAATAAATATAACAGAAATGTATCATTGATACAACGGCTAAAGGGGTGAAAAAAATGCCGAGACCAATAAGCATGAGAGCAAAGTCACATTTTGGGATGATTATTTATAAACGCCTTACTCAGATGGGCAAAAATCAAAAGTATCTTGCTGAAAAGACGGGATTTTCACAGCTATATATAAGTGAAATCTTAAACGGAAAGCATAACCCATCAATCAAAGCAATCTATAACATCTCAAAAGTAACTGGAATCAGCATTGAAGAACTCACTAAAGCTCTACTTGATGAGAATTAGGTGGTGAGAACTTTGACATGGCTAAAAGTAAAAGAAGTTGCTAAAATTTTAAATTTAACAGACAGTGCTATTAAAAAGGCTATCAAAAAAAATAAATATGAGTACCGCCATGTCGAAGGGATCGGCCGGGGCGGTGTTCGGATTGAGATTGCTTTGGAAAGTCTGCCACAGGAAGCACAGGACAAATACAACAACGTACAAAAGGAACAAGCTCATAATGACATGATGCAGTTCACAGGGAAGCAGCGAGAGGAAGCCAACTTTAAGGCATTAATTGTGGAAAACTATCAGAAGTCGCAACGGTCCCCTGATGATTACATTAAAGATTTTAATGAACGAAATCCTGACAGCATGATTACAAAGTCCCAGCTCTTTCGCTGGCAACGCAAGTATAAAAACGGGGATATTGCTGTATTGGTTGACATGCGCGGCGGACATAACAGGGGTAAGACGGATATTCCACAGGATGCATGGGAATTTTTCTATAGCCTGTACATGACCTTACAAAAACGCAGTATTGAAATTTGCTGGGAATATACAAAAACGGAATATCCAGAGATTCCTTCCGTATCGGCCTTTGAACGAAAAGTCAAAACAATTCCGGAACCCGTAATCATCTTTTACAGGGAAGGCGAAAAAGCGTTCAATGATTCCCTTGTATGTATGGAACGAAGCAAGGAAGACATCCACTCCAATGACATCTGGTTTTCTGACCACCATTTAATGGATGTAGCAGTTTTAAACAATCGCGGCCGGGTGTTCCGCCCATGGCTCACTGCTTTCTTTGATGCGCGTTCCAACAAGGTTATTGCTTTCATTATCCGGGATAAATCCGCAGACGCAACCGTGATAAAGCAGTGCCTCCGGAAAGGAATGGAAGAATTTGGAGTTCCTAAAGAACTTTATTTCGATAACGGAAAAGATTACCGCGAGAAATCATTCAATAAAGATTTCCCTCTTTCCCTTACCAAACAGTTGGGAATCAATCAGATTTACGCGACACCATACCATGGACAGGCAAAGCCGATAGAGCGGTTCTGGGAAACCCTGGAAGATCGTTTCTGTAAGTTCTTCCCCACCTATCTGGGAAAAGACGCGAAGAAACGGCCGGAGGATATGCGGGTAACCTTTGAGAAACTGAAAGATAAATGCCCTACCATGGAGCAGTTCACAGATCTGCTTGGGAAACACATGAACAAGTACAATAATACACCATCTGGCGGAATCGACATGGACGGAAAATGTCCGGATCAGGTATATTTTGAAAACCTGGCCGTAAAGAATGAAGTCCATGACAAGTCAATCCTGCGGATCCTCTGCGGAACCTTTGACGAAAGAACCGTACAGAAAAACGGTGTACAGTACCAGGGAAGGTTTTACTACCATACGGATCTTATCGCCCACCAGGGAGAGAAAGTTATCATCAATTATGACCCATCCAACATGGATGAATTAAATATTTTTGATGAAAACATGCGTGCAATCTGCAAGGCAGCCGCAAAGGTAAGAACCCCGTTCCGTCACACTACCCAGGAACAGATCCGGGAAGCAATGAAAGAGAAAAAGAACGCCAGAAAGCTGGTTGAACAGTATGCACCGACCAGGGATCTGGACGTTATGGCAATCGTTGCCCGCAACCAGCTTGTAGAAAAGCAGTTCACAGAAGGCGAACACACAAAGACCATTGAGAACATTAACCCTGTTCTTTCAGAAAACAGCAAGATCCTGGAGGAATCCACAAAACAGAGACGCACGAGCCGCGAGGAGAACCTTTTAGGAAAACTTATGGAAGCAAGCAACCAGTAAGGAGGAACACATGGAAAAGAAAGAATTTCGGGAAGAATTTTCCCAGTTTATGAAGCAGACAGGGAAGTCACAGAAACAGGTCAGCAAAGAGACCGGGCTTTCTACTTCCGTCATCTCCCAGTTCCTGGATGGGAAATACACCGGGGATAACGAGAAGGTGCAGGATATTTTAAACAAGTTTTTAAGCATCAGTAAAGACCGTTTAAACAGCGTTTCGGGAACAGCGTACTATCCCGATCTTTATAACACAAAAGAAGTTTTATACGCCTGCTGGTATGCCCACAAATATAACGATATTGCCCTTGTTGCAGGGGATGCCGGAGCCGGGAAAACCACCGCGCTGGAACATTACAGGGACAGCAACGCAGGTGTGACCATGGTAACAGTAAATACCTGCACCACATCCGCAACATCTGTATTAAAGCTGATCGCGGATAAGATCGGACGGGCAACAGACGGAAGGCGCAGCGCGGTAATGCAGGAACTTATCTCTCAGCTTTCCGGAAGCAACCGTCTGATCATCATTGATGAGGCTGACCGCCTGTCTTTACAGGCTTTACAGGCAATCCGGGACTTAAACGACCAGGCACATGTGGGGATCATTCTTTCCGGCAATGATAAGATCTATAAGCAAATGCTTACAGGCCAGAAAGGCCGGGAATTTGACCAGATCCGGACGCGGATCATTGTCAGGAAGCGTGTAGAAAACAACTATACCGTTGAGGAGATGCAGCATATTTTTCCAGGAGTGCCGGAAAGCTGCCTTGCCTTTCTGATCCAGATGGCAAATCTTGAAAGTCTGCGTACAGCGATCAAGCTTTATGAGATTGCCCTGGAATATGCCCGTATCAGTAAGGAAGCCGTCACATTAAAGATGCTGAAAGATACACAGAAGCAGCTCTTTGGGAGGATGTACTGATGAAGGGCAAAAAAGAAATAGCCAGCCCTGCAAGACTGACTATTCCATCCGGCATAAGCCGGAACACAAGTGTTCACAGATAGTATAGCAGACCGTTCCCGGTGTTGCAATCATTTTTTGCAGCCGTTCCCAAACCATGAGACGCAGATGGGCGCAGGAATCCGTTTTCAGCGATATATAAAGACTTCCTTATCACGAATGCTTTAAACGGTTTTAAAAGGGATATGAACGGTTTTAAAAGGGATATAAAGCCAAAGGAGGATATGAACATGAAGAAAAATACAGAAACTGCTAAGATCCCCATGATTAACCAGGTGCTGAAAGATGCCGCGCTTGGACATCTGGCAGAATGCGGGCTTCCCCAGAGTCTGATCTCTGGCGTGGACTGCTCCAGCTATGAGCGGATGGAGGAGACGCTGCTGGAAGTGAAGAACTGCTTCTATTCTTCCGTAAGAAAGAATATCGAAGACACTTACGGCCCATCCTGCCGGGCCTATACTCCGGATGACGAGTATAAGCATTTGATGGAATATAAAGAACGGGATTACTGGAAAATGTTCGACAACATGGACTGCCACACAGAAAGCAACAAGTATATTGCAAACCTTTACTGCATCATCGGAGACCATGTAAAGCTGGGTGAATTTGGAAAAGAGAACGCGAAGCTCTTTGAAAAGGAGCGGCTTTTAGAGAAGATCCTGGAAACAGGCGTGGATGAGGAGCTGCTGGAAAAATTAAAAGCCTACTGGGAACTGCAGGGAGAGATCCGCGGCGAAGTTGAACGTGAAGGGTTTATTTGTGGATTCCGCACCGCTTACCACCTCTTAAATGAATGCAGGTCATAAAGCGGCGCGAAAAGTAAGGGGAACTGTTTTGTCTGTCAAAGCGGTTCCCCATTATTATATTATCCAGAATGGAGGGATGGACAGATGGGCGCTTCTATTAGGGAATCACAGATCCGCCTTTTAACACCGGATCAGAAGGAAATGGCGGAATGCATTGGGTTTGAAGCATACAGCAAGCTGGCCGCCTACTATGGCGGAAGCCGTGTTTATGTTGCAAAACTGGCATCATTGGAGCTTGCGGAACGTGACAGCCGGATCATCAGAGATTACAAAGCCGGGAAAACGTCAACGGCAGAACTTGCGGCCAGGTACGGCGTAAGCCCCAGGCGTATCCGGGAAATCATCAAAAAGCAGCAGTAAAACAAGGATGTGGAGGAACTACACAATGGGAAAAACACTGGAGGAATTATTAAATGAACTTAGTGAAGCGGATGCAGCCCTTTTGGGTGAAGATTGCCAGGCACTGATCCGAGCCATCGGGCTGGAAGGTTTCAAAAAGCTGATACAGGAATTTTCTGGAGTACAGCTGTATATCCCCAAACAGGAAAAAGTATGTCGCTATCTCAGGGATAAGAAGATCCGCCAGGAGTTTGACGGAAGCAACCACAAGACACTGGCGAAAAAGTATGGTGTTACAGAAGCCTGGTGCCGCAAGATCATTGCAAGCAAGTTTTAGAGCCATGAGCCTGTTTCTAATGATTCAGCAGTACGAAAACGAATTAGCCAGGATCCGGGGACAGATCAGAAGCATGGAACAAACCAGAGAAGCGGACACAGACCGGAGAAAGTACCGTCAGTTAAAGCAGATCCGTTCAGAATTACAGTCCAGTATTCGCCAAATGAAGCAGTATACAAAGAAAGGATGATGAGCATGGGATTTATTGAGCAGATCATGGGGGCCATGGGCATGGAAGCAGCCCAGACAGTAACAAAGGAACCTACGAGCAACGCGGATCCGCAACGCACAGAGGAAACCAAGACAGATGAGGTAAAAGAAAAAGCTGAAAAAATCCAGGGTTTGGATGATGGAACCGATCAGGGTGAAGGAGCTTCCAGCGAGGAAAAAACTTATTCCCGGGATGAGTTAAACGACATTCTGGACGAAAAGAGAAAAGAATGGGAAGAGGAACACCTCGCCAATCTCTCAAAGGATGAACAGATCAGCCAGTTGAAAAAGGAACTTTTCAAGGCAAATATGAAAGACCAGATCAATAACCGCCTGACGGAGGAAGGCATCCCCGTAAAGGCTGCGGAGCTGATCCAGTATACAGATGAAGCCGGTACACTTAAAAGCCTGGAAACGGTCATTTCCACCATTAAGGAACTGGTATCCGATGGAATCACGGAAAGACTTCGTGGAAAGACCCCGGAAGGGCTTGGAAAATCAGTTTCTACCGGGTTCTGGGGAAAACCGGAAAATGATTTTGAAACTGCATTTGTCAAAGCAATGAAAAACTAACAGGGAGGTAAAACGATGGCAGTAAACTACGCAGAGAAATTTTCTCAGACAATCGACGAACAGTTAAGTAAGGATTCTCTTACAGATAAAGCGGTCAACAAAGATTATGATTTTGATGGAGTAAACAAGGTCAATGTCTATTCTGTTGAAACAGTGCCTTTAAATGATTATGATATCAATGCAAAAAGCAACCGATACGGAACCCCGGTGGAGCTTGGGAATGATGTGCAGACACTGGAACTGACACAGGACAAATCTTTCACTTTCAGCATTGACCGTAAAAACGCAACAGACACCATGATGGCAATGAGCGCAGCCAAAGCGCTGGCGCGGGAATTAAAAGGGGTGGTAACTCCTACGATCGACCGCTACAGGATCGCGAAATACACGGCCGAAGCGTTAGCAGCACATACCAAAGAGGAGACACTTACCACAGAAACAGCATACAGTGCATTTCTGGAAGGCTCCATGGTGCTGTTTGATGCTAAAGTGCCCACTGAAGGCCGTATCGCCTTTGTAACGTCCGCCTACTACAAAGCAATCAAGTTAGACAAGAATTTCGTATCCTCCGGGGATAAAGGCCAGGAAATTGCCGTTACTGGGGCTGTGGGAACTATTGATAAGACTACGATCATTGTAGCCCCGGCAGATTACTTTGTAAAAGGTACAAACTTTATAATCTGCCATCCAATGGCTATGACTTCCCCGGTAAAGCTTGCGGATTACAAGATCCACGAGAATCCACAGGGAATTAACGGCTGGCTTGTAGAGGGCAGAATTTACTATGATGCTTTTGTGCTGAATAATAAAAAAGCAGCTATTTACCTGTCAAAGCAGGCAGCAAAATAGCCGTTAAATATGGATTAAACACGATTTAAACCGCCTTTCAAATTCGTTTGAGGGCGGTTTAAATCTTTTAAAAAGTAAATCTTTTTTCGTGTCAAATGCAAAAAAATGTATAAAACTTTGCATAAAAAACAGGGCTCTGTAACAGTTCAGTTACGTTTTGCGCGAAGCTCAGTTACGTTTTGCGCGAAGCGCGACAACTTGACTTTCGCTTCCGATTCAACAGTTGGAAAATATGCAGGAAACATTATGGCATTCCCGACAACAGTTCTCGTAGATAAAGACGGAAATATCGTTGGCGAACCTTTCATGGGCGGAATCGATGATCAATCAAACTACGAGCAATTAATGAAACAAATTCAGTCCATACTTGATCAGGAATAATTCATTTACTGAAGATTTATGCTTTTTTATGTTGTATATGAATGCTTGATTCCGCTTATCAGAAAGCGCGTGAAATAAACGATGAACTGGAAGAGCTTTTAAAGGATACTTTAACGAATTAACTTTCGAAAGAGTTCCGGTATAAAAACGGGGAGTTTTCCCTCCCCAAAAAATTTTTTAAACTTACACAAAAAACTTGACATACCCCTACAACGATTTCTTCCTCCGATTGCAGAGTAAAAGAGCCGTCCCTGACAAACTCGCCCAGCCTAGACTCTGGCTTAATGCCTGTGGCATGGACACGGATAAAATTAGGCTGGATGGTGTTCAGTGCCTTTGCTGTCTGAACAGCATTTTCTTCAGACAGCTCCTTGCCGCCAATCCCCAACAATATGAACTCCGACAAGATCATGTCCGCTTCTTTTGCCATGCAACCGCTTTTAACAACGGTATCCGCGTCAAAGCCTTTGTTGATAAGTTTCAGTATTCGATCCGAGCCGGTTTTCATTCCGCTGTAAAGATGGTTCAGGCCCGCTTGCCGGAGCGCCTTTAACTCAGCCGGACTTTTTCGAGTGATACTATCGGCGCGGGCATATGAAGTGATGTACTGCATATCGGGAAAGCTCTGATTGATCGCTTCCAAAATGCGGAGTAAATGCGCCTTTAAAGCTGCGATCTGTTCCATACGATGCTCCATCTGCTTGATAGAAGTAGAAACCGCTTCAAAATCTGCCGTAGCCATTTCTGCTTTTAATACCAGAACATCATAGTCCGTAATGCCATGCTAACTGCAACTTTAAATATTCTCTATATGCTATTTCGTTAAATTCATCAACTGATGTCGCCTGCAAAGCTTTTTTATAAAAAATAGCATCACTTGCTGCTATTTCTATATTCTCTGCATTTCTTACCCTATACTCGCAAGTAATT
>ENA-ORTI01003963-ORTI01003963.1-human-gut-metagenome-genome-assembly--contig:-NODE-3963-length-10837-cov-3.083101_pt1 | contig 10837 bp, 9 predicted proteins | sample MGYA00242071_ERZ509191 | MGnify/ENA primary metagenome ERZ509191 (study PRJEB26280, sample SAMEA2338832) | human gut metagenome | biome: human gut; feature: human-associated habitat; material: faeces...
CCGATGGCTCTCGCGGCCCGCGACAAGGGATTCGCGGGCGTGATCCTGCCCCGGCAAAACGCCCCGGAAGCGGCCGTCGTGTCGTCGATCGACGTCTATGGCATATCCCACCTGAGGGAAGTCGTCGACTTTCTGCGCGGAGACCGGGAACTCGAGCCCGTGCAAGCCGATACGCAAGCGCTTCTCCGGCAGCAGGGCGGAGCCTACGAAGCCGATTTCAGCGACGTCAAGGGACAGCGGGTCGCCAAGCGAGCGCTCGAAATCGCCGCGGCCGGAGGCCACAACGTGCTGATGATCGGTTCTCCGGGCTCGGGCAAAACGATGCTCGCCCGGCGGCTGCCGTCGATCATGCCGCCGATGACGCTCGACGAGGCGCTCGAGACGACGAAAATCCACTCGGTGGCCGGACGCATCGGAGCGGGCAGCGGACTGATCGGACAACGCCCGTTCCGATCCCCGCACCACCTGACCTCGCGCGTCGCGCTGATCGGCGGCGGAAGCACGCCCCAGCCGGGAGAGATATCCCTCGCGCATAACGGAGTTCTGTTTCTCGACGAGCTGCCCGAGTTCGGCCGCACGCTGATCGAAACGCTGCGCCAGCCGATGGAGGAAGGACGCGTGACCGTATCGCGGGCGAAATACACGGTCGAATATCCGGCCGACTTCATGCTCATAGCCGCGATGAATCCCTGCCCGTGCGGATATTACGGGCACCCTTCGCGGGAATGCGTCTGCTCGAAAAGCGCCGTGTACCAGTACATGAACCGCATCTCGGGTCCGGTGCTCGACCGGATCGACCTGCACGTGCACGTTTCGCCGCTCAGCTTTTCCGAACTCTACGGCGAGCGACCCGAGGAGAGCAGCGCAACGATCCGGCTCCGGGTCGTCGCGGCCCGGGCGGCGCAACAGGCCCGATTCGCCGGACTGCCGATTCATTGCAACGCCTCGATGGGAAGCAAGCAGATCCGCGCATTCTGTCCGCTGCCTGCCGAATCGGAAACCATGCTGCGCCGTGCCATGGAACGCATGCACCTTTCGGCCCGGGCTTACGACCGCATCGTCAAAGTAGCCCGAACGATCGCCGATCTGGCCGGAGAGGCCCGGATCGCGCCGGCCCACATCGCCGAAGCGATCCGCTACCGCAGTCTCGACCGCGAATCGGCGAGATAACGCTCCTTTCCGATACGCCGGAAAGAGCCACCCGGACGCGAGCCGCAGGACCCGCGGATCGGACAATGCAATCCAAAGGCGTACCCGGCTCGATAAACAAAGCCATACGCAGCGGCAAGAAAACGGAATATCCGCCGTATCCGAAAAGATACGCATGCGAGCCGCCCCGTTTCCCGGTGCGTCAGGGGTAAGAAACCCAAGCTTCGGCCGATAGCACGTTCCGGCCTCCGAGCGGAGCTCTCATGTCGGACAGCGACCGCCGGGACGTAAAAACAGGGCCACCGGGTCATCCCGATTCCGGCGCTTATCGGGTTCGACGACAAGGGACAATGATCGTCAAGACCCATACACGACAAACCGCTTCTTCCGAACGCCGCGGGATAAAAGCCGGCCGAAGCGACCGGGCAAGCCCGACGAAAACGCACCCATGCTACTGAACGACAAAATACGGATCACGCCTTTCGCCCGAATCCTGCCCCCTCTGGCAGCAGGCATCGCCTGCCAGCGGTTCGCAAGCGCGCCGCTATGGGCCGTCGCGCTGATCGCTGCCGCCATTTACGCCGGAGCTTGGCTCACGCGGAAAATTCCGGCAGGCCGCGCCTACGTCTACGCTTCGCTGTTCTGCACGGGTCTCCTGCTCGCCGACCTCTCCTCGACGAAAAGGCCGATGCCCCGAAACGAGCGGCTGGCGATGATCGTCGAAATCGACCGGACGCCGTCCCTCTCCGGACGCTGGGCCGTCACGACCGCACGGGCGGGAATGTATCGCTGCTTCGGCAGACAAGCAGGGACGACGCCAGCCCGCTGGCAGCCGACCGACGAGAAAATCGAACTGCGGTTCGACACGGGATTCCGTGTCTCCGTAGGCGAGCAGATGGCCGTCGCGGGCTATCTGAACCCGATCGACACCTCCGGCAGCCGGTATGGCGCCCTGATGCGAAGCCGGGGCCTGACGGCACGGGCCTACGTCACCCGAGGAAACCTGATAGCCCGCATGGACGGCAACGGGCGAACGTCCATGCGGAGCGCCGCGCTGTTCCAACGGGCGGCGGTCGAGCGACTGTCACGGCTTCGTCTGTCGGAAACCGACCGGAGCATGGTCTGCGCGCTGGTCGCTGGCGAAAGACGCACCATGGACCGGGACCTGCGGGCCGCCTATGCCCGCACGGGCACGGCGCACATACTGGCCGTATCGGGCCTGCACATGGGATTCGTGATGCTGCTCGTCAATCTGGCGCTCGGCTGGGTCGTACTGCTGCGGCACGGCCATCTGATCCGGAACGTTCTGGCGATCCTCGCGCTATGGACCTATGCCGTTATGGCCGGACTGTCGCCGTCGGTCGTCCGCTCGGCCCTGATGCTGTCGGCCGCGCAAGCGGCGCTCGGTGCCTCGGTCAGCGGCAACGGCTACAACGTCGTGCTCGGCACGGCGACGCTGATGCTGGCCGTCCGGCCGAGCTATCTGTCCGACGTAAGCTTTCAACTCTCGTTCGCCGCCGTGCTGTCGATCCTGTTTTTCTATCCCCGCCTTTACCGCAGGCGTCTGAGCCGGCACCGGGCGCTCGACGCGCTGTACAGTTCGCTGCTGCTCGGCGCGGCGGCCCAGATCGGCACGCTGCCCCTGATAGCCTATCACTTCGGAAACGTTCCGCTCGTCTCGCTGGCAATCAATCCGGTCGTAATTTTCGCGGCTTTCGTCGTAATCGGAGCCTCGCTGCTCTGGCTGCTGTGTCCGCTACCGCTGTGGAACCCATTTCTGAGCCGCATCGTCGAAACGGCCCTGACCGTTCAAAACGGCACGGTCGCGCATGCCGCCGCGTCTCCCGCCGCCGCGATCGAGGGCATCGTCCTTCCGGAATGGGCGGTAGTACTTGCGTACGCCCTGCTGGGAATGCTGGCCGTGGCGGTCAAGCTGCGCGAAGAGAAACGGACGGACGGCCCGACGAGACGCATTCGGAAGAGAAAAGTTGCGCATTAGCCGTTTTTGCCGGATATTTGCCTTATGACAGAACAGGAACTCGACATTCTGGCGCAAGACTCTTCCCGGGAGCTCATCGAACGGCATATCGGCGAAGACCCGGCCCGGGTGGCCCTCCGCCTCGGGCCGCATGCCGCTCTGCTATCGACGCAGATCAAATACCTCCAACGGGCCAAAACGAAACTGCCTTCCTATCACCGGGCCCGCTGCATCATTCCGCCGCTGGCGTTCGAGCAGGCCAGCAGCGAAGCGGCAGCCGAAGCGAAGACTTACGAAGGCGGACTGTGCATCGATCTGACCTGCGGTCTGGGCGTCGACTCGCTGATGCTGTCCCGACGATTCCAGCGCGTCGTCTCTCTGGAGCGCGATCCGGTACTGGCGCTCGTCGCCCGGTACAATTTCGAGCGGCTCGAAGCGCACAATATCGAGGTAATCTGCACGTCGGCGGAAACGTTCGTCGCGGAATTCGCCGGAACGGCCGACCTGATTTACGCCGATCCGGCCCGACGGGACGGGGCGAACCGCCGGCTGGTCCGGCTGGAGGAGTGCTCGCCCGACGTCCGTTCGCTGATGCCCCGCCTGCGGCAAATAGCCCGACGGATAGTCGTCAAGGCATCCCCGCTGTTCGATACGGACGAGGCTTTCGCCCTGTTCGGAGGCGAGGTGTCGGTCGAGGCCGTGTCGTTGCACGGCGAGTGCAAGGAGCTGCTGATCGATCTGCCCGGCACGGACCGGCCGGAAGCACCCGGTCTATTGCGAGCCACGGCAATCGGCCGGGGCACCCGGACCTTTCACCCGGAGCAGCTGCGAGACGGAAAGCCGGACGCCGGATTCGACCCTCCTTACGGATTCCTGCTCGTCCCCGACGTCTCGCTCTACAAAATCCGGGCGGCCCGCTGCTACCTGCAATCGGCAGGCGCATTCGCCGCCTCGGAAACCGGCTACGGGTTTGCACGACATTTGCCCGACGATTTCCTCGGACACGCGTATCCGATCGAAGAGATCGTGCCGTACCGTCCCAAGGCCTTGAAAACTTTGTTCAGAACGCTCGGCATCGAACGGCTGAACCTGCTGAAAAGGGATTTTCCGCTCGATGCCGAGCAAATCGCCCGGGCGACCGGCATCCGGCAGGGCGGCAACGGCATGGCGGCTTTCACGACGGTGAACGGGCAACGGATCGCCGTCATACTGTCGGAAGAAGGACGCGAAAGGGGCAGGCGACTTTGAGAACAATTCATTACATTTGTAGAACGATAGACACGCAATGAGCGAATGGATTAAGAAAATCGTCCAGTACATCACCAAGGACATCTGGGTGAAGAAAGAGCACGAGTACAAGTCGCGCCGCACGCGGTGGGCCGTCCGACAGTTCAAAGTCTTCATCTTCACGGCTCAGGGCATCGGGCAGCACAGCATTCTGGTCCGCTCGGCCGCGCTGACTTTCTACACGCTGATGTCGCTCGTACCGATCGCGGCCCTGGTCTTCAGCGTCATGAAGGGGTTCGGATTCGAGGCCCGACTGAACGAGTACCTGCACGAGCAGTTCCCGCAGTACAGGGTCCTGATAGATCAGGTGCTGACATTCGCCAACGCGATGATCCAGCGGACCAAAGGCGGCGTGATCGCGTCGGTCGGCGTGGTCGTGCTGTTCTGGTCGGTCATCAAGGTATTCAACTACGTCGAAAGCTCGTTCAACAGCATCTGGGAAGTGCGACGCTCGCGCTCGCTGACGCGCAAGTTCAGCGACTACACGACGGTCATCGTCATCGCGCCGATTCTGTGGGTCATCTCGAGCAGCATCGGCATCCAGATACAGCAGCACCTGCTCCATTACACCTCGACCCCGATCGTCAACGTCCTGCTCGGTACGCTATCGACGCTCGTCATCTGGACGATGTTCACATTCGTCTACCTGGTCATGCCCAATACGAAAGTGAAACTGCGCAGCGCGTTGACGGCAGGAATCATGGCGGGCACGATCTTCGTCCTGTTCCAACTGGCCTACGTTTTCATCCAGTCGCGACTGACGAACTACAACGCTATTTACGGCAGCTTCGCGGCCGTACCCCTGTTCCTGATCTGGCTTCAGACGAGCTGGCAGATCGTGCTGTTCGGAGCCGAGCTCTCGTTCGCCTATCAGAATATCCGGAAATTCGAGTTCGAGAAAACCGCCGGAGAGATGAGCCTCGAATACAGGAAAAAAGCACTGCTGGTCATCATGCACCAGATCGTCAGACATTTCATGGCCGGAGGAAGCGCCATGTCGTCCGAAGAGATAGCTCGGAACCTGAACCTGCCCGTACGCGTCGTGCGCGACACGGTTTTCGCGCTGGAGAAAGCGGGCCTGATCGTCCCGGTCGTCAGCCCGGACGAAAAGACGGGACTGTACGTGCCGGCGCGCGACATCCATACGATCCGCGTGTACGACGTCATTCACCGGGTCGAAACCTCCGGCCATGCCGCGTTCGAGCCCGAGCAGAGTCCCGAGTTCGAGACCATGGACGCCATCGTGCAGGCGCTGAACCGGGCGGAAAGCGACAGTCCGGCCAACCGCCTGATCATGGATATCGAAATCGGCGAAAAAAAAGAGGAGCGGGCATGAAAACGGTCGTCGTCATCGGAAGCGGGAACGTGGCCGAAGCGCTGGCCGGAGCAATCGCCGCCAGTCCGTACGGACTGGCGCAGCTTTATGCCCGCAACCGCGACCGGGGCGAACGGATCGCCCGCTCGTACGGCTGTCCGTTCGCCAGCGATCCGCAAGAGCTGGCTCCGGCCGACATCCATCTGATCGCCGTAAGCGACCGGGCGGTCGGAGAAGCGGCCGAAGCGCTCGATTTCGGCCGAGCCGTCGTGGCCCATACGGCCGGCAGCGTACCGCTCGACGGGCTGCCGGGAAAAATCCGAAACCGGGGCGTGTTCTATCCTTTGCAAACTTTCACGGCCGGGCGGCACATCTCTCTCGGCGACGTGCCGCTGCTCGTCGAAGGCTCCGATCCGCAGACGACCCGTACCCTGCTTCGTCTGGCACGCGCGCTCAGCTCGAACGCGAGGCAAGCCTCGTCGGAGGAACGGGCGAAGCTGCATCTGGCAGCCGTCTTCGCAAGCAATTTTTCGAACCACATGTACGCGATCGCCCAGCAGCTGCTCGACCGGTACGGACTTCCGGCCGATCTGCTGAAGCCCCTGATGCGCGAGACGGCCGCCAAAGCGCTCGAAAGCGCTTCGGCGGCGGACGTGCAGACCGGTCCGGCCCGCCGAGGCGACATGTTGACGCAAAAACGCCATCTCGACATGCTGGACGATTGCCCCGAACTGCAGAACATATACGAAAACATAAGCCGACACATATGGGAAATTTCAAAGAAGACATAGCCCGCATACGGGCCTTCGTATTCGATGTAGACGGCGTGATGACCGACGGCGGCATCACCGTCACGCCCGAAGGCGAGTTTTTGCGCACTTTTTACGCCAAGGACGGTTACGCGCTGTCGCTGGCCCTGAAAAAGGGATACCGCATCGCCATCATCACCGGGGCAGGTAACGATCAGGTGCGCTTCGACATGATCGGGATCGAACATGTCTACACAAACTGTCACCACAAGCTCAAGGCGTTGCACGAACTGTGCGGCATCTGGAGCATGGAGCCCGACGAGATCATGTACATGGGCGACGACGTGCCCGATCTGGAACCCATGACGCACGTGGGCATGCCGGTTTGCCCGGCCGATGCCGCCATGGAAGTGATCGGCATATCGCGCTATGTCTCCCAGTTCAACGGAGGAGCGGGCTGCGTGCGCGACGTCGTGGAGCAGGTGATGCGCGCGCGAGGCGACTGGTACAAGCTCGGCGACGAGCCGATACCGGTCGCGTCGAGATAACCGCTCCGCCGCCCGGGAGAAAGCCATGCCCGCACGAATCCGCACCCGGCCCTGCCCCGAACGGGGCGAGCTGGGCAGGAAGCTCGTGCCCAAAGACGACTGAACGAAGAAACGGCGGCAACCTCACGAGCGGCCGGATGCAAGGCCAGCGGGCCCCCGGTTCAATCGGGACACGAACGGCCCGAATCCGATGATCCGAAAGCCCAGGCCGAAACACTACCGGTCCGACAGCGGATGATGCAGATCGACGTTCCTGCCGAGGCTTTCGCCATCGAGGTGGGTGTAAATCTCGGTCGTGACGATCGACTCGTGCCCGAGCATCTGCTGCACCTGACGGATACTCGCGCCGCCCTCGAGCAGATGCGTGGCGAACGAATGGCGCAGCGTATGCGGGCTGATATGTTTCGTGATGCCGGCCGTGCGAGCCGCCTCGCGAATGATATGGTAAATCATCACACGGGTCAGTCCGCGTCCCTTGTTGTTCAGGAACAGCGTCTCGGCATGACGCGGATCGACGCGCATCGTTGGTCGCTGCTCCAAATAGAGCGTAACGAACCGGACCGCCTCGTCACCGACCGGCACCAAGCGCTGCTTGTCGCCCTTGCCGACGACGCGGACGTAGCCCTCCTTGAAAAACAGGTCTCCGATGCGAAGCGTCACAAGCTCCGTGACACGCAGTCCGCAACCGTAGAGCATCTCCATGATCGCACGGTTGCGATGGCCGAACGGCAGGCTCAGATCGATCCCGTCGAGCATAGCGTCAACCTCGGCAGCCGACAGTACATCGGGCAGCTTACGGCCGATTTTGGGCGTGTCGATGAACTCGGTCGGAAGGCTGTCGATCCGGTCGTTGATCAGCAGATAGGTGAAAAAACTCTTGATTCCGCTCAGAACGCGCGCCTGCGTCGTCTTCTCGACCCCCTTGTCGTACAGATACGCCAGAAACGACTCGACATGCTGCTCGCGCACCTGCTCGGGATCGGAAATCGAAAACTCGCTCTCCATGTAGGCGGCCATCTGCCTCAGATCGCGGAGATAGGCCTCGACCGTATTGTCGGACAGTTTTTTCTCGAGCTTGATGTAATAGGTGTATCCCTCGATTTCGTTTTCCCAAGCAACCATGAAGCAAGCGGGTTTTGTTCTCAAAATTACTATTTTTGTTCCGCAATGCAAACCATTCGACAGCGATGAACCATATCGAAGTGACCGTAGAGTGCGCCGACGAGCGGCGACGTGAAATCCTGCTCGCCGAACTGGCGGACTTTCCGTTCGAATCCTTCTGCGAGGAAGCGGACTGCCTGAAAGCCTATATCCGCGAAGCGGACTATCGCCAAACAGTCGCCCGGATCGACGGATATCTGAAGAAAACGGGCTACCGTTACCGATCGGAAACGATCGAGGACCGGAACTGGAACGAGTTGTGGGAATCGAACTTCGAACCGATCGACATCGAGGGCAAGTGCCGCATTCGCGCGCCGTTCCATCCGAAAAACCCGGCTGCCGAATACGAGCTGGTCATCATGCCGAAAATGGCTTTCGGTACCGGTCACCATGCAACGACCTACCTGATGGGGGCCGAAATCATCGACTGCCGGTTCGACGGACAGCGGGGTCTGGACATGGGAAGCGGAACCGGCGTGCTGGCCATGCTGGCCGTACTTCGCGGCGCAGAGCGGATGGATGCGGTCGACATAGACGACTGGGCCTACCGCAATGCGAGCGAAAACATAGCCGACAACGGCATGGCCGACCGTATCCGGCCGCTGCTCGGAGACCGGAGGGCGATCGAAGGCAAGCGCTACGACTTCATACTGGCCAACATCAACCGGAACGTCCTGCTCGCCGACATGGATGCCTATGCGGCTGCGCTGCACTCAGGCGGCATGCTGTTCTTGAGCGGTATCCTCGAGACGGACGTCGACGCCGTGACCGACCGGGCGCAGCAGTTCGGCTTCGAGCGATTGCGGACCCGGACGCGCTCGGGCTGGGCCGTCGTCCGCTTCAAGAAGAAGTAATGTGCGCGGTCGGAAACGGCCCGAGACCGGAGCGCCCCGCAAGAGAAACGAATGCGTGAACGGCTGTCTTTCCGCAATCCCCAAGGCCGCCGTCGAAATACCTCGGCAGGAAGCGATCGGCAGTCGGCGTATCCGATCAGCGGATCAGGTTGTCGTACCCGTCCGGTGGAGCTCCGGAAGCGCTGTATCGCAAGCATTCCGAACGATGCCACATCGATAACGGAAACCGGAAGCCTATCGGTAGCCGCTCTGTCCTCGCTCTTCCGAACCGGATATCGACGACAGGCTGCCGCCGGCAGATAGCGGCGCCCCCCCCGACAGAACGGTCCGCCGCCTCGAAAGGATAGAAAACCCGAAGCCGCGTCCCGGCTCACCGGAACCGGTATTCCGGGGCGGAGTACGCCTGCGGACTCGTCTCGGGCGCGATCACGGCGACAGATTCGCCCGAATCCTGCCCGAAACTCCGATGTCGGAAAAAGCTGTGTCTCAATTTTCCGAGAAGATCGGCAAGTAAAAAATTCGACATTGTGGCCTACACCCGGGCAATATTGCATCATATTTGCTTCCGGTCAGATCACAAAACAAAAATTTATCTGACTATGAAGAAAATTGCCTTTACCGTTATCGCCCTGCTCGGATTGGGCACGGCATCGTTTGCTCAGAATTCGTATGACGGCGTTCGTCCCACGACGAACCGGAGTCAGGACCTTCCCCGAAACAGAGTGCTCGCCGACAACGGCGTAGACTCTCCTTTCCTGCGCCGCTTCGGCTTCGGCGTCAAAGTCGGCCTGAACGTGTCGAGCATGAGCGATCTGGACGATTCGAACTCGAAACCGGGATTCACGGCCGGCGTATTCGCGGATTATCGGTTCAACGACTGGTTCGCCCTGTCGGCCGACCTGCTCTACTCGCGCGAGGGAACGACAATCAAGAGCGACGGCTACAAACAGACGATGAAGTCGAATTATCTGAATATCCCTATTTTGGCCAACTTCTACGTGCTGGACAAGCTGGCGTTCAAAGTCGGGGTGCAGCCCGGCATTTTCCTGTCGGCCAAAATCAAGGACAACTCGAGCGGTAACGACGAAACCGTGTCCGTCAGCGACCTGTACAAAGGGATGGACTTCTCGTTCCCGATCGGCGTAAGCTACGAATTTTTCAACCGGCTGATCGTCGAAGCGCGCTACACGATCGGCGCGGCCAAAGTGCTCGACTCGGGAAAATTCAACGAAGCATACGATATCGCCCCCAAGTCGCGGAACAACTATTTCACGATTTCGGCCGGCTACCGTTTCTAAACGAATCGGCATAAAAGGCCGGAGCTCCTCATCTGCCGGAGCTCCGGTTTTTTGCACCCGATACGCGCCGAGAAACGCTCTTGAAAACGGCAGTACCCTTCCGGAACATTTCCGGCTCGAACCGGAATGCCGTCCGGCCGTCTGCAAAACATGAGGAGGCGGCTACACGCACTTCCTGTTTTGCTCGCGGATCAGCCACCGCAAATCGTCGACGGTAAATCCGTCGAGCGAACCCGTGACGACCGTCGCCTCGCGTAACGGGCAGGGATCGCCTACGCCTACGCTTCGCATTCCGGCCTTCAGCGCCGCCTCGATACCGGCCGCTTCGCAGTCGAAAGCAACGCACTCCGAAGGATCGGCCCCGAGCAGCGCCGCTTGTTGCAAAAGCGGTTCCGGATCGGACTTGGCATACGAGACGAGGCTTCCGTCGAATACGCAGTCGAACAGGGAACGGATACCCGTTCGTTCGAGAATCGCCGGCGCATCGCGACCGGCCGA
>ENA-ORTI01003964-ORTI01003964.1-human-gut-metagenome-genome-assembly--contig:-NODE-3964-length-10835-cov-2.576531_pt1 | contig 10835 bp, 9 predicted proteins | sample MGYA00242071_ERZ509191 | MGnify/ENA primary metagenome ERZ509191 (study PRJEB26280, sample SAMEA2338832) | human gut metagenome | biome: human gut; feature: human-associated habitat; material: faeces...
ATCAAAACCAGATGATACAGTAAAAACAGTAGTAATACCGGAAAAAGTTGAACCAACAACAGAAGATAAAAACAAAGAACCAGAAGATAAAATAGATGATTCAAAAAAAGACGACGATAAGAATGATAAAGAAAAAGTAACTGTTGTAGAAAAAGAAGAAAAGCCATCTGATAAAGATCCATCTAAGATTGAGGAATCAAAAGATAATACTAAAAAAGATGACACTAAGAAAGATGATAGTAAAAAGGATGAATCAACAACTGAAGATAATAAACCAAAAGATACAGAAGAGAAACCGGAATTTAAAGAACCAACCGAAATAGAAGAAGACGAAAAAGATGTTACTTATGTTGATGGTGATAAAAATAATTCCAACGAACCAACAATTGAAGCACCAAAAATAGATGAATCAACAACAGAGGATAATACACCAAAGGATACAGAAGAGAAACCTGACTTTAAAGATCCAGAAATTATAGAAGAAGATGAAAATGATATTTCATATATTAGTTCATTAAAAAATAATTATATTGCTCTAAAATTAGCAATAATGACAGAACTAGCAAATATGAATCAAACAAAATCAGTAGAAGATTCAGGGCCTGTATTAACTTATTATACATCTTCAAAAAATTGTTAAGGGGGGTAACAAAATGATGAAAGATATAAAGAAAGAACAAGCAGTAAAACAGTTGCCGGAAATTGAAATAAAAGCGTTACTACCGGATGATGACATTTACATTAATACCGACGCGACACGCTTGAAACAGGTTATTTGCAATTTCATAAACAATGCCCGCAAATTTACAGAGAAAGGTTATATCCATTTCGGCTTCACATCACATTCAGAGAAAGACCAATTGGTTTACCTGTTTGTGGAAGATACGGGAGAAGGAATTCCGCAAGAATGCCAGAAAGAGATATTCGACCGTTTCTATAAGGTCAATACTTTCAAACAAGGTACGGGGCTAGGGCTTTCTATCTGCAAAACGATTGTAGAGCACCTACAAGGAAGTATTTCGGTTGAATCGGAAATCGGAAAAGGAAGCCGCTTTATTGTGACATTGCCGTTTAAAAGGCAATCGAAAGGAGTTTAATGCCCTCTGTACTCTTGTGGAGTAACTCCTGTATGCTGCTTAAAGAACTTGTTGAAGAAAGAAATATTATTAAATCCCAAAGATAAGGCAATATTCTTCACAGGCTCATTAGTCGATTTTAACCGGGATTTTGCGTCCATTAAGATAACGGAGGCAATCACTTCCAATGGGGTATTTCCAGCAACTTTTTTTATTGTCGAACAGAAATGTGGCAAACTAAGCCCCAGTTGATTGGCATAAAAGGAAGTCCCATGATGAACTATATAATATTTCATGACCAATTTCAGAAACTCCTGATAAATCTCATACTTCCTTGATTGGGAAGATAGATACAGGTTATTTTGCATCTTGTAAATCTCAGTGGCTCCCTGAACGAACATAGTAAGGACAGCTTTTACTATCTCTTTATTTGCCTGTGTACGAGGTGAAGCATATGACAGTATTGACGATTCATAAAACATCTTGTAGCTACAAGCTTGTAATGGAGACAACGTTATTATTGGGTTTTCCATAATTACAGGAAGAAGATGTTCTGTGGATTTCATTAAATTTATACCTTCTATAAATCCGGCTGAGAACCCAGCATAATAGATATGAATATCCGGTGAGAAATCAAGAATTTCCATAAAATAACCAGGCAGTAAGGTTATCAAATCGTTTTCACCAATATGATGAAGATTTCCATTGATTGTTGTTTGCATTACTCCCTTAACACAGAGGATGAAAAAACCGGACCTTACCCTACAAGGAAAGTTCTTGTACCTTTTTGATAAATCTATCTCATATCCTTCTCCAACAATATAATCAACTGGCAAATCAAAATTAGGTATATCACTCTCCATTGTGTTATTTTGTTTTTGATTTCAAATATACAAATTATTTAAAACTCGGCTCTCAAATCATTAAAACTCGCCCGATTATGGATGGATTCAGGAAAAATAATGTAAACTATTGGGTTTTCAGGGAGATACGCAGCATTATTCCGCATTTGTAAACGTGTGCTTTGAAGCTGTTTTTTGAATAGTTAAGCGGAAAAATTGCTACCTATCCGTTGCCCATTCCAGTTGTATGGAGTTGTTTGAAAATCCTTTTTGCTCCGACCATAAAGAACGCAGTTTTATCATTTTGGCTTAGCGAAGGTACTTATTTTTTTTGAGATATGAAAAATATAGGTTCCGGAAGTCAATGGTGATAGCTTTGTCTATGTTTGACGATATTTTACATGCCGATGATTAACTCTGTCTCCGTTAATTTTGCAAACAATGGAACAGATTATGAATCAAACAGATGTAAAGGTTTCGTTCTACCTTAAAAAGAGCGAGGCGGATGCCAAGGGAAATTGTCCCGTAATGGCACGGCTTATTGTCGGCAAGTACTCTGAAACAGCATTCAGTGTTAAGCTTCGTGTGCCACAGTCTTTGTGGTTATCTGGACGTGCCTGTGGGAAAAGCGCTGCGGCCCGAGACATAAATAACAGGCTGGATGAAATACGTGCAGCTGCTTTCAGTATCTATGCGGAACAATCCGCAAACCGTGAAGTTGTTACTGCAGAAGAAGTAAAACACCAGCTTTTGGGAATGGCTTCGGAACAGGAAACCTTGTTAAGCTATTTCAGGCTTTTCATGAGAAATTTCGAGAAACGTGTTGGGATTAACCGGACGGAAAGCAGCTTGAACGGTTATCGAAATTCCTATGATCATCTGGTTCGTTTCTTACAGTCACAATACAAGTTGTCAGACATTCCTTTTGCAGCATTAGACCGTTCTTTCATTGAAAAATTCGATTTGCATTTGCGTACGGAATGTCATTTGGCTCCAGGAACGATTGTAAATCTTACTGTAAGGCTGAAAACAATTGTCGGAGAAGCGATTGCGGACGGTATCATTACAGCGTTTCCTTTTGTGGGTTATGAACCGACGCATCCGCAATCGGAACAAAAATATCTTACAACAGAGGAATTGAACAGAATCATGACCACCCCTTTGCATAGTCGCACCCTTTATCATGTACGGGATTTGTTTTTGTTTTCCTGCTATACTGGTATTCCTTATAGCGATATGTGTATGCTGACAAATGAGAATCTTTCCCTTGCTGAAGATGGCATTTGGTGGATTAGGAGTTCACGCAAGAAAACCGGTGTAGATTTTGAAATACCGCTTATGGAATTGCCGCTTCATATCATTGAAAAGTACCGGGATGTGGCTCCTGAGGGAAAGCTTCTTCCTATGTATTCCAACAGTTCGTTGAACCATTATTTGAAACAGATAGCCGTACTCTGTGGCATAGAACGCAAGCTGGTCTTCCACGTGGCCCGTCATACCTATGCGACCGAAATCACCCTTTCCCATGGTGTACCACTTGAAACGGTCAGCAAGATGTTGGGACACAGCAGAATTAGCACTACACAGCTTTATGCAAAGGTTACAGACAATAAGATAGATACAGATACAAAAGCATTGGATAAAAAAATTGCTGAGAGGTTTTCTGTAGTTATTTGATAATGGCAAAAAATAGGATTATGAAAAGAAATACTGATAATATGGAAATCAAACGTCGCAGTACATTTGCGATATTGTTTTATATAAACCGTACCAAAATCCGTAAAGACGGAACATGTCAGCTGCTGTGCAAGATAAGCATAGATGCCAAATGGGAACAGATAGGAACGAAAGTGTCTGTCAATCCTGCCGTTTGGAATCCGGAAAAGGGACGGGCTGACGGCCGCAGTGAGAATGCTATTACCGTCAACCGGGCCATTGATGATCTGACAAAAGAAATCAAGGAGCATTATAGGCGGATTAAGAACAGTCTGGGATTTATTACGGCAGAGCAGGTAAAGAATGCCGTGATGGGAGTCGGTCAGAAACCGCTAACTCTGCTGGCTCTTTTCAGAGAGCATAACGAGGAGTTCAAGAAGCGTATCGGGGTGGATCGGATAAAGGAAAGTTATGATTCCTACTTGCGCTCATATAAGCACCTTTCTGCTTTTGTGCAGGAAAAACGTGGTATAGAGGATGTTCTTTTACGGAATCTTGATCGTGTTTTTTATGATGACTTTGAACTGTTTCTCAGGACGAACAGGAACTTAAGTCCGAAGACAGTACATGAACACCTTTATAGACTGAAGAAGATGACTATGAGGGCTGTCAGTCAGGGAACAATACGCCGCGATCCTTACTGTCGTCTTCATCCGGAATTACCCAAACGAAAAAGTCGTCATCTGAAATTGGAAGATCTGAAGACACTGCTTACAACCCCGGTCGAGAAGCCACAGCTTCAGTTTGTCCGAGACATGTTCATTTTCTCCACCTTTACCGGACTTGCCTATGCAGATTTGAAAAGACTGACTGTTAATGATATTATACAATCTGAGGATGGTTCGTGGTGGATTCATATCCAACGTCAGAAAACAGGGACATTGTCTTCTGTACGGCTGTTGGATATTCCGTTGAAGATAATTGAAAAGTATCGGGAACAGCGTCATGATGACAAGGTTTTCAATTTATACAAGCGTGAGTATTTCATTATGCTTACCCGTAAGTTAGGTGAGGTATACGGTTTTGAACTCACATTCCATAAGGCGCGACACAATTTCGGAACTCATATAACTCTTTCAATGGGCATTCCAATTGAAACGGTCGGTAAAATGATGGGCCATATGCGAATTGAAACTACGCAGCTTTATGCTAAAGTCACCGACAAGAAAGTAGATGAAGACATGAAACGTCTGAAGGCAGCTGGTCTAAGCCAAACATCCGGCTTATATGAGGAGGATATTATAGTAAGGAAACAGAGACGAAAATCCCAAAGCCAGCTATCAGAAAATAAAGAAACGACCTTGTAACGAGGCCGTTTCTTTTGCATTGTTTCATACCCATCGCTGTTCTTCCCTGCATCTTTTATATGCGTCGTCAAGAACTTTCTGTATGTCTGACTCTTTGTAAAGGGCTTTTCCCTGCACAAGGTAGTAAGGTATCACACCGAGGGTCCGGTATTCCTGCAAGGTACGCCGGCTTACTTTCAACAGCTTTGAAAGTTCCTCGTCCGTGAGGAAATAATCACTGTGGAATGCGGGTCTCGGAGCCGTCCTTATTGCGTCTATCATACGCTCCATGTTTTCCAGCCCTTTGAAAATAGTATCAATCCGCTGGTCCTTTCTGTCTATAAGATCGTAACTCATGGCTTTCTTTTTTGTGGGTGATAACTTGATTCCAACATGTTTTGCACATCTTCCGGCTTGTAGAAGAACTTGTTCTTGACCCGGGTGAAAGGCAACAGCCCTTTCTCACGATATACCTGAAGCGTTCTCTTTGATATGCGGAGAATCCCGCATACCTCCTGATTGTCCATCCATTTTTTCAGTCCTGCATCTTTGGCCGGATTGCATATACCAGTGACTTTTTTCTCTATCATGCTGAATCGGACAACCAGTTCGTCAAATGTCCGTTTGTCTATACATATAATTTCCATACTGCCGTTTTGTTAGAATTGAATACCGAGTTCCTTTTTAATTTTTGCCGGAAGTACCTTTCCTTTCCTGCTCAGGAAGTCCTGGACTTCCGAAGCCTTGTAATAGGTACGTCCGTCAATCATGTAGTAGGTGACGAGTTTCTTCTGGCGGTAGCGTGCAAGTGTACGCTTGGTAACACCAAGGAGCTCGCACATATCCTGGTTGTCAAGCAGCTTGTCACCCTCAAGAGCGGCCGTCTGCCTGTTCATGCGGTTCAGCCTGTCATCTATCCTGTCAAACCGTTCCATTATCTGATGGAGCATCATCTGGAATGTCTCCCTGTTTATCTGTATCATAATGAATTCTGTTTTTAGTGTAATAATTCCATTTTTTACACCGTGTTGCGCAACAGGTTTCATTATGATATAGGCCAAAACATAGACCAACGGAACATATCGCCACATAAAAGCATGACAAGTCATTGAGTAATAGGAAAATAAAAAATCAGCCCCATAAAAATGAGACTGATGGAAGTATTGCAAATGCAATATGTTGCAATGCCTTATTGCAATGTCTTGCAATAAACCAGGCGACAAATTCCGTTTTTGAATGTTTTGGATTTTACGGTTTTCCACTCTCCACGTGGCAGATGTTTTGAGACGGATTTATGGTTCGGACGAGTGGAAGGAAACAGGAAAATGATCATTTCATCTATGAGATGATAAACTGAGAGACCACGCAAAAGTTCTATGCTTTCTTCGTCATGTATCTCGGCTTGATAAAGGATGGATGGGTCTGACATGTCTTTCTCGCACATGAAATCCACAAGCGGATAACCCGGATAGAGCCGGCGGGTACATTTGTCGCGCCCGTATGAGAATCCGTCCTTGTCGTCTCTCATCCATTGTAATAAGGGGTCGTCTTCCGCCGGAATGGAACCGTCTAATGTCATTGCTATCAGAACCTGTAACTTGGCCATACCTTTTTTCCTCTAAATGAAAAGCGTGAAACTCACGCACTATCAGGTAGAGGCTCTGGTAAGCCCATTGTAGAATCATGCATGAGCTCACGCTATAGGACATAGCATAAGCTACACGCAAAAGCCTCTACAATATCAATTTACCAGATTTCTACCTGAGACGTCTTGCGACTTATGTTGTAATGTTCGGCAAGGCTTAAAGCAATGCCGATATTTTCTCCTTATGTTGTGACTGTCATTCCTATATTACAAGGATTTCCAATCATATGCAAATGTAGGCATTTTATTCCAAACAGAAATATGGAATGACGGTTATTTGTCATTCAATCCATATTTTTTCATTTTCCGATATAGTGTGGACGGATCAATATGCAGTATGCCTGCTGCTTGTTTGCGACTCCCATGGCTGGTTTTCAATGCCTGTATTATCGAGTGTTTCTCTTCCGCATCGTTTTCAGGAAAAAGATTGATTTCCTCGGTCGCCGCTTCCAGTTTGATATTCAGGTCGGCGGTTTCAATGAGCGGCTGTTTAGCCATAAGTACCGCCCTTCTTATCCTGTTATGCAGTTCCCGTACGTTCCCAGGCCAGCGGTAAGAGAGAAGCAATTGTTCCGCTTCAGAACTGAAGCCTTCTGTCGGTCTTTTCAGTTCTCCGGAAAACTTTTTTCTGAAATGATGAGCCAAAGACAGAATGTCATCGGGGCATTCATGCAAGGAAGGCAGGACAATCTCAAATTCGCATAGCCGGTGGTATAGGTCTTCCCTGAACCGTTTTTCTTGTATTGCAAGTTGGAGATCTTCATTGGTGGCGGCTACAATTCTTACATTAGCCCGCTTTTCTTTGTTACCACCTATTGGGATGTATGTGCCTTCTTGCAAAACCCGCAGCAGCATGGCTTGGACGTCCAGGGACAAGATCCCTATTTCATCCAGAAAGAGTGTTCCGCCTTTTGCCACTTCAAAATATCCGTCCTTGTTGGCGTCGGCACCGGTAAATGTTCCCTTTATGTGCCCGAAAAAGAGGGAGGGTGCAAGCTCCTTGGGTATGACTCCACAATTCACGGCGACAAACGGCATATCCTTCCGCTCTCCTATATAGTGGATACGCTGTGCAACCGATTCTTTTCCGGCACCGTTAGGACCAAGTATAAGCACAGAAATGTCAAATGGGGCGACTGTACTGACCAGATGTTCGACCTCCTGCATCTGAAGGCTGTTTCTGGGGAGCAAATCCTTGTTCTTGTCGCATATCACAGATTTGGGACGGAAAATATCTTTCAGTTGTCTTTGCAATTCGTCCATCTGTACCGGTTTTGCCAGATAGTCTTTGGCTCCCAGTTTTATGGCTTGCACAGCACCCGGTACTGAGGCATATCCGGTCATGATAATGAAAGGGATATCCATCCGTTCCTTCCGCATCCATTCGAGCAAAGATATACCGTCCCCTTCCGGCAGGCGTACGTCGGACAGCACAAGGTCGAAACTTTCTTTCTTGAGCAGTTTTCGTGCCCCAGGTTCATCTATTGTTATCTCTGCTTCATAACCGGATTTTTCCAACCTTTTTTTCTGTTGCCCGGCAAGCATGATGTTGTCTTCAACTATCAGTATTCTGTATTGCATTCATGTTTTCATTTAATTATGTCCGTCCATTTACGATAATCGGCTTTTTGTCTCAGATATCAGCCGGTCTATTCTTCTGACAATTCTTTCCACATCATTGCGGAATGCTGACTCATCCGTATCTTCCACATACTCTTCATAGCTGTACGATTCCAGCTCATGGGCTATTCCCAATTGCTCCCACATCGGGTACATCCTGTGCAGAGTTTCCCATATCCGCTTCCGGTCGGGCTTTTCCTGACTCAAAGAATCCAGCAAGTCAGAACTGTTCCTATTGGATTCCTCTATAAGAGTCTCCAAAGTCCAGCGTTCGTCTCCTGTAGTGACATACAGAGCCTCGAAATCTGGAGAATGATTATCCATTGTTCTGTCCTGTCCAATGAGTGACGAGAGAAATTCGAGCAGGTCCCTTGTATAGAACGGTTTGTGGATACAGCCGGCAAATCCGGCTTGAATATAGCGGTCTGCATCGCCGTCGTTACGGGCGGTCATTGCAGCTATGGGAATTGTCCGTGAATTTCCTATGTTGGAAAGGCGTAGCAGATGCAACAGGTCAAAACCTCCCGTACCACGCATCTGTATATCGGTCAGCAATAGGTCGTATTCTCCGGTTCTCAATGCCTTGACCACTTCCTGTGCATTGGTACAGGCTCGGCATGAGATACCGTTCCGTTCCATCATTTCAACTGTGTTGCGCAATTGTATCGGATCGTCATCGACTACAAGAACCCGTCGAGGAAGTCTGAGGTTTCCCGTATAAGTTTCTGGCTTGTCTCTTGCAGGCTCATTGGTCTGCCTAAGCGGAATTTCCACCTTGAATTCGCTGCCTTTACCGATCTGGCTCGAAACAGAGAGTCTTCCTCCGAACAGGTTCACCAGCCCTTTCGTAATGGAAAGTCCCAGTCCGAAGCCTTCTGAATCCAAATCAGGAGCAGCCCGTTCAAAGGGCTGAAAAATGCGTTGTGTTGTGTTCTCGTCCATTCCTATCCCCGTATCTTTGACCTTTACTGAAAGAGTATCTTCTTCATAACTTGCCAGAAATTTGATATAACCTGTACGGGTGAATTTTACAGCATTCTCCAGAATGTTGACCACTATCTGCCTTATGCGGTCTGCATCGCCAAGGACGGTGATGCCGCACCCCATAAAAGCCTTGTCAAACATCAATCCTTTGTCGTTCGCCTTGCGTGTGTATTCTTCAGCGATACTTTCCAGAAAGGATTCAAGATGGAAAGGAATTTCGTTCAGGGTTTCTTTAGCATCGTCCAGACGGGAGAGGTCAAGCAGGCTGTTGGCAAGCCGGGTGATATGACGGGATGATTCAAGGATGTTTCCGAGATAGGCATTGCGGCGTTTCCGGTCACGAGTATCCATGGCCAGTTCAGCACTGCCACTGATGGCATTGAGAGGTCCTCGTATGTCATGGGAAAGTGTGATGATTATTTTCTTGCGCATGTCGGAGAGTGTACGGTTTTGTGTTGCCGTATCTTCCAGTTCAGCCTTGTCCCTTTCCCTGCGGTTAAGGTCACGCATGATGATAAGGTGCGAAATGATGAGCAGGATGATGGCCATGCCGATTACTCCTGCCATTAAAAAGAACGACATTTTCTCTGCTTCTGCCATTTTTAACTCTCTTTGTGAGAAGGCAGTCTGTGCCTGTTCGTCAAGGTCGTTTATCAGCTTGTTCAATGTCCTGTTCAATTCCCTGTTGCGCATACGCAGGCTGTCGGCATAAATGTCCATTTCGTTCGCCTGTCTTTGATGTATTGCTATCAGGCTGTCGCTGAAATCATGAAGTTCTTTTTGGGATGGCATTACTTGTATTTCTTCTTTTTTCCCGAAGAATCCTGCAATCCCTTTTTTCTTTTGTTCTATGGTACGGATATGTGTTGCACGCCTTGCCACTTCCGGCAACTGGTTTACCAGCACGCTGTCCGCTTCAGTTCGCCGTTCAAACATTTCCATTATGTGCAGCAGGTGTGTCTCCTTTTCGGCAAGCAGAGCACGAAGAGTGTCTATCTGTTCCGGGCGTACATATTCACGGCAGTGTCGTTTAAGCGAGTTCAACAAACTGTCGGCTTGAAGTCGGTGGTTACGATAGTACAGATAGTCCGCTTTGTTCCAATTTACCACACCCTCACCCAATGTGGCGAGCCCCGTAATACGGCGATGAGCCGTGTTGATACCACGACGTACAAGGTTTATGTTTGCCGTCTCTGCCTCAATTTCGCGCATCCGCTGCCGTTCATATATCAAAATGGCGGCCATGCTACCGATGACCGCCATAAGTATGGCATAGCCGAAAAATATTTTATATCGCAGCGACACTGTTTGTTGATGAAAAATATAATTGGTTAACTAAATATCAATATCACAGGATAGTGATCCCCACCCATCATATGATATCTTAGTACACATGTTCTTAGCTGTAATCTGCTATCGATAAGGAAATAATCTAATTCTCGACCTGAAATATGTGTTGGCATACCACAACATGCAAAATTAGCACTATTTCCCGGCCTACTCCTGGTACCTGTGGTCATTATTCTTAAATATTCTGATAATTCGCTTGGCGTTGAATTCATATCTCCGCCAATGATGAAAGGAGATACTGCATGACGTACTAAATCTCTTATATCTCCTACAGCACCAGACCCAGATTCGCAATGAAGGGTATAAATGTTACATC
>ENA-ORTI01003965-ORTI01003965.1-human-gut-metagenome-genome-assembly--contig:-NODE-3965-length-10832-cov-3.892363_pt1 | contig 10832 bp, 7 predicted proteins | sample MGYA00242071_ERZ509191 | MGnify/ENA primary metagenome ERZ509191 (study PRJEB26280, sample SAMEA2338832) | human gut metagenome | biome: human gut; feature: human-associated habitat; material: faeces...
AATCAGACGTTTCATAGCCGGGATGAACTCAATCAGACCTTCCGGAATCAATACAGTACCGAAGTTGTTACCGTCAGCAGCACGGTCAGCTACTACCTGAGCGATGTAAGTTACGACATCGTCCAAAGACATATTCTTAGCCTCTACTTCTTCAGAGATGATACATACGTTCGGCTGAGTCTGCAATGCACATTCCAAAGCAATGTGAGAAGCAGAACGACCCATCAGTTTGATAAAGTGCCAGTATTTGCGGGCAGAGTTACAGTCACGTTCAATGTTACCGATAACTTCCGAGTAAGTCTTGCAGGCAGTATCGAAACCGAATGAAGTTTCAATCATATCGTTCTTCAAGTCACCGTCGATAGTCTTCGGACAGCCGATTACCTGAATGCCATAATTCTTGGCAGCGTAATATTCAGCCAAAACGCAAGCGTTGGTATTAGAGTCATCACCACCGATGATAACCAATGCTTTGATACCTAACTCTTTCAAGATTTCATAACCTTTTTCGAACTGGTCTTCTTTTTCCAGTTTTGTACGGCCAGAACCGATGATATCAAAACCACCTGTGTTACGGTATTCATCGATGATATCGGCTGTCAGTTCTTTATAATTGTGATCAACCAAACCACCAGGACCCAGAATGAATCCATACAGCTTGTTAGCCGGGTTCAATTTCTTGATACCGTCAAACAGACCAGAGATTACATTGTGTCCGCCCGGAGCCTGACCACCAGACAAGATGACACCCACATTCATAGGAGCGAATTCCTTAGCTTCGCCTTCTACAAACTGGATCAACGGCATACCATAGGTATTCGGGAACAATTTCTGGATAGCTTCCTGGTCGGCTACAGACTGAGTAGCTTCACCCATTTTAGCTACAACAGCACCTTTCAATGCTTTAGGCAGTTTCGGCTGATAAGCAGCTCTTGCAATTTGTAATGAACTTTTAGTCATGATAAATTAATTATATAAGGTGTTATAATAAATCTCGGTGATGCAAATTTCGTTCTTTTTTCGGAAATATGAAAACCTAAGCTCATAAAAATTCAATACTCCCGGACAATTCTTCCGATTCTCACCCACAAAATCCAAATAAACCAAAAGAGAAAAGGATTATCTGTCATAAAATGCGGAATATTTCCATAAAAATCGTATCTTTACACGAAATTCTATTTTATTAACCTTTAAAACAAACGATTATGGCAAGTAGAAGAAGCTTGAAAAAAGACATCAATTATATCTCCGATTTTACAGTCGGACTGTGTATCATGGCCGGTCTTGAAAAAAAAGATAAAAGAGAAACTATTGACCAACTTATCCTGCAGGCACATAATGTCCGCAGAGAAGCTCTGAGACGAATCAGCCACACCGAACCGGGCAGCGTCAAGCTGTTCTACAAGAAGCTGAGAGAAGACTTCAACAACGGTACAGAGGCAATATGCAACCAGTTAGAAACCTTGATTAAAGGATGATACAGCAGATTTGCCGTTTCATTTACCACCGGATACTAGGCTGGAAAGAAGAGGTTACCGTACCCGATTTCAAGAAATGCATCATCTGCGCGGCTCCTCACACCAGTAACTGGGACCTCTTTCTAGGAAAGATTTTCATCAATGCCATCGGACGTAAATCCGGTTTCCTGATGAAAAAGGAATGGTTTTTTTTCCCGTTGGGGCCTATCTTCCGTGCTATGGGAGGAATTCCCGTTTACCGGAGCAAGCGTACCTCCATGGTAGACCAGCTCATTGAAAAAGCCAAACAGGCAGAAGAATTCCACCTGGCCATCACACCGGAAGGAACCCGTTCTGCCAATCCGGACTGGAAGAAAGGTTTCTATTACATAGCTTTAGGAGCCGGAATCCCGATTGTCCTCATCGGAGTCGATTACCAGAAGAAATGCATTATCGCCACCAAATACATCCGTCCCAGCGGAGACATTGATAAAGACATGCGAGAAATAAAACTGTATTTCAAAGACTTTAAAGGAAAATATCCGGAAAAATTCACGATAGGCAATTTATAATCTTGATATACGGCTGTTATCCACTAAAGATAGCAGCCGTATTTCTTTTTCAAAAACTATTTTTAAAAGTCAAGAACAACCGGGTACAACAGAAACTTTGTATCTTTACCGCCTAATCTACAACATTCATGAAACGACTTTACATAACACTCTTTATCTGCTTATCGTGGGCAATAGGCACCCTCCAGGCACAGAGCCTTGAAAAGAATATCGAAGAAAGACTCCAGGAGTTCTTTACAAACTACGAAACAAGTTACGCCAACATCGGAAAATCCAGATTGGACAAATTTGTCGTGAACCACGACGAGAAACGGCTGGATATATACGCCAACAAGAATTTCGGTTACCAGCCATTTACCGAAGAAAATACTACAGCCATCTACCGCAGCCTGAAACAGCTTCTTCCGGGACCGGTCAACTATTACAACCTGACCGTCTATGCCGACGGACAGCCTATCGAAAATCTGGTTCCAAACGCTTTCCGCTCCAAGAAGGAAGACAAAAGCCGCCTGTACGGGAAAATCGATTACAAGGGAGACCCGTGGGTAGTCAATATCTCCCGCCCTTTCGAAATTTCGAGGGGACTGCAAAACCGTCATCTGGCTGTCTGGCAAAGCCACGGCCGTTATTACAAGAACGATAAGGACCAATGGGTCTGGCAGCGCCCACGCCTGTTCGGTACAGCCGAAGACCTCTTCACCCAATCCATCGTAGTACCTTACCTGATTCCAATGCTGGAAAACGCCGGTGCCGTAGTGTTCACTCCCCGGGAGAGAAACTGGCAACGACAGGAAGTCATTGTAGACAACAACACCTGCACACCTGGAAGCAAGTATTTGGAAATCAACTATAAGAAAGACAAATGGCAATCGACAGACAAGCCGGGATTCGCTCAAAAGTACCTGACTTATCGGGACGGGAACAATCCGTTCACCGATGGAACAGCCCGTTTTATCCATACACAACCTAAACCGGAAAAAGCCTTTGCCGAATGGATACCTAACATACCTGAAAAAGGCCGCTATGCCGTATATGTCAGCTACCAGACATTACCGGAAAGCGTAACAGATGCCAAATACCTGGTTTTCCATAACGGAGGAGTCACTGAATTCAAAGTCAACCAACAGATAGGTGGCGGCACCTGGGTATACCTGGGTACTTTCGAGTTCGATAAGGGAGCCAACGACTACGGCATGGTAGTACTCAGTAACGAAAGTAAACAGAAAGGTGTGGTATGTGCCGACGCAGTCCGTTTCGGCGGAGGCATGGGCAACATTGTGCGCGGAAACAGTACCAGCGGCCTGCCCCGTTATCTGGAAGGAGCCCGCTATTGGGCACAATGGGCAGGCATGCCTTACTCGGTATATAGCAAAAGCAACGGCACCAACGACTACAACGACGACATCAACACCCGTTCGCTCATGACCAATTACCTGAGCGGCGGTTCGGTATACAATCCCTCCGAGCCCGGTCTGAAAGTGCCGTTCGAACTGGCTCTGGCCTTACACAGCGACGCTGGCTTCAAGAAAGACGATGCTCTGGTAGGTACTCTGGGTATCTATACCACCGATACAAACGACGGGAAACTGAACTGCGGTATCTCCCGCTACGCTTCACGCGACCTGGCAGACATGGTCCTGACCGGATTACGTCAGGACATCAGCTCACGTTTCGGCATACCCTGGGCTCGCCGGAGCCTGTGGAACCGCAACTACAGCGAAACACGTCTGCCGGCTGTTCCATCCGTCATCATCGAATCCCTCTCCCATCAGAACTTTGCCGATCTGGTTCTGGGCTTCGATCCTACCTTCCAGTTTACGGTAGGCCGCTCTGTGTATAAATCTATTCTGAAATACCTGGCCAATATGCACGGTACAGACTATACCGTGCAGCCATTACCAGTCAGCCACTTTTCTGTTCGTAACGGCAAAAAGAAACACACCTTTGAACTGAGCTGGCTACCGGTAGAGGATGCTCTGGAACCTACCGCCACCCCACAAGGGTATATCGTCTACACACGTATCGGCTACGGCGGCTGGGACAACGGCGTGTATGTGAAACGTCCCAACTATACCGTAGAAGATATAGAGCCAGGACTGGTGTACAGCTTCAAAGTGACTGCCGTAAACCGCGGCGGAGAAAGTTTCCCCTCTGAAGTCCTGGCAGCCTACGAAGCTAAACGGAGCAAAGGAACCATCCTTCTGGTTAATGCCTTCGACCGGACCTGCGGACCGGCTACCATCAATACATCTACCAGCCAAGGCTTCGACCTCCAGCAACATCCGGGCATTCCTTACATCCAGTCACCGGCCTTCTGCGGTTACCAGCAAAACTTCGACCGTACGAAAGCCGGCAAAGAAACTGCCGACGGACTGGGCTATACCGATGCCAGCCTGGAAGGAATGCTGATAGCCGGAAATACTTTCGACTACCCGTTCGTCCATGGTAAAGCCATTCAGGCTGCCGGACGCTACTCGTTCGTATCCTGCAGTGACGAAGCCTTCGAAAGCAATTCCATAAACCTGAACGAATATTTCATGGTAGATCTGATTTACGGAAGCGACAACAAGTCTATTCCTACTGCCGTCAGCCGGAAACTGACTGATTACTGCGCACACGGCGGAAGAATACTCATCAGCGGTTCATACCTGATTTCGAACACTTCCAGCGGTACCTCCGAAAGTAGCGCCGACCTGCGTAATCTGCTGAAGTTCGCTCCTGGAGGCAGTCTTCCGGCCGGAGGTTCCGGTAGCCTGACCGGTACAGGCATCCGCTTCTCCATTCCCCGTTCGGCCAATGCGGAAAGCTACGCTGTACCGACTCCGGAATGCCTCCTGCCTGCCGGCGGTTCTTTTGCGGCCTTTGCCTACGATGATGGGAATTATGCGGCTGGTACTGCCTATCGGGGAAATTATCGGACATTTGCCCTCGGCTTCCCCTTCGAGAGCATCCGGGGAGCTGCCGAACGTGCTCACGTCATGAAAGCAATACTGGGATTCTTTGAAGCGAAATAAATATTCTTTCCATTAACCGACAGTTATACCCCTTACCATTAAAAGATTCATACCCGTCAGGCCTTTCTGACTGGCATATGCGTATTGACTACCAATAAACATAAATTCTCATACATCACAGCTACATTGGATTCCTTACTGACCAGATAATGGACAAAAAGAAAAAGAAATTTTTAGGTCCGACAGCAAAATTAGCAGATAGCCGGGAACCGCAATAAATCCTGTTCTGGAAATTCGGCCTCCACAAGACCTATTTTTCTTCTTTGAAAAACAACTGATAGTAGTACATTTTTCTTTCTTCGTCATATCCACGTACGATATACTGTTCGCCTCCATGAATATTAATATCAAAGTTTTTATCGAGTCTGATCGTTGTCATGGTTCCCATGGCCCTCCGCTTTACGGCATTGGAATCCGTAGCAAATGAATCGTCAATTTCTATGTCACGCTCGCGCTGGTAAGTTTCCCTGTATTGCTTGAACTCCGATACCAGTTTCGGATTCTCGAATACCTGCGTCGCAAAATCATCTACGCTGACCGCCTCTCCCTTTAATGCCTCGACACTCCGGTTCATGTATGTAACCTTCTCCAGCTTTCCATGCTCATCGGGCATTTGGGCTACAAAGCTCTTACAGAGTGACAGCATATTCTGCGTCTGGCTGAAACTGTCTTTCCGCGGACGTACCTGCAGGAAATCTTCCGTCCAGTATTTCGCTTCGGCACCTTTATTGGTATTGTCGACAATAGCAACCAAATATCCATCCTTTTCTTCCGTATTGAAAACCAGGCATCCCTTATCCTGTTTATTGATATTGATACCGGTCTCGCTTTCTATCTCGAAAACCCCTTCTTTGGGATACACTTTCAGAAAGATGTCTTTATTTTCCGACTTGAACAGGCCAACGGCATCCGTCTTTACTCCATCAACCATGCAGTTTTCAAAACATACGATGTAAAATTCCCCTCCTTTTGTCTTAGGATGTATGCTCTGTTCATACAGGTGTTTTGCCAGCTTCACGGTATCAGCCATACTGACAGCTCCCTTTGCAAAGATTCCGCTAATCAGATCGTATACCTCATTGTATTCAATGTCTACCTGATGAAAAAACGAATAAAACTCGGTAAAACCGAATTTGGACAGAAAGTATCTTGAAAGTATTTCCTTAGTCGCCTCATCGGGACTGATGAAATTTCTGGACAACACCAAAGGCTCATCCTTGTATTTATTGCCCACCTTATGTAAAGCTATGGATTTTATGTCCGCATTGTCTATCTGTATCATGTTTTCGATGTTGAACGTTGAAATAGCATTTAAATACCCTTTAAAAACGGAAAAACAACCTTTCTCAAGTATTCCGTTCCGTATGTTTCGTCACATCGGGCTCTACCCACGATGTTTCCCCCGCTTCGAACATGCGCTGCAAAGTTAGCAATTCTGTATGAAAACAGCATGCTCCTACTCTTTCCGGAACGCTTCAAGCATCATTTTCCCTCCGTCCCTGCACCGTTTCTTCTTTTCTCACACCATCAAGAACATGTTCCGCCCACATTCGCCGAAAACCCGGAAAAACCGATTGGTGTATGGATTCTTATGAATACACAGTTCACAATATGCTCCGAACCGCTGCAGGTTTACGTCCGTCAAGCGAAAAACAGACGTCCTCCCCATGCAGGACAAACATTCTTCATGGGAAGGACATACGTTTCAGGAATCAAGGACATAGAAGAGAAGCGGAAAGACATTTATCCCAATAAATATCAAAACAGATATAGATTTACTTTCGAACAAGTAGAATCCAAATACGATGGCATTGAAGGATATGCCGAAGCTTAAATTGATTAATGGCAAAGTATAAGATTACTTTAAATTCTATCTTCATTTTCCTTTTTTAATCACTATATTTGCCAATAAAGTGTAATGCTTTATCTCTAATTGTAATACATTCAATATGGAAACAGAAAGATAAATAAGACTAAAGTCATCTTAGTGGAACAAGGTAAAACCGGCAACAAGAAAATTGATTAACAACGGAACTGAAAAATAAGGTCATGGCAAAGAAACAGCAGAAAGAAAAAAGTATAGAAGAAACCCTTTGGGATTCGGCAAATAAATTACGTGGGTCAGTTGAGCCTTCGGAATATAAACATGTGGTATTGAGTCTGATATTCCTGAAATACGCTTACGACCGCTTTGTGGAACGTCGGAACGAGCTGATAGCGGATGACAAAGAAGCGTTTATTGAACAACCAGTGTTTTATAATGCAAAAAATGTTTTCTACCTAAACGAAATAAGCCGTTGGGACTATTTAATGGAGAATGCGAAGCAGAATGACATTGCCATTAAGATAGATGCCGCTTTGGCGCAGATGGAAAAGGATAATCCGACATTGAAAGGAGCATTGCCCAGTAATTATTATTCCGGTTTGGGACTTGATCGTACCAAATTGGCCAGTCTGCTGGATGTAATCGGCAAAATCGATACTCAAAAGGACAAGGAGCACGATTTGATCGGACGAGTTTATGAATATTTCTTGGGAAAATTTGCTATCGCCGAGGGCAAAGGAAAAGGTGAATATTACACGCCAAAGACCATCGTCAATCTGATAGCCGAGATGATTCAGCCATACCGTGGAAAGATCTATGACCCTTGTTGCGGTTCGGGTGGTATGTTCGTACAGAGCATGAAATTTATCGAAGCCCATCACGGAAACAAGAAAGATATTTCTGTATACGGACAAGAATACACCAACACCACTTATAAACTGGCGAAAATGAATCTGGCTATTCGAGGTATCGCATGTAACTTAGGCGAGAAGGCAGCCGATACTTTCCACAATGACCAGCACAAGGACTTGAAGGCCGATTTTATCATGGCCAACCCTCCATTCAACCAGAAAGCATGGCGTGCCGAAAATGAGCTGACCGCCGACCCACGCTGGCACGGTTACGATGTCCCGCCTACGAGTAACGCTAATTACGGTTGGATACTGAACATCGTTTCCAAATTGTCAGCCAATGGTATGGCGGGGTTCCTGCTGGCTAACGGTGCGTTGAGTGGCGATGGCACGGAGCTGAATATCCGTCGCCAGTTGCTCAAGAATCATCTGGTGGAAGCCATCGTCATTCTTCCTCGCAATATGTTCTACTCTACCGACATCAGTGTGACGCTCTGGATTCTGGCCGGCAACCGCAAGGCCCGTACCGTAGAACAGAACGGTGAACTGGTGAAATACCGTAACCGTGAAAATGAGGTGCTGTTCATTGACTTACGCCAATGGGGCGAACCTTTCGAGAAGAAATACATCCAGTTCACACAAGAGCAGATCTCACAGATTGCCGAAAACTTCCATCACTGGCAGCGAGAAGGTTACGAACAGACTTACCGGAACGTGCCGGAATATTGTTATTCGGCTACACTTGAAGAAATTGAAGCCAAAGGCTGGTCGCTTGTTCCCAGCAAATACATTGAGTTCAAGAGCCGTGATGAGGGTATAGACTTTGATTCCAAGATGAAAGAGCTTCAGGCAGAAATGAGGGAACTGCTGAAACAGGAAGAAGAGAGCAAAAAGGACTTGTTGAATCTGTTTAGGAAATTGGGGTATGGAATTGAATGACAAAATAGTAATCTATCGTTCGGAAGATGGAGAAACACAGCTTGAGGTCAGAATAGACCAAGATACGGTATGGTTGAATGCCTATCAGATAGCCGAACTATTTGGGCGCGATTCAAAAACAATCCGTAAGCATATAGCGAATGCCATAAAAGAAGAACTGGCAGGCGAAGTGGTTGTCGCAAATTTTGCGACAACCACAGAACATGGTGCGATAGAAGGTAAAAGCCAGACACATGATGTACGTTTCTATAACCTTGATGTCATCATTTCTGTTGGTTATCGGGTCAAATCAAAAAAGGGTGTGGACTTTCGCCGCTGGGCTAATAGAGTACTGAAAGAATATCTGGTGAAAGGCTATGCCGTCAACAAGGCTCTGACCGAACAGCGTTATACTGAGTTGAAGCAATTGGTAACGGTTTTAGGCCGTACAGTCAAGGTACAGGAAGCACTGACATCGGAAGATGCGCTCAATCTGGTGGAAGTGGTTTCCGATTACGCTTATGCTCTCGATACGTTAGACAGATATGATTATCAGCAACTGGCGGTAGAGCAGACCACTAACGAAGTAAAGTTCCATGCTACCTACGAGGGAGCCATGCAGGCCATAGAAGAACTGAAGGAAAAATTCGGTGGAAGTCAGTGGTTTGCCCATGAAAAGGATGATTCCTTTAAAAGTTCCATCGGGCAAATATACCAGACTTTTGGCGGGCAAGACCTCTACCCTTCTGTAGAGGAAAAAGCGGCTATGCTGCTTTATCTCGTCACGAAAAATCATTCGTTTAGTGATGGCAACAAACGTATTGCGGCCACCCTCTTTCTGTGGTTTATGGCCGGTAACGGCATTCTCTATAATCCGGATGGAAGTAAGCGCATTGCCGACAATACCCTTGTGGCTCTTACGCTGATGATAGCCGAGAGCCGTACGGAGGAAAAGGATATTATGGTGAAAGTAGTTGTAAACCTGATAAACAAGAACAATTATGAGTAAGGAGAATTATAGACGGCTGGGTGATTATATTCGTGAGGTGGATGTAAGGAATCGGGATTTGGAGGTGAAGGAGCTTTTGGGGGTTAGTATCTCCAAAGAATTTATACCATCTATAGCAAATACTATCGGAACTGATATGTCTTCTTATAAGGTGGTTGAACCATTGCAATTTGCGTATGGTCCGGTTACATCGCGTAACGGTGATAAAGTGTCCATTGCATTATATATGGGTAAAGGAAAAATTATTATTTCGCAGGCCTATACGGTTTTTGAAGTAAAGAATCAGGATAAACTTTTTCCCGAGTATCTAATGATGTGGTTTCGTCGTCCAGAGTTTGACCGTTATGCCCGCTTTAAATCTCATGGCAGCGCAAGAGAGATTTTTAGTTGGGAGGAAATGTGTGATGTTTTTCTTCCTATTCCTTCCATTGAACAACAACGAAAGATAGTTGCCGAATACGAAACCATTTCCCGAAGAATCCGTCTGAACAAACAAATAATCACTCGTTTGGAAGAAACAGCTCAAACACTCTACCGCAAAATGTTTGTAGATGAGATTGATAAAGAGAATTTGCCGGAAGGTTGGAGAATGGGGACATTGGAAGAAATTGCCGATTTCAAGAATGGCAAGGCTATAAAAACAAATAACGGCATTATACCTATTTACGGAGGGAATGGAATAATAGGTTACACGGAATCTTTTAATGCGAAGAATGTAATCATTATTGGAAGAGTAGGCATTAATTGTGGAAATGCATTTTTAGAGCCTAATAAATGTTGGGTAAATGACAATGCAATGATGGCTATGTCTAAATCGAATAATATATATTTCTTATATTGGCTTATACGTGGGATGGATTTAAATAGTCAAAGCGAAGGTTCTGGTCAACCACTGTTGACACAAGTTATATTGAATCAACAAGAGTGTCCTATTCCGTCACATATCGCAATAAAAAGATTTGATGATCAAGCGAAGATTTTGGTTAGGAATATATTTTTAATGCAACATGAGATTATAAAATTAACTGAATTACAGTCTTTGCTATTGGCGAAGATGGGGCAATAAGATTGATTAGTTATGTCATTTAGTTTAATAAAAGCGATATTTATAAATCGTGCACCATTTGAACATTCAATACTTCGGTAAATTTTTACCGATAAATTAAAATTAAACATAGAATCGGCA
>ENA-ORTI01003982-ORTI01003982.1-human-gut-metagenome-genome-assembly--contig:-NODE-3982-length-10769-cov-2.766847_pt1 | contig 10769 bp, 6 predicted proteins | sample MGYA00242071_ERZ509191 | MGnify/ENA primary metagenome ERZ509191 (study PRJEB26280, sample SAMEA2338832) | human gut metagenome | biome: human gut; feature: human-associated habitat; material: faeces...
AACTCCTCCTGGCATTCCCGGATGAGTGCCTGCTCCTTGGTTTCACCTGGCTCAACCTTTCCACCAACGAACTCCCAAAGAAGTCCTCTGGCCTTATGAGCCGGGCGCTGACAAATCATAAATTTGTCCTGATTCCAGATCAGGGCTGCTACTACCTCAGTCATTCTTTATACTCTCCATTGTTATCACTGGCATATTCCAGTTACTCTGTTAAAAATACTTCCTGTTCAATTGTAACGCCATATTCCAATATTTTTTTCATGGCCATATGAAAAAGCGGATACTGATCACAGGCGAGGGCAGCCCGAACAGTTTTCAAGTAATGCTCTGAGCGCACGAGTCCGGTTCCATGATGGGCTGTCACATCTTCAGCAGACATTCGCATGGGAGTCAGGGTAGGAAAAATCGCTTTCAGCCGTTCAAACATTTGGAATCCGCCCAAATCTATATCCGCCCAAAATACGGTCTCGATCTGGTTTTGCAGTGCAGCCGCCATCTTTTTAAAAAACTTGCGTTTTTGCGGACTTAAAAAGCCACCATGATAAACTACAAGTTCTCGGGGACGCAGTTCAGAAAGCACAAATTCATCGTAGTTGGTCTTGTTCTCAATAAAAATGAGTTTTTGAATGGCGCCCATATCAAAAGACTGTATGGCGTCAACACCTGGACTGGGCAGGGCCAGGCCATACGGCGCCGCAGCGGCCACAGAGATGTCCCCCTGTTCGGTGTGGATGATGCAGTTTCCGGCAAGTTCATACAGCTCCGGTCGGGCATAGATACCCAGATAGGCCAGCTGCTCTCGCTCACTCATTTCGCTTTGCTCACAGGCCTCTATCAATCCGGCACAGTACGTGGAAGCAATTCGTACGAAAGTATCCCGCACTTCCCGCTCAAAGGTTTTGGTGTTCTGATAACACTTTCCGCTGAAGGCGCGCATGGTAATGGATTCTCCCGCCAAAGAATCGTACACCACAAACGCAGTTAATAACTGGTCCAGCGGTGCCAGATCCTTTTTGCAGTAGGACGGAACCCGAAAGGTCTCTTTTGCCTGATGGCAGATGTCATCCCGCCATGCCAGAATCCAGTCTGTCGTGACGCCAGAAAGCCTTGTGGTCATACGCTCCATTACAGTTTGTGCCAGTTCTTTTGGATGTGTACGGCCTGTCAGCCGATAACACTCCGAAAGGTGCTCTAAATTCAGTATCACATTGGAAAGAACCGGGCGTCCGTAGACCCACTGTGCGGAAATCAGCCCACGGGTTTCCAGGTCGTTTACTACGTCGTTCCATGTGTCCCGAATTTGTGCATCTTCATAAGCATACTCCGGGAATTCGTGTTTTTCAATCCGGAGCATCACCCTGCGTGAGGAGGTGCCCGGATGCGTCAGATGCTTACTATTTTCATATTTGTCCAGCAGATGGGACAGAAGGAGACTTTGTTTCATGCCGGCATGATCTCCTTCCCCCAAGCCTTGACACGCATTTGATACTTTTCTTTTATCACCAAATGGGTGCGGTCCGCCAAGGGCATAATATCCGGCAACTTATCCGGCGGCGTACAGATGATGGCCTGTAGCCCCATTTTTCTCAGCAAGCGGACGCTCTCAACGATACGGTCGCTGTCCATTTTGTTGAACGCTTCATCGAACACCACCAGGCGGACCGTATTGCTGGCCAGGTCAGAGGGATTGTTGACCTGGTACAGCTGCGCAAAGGAGGCCAGCACAGCGATGTAGAAGGGAGTCTGGGTCTCGCCTCCGGATTTAGTATTGAGTGTCTGGGAGAGCATCTGTCGGGATCCATTTTGGTCCGTAGTCTCCAAGTCAAACTTGAGATAGGTCCTGAAATCAGTAAACCGCTGTATGTTCTGCTGAAGCTCACTCTGCTTTCTGGCGTTGAGTTGGGTGTCGTCCGACATGGCGATCTGGCTGAACAGGGTGTCAATGAGTTTTCCGTATTTCTGCTGGAAGGGCAGAGCAAACAGGCCGCCCTCCCCATCCATCAGCTCCGGCGCCATGATCATATCGTAGTAGTCGGCGTAGTCCGGATTGCGCTCCACCCGGAACTGATATTGGTCTGTCCCGAATTTCGCCTGTTTCAGGGCCTTGTTCAGATTCCGGACCTGCTGCTGCACCTGGTCGATGCTGGCTTTTAACTTGGAAAGAAAGTCGTTCTGGAATTGCTCCATGGCGCTCTCTCGGGCAGCTTTGATCTTTTCCCTAAACTTGGGCAGCTCGCTCTCCTCCAAGGTACGCTGCTCCGCTTCATACTCCTCATTGTCCGGCGCATCCACCCGGAAGGAACAAGGTTTGAATCGTTCGCCGTACTCCTGTCTGGCCTGAAAGAGGATTCTCTCAGTCCGATCCCTCTCATTTTTTGTGCGCTCCAACTGGTCACTGAAGTTTTTGCGAACTACTGAGGGGCGTTTCAGCCGCTCCAGCTCCTGCTGATACCGGGGCAGGCCTACCCGCTTTTGATAGTCCGGAGAGAAGTTCTCGCGGATGCTGTCCTCCAGCTGGGATAGCTTTTGATACTGGTCCGGCAGCCGCTCATATTCCAGCTGGTGGAGCTGCTCCCGCAGTCTCCCAAGGGAGACCGACTTCTCGTCCTTCTTTCCGTTCAGCGACTTAATCTCCTGGTCCAGATGGGTGATAATTCTTCTCTGCTCATCCAGCCAAAGCAAGTTCAGCTGGGAAATCTGTTCTTCGATTTGCATAATTTCTGTTTTGAGCTCTAACCCACGCAGATAGTCCCTCAATTTTTCCTCCACGGTGTTCTGGACAAAAAACTGGTTGAACAGGGGGTCATCTCGCTGCTGCAGTACCAGAAGGATGGGCGACCAGTGCTGCATGTCCGTCTTCAGCTGCTTTAGCTCCTCCTCCAGGCGCTGAATACGCAGTGCAACGGCTCGGCGGCCAATGAAGGCATCTTCCATCCATGCCCGGCGCAGCGGACGGGCCACATAGCCCTGATACAGCATGCCCTCCGCAGTGATCGCCGTCCTGTAAGTGCGAAGTTCCTCCATACGGTCGCAGCACACCACCCGGCCCAGCAGATAGTTGATGTAACTGCGGGCCAAATTGTTTTGCGTCTCTACTTTTTGTGCCAGACTATTGGCGGCGGGCTCCGCACGGTGGTCTTCCCGCAGTTTGCCAATGTCCACAAGTCCAAAGGAGTTTTGGCCAAACTCCCGCTTGACCCAGTCATAAATTTTCAGAGCGGTTTGATAGTGGTCCGGCTCTACCAGCAGATAGAACTTCTGTGCATTGAGGTAACCCTCCACCGCGCCCCGCCAGGCCTCTTCTCTGATTTCCAGCACATCGGCGAGAATCGAGACCTCCACAGGGCGGCCAGCTCTCTGCTCCAGCTCCACCCGGAGGCGCTCTCGCAGTTGGATCAGTCCCCGCGGATAGTCCTTGACATTCTTGCGGAGGTTGGCCAAGGTTGTCTCCTTTTGGTCTGCCTCTGATCTATATTCCGCCAGCAGATCTTCCACCCTGTGAGCGGCACTTCTGAGCGTATGATAGAGATCTGTGACCGCCTTCTGAGCCTGCTCAAAGAGGGAGAGCGGGGATGCAAAGATTTCCTGGTCAGCCTGCGCCAGCACTGCGTAAGCCTTCTGCGTAGCCTCCGCCGCCCGCCGCACCTGTACCAGTTGCTCTTCCTCCTCCCAGTCCCCGATGCTGTTACACAGACTGCTAAGCCGAACGGCCTCCCGTCTGATCTCCAATGCGAGGGCCTGAAGCCCCTCGCCCAGTCTGGTCTGCTCCTCCTGGCGCGACCGCTTTTCCTGCCGAAGCTTCTCCTCCTCCTGGAACACGCTGCTCTGGGCCACTGCCCGGTCCAGCTCGCGCCGGCGGCCCTCTTTTTGTTCGATCTCGGTCTCCAGGCTTTCAATGCCTCGTTCTGTCTCAGCCAGGGACGCCTCGCAGTCCCTTTTTCCCACCTCTGTGCGGTCGATCAGAGACTGCTGCTCCTCTTTTTCCGCCCACAGGGACAGGAAAGACTGCACCTGCCAGCGGTCGATGGACTGCTGCCAGTCCCGGTATATTCGGCCGATCTCCCGCAGGGCAGAGAGTTTCTCCTCCTGGCGCTGGGCCAGCTGCTCATGGCGCTTATAGTCCCGGATGTTCTGCTGCATGGCCTCAATGTCCGGTTTTTCCGGAATGTCGCAGATGTTCTCTGTAATAAACTTCTGTATGTCCACAATAGGCCGGAAAGAGACGGCCTTCTTCATCATTCGCATGACCTGCTCATTATGGACATTCCATTTGGCCAGTAAATCGGCTTGGTACTCCTTGTGGGTGTCATACAGCTTTCCCCGCACCCCATAGGTCTTCAAAAATCCCCGCAGAGTCGGGATATCGATGGCCTCCCCCTGACGAATGAAGCAGTCCTCCGGAAGGGCACCGTCATAGAGGAAGAAACGGTCCTGGCGGCTGCCGTCGCTGCGGCAGTCAAACACGACGCCGCTGACAAACTGCTTCCCCTCTACATCGTCCAGAAACTCACAGGCGATGAAGGTGGAAAAGTCCTTCCCCCGCCGGGATCCGGGGTTGTTTTCATCCATGTCTGCCCGCAGATATCCGTCCAGAGTCCGCTGGGACTTCTCGTTGGCCGCCTGATTGAAGTTGCGGGCGTTGGTCTCACCCAAGAGCACGATCTGAAGGGCGTCGATCACAGTGGACTTCCCCGCTCCGTTCTTGCCCGTCAGGAAATTGATGTCGTCCACTTCGATCAACTCTTTCGAGAAATACAGCCAGTTAATCAGCAAGATCTTCTTCAGCTTCTTCACCTTCGTCCTCCTTTCTTAGTATCGAAACGATGGCATTCAGCTTTTCGCTGGAGACCACAGACAACACTGTTGGAAGGATAGCAAATTTACAGCTGCCCTGGTTGTACTTTCCCTCAATGCGCTGGATAACAGAGTGGTTATCCAACACTGTAAGCGCGCGCTTTACCTCGTCCATATTGGGCTTTGCAGGCAGGATGGCATAATCGGTCACCACTTTTTCCAGCAGGTCACGAACGGTACAAATCGCATCCTGCTCCATGCCCAGGCGCTCCAGATTCTCCTCGTAAAGCATGCGGATTGCCAAGAGGATGGCGGTCTCTTTTTTGTTCAGGGCGTAGCGGTTCACTTCATCTGTGTTCAAAACATAAAAGAACCCGTTCAGATCGTCTTTTCTCAAATCCCAGTCCAGATAGGCCAGATAATCCCGCACAACCTCAAAATGAGAGGAGAGGAATACATAGTCCGGGTTATTGACCCGCCCCTCCCCCGGGCGATATACCGTTCTCACCACATAGGTACGACTGAGCAGCTGATTGCAGATCGCCTTAAAACGGTCGAGTTCCTTTGGCGTTGCCGTACTGAACCAATCAAAGCTCATCGTTCCCCCTCCTTCCTGCACATGATCTGAAGCTGCGGGATGGTATATTGCCCCTGTGTATAATTCCCCTCCAGCTCCCGGACCATATAGCCCGCCTCCGGGTCCTGACCTGTCAGCACGGCCAGCATACTCATGATGTAGGCCTTGTCATCGGACAGGCCAAGGTCTTTCGAGTAGCAGATTCCACGCTCGCCCAGCCATTGCTCCACGTATCGTGAGACAGCGGAACGGCTATACTCTGTCCGGAGCAGTTCCGCTGCCTGGGCCTCCACCCCCGCATCCAGCTCTCGATCCTTGATCAGAACCGGCGCCGCTTTTGTCCGCTTTCCAGGCCGTTTCCGGTGCCACAGACTTTTTCCCGATAGAAACGACTGCTCATAGAGCTGGAAGGCCGGCTGTATCTGTTCCACCAGCTCAGATGCGCGGTGATTTCTCCCCAGCGCTGTCAGAAGATAATTCAGATTCCCTCGGACATTATGGTCCCGGTTGGTTAGGTTCTCTAACTTCTGCGTGGTCGCCCGGGTGTATCGGCGCACCTGCCGGTCGATCTCATCCAAATATTCGAACTCTATGCTGTCATAGCGATCCTTCACCCAAAAGATTTTTTGCAGAATATCCCGCCGGCACTCCTCCAGGGTGTCGCCTCGGCGGTCTTGCAGCGCGGCATTGGAAAGGGCCAGCAGAAGGGGCTCATCTTCCAGCCAACCGGTGAGAATGGCCTGTATGGGAACCCGGTACTTTGGTACGGAGTCTTTGATCTTCAGCGGGCGAATATAGGCCTCCACCACTTTTTGCCCAAAATCGTCAAAGTGGGATGCCAGGACCTCATTGACCTCCTGCATTTTGATCTGCATTTGAAAGAAATGCTTCACATTGTGATAGACCATTTGCAGAAGATCGATCAGCGACCGCGTATTGTCGTATGCACTGTAGATCGCAGCCATTTTGTCATAGATGTTTTCGCTGTCTGCCGCCACTTTCAGGGTAGAATAGGTTCCGAATACATAGGAATAACCCCGAATTGGGCTGTCATCGCGCAGTTGGTGAAAGACTTCCAGCAGACGGCTGCTATACCCTGGGACCGTAATATATTCCTCAAAATCCTCGCCGCGCTCTTTTTCGAACCAGCCCTTGCTGTATAATTTCCGAATCAGGAACCTGGCTCTACCCGAAATATCCCGCAGCTCTTCCTCATCAATGTCCTCACCTTCAAAGGTGGCGTCTGCCAGCTGCTGCTCCAGTTTGCTCCGAAGCATCATGTAAAAATCCTGCTCCAGGATCTTCAGGTTCTCCCGATATGCAGTATAGAGCACATCCAGGGCATTTGCATACAGTGTGCGGTTGGGCGACGCTAAAACAGAGAATAATTCGGTTGGAATACGATCAAACAGATTCATCCCAATCCCCCCCATAGGAGACAATTATGACTGGTATTTTAATCAAACTTGACGGAAGGCCTGATATCATATTTGAAAATGGAACGCTGTATGGTGGTCTGCACTGTGGAGAGTGTTTTTCCATGCTTGAGCCCGATACAGGTTGGGTCTCTGTGCGGCTGGAATGGATCGATGACTGGGTGTTGGTAGATGGTGCTGGGGGAAAGATGGCTCCTCTCCCCTACGGAAACCGGGTTCTCCTGTAAATCCATCACCCCACCACCAGTTTGTTCGTCTTCTTCAAAAACTTCGCTGGAATGGGTCGATCCAGCTTCCAGGTAATATTCATCGGCCTGCTCCCGCTATGCTTCACATAGTTCGCTGTGCCCAGAAAGGTATAGGCCTCAGCGCCTCCTGTAATCCGGTCCGCCTTGAACTCCCGGACAAACAGCAGAACCTTGCTCCCTCGCTCCCGGTGGTGGATGTACCGCTGCCCAGTGGGAGAGTCCGCCGCTGTGGTACTCTGGCTTTGCCAATGGAACAGGTTCTCATTGATAGAGTAATCGTGGTACATGGTGGTGGGCGAGTAGTCCTTATCCGCCTTGTTCAGCGTCACAAAGAATACGTCCAACTGCTTCTCCGGCAGCCATTTCACACCCTCACGCACCGTGGCTGGTTTCAGGAAATCCAGTGCCACCAGCAGCTGGTCACGGGTATAGGTGCAGTGGAGGTCTAACGGGCAGTCAAAGCCCAAATCCACTGGCTCGTCAATGAAGTCGATCTGCTCATATCGATAGCGGAGCAGGTCCAATAGCTCCCCCAACATCACGGGACTATCTGAGAGGGCATACAGGTTGTCCAAAACCTCATCGGATCCCCAACTCTCTGCTGCCTTTCCCCAAACAGTCACATAGAACATCTGGAGCATGCGCTGCTCCAGCTCGCTAAGCGCCGAAAAATCCACATCGTCCAGACGAGGCAGCAGATCCAACAAAAAGCGAATCCAGCGCCGGGAGTCTACAACGGCCAATCGGGCAAAGGCCTTCGTGAGCACCTCCTCCAGCGGTTCACTGAAATCTGCAATCATATTTGCCCGGGCGCAGATGCGCGAGAAGGTTGAAAACTTGTAAATTGTCCTGGGATCCAAATGGTAATAATCCAGGAAGTTTGCCAGGTTCAGTTCCAGGCCACTGTCCTCAGTAAAGCTGGCAACCCGCGATACCAGCCCGGCGGTGTTGCCGTAGGAGGCCCGGATATTGTCCAGAATATACTTAGCTGCCTTTTTCTCCAGCTGTATGTAACAACCTTTGGGCGCGGAGACAAACCCGTCCTTGATCTCCCGGGTCACGCTTCGAGTGGTATTGGAGAGCAGGGCGGCAAACTTGTCCTCAAAGTTATACCGCTTGTTGGCCTGGCCGATAAAATCCAGCACGGTCAGGCATTCCTTATCCTCCGCCAGCCGCAGACCACGACCCAGCTGCTGGAGGAAAATGGTCAGGGACTCGGTGGGCCGCAGGAACAGCACCGTATTGACCTCTGGGATGTCTACGCCCTCATTGTAGATGTCCACTACAAAAATGAAACGCACCTCGCCGCTCACCAGCCGTCCCTTGGCGGTTTTTCTCTCCTCATCAGAGGATTTCCCGGTCAAAAAGATGGATGGAATCCCATGGTCATTGAAATAGCGGCACATAAACTCCGCATGCTCGATGGATACGCAGAACCCCAGACCCTTGACTTCGTCAATATCGGTCACATACTTGAGAAGGGAGGACACCACCCAATCGGCACGTCGGTTGGCCACGGCTCCGCTGAGGGTGTAGAGGTTGGAAAGCTCACCCTTATCATAGCCGCCGGCACTCCATTTCAGGGTGTTCAGATCCACCGTGTCGGTGACGCCGAAATACTGGAAGGGACACAGTAGCTTGCGGTCAATGGCCTCCGGCAACCGAATTTCTGCGGCAATTCGGTTGTTGAAGTAGGGCAGCACACTCTTGCCGTCCATGCGCTCTGGGGTAGCAGTCAGACCCAACAGGATTTGGGGCTGATAGTAGGACAATAGTTTCTGGTAGGTGGGCGCTGCCGCATGGTGGAACTCGTCCACCACGATGTAGTCGTAAAAATCCGGGGTAGTCTTGGCGGCGAAGCCCTGGGAATTAAAGGTCTGAATGGACAGGAACAGGTGGTCAATGCTCTCTGGCCGGTAGTTGCCCACAAACAGCTCCCCAAAATTGGCGTCCTTCAAAACCGCCCGGAAAGTGTACAGGCTCTGCCGCAGGATCTCCTCCCGGTGGGCCACAAAGAGCAGTCGGCAGGGCCTTCCAGGATGTCGCTTACAAAAACGCTTATAATCCAGCGCGGAAATCACCGTCTTGCCAGTACCTGTAGCGGCTACCACCAGGTTGCGGGTGTAGCCGCGGACGGTGCGCTCCGCCTCCAGCTTGTCCAGAATTTCCTGTTGATAGGAGTAGGGAGCGATATCCATGGTGTACACTTCGGTGTTGTTGGCATCAAAGTATTTTTCCGCTTTCAGTGCCCGGGCCAGCCGCTCCTTCTGACCCTCCGAGTAGTACTCAAATTCGTTGGAATTCCAGTAGCTCTCAAAGGTAGCGGCGATCTTGTCGATGGTCTCCGACAGATCCCGGCGAGTGACTTTCACATTCCACTCCAAACCGCTGGAGATGGCGGCGTTGGACAGATTGGAGGAGCCTACGTAGGCCGTGGTGAAGCCGGTATCCCGGTAAAAGACATAGGTTTTGGCGTGGAGCCGGGTGCGCTTAGTGTCGTAGCTGACCTTGATTTTGGTATTGGGCAGGGTCCGCAGCTCCTCAATGGCCTTCACATCGGTGGCTCCCATGTAGGAGGTGGTAATGATCCGCAGCTCACCTCCGTTTTGGGTGAACTCCTTCAGCTCGTCCATCAGGAGCCGTAGGCCACTCCACTTGATGAAGGATACCAGCATGTCGATGCGGTCGGCGGAGACAATTTCCTTTTTCAGTTCCGAGTACATCTGGGGCTCATGAATAGCCCCAGTAAACAGGCTGCTCTGAGCGATGGAGGTCTCCGGACGGTTCAGGTCGGCAGCCGTCTTGCCCACCGCCAGCCGGGGATCCTGCTCCTGTAAAAGCGCAAGAAGCTGCTCTGCCCGCTGGTCAACACTCAGCGCGGCAAAGTCAGCTTCCCCGGTCGTGTTCTGAATGAGGGCTACGATCTGGTTGGCAAGACCGATCTGTGTAGCGATATCCCCGCCCTTGTCTACCATGTTCTCCAGACCCTTTTGCACCACGTCGGCCAAGTATTGGGCCAGCACCTTGGATGCCTCTGCCTTGTCAACGGGCGCGATAGACTTGCGGGCAGCGGGGATCTCCGACAGCTCGCGGGTCAGGGCAGTGTTGATAATCTGTTCATACAGGCCGGAATACAGCATATATTTCACTCTTCCTGCGTTCTTTTGCGGATGTCAACTATATTTAGTATAACTGAAATTCCAGAATTCGACAAGAACTTCTTAGCAAACATCAACAAAACTATCCGTCTTTGATGTGTGTCCTTTCCTTTCAGTCGTAAACCAGTTTAGCATCATATTTGTCCAACAAACAGGACTATTCTGTGTGTTGTCCACTGCAAAATTGGAAAGTGGATGACTTAAGCTATTACTGAGCAATATGAATGACGCTTTGCAGACTTCCGTCAACTACGAAGACTTGATAAAACTGAAACAGGAGTTAATGCGCCTCTGGAGCTCGCTGTCATAAGCAAAAGTCCTGAGTTATTGGGTGATGGACTGAAACTCCAGAGAACGAAAACAATATGAGTGTGAGAGGCTGAATATCCCCCATCGACCTATTCTTTGTTTAAATGTGTTAAAAATTGATACGCCTGACTTGAAAAAACACCTTGCTTCTCTGCCCTGCCAGAGTTACAATACCCCAAACCCAAACAGCGAAAAGAGCCCTTCTGGACAGGCGGCGGATGCCGCACCTGGTCAAGAAGGGCTCTTT
>ENA-ORTI01003987-ORTI01003987.1-human-gut-metagenome-genome-assembly--contig:-NODE-3987-length-10759-cov-4.881540_pt1 | contig 10759 bp, 10 predicted proteins | sample MGYA00242071_ERZ509191 | MGnify/ENA primary metagenome ERZ509191 (study PRJEB26280, sample SAMEA2338832) | human gut metagenome | biome: human gut; feature: human-associated habitat; material: faeces...
CGTCCAAACCGCCCGCCACGATCGAGTGGGAATGAGCGTCAAAACGGCGCAAACCCGCATGAATACAGGGTTTTTGACCTGTCACTTTGCCTTGTGATACTGGTTTGATACTATTCGTTTCAACCCGGTCACACAAGAGAATGATTGCAAAGGGCAAGCAAACCGCCCTGCTGAACGACAAATTCAGCAGGGCGGTTTTGCTTGCCCTATTTTTCTTTTCTCCAAGGAACATAATTGTCAAACCGTTTGCTGTCATCACAAGTAAGCGGCCAGTTGATTTTCCATTCAAAGTATTCTTCCCTGGTAATCTCCCCGGCGTGTAGCTCCTGCTGGCGCAAAAGCCATTCCCTCATAAACTCGTCCACAAGGCCATAGTTGAAGTAGATACCCACGGGAGGTTGAGCGGGCCAGTCGTCCGTGTCGTTGTATCGGACGGCGGTATCATCGGAGGCCCCTATCTTGCCGGGATTGCGGACAAGCTGAAACAGACGGATGGAGCCAGGGCTGTCCTCGTCCAGCCAGAAGAACGTCCGCATGAAGTCCTCGGCACAGCCAGGTTGAACCGTATAGAAGTTCTGGCGGTCTACCCGCAGGGCCTGGGCAATCTTGTCCAGCAGCTCCCTCTTGGGCACACGATAATTCGTTTCGTACTGGGCAATACGGTTATCCGCTCCCTTTTCCTCAAAGCCGATAGCCAGCCCCAATTCCTTTTGCGTCATACCCCGAAATGTGCGGATTTTCTTGATTTTTTCTCCTACTGTCATATGTTCCACCGCCTTTGAAAATAGTATAGCGCAAATAAGCGAAATATGCAAGAAGAAAATTAACAAAATTGCGAAATAAACTCTTGACATTAACAACCATGCGAATGTATAATAAGGATGTCGGCATTAACAATTTTGCGAACCAACAATAAGGAGGTGTTGTATTTGAGCAAAGAGCTGTTTGTACGGGCCGAGGAAGTAGCCGGGGCGCTGGGTATCTCCAAGCCCTACGCCTACAAGCTGGTGCGGGAGATGAACGAGGAGCTGAAGCAGAAAGGTTTCCTTACCATCCCCGGACGGGTGAGCAGGCGCTACTTCGAGGAAAAGTTCTATGGACTGCGGGAAAATCAGTAAGGAGGGAAGAAAATGCCAGCGTACAAAGACAAGGCCAAGGGAACATGGTATGCGTCCTTTTACTTTGAGAACTGGACGGGCAAAAAGGAAAAGAAGATGAAGCGGGGCTTCAAGACCAAGCGGGAGGCGCTGGAGTGGGAACGGACGTTCCTGCAACAGCAGACCGCCGACCTGGATATGACCTTTGAGAGCTTCGTGGCGCTCTACGCCGCAGACATGAAAGGCCGTATCAAGGCGAACACCTGGGGAACGAAAGAGCATATCCTCTACAAGAAGCTGGTGCCCTACTTTGGAAAGCGGAAAATGAGCGAAATCCACTCCAAAGAGGTCATGGCGTGGCAGAGTGAAATGCTGAACTACCGGGACAAGAACGGCAAGCCCTACTCCCCCGTGTATCTGAAAACGCTTCACAATCAGTTGAGCGCCGTTTTCAATCATGCGGTGAAGCACTACAATCTGAAAGTCAACCCCGCCGCCCAGGTGGGCAACATGGGCAAGGCCAAGGGCCGGGAAATGCTGTTCTGGACAAAAGCGGAGTATCTGAAATTCGCTGACGCTATGATGGACAAGCCCCTCTCCTACTATGCCTTTGAAATGCTCTACTGGTGCGGTATTCGGGAGGGGGAGCTGCTGGCCCTCACCCCTGGGGACTTCGACTTTGAGAAGCAGACGGTTTCTATCTCGAAATCCTACCAGCGTATCAAGGGCCAGGACGTTATCACCGACCCCAAGACGGCCAAGAGCAACCGGGTCATTCAAATGCCCGCTTTCCTCTGTGAAGAAATGGAGGACTACATCAAGAGCCTATACGCCGTGGAGCCGACAGACCGCATTTTTGCGGTAACGAAATCCTATCTTCACCGGGAGATGGACAGGGGGGCGAAAGAGGCAGGGGTCAAGCGGATCAGGATTCACGATTTGAGACACAGCCACATTTCCCTGCTGATTGACATGGGCTTCACGGCCCTGGCAATCGCTGACCGGGTGGGGCATGAGAGCATCGACATCACTTACCGCTACGCTCACCTGTTCCCCACCCGGCAGGCGGAGATGGCGGACAAGCTGAACATGGAGCGAAAGGGGGCTTAAATCATGTCTGCGAAAAATCTCGACAACCACAACCGATGGAGAAGCAAGACCATAGCGTTCCGGGTGTCTCCGGAGGAAAACGAACAGATTGAGATTGCCGTCCGCCTGTCCGGGCTGACCAAACAGGACTACATCACCCGGCGACTTTTGAACCGGGACATTGTGGTGCAGGGCAATCCCAGGGTTTACAAGGCCCTGCGTGACCAGCTCGCCGCCGTCCTGGGGGAGCTACGGCGCATGGAGGCCGGGGGCGGGGTGGATGATGAACTGCTCGCCACCATCCGCCTTATCACCGTGACGCTGGGCGGCATGAAGGAGGATTGATAGATTGATGGATTCCAGAGAAACGAAAAGGACTGTCCCATATCCGTCTGTTGGCGCAGGCGGGGAACAGCCCAATTCACAAATATGTACCACGGACAGTATATCAGAAGCGGCTACCGAAAACAACCCCCAGGATGAAAGTATGGAGGATATTCTTCGGGAGCTTCAACGGACAAGCGACCCGGCCTACCTCCACACCGTTTCCATGAATGAGCTTTACCGGAATGTCTACCAGAGCAGACCGCCAATCATTGACGGTCTGCTCTACCCTGGGACGTACCTCTTTGCGGGAGCGCCCAAGGTGGGCAAGTCGTTCCTGATGGCCCAGCTTGCCTACCATGTCAGCATGGGCCTCCCCCTGTGGGGCTACCCCGTCCACAAGGGCACCGTCCTCTATCTGGCGTTGGAGGACGACCACCGCCGCTTGCAGGGGCGGCTGTATCGGATGTTCGGCATGGACGGCACTAACGACCTGCTCTTTGCGATCTACGCCAAACAGCTCGGCCTGGGCCTGGAGGAACAGCTAAAGAAGTTTGTCCGCCAACACCCCGACACCAAGCTGATTATCATTGACACCCTCCAGAAAGTCCGGGAGGTCGGCGGGGACAAGTACAGCTATGCCAACGATTACGAGGTGGTGGGCAAGCTGAAACGCCTTGCCGATGATTGCGGTATCTGTCTCCTGCTGGTACACCACACCCGAAAGCAACAGGCCGATGATAAGTTTGATATGATTTCCGGCACCAACGGCCTGTTAGGAGCGGCGGACGGGGCCTTTCTTCTTCAAAAGGAAAAGCGGACGGACGGCAGCGCCATTCTGGATGTGGCCGGACGTGACCAGCAAGACCAGCGGATGTATCTCACCAAGGACAAGGAGCGCCTTGTGTGGGAGCTGGAGCGGCTGGAAACGGAGCCGTGGGTGGAATCGCCCGACCCGGTATTGGAGGCCGTTGCCGCCCTTGTGACGGTAGACAGGCCCGCCTGGGGCGGTACGGCCACGGAGCTGGCGGCGGCTCTCCAAACCGACATGAAGCCCAACGCCCTGGCTATGCGGCTGAACGTCCGGGCCGGGAGATTGGCGGCAGAGTACCATATCCGCTATGAGAACAGCAGGAGCCACGCCGGGAGAAGTATCACCCTCACCCTGGAACCACCCCAGGCGTGACGACCGTGACGGCTGTGACGGCTTTTTTGAGAGCGGGGGCGGTGTGTAAAACATCGTCACGGTCGTCACGGCCGTCACGGGGAGCGGGGCCAAAAGTCAAGGGGGCATACCTGGGGGTGGAGATTGCCGCAAGGCAATACAACCCGAACCCCTTGACTTTTGGCCCACGGAGGACACTGGCCGGGTGGGGGGAAAGGCTGTGCCTTTCCCCCCTGCCCAACGGCGAGTGTCAAAGTTTAGGCGGGGTGCAGGGTGCCCTTTTCAAAGGGCAGCCCTGCTGGGGGAGCCGTCCGCAGACGGCGGGGGCAACGCCCCCACTCCACCCCGTAGGGCGCAAATGCGCTTTTGATGGCCGCAAGGCTGTCAAAAGTGCTTTTGCGTTACTTTCGCAGAAAGTAACAAAGGCCGCCGCTGGCGCGGCGAAAGGAGTGTTGATTTGAAAAGGACGATTAGCGCAATGGTGGGGCAGGGTTCGGTGAACCACAACAGCAGGGCGTTCAACGCCAAGAACACCGACCGGTCACGCTCCCACTTGAATATAACCTACTGCCACGAAAATATCAAGACGGTTTTCCATGAGCTTTTTGACGAGGCCCTCAAGCGGTACAATGACAAGCAGACCAGGGCAGACCGCAAAATCGAGGACTACTATGAAAAGATACGTTCCAGCAAGCAGGAAAAGCCGTTCCATGAAATCATCCTGCAAGTGGGCAATAAGGACGACATGAGCGCCGAGGGCGAGGACGGCCAGCTTGCGGCGGCGGTGCTGGACGAGTACATGAGAGGTTTCCAGGAGCGCAACCCCCAGCTCCGGGTGTTCTCCGCCCACCTCCACATGGACGAGGCCACACCCCATCTGCACATCGACTTCGTACCGTTCACCACCGGGAGCAAGCGAGGCCTGGACACAAGGGTATCGCTGAAACAGGCGTTAGCGGCCCAGGGATTCAAGGGCGGCACCAGGGGCGACACGGAGTGGAGCCAGTGGGTACGCTCTGAAAAGGAACAGCTTGCCGCCGTGATGGAGCGCCACGGGATAGAGTGGGAGGACAAGGGCACCCACGACAAGCACCTGTCTGTGATGGACTACAAGAAAGAACAGCGGGCCAAGGAGATTGCCGAGCTGGAGGCGGTCAAGGCCAAGAAGCAGGGCCAGGTGGAGCGGCAGGAACAGCGCCTAAAGGAGCTGGCCCCGGCTGTGAGGAACATGGAGCAGTTGGCGGCGCAGTTCTCCGATGACCCGGAGCGGATATTACCGGAGCCGGGGCCGCTGGAAAGCGCCAAGTCCTACCGGGAGAAGAAAGCCAAGCCCCTGTTGGCGCAGATCGTCAAGGTGCTGCGTTCCCTGTACCGGGCCTATGTCGAGTTGAAGAGGAAGTATGAGCGGTTGCAGGGAGACTATGGACGGGCCAGGGAAGGAAACGAGCGGTTGTCCGACCGCTTGCAGGAAACGAAGTTGGAGAACAAGGCCCTGCGGGGTGCTGTTGCCGACTTTGAGCGGGTCAAGCGGGCTTTCGGCCCGGAGGAAGTAGAGCGAGCCGTGGAGGACGCAAAGCGCCGGGAGGCGCAAGAGCGGGAGCAGAAGAAAGCAAAGCGGAGGTTTAGACGGGGGGCGAGGTAACGGACAGCAGGAGGGCACTCTATGGGGTGCCCTCCCGTTTTGTACTTGTCAGCAGGGAATTTTACTGTTATAATGTAAACGATAAATTCCCATTGGAGGCCGCACATGAAAAACAGAAAACTAATTTTTATTGGACTGTTTATCTTTTTAAGTGTGGTAATTGGTTCTTTTATATACTTTCCTAAAAGTATTGATACTGCACTTAACAGAATAAAATATCCGTTTGAAGTAGGCGAAATCTTAACCTCCCAACAAATTGATGAAAATCTTATTGTAGTAATATATACTAACAAAAATAATAATAATGAACTCCAGAACGCTATCATACAAAAAAACAGTATTTTTTATAGCGTTGTTGAAATGAATGGCTCTCTAAATATTGAAATACCTCAAAAGCTCGACAGTGGTGACCTTAGAACGCAAGTATTGGTTTCTTGGTATGATAAAAGTGATAAATATGTTGTGATGGCTGTCGCTTATGACGAAGATGTAGCCGCTATTACCTATCAAAATCAAGAGTTGACACCTTTAGATATAAACGGTTATCACTTGTTTTATGGGACTGGAACTGGCAAGTATGAAGTATATGAATTGTTTGACCAAGAGGGGAATCGCTTAGAACATATCAAAGAATAGTATTAAAGAAAAATGAGAAGTGATTTGGAAAAGGCGGGGAATGTGGTTGCATTTCTCCGCCTTTTGTGATACTATTTTGATACTAAGAAATTGAGCGGCCAAAAATAACAGGTGAAACATTAACAAATTTGCGAATAATTTATCCGTGAAAACATAGAAAATACAGTCCCATATAATAGGATTTGTCGAGTGGGAATAATTCCAGAGGTCGAAAAAAGCCTGTAAATACTGGACTTTTTAAGCCTTGAAGCCCCTCGCGGCAGCGATTTGGCAACAGAATTTTATGATTCATAAGAAAAGAGCTATCTGACTTCATTTGAAATCAGATAGCTCTTTTTTGTTATACGCCAATGACAATGAATTCTTCGTTCTCTCCGATTTCTTCTGTGACCCAACGGTCTATAGCAGATATCGTTTCCTTAGCATCACTTACAAATTCGGGGAGAACGGTTTCTGGAATGTTCAGCTGCATCATTTTTCGCCATTCTCCTCTTGTAACACTAGTATCTTCAAACATATCGAATGACACAGAGACTTTTTGAAATGCGCTTGCCAGGAAAAAGTAAAACGCGTTGTCCAGTACATACAGTGAATCTTGTCGAAGAAACTTCCTGCTGGCACCAGAATTTCCCTTTCTGAATTTGAGGTAATCACTGCCGCTGAATTCTCCGAGCTTATAAACATATTTATTCATGTATCATTTCCTCAAGCAGCAGATTGTTCAGTCCCTGTGGCGGCGTGATTTTACGTCACTGACTGAAAGCGCCATGGTATTGCATGCACAGATTCAGGCGGCGGCCGTGTGCTGCAAGTCACAGAGCATCCCGCTGTTCGGCCGGCATGCGGTATTCCGGTTTGACGTGGTAGGCGACCTCGGCATACTGCCGCGCACGTGCGCGCAGCGAGAAGTTGCCCTTTTGACTGCACCAGACATAGAGCTCATGGCAGACCAGATCCGTCGCGATGCGCGACAGCAGATCCGGCGGCTCTTCCGTGTCGATAATGCCCGCCTTGGCGCAGTTATTGGCCAGCGTTGCAAACAGATCGTCCAGCGCATGGATGGCCGTGCGGATGCCTTCGGGCGACTCGAACTGCATGATGAAGAGTGTGCTCGTCAGTTCCGGGCCGAAGTCGTAAGCGATCGTGATGAACCGGTCGAACAGCTGCCAGATGCGCTCAAAGTCATTATCTGCGTGCGCAAACTTCATGAAGCTCTTGTCGTCATTGTGCTGCGGTTTTTCCACCATGTATTCGAGGATGCTGCGTTTGCCGTTGAAAGAGGAGTAAAAGACGGAGCGGGAGATACCGCATGCCTTGCAGATGTCGTTGACGGTCACGTTGTTATATCCGTCGCGCTTAAAGAGGGAAATGGCTGTTTCCGCGACTTCCTCTTTGAATTTCCAGGAAGAATCTTGCACTTCAAACACCCCTGACGAAAAATGTTTGCGTTATTCAAACATTATACGACTTTTGTTTCTGTGATTCAACACACATAAGATTTTATTCGCAATTCTTTTACAACTTTTTTGTGACTTGTTTCAAAAATGCCCTGGAGGCCTTGACATTGCAGGGTTAATAAATTAACATGGCGACGCTGGAAGCTGTTCAAGTGTCCGAACGGCCCGTCGTTATTTGGATGTAAACTATCAGAGAAGGAAGCGAGAACATGACAAAAGACGAGAAAATTGCAAAGCTCGGCAAAGAAATCACGGATCGCGCAACGGTCCTGCTCGGCAAGGACAAGATCACGCCGGATGCCCCGGAGTATCTGGGCATCAACTCCGCCCTGAAGTTCACGGCGGTGAAGTATGATGAGAAGATGGCGGACGATATCCTCGATATCGCCCTGACGATGAAAAAGCGCGTGCCGCTCACGATCGAGCAGCTCGCAAAGAAAAACCCGCAGTTCGACAGAGCCTATCTGGAAAAAGCGATGCAGGCTATCAGCGAGAGCGGTCTGGTCGAGTTCCATTGGGAGAACCTCGACGGCAAGAACCCGAACCATGAGAAACGCTGGGTGCTGGACATGTTCGTCCCCGGCAGTGCCGAGATCATGATGATCAATCCCGAGCAGGCGGACATGTTCCCGGAGACGGCAGACTTCTTCGAGCGCATGGCGTATCTGCCGCTGGCGGGCATCACCGAGATGGTGCCTCCCGGAGGCGACGGCATAGGTATGCACGTTATTCCCGTTGAAAAAGCCATAGACGCCAAGAGCGAATCGGTGGATCTTGAGCATATTTCATACTGGCTTCAGAAATATGAGGGTCATATTTCTGCCGGCATTTGCTCCTGCCGCGCTTCACGCGCTGTTTTGGGCGACGGCTGCACAGACGATTTTGATGATTGGTGCATACAGCTCGGCGATATGGCGGATTACACCGTTGAAACCGGAAGAGCACACTACATAACAAAAGAACGTGCACTTGAAATACTCAAGCTTGCCGAAAAAAACGGCTATGTTCACCAGATAACCAACATTGACGGTGAAAATAAGATATTTGATATATGCAACTGCAATGTTAAGATATGCAACGCTCTTCGCACATCGCTTCTGTTTAACACACCTTATCTTTCGCGAAGCGCCTATACCGCCAAGGTTACAAAAGAGAACTGCGTAGCGTGCGGCAAGTGCGTTGAAACTTGCCCTGCAGGTGCCGTAAAGCTCGGTCAGAAGCTCTGCCACAAGGACGGCACGGATTTCAAATATAAGCACGCTCCCCTGCCGGACAACAACATTTGGGGTCCGTACGCATGGGATGAGAACTACCGCGATACGGCGCGTATGTCAAACACATATCCCACGGGTTCCGCTCCCTGTAAGGCTGCATGCCCGGCGCACGTTCCGGTACAGGCTTATCTTCGCCTTGCGAGAGACGGCAAATACCGTGAAGCACTCGCTATGATAAAGACCGAAAACCCGTTCCCGGCAGTATGCGGCAGAATTTGCAACAAGCGCTGCGAGAGCGAATGCACACGCGGAAAAATTGACGACCCGGTATCAATTGACGCAGTAAAGAAATTTGTAGCCGATCTCGACCTTAAAGCCGAGGACAGATATGTTCCAGAAAAAACGGTACAGTCGGTTCACGGTTCATTTGACGAAAAAATCGCCATCATCGGCGGCGGCCCCGCAGGACTCAGTGCCGCATATTATCTCGCCCAGATGGGTTATAAGCCGACGGTATTTGAAAAAAATCCCATTCCCGGCGGTATGATGACATACGGTATTCCGAGCTACAAGCTCGAAAAGGATGTTATCGCTGCCGAAATCGACATAATCAAGGCTCTCGGTGCAGAAATCAAGTGCGGCGTTGAAGTCGGCAAGGACGTCACCATAGATGAGCTCAAAAAACAGGGCTACAAGGCATTTTACATCGCCATAGGCTGTCAGGGCGGCAAACGTCCCGGCGTTAAAAACGATGACGCAAAGGGCACCGCTATTGCCGTAGAATATCTCCGCCACTGCTTTGAACACCGCGAGGATTCATTCTCCGGTAATGTTGTGGTAGTCGGCGGCGGTAACGTTGCGATAGACTGCGCGCGCAATGCTCACCGTCTCGGCGCAGCTGACGTTAAGATGTTCTGCCTTGAATCGCGCGACACCATGCCTGCGAGCAACGAGGAAATACTTGAGGCCGAAGAAGAAAACGTCGGCATAAATCCCTCTTGGGGTCCGAAGGAGGTCACCGTAAACGACAAAGGAGAGGTTACCGGCATCATCTTTAAAAAGTGCCTTCGCACAATAGACCCAGAAACTGGCAAATTCTCTCCCGTATATGACGAAAACGAGACTGTTGAAATAAAGGCAGACAAAATCGTTTTTGCCATAGGTCAGGCAATTGAATGGGGCAACCTGCTTGAGGGCTCAAAGGTTAAATTCTGGCACGGCAATTACCCGGTTGCAGACAAATTTACATACGAAACGGACGATCCCGACATATTCGTGGGCGGCGACGTATTTACCGGTCCGCGTTTTGTAATAGACGCCATTGCAGCCGGTCACGAGGCGGCTGAGAGCTTACATCGCCATGTACGCCCCGACGCTTCAATGACCATAGGTCGTGACCGTCGCAATTTCACACCGCTCAACAAGGACGACCTTACATATCCGTCTTATGATACGGCAGGACGTCAGGAAGCCGGTATGGATGAAAGCATCGACTACAAGATGTCCTATAAAGACGCACATCTCGATTTGACAGAGGAGCAGGTTAAAACCGAAACCGGCCGTTGTCTCGGATGCGGCGCATCGTATGTTGACCCGCACAAGTGTATAGGTTGCGGTCTTTGCACCACGAAGTGTGAATTTGACGCAATACATCTTGTACGCGATAATCCGAAATGCACCGATATGAGAGTTGCCGAAAAGAAGGTCGGCGGACTTATGGGCTACTCCGCAAAACGTGCGTTTAAAATACTCGGGCATCTTGGCTCGGATGAGGCGAAAGAGCTTAAAAAGAAGCGCATAGCCTACAAAAAAGCGCACAGCGACAAGGGCTAAGCCATGCACGAGCTCGGTATAGTTCTGAATGTCATAGACAGAGTAGAAGAGATTGCCAAGGAAAACAACGTAAAAAAGGTCACCAAGCTGACTCTTGAAATAGGCGAGGTTTCATCGATTGTTCCGTCATATTTTTCGGACTGCTTTGAGTGGGCAAAGAAAAAAACGGATTATATGAAAGACACCGAGCTTGAAATGATAATCCTTGAAGGTCTCTCCTACTGTCGCGACTGTAAAAAAACATATAAGACCACCGAATACGCAAAAAAATGTCCGCACTGCGGCAGTGACGATACATATCT
>ENA-ORTI01003993-ORTI01003993.1-human-gut-metagenome-genome-assembly--contig:-NODE-3993-length-10744-cov-2.559454_pt1 | contig 10744 bp, 7 predicted proteins | sample MGYA00242071_ERZ509191 | MGnify/ENA primary metagenome ERZ509191 (study PRJEB26280, sample SAMEA2338832) | human gut metagenome | biome: human gut; feature: human-associated habitat; material: faeces...
CCGAGACTCCGCGCTTTACGCTGTAATGATTCGTACCCCGGCCCCTCTCCGGCACCGTATTCTCGGCAAGACGGTTTTGGGAGGTTTTCAGGGTTGTTTTGGCCAGAAGGCTTTCCCTGCAGGTATGGGGAAGGCGAACGCCGTGTTCCCGTTTTATCGGTAGTCCCGGCACGGCGCTGGTCGGGGATGCTCCGTATGGGGCATCCCTTTTTTATGGCGTTGAGCTTCCTTATGGAAAGAGTTCCATGAGTTATCGTGGCTATGGGCGTGACTCCGTTTTTGGAGATCCTCCATAACGGAATAGGGGTTATTTCCGGGGGATGGCACGCATAGGGTTCTTCCCGAAAAACAAGGCGGCGGCTATGACAGCCAGACACGGAGCCCATACCCAGCGCAATTCTGAGAGCATGACGGCGAGCCCCCGTTGCGACAGGAGCCCCTTGAGGCCGAACGGCGAAACCCGGATAGGGCGCCAGTCGCAGAAGTACCGGGTTTGGTCGAAGGGCCAGAACGCGGCTACGCCAAGTCCGCCGTTGGTCATTGCGTCCAGCAGGATATGGCTTGAGACGGCCAGAAGGCCGACGGTGAATCCCATGAGGCGTGAACCGCGCAGGAACAGCGGGGCCACTCCGAAGCTGGCACAGCCCATGAGCAGGGCAAACGCGAGGGAATGGGAAAACCCCCGGTGCCCGAACGCGTCGGCATAGCTGATGCCGAACCGGAAGCCGATGACGTCGGCATCCGGCAAAACGGCGCACAGGATACCGAAGAGCAGCATCCGGGTGGAAAGCCGTCCGCCCAGGAGTGCCGCCAACGCGAGCACGGGTGCGGGGTGGGAAAAAACAGTGGGCATGGGGAACTCTTGAGATGGCGGCCTAGGTGTTGCTGCATGGCGGGATAGGATGTCCCCTTGCCTTTCACCCGGATCGTCCGTCATGTCAATCGCCTTGGTGCGCGTGGCCGAAGTCCCTATGCAGGAGTGTTTCAAGCGCCGGGAGCGCCCTGCTGACGCACGCTTTCCCTTCGTTGATGACCTCTTCGGCCTTGTAGAATTCCAGCAGCCCGACATGGGCGAGCCTCGGCGTCAGAAAAATGTCCGGAGGATCGCCTGCCATGCGGCTCCGGGTGATCCTGTCCTGCACGATGTCCACGGCACTGGCGATGGTGCCGAAGACGCTCGGCGGGTGGTGTGCGGGGGATTCGTTTTCGCCGAACAGCGTGGTGCCGTACTGCCTGATGGTCATGGCGATACGTTCCACGAAATCTCCCTCGCCCTCTTTATTTTCTTTCGGCTTTTTCTTGGCGGAGTGCCGCCCGATGAGCTCGCCGTTCAGATTGACGGCGAGGACGATGTCCGCCCCCAGCGCACGGCAAACGGAAATAGGCACGGGATTGACCAGCCCGCCGTCAAACAGCCAACGGTCATGATAAAAGACGGGCGGGAACAAACCGGGAAGGGAGATGGAAGACCAGATCGCTTCTTCAAGCGGACCTTTCTTCAGCCAGTATTCCCTGCCGGTGCTCACCTCCGTGGCGACGGAGGCATAGCGCACGGGCAGATCTTCGATGAGCATGCCCGGCGGGGTCACACAGTCCGCGAAGAAGGCACGGAGTTTTTCCTTATTCACAAACCCATCGATGGACATGCTGAAATTGAAGTACGACGCCGTATTAAGTTTGGTCAGCGCGCACACGCGCTGCTTCAGCCGACCAAGGTTTCCGGTGGCGTACGCCGCGCCCACAATCGAACCGATGGACGTCCCGCACACGATTTCGGGGTGGATGTCCAGCTCCGCGAGTGCTTCAATGATGCCTATATGCGACCAGCCCCGTGCGGAGCCGCTCCCCAGCGCCAATCCTATTTTCATGGCAGACCGCCTCTTTGCATAGTGGATCCTGCCCGGAGGAGGGCAGGGTGGATGCGCGTTTTTTGAAGTATTTTTTGATCGCGTTCCAGATTTTTTATACGGTGTGCCGCCGTTTCTGTCGATAGCGTTACAAATCGTTTCTTGAACATCGTGAAGCCCTATTCAGAGGAAGCGGAAGGCACCCGTTGGAACAGAAAACACTTAATAGTGTATAATTAAAAGAGAAAAATACAATCATTCAAGCGTATATGTGAGAAAAACGCGCGTGAGGAAGAAAATGCTTGACTTATTATAACTAAAAAACTAGTTATTTAGTTATGAATACACACTACCTCAGCGGACTGCCTCAGGAATGGACCGCCATCGCTGAAGTTTTTTCAGCACTGGGGGATGGGACACGGCAAACGATCCTGCTGCTCTTTGAGCCGGGGGAATCCATCGAGCTGAAAACCTTCGTGGACATCTTGCCGCTGAGCCGTTCGGCGGTGGTGCACCACCTTAAAGTCTTGGAGCAGGCGGGATTGTTGATCCCGCACAAGCACGGGAGGGCTCTTTCGTACACGCTCAACCTTGCCTGCGCCGTCCATGCGCTTGGACAGGTCAAGACGTACGCCGACGAACTGCTTGCCGCGACCGAAGCGGCGCAATGACACACCTTTTTGGAGTCGTTCCATGAGTACCGACAGCGGGAATCGGAAATATCAGGCGCTTGCCCTCGGGACCAGCTATGCCCTTGGGACCTTCAACGACAACTTCTTCAAGCAGGCCGGCCTGCTCCTTGCCGTGACCACGGGCAACGCGGTGTTCCAATCGCAGGTGACGTTCCTATTCGCGCTGCCGTTCGTGCTCTTCTCAGCATGGAGCGGCTGGCTTGCCGACCGTTTCGCCAAGAAAAGCCTCGTCATCTGCGCGAAGACACTGGAACTCGCGGCTATGCTGGCGGGAGCCTGGGGCATGGTGACGCTCGACTGGAACTGGATGCTCGCCATGACCTTTTGCATGGGCCTGAGCTCCACGCTGTTCAGCCCGGCGCTCAACGGTTCCATCCCCGAACTGTTTCCCGTCGGCCAAGTCCCCCGCATCAACGCCTTGTTCAAGCTCGGGACCACGGCGTCCATCCTGTTCGGGGTATTCCTCGCCGGGATCGCGCTGGATCAGGCATGGATCGAAACGGCTTACCCCTTCGGCCGCTGGCTGGTGGCGATATTGGCCGTGACCGTCGCGGCCGGGGGGCTTGTGAGTACGGCCTTCATTCCCGCGTACCCGGGAGCCGGAAGCCGCAACCCTTTCCCGTGGTCGGCGGTCATCGATTCCTTCCGCTTCCTGCGCTCTCTCCGCAAGGATGGCCCGCTGCACCTTGTCATCTGGGCGGAAGCGTTCTTCTATTTCCTCTCGACCCTGCTGTTGCTCGAAATCAATAACCTCGGGGGCGCGGAACTCGGCCTGTCCTATACGGCGACCAGTTTCCTGCCCGTAGCCCTGATGGTCGGCATCTGCGCGGGCTCGCTGCTCGCCGCCAGAGGCACGCCCGAAAGCTGGCGCATGCTGCTGGTCCCGGCGATCATGGGCATCGGCGTCCTGCTGTGCCTTGTGCCGGTCGTCGCCGCTGCCGATCCCGCGCTCCGGCTTCCATTGCTGTTCGGGCTGTACGCGCTTGCCGGGACGTGCGGCGGGCTCTACCTCATCCCGATCACCAGCTTTATCCAAGTCCGTCCCGCCGCCACGGACAAGGGGCGCATCCTCGGGCTCGACAACTGCCTTTCTTTCACCGGCATTCTGCTTGCGGGCCAACTGTATCTGCCTCTGTCATTGTTGCGGCCCTCGCACGGGCATGTGGTCCTCGGCATTCTCAGCTTGGGCGTTGCCTGTGTGTTTCTGGCCGTGATGCGTGGTTTCGGGCGGCATCAAAACCCTGAAGAACTGTTTTCGGAGCCAGTCCCGGCGGCTTCGTCCTTGCCCCCGGTTGCGCATGGTCCCGGTTTTCGGGCGCTGCTGGCGTTTGTCCGCGGGCTGTTGCGGCTGCGCTATACGATAGAGGTGGAAGGGCTTGAAGCCGTGCGCGCCCGCGACGATGGGCGTCCGATTCTGTTCCTGCCCAACCATCCGGCACTTATCGACCCAGCGCTTGTCTACACGAGCCTTGCGGGCTTTGCGCCGAGGCCCCTCGGGGATGAACGCCAAGTCGAACAGCCGGTGATCCGCACGCTGACCCGATTGATCGGAACCATTTCCATACCGGATCTGCGCCGGGAGGGACGCACGGCGGAGAGCGGGGTGCATGAGGCGTTGGAACGCGTGGCCGGAGTCCTGCGCTCGGGCGGGAATGTCCTTCTCTATCCCGCCGGGGGGCTTACCCGTACGGGCCGGGAACGGCTCGGCGGCAATCGGGGGGTATACAGTTTGCGCGGGCTGGTTCCGGATGTACGGCTGGTACTCGTCAGGACGACTGGCCTCTGGGGAAGCTCGTTCAGCTGGGCGCGGGGTACGGCTCCGGATATCCTCAAGGGGTTGGCCCGGGGCGTGTTCGAACTGCTGCTCAACGGCATATTCTTTATGCCGCGCCGACGGGTGCGGATATCGGTATCGGAACCGGAATTGCCCGGACAGGCCGATGGGCTGCGCACGCTCAACGAAGCGCTGGAAACCTTCTACAATGCGGACATGACGCCCGCGCTCGCTGTGCCGTATCATTTCCTGCTCGGTTCCACGCCGAAGGAACTGCCCGCGCCCGTAATGCAAACCCCGGACGGGGCTGCCTTGGCGGACGTACCAAAGGCCATCAGGGAAAGAGTATTGGCTATCCTGCGGGAAGAGAGCGGGGTGGAGGTTATCGAAGATACGGCGACGCTCGCCACGGATCTGGGGATCGACAGCTTGTCGCTCATCAATGTCAGCGTACGGCTTGAGGAGATTTCCGGCCAGCCCATCGAGCAGCTTGAAGCGCTGCGCACGGTTGGTGATTGTATCCTCGCGGCGGCAGGACTGCTCGGCGCGGCAGGTGAAGCCGCCGAACCGCCCGCCGCGTGGTTCCCCACGGGAGAGGCGCGCACCCTTTCGGTCCCGGACGGACGGAATCTGGTGGAGACGGCATTTCGGCAGGCCATGCGCTCTCCCTCGCGGCTCATGCTTGCCGACGGAGCTGCCGCACTCTCGGCGCGGGATATGATCATGCGGGCTTTTGTGCTGGCGTCCTTCATCAAGGCAAAAGCGGGGAACGGGGAGCGCGTCGGCATCATGCTGCCCGCTTCGGCTGCAGCCGTGCTCGCGTGGCTCGGGGCGCTCATGGCCGGAAAGACGCCCGTGATGTGCAATTGGACGAGTGGGGCGGCCAACTTTTCCCACGGCCTTGAAGCGGCAGGCGTGCGCCGCGTCTTCACTTCGTCCCGCCTGCTGGACAAGCTTTCCGGGCAAGGGTTCCCCGTCGGCGAACATGCCGATGTCTGGGTGGCGCTTGAAGACGCGAAGCGCCTTTCGCTCCCGGCGAAGCTCGGCGCGTTCCTCAAGTCCCGCCTGCTGGGTATTCCCTGCCTCGGAGAGGCCGTCATCCCGCGCCGCGTGCCGGAAACGGCGGCGATCCTGTTCACCTCGGGTTCCGAGGCTCTGCCGAAGGCCGTACCGCTCACCCATATGAACATCCTTGCAAACTGCCGGGACATCGCCGCCGTGCTCAAGATCACGTCGCACGACAGTATGTTGTCCATGCTTCCGCCGTTCCATTCCCTCGGGTTGACCGGGAACATCGCCTTGCCGCTGGCTTTCGGCCTGCCCGCCGTTTACTACGCGAACCCCACCGAAGGAGCACGGCTTGCGGCCCTGACCCGGCGCTGGAAGCCCACGATCACCGTGGCTCCCCCCACATTCCTTGACGGCATGTTGCGGAAGGCCCGCCCTGGGGATCTCGCTTCCCTGCGCCTCGGGTTCGTGGGAGCGGAGAAGTGCCCCGACAGCGTGTATGCGGCCTTTGCCGAGGCAGCTCCCGGCGGCGTCCTGTGCGAAGGCTACGGGGTGACGGAATGTTCCCCGGTCATCAGTGTGAACCGTCCCGAAAGCGTCCTTCCCGGCACCATCGGCCAGCCGCTGCCGTCCGTGAGGGTTGCCGTCGTGTCTGCGGAAGGGGAACCGCGCCGCGTGGCTCCCGGCGAAACAGGTATGCTGTTGGTGTCCGGCCCCAACGTCTTCGGCGGGTATCTGGGCGTGGATGCGGACAAGCAACCCTTTGTGGCTTTTGAGGGTATGGAATGGTACCGCACCGGGGATCTGGTGAGCGAGGCTGCCGACGGGTGCCTGACCTTCCGTGGACGCCTGAAGCGTTTCGTCAAGGTTGGCGGTGAGATGATTTCACTCCCGCAGATCGAGAGCGTGCTTGCGGCGGCTTTCGGCGGGGGACGTTCCGAAGAATCCGGCGAACAGGGTCCCGCGCTTGCGGTCGAAAGCGGAGAGGACGGAGCCATTGTCCTGTTCACTACGCTCGACATTACCCGGGAAGAGGCCAATGCGGCCTTGCGGGCCGCGCGCCTTTCCGGGCTGTCCGCCGTCGCCCGTGTGCAAAAACTGGCGTCTATCCCGGTTCTTGGAACCGGAAAGACCGATTACAAGGCGCTCAAGGCGTCCTGCGTCTGAGGAGGCTCGTGCGCGGGGAGGTTCATTCTGAAAAGGCCTTCTTCCAAGGACAACCCGCGTTGGAAGGCGCAACAGGCATTCAAGACGAAGCCTTTTGAGAGGCTGAATGACGATACGTTTGGGGAAGGGGGGATTTCTCTTTGGAAAAGTTCCTCTTCCTCAATAGCCCCACACCGTTTCAAAGCGCGTCGGTACTAACTCCCTTCCTCGGTTATCCCGTCAAAGCGGGCTATACAAAAAGATGAAGGCGCGGTAGGAATGCGCCATATTTCGGGGAGATTCCTTTCCGTTTTTTTGGAGGAAACGTTCATGGTACAGGTTCCTGTTTTGGCTATTCACGGCGGCGCGGGCACAATCAACCGGGAAGCCCTTTCCGCTGAGGCGGAGCGCGAATACCGCGGCGCCCTTCAGTCCATTCTGGAGAAAGGGCGGGACGCGCTGGCCGCCGGAGCCTCCGCCCTTGATGCGGTGACGCTGGCCGTGTCCATGCTTGAGGACTGCCCGCTGTTCAATGCCGGGCGCGGCGCGGTTTATACCAGTGCCGAAACCCATGAGATGGACGCCGCGATCATGGACGGCAGCACGCTGCGGACCGGCGCGCTTTCGTGCGTGCACGGCGTCAAGAACCCGATCCGGGCGGCCCGTGTGGTCATGGAGCAGTCTCCGCATGTCCTGATGACCAGCGACGGCGCGATGGCGTTCCTCCGTGAACATGGCGTGGAATTCATGCCCGATGCGTACTTCGACACGGAACACCGTTTGGCTCAGCTGCATCAGGCGCAGGCGAGGCAGCCCGGCGCGGCAGTGCTCGACCACGACGGCGCGGCTGCGGCAAGTAAACTTTCCTTCGCCGGAAACCCGCTCGATGAGAAGACGAAAATGGGCACTGTGGGGGCGGTGGCGCTGGATAGCCGGGGCAATCTGGCTGCGGCGACCTCCACGGGCGGCATGACCAACAAGCTTCCCGGACGGGTAGGGGATACGCCCATCGTCGGCGCGGGTTGCTATGCCGATGATGGCGTGGCGGTTTCCTGCACCGGTTCCGGCGAATATTTCATCCGGCTGGTGGTGGGGCACGACGTAGCGGCCCGCGTGCGCTATCAGGGGGCAAGCCTTGAGGACGCCGTACGCGCCGTGCTGGCCCGGGTGGGCGAGCTTGGAGGCACGGGCGGGCTCATTGCCGTGGATAAAAAGGGGCATGTGACGCTGCCGTTCATCTCCGAAGGCATGTACCGGGGATGTGTCAGGGGGGCGGAGGCTCCGCTCGTGGCCATTTATGGACAGGAAGAAGGCTGTTGAGCGTAGAAAAAACAGGTGGTGAGCTCATTCTGTATGTCGTTTCCGCCTGTTGTTTGCATTTATTCGTGAAGATGAGCGAGGTCGGTGATTTTGTTCTATTTTTCACGATAAAGAGAAAAAAGGCATTCAGCCCTTTTTTGTAGAGGGGGAGTGCTTTTTTTCTATTGACAGAACAGGGTTGTTTAGGCTTCTAATGGATATTCTCGAACGAAAACGAAGGCTGCGGGATTTTCCCAACGTGGTTTTGCCGGTTCGGCAAGGCCCTGTGAAATCCCCAGCCTCGAATTTGTTCCGCTAAAGTTGTTGGCTTGTCCGCGTCCGTCTCTGGAAACCGTTCCGGAAGGGGCGGAATACCGTTAGGTTGGGAATTGGAGAAGGGAATGGGGCCGAGTGACAGAAACGTCCTGGAAGTCCAGGGATTGACCGTCCGCTTCGATACGTCCGAACGAAGCGTTGTTGCCGTAAAGGATCTGGGGTTTCACGTGCGGGCCGGGGAAGTTCTGGCCATCGTGGGTGAATCGGGTTCCGGGAAATCCGTTACGGCATATTCAATTATGCGCATCCGTGATGCGCCTCATTGAGCATGGCGGGGGAACCATTGCCTCGGGGAAGATCTCCTTCACCCGCAGGAACGGTGGAAAACTCGATCTGGCCAAGGCCGCCGACAGTGTCATGCGCACTATCCGGGGCGGCGAAATTTCAATGATTTTTCAGGAGCCCATGACCTCCCTGAACCCCGTGTTCTCCGTGGGGACACAGGTAGCGGAGGCGGTCATGCTCCATCAGGGGCTCAGCCACGCGGAGGCCGAGGCTGAAGCTCTCAGGATGCTTGAGCTTGTCCGTATCCCTGAAGCCAAGCAGATCCTCAAGCGGTATCCGCACCAGCTTTCCGGGGGGATGCGCCAGCGCGTCATGATCGCGATGGCCTTGTCCTGCAAGCCTTCCCTGCTTATCGCCGACGAACCGACGACAGCGCTCGACGTGACCATTCAGGCGCAGATCCTCCAGCTCATCCGGCAGCTGCAGGAAGAGATGGGCATGGCGGTCATCTTCATCACCCACGACATGGGCGTGGTGGCGGAGGTCGCTGACCGGGTACTCGTCATGTACCACGGGGAAGCGGTGGAAGAGGGCACCTGTGAGCAGATTTTCCACAACCCGCGCCACCCCTACACGCAATCCCTGCTGGCGGCTGTCCCGCGCCTCGGATCCATGCGGGGGACTGACGAACCCGCTCCCTTCCCGCTGCTGCGTATTACTGATCCCGAAGCCGAACAGCTGGGCACCGCCGACATGGATGAAACGCCCGTCGACATGCCCGAACCTGCCGCTTCCGCGCCATCCGTATCGGATGGACCCGTGCTCAGTGTGGATAACCTGATCACCCGCTTTGATGTGGAAACCGGTTTCTGGGGCAAGGTGAAACGCCGCGTCCATGCCGTGGAGCAGGTGAGTTTCAATCTGTATCCCGGCGAAACCCTTGGTCTGGTGGGTGAGTCCGGCTGCGGAAAGTCCACTATCGGTCGTTCGCTGATTGGGCTTGAGACCCCGCGTTCGGGCAGTATTGTGTTTAACGGGCAAGAACTTACGCAGGGATCCGGCTCTCAGCTGCAAAAGCTGCGGCGTAATATCCAGTATGTATTCCAAGATCCCTATGCGGCTCTGGACCCTCGCCTTACAGTGGGCTTTTCCATCATGGAACCTCTGCTGATCCATAAGGTCTGTTCCCGGCAGGAGGCTGAACGCCGGGTTGGGGAACTGCTGGAGCGCGTCGATCTGGATCCCGCGATGGCCGTCCGCTATCCGCATGAATTCTCCGGCGGGCAGCGCCAGCGCGTCTGTATCGCCCGCGCATTGGCGATGAATCCGGAAATCATCATTGCCGACGAATCCGTTTCCGCCCTCGACGTATCCGTACGTGCCCAGATCATCAACCTCCTTCTGGCCCTCCAAAAAGAATTCCGCATTGCCTTCCTCTTTATTTCCCATGATATGGCCGTCATAGAACGCGTCTGCCATCGGGTGGCCGTTATGTACCTCGGGCAGATCGTGGAGCTTGGCTCCCGGCGTGACGTCTTTGAAAACCCGTTGCATCCCTATACCAAACGACTCATGTCCGCCGTGCCTATTCCGGATCCCTCGCGGCGCACCATGTCGCATACCTTGTTGACTGGCGAAATCCCAAGCCCTGTCCGTTCAGCGGATTATGAGCCCGTGGTGGCCCCCCTGAAAGAAGTGAGCCCTGGCCATTTCGTATCTGAAGAGCAGGTGGCGAACTGGTTTTAGGATCGTCTAACGTTTCGCGCTTCAAGAGTGCTTCGCCGAGGGAGACGTTTTTCGGCGGGACTCCGTCTTCATGGCGAGCTTGGTTGCATAAAGGGTGCCTTTCGAGCCTGTTGGAGCGGAAGCGCTGAGTTCGTTCAACACGTTCAGGATTGTCCGACGTTCCGCGATGGCGCAGGGCGTCGTCATCAACCCGCCGTTCAGGCGCATCAGTGAGGAGTATGTATGTTTTTTTGTAAGACATGGAAAAAAGTGCTTATTGCCGCGACGATGGTTGTGGCGTTGTGCGCTCCGCAGGCCCATGCGTCCAAGGACGTGGTGCTTGCCATCGCCTCGACCCTGACCACCACCGACCCGTGGGATGCCAACGATACGCTGTCCCACGCTTGCGCGAAAACCTTCTATGAAGGGCTGTTCGGCTTCAATGAGAAGCTTGAGCTGCGTCCCGTGCTCGCCGAAAGTTACGACGTGTCCCCCGACGGGCTCGTGTACACCTTCCATCTGCGCAAGGGTGTGAAATTCCACGACGGTACCGACTTCAACGCCGAAGCCGTCAAGGTCAACTTCGACCGCGTTACCAACCCGGAAAACAAGCTGAAGCGCTACAGCCTGTATTCCAACATCGCCAAGACCGAAGTGGTCGACGACCTCACCGCCAAGGGGACCTTGAAGAC
>ENA-ORTI01003996-ORTI01003996.1-human-gut-metagenome-genome-assembly--contig:-NODE-3996-length-10739-cov-2.040060_pt1 | contig 10739 bp, 6 predicted proteins | sample MGYA00242071_ERZ509191 | MGnify/ENA primary metagenome ERZ509191 (study PRJEB26280, sample SAMEA2338832) | human gut metagenome | biome: human gut; feature: human-associated habitat; material: faeces...
AAATATCTGTGGTGATTCCAAATTCTGTATAACCCAGAACCTCTGCAATGCAGTCAAATAATTTCTGCTGCACTTCGTTTTGTGGCTTAATGATCTCTGCTGCCTTTCTCTCAGGCATTGGGAGAGCCTTCTTGTTTACCTTCTGGTTCTGGTTCAGCGGGATCTTGTCAATCTGCATGGTAACAGCAGGAACCATATATGGAGGCTTTGTCTCCTTGATAAAGTTATTTAAAGCATGAATATCTACTTCGCTGTCAGATACCACATATGCAGCAATATATTTGCCGCCACCCTGCTCATCAAAGGCAACCACAGTGGCATCCTTGATACCAGGATATCTTCTGATCACTTCTTCCACTTCTGAAAGCTCAATTCGGAAACCTCTGATCTTAACCTGGGAATCCTTTCTGCCAATGATCTGGATATTTCCGTCAGGAAGATATCTGGCCACATCACCGGAGTGGTACATTACCTCATAACCCGGAGTATCGTCGTAAATATTCTTTGTGTAGACCTCAGCTGTTTTCTCAGGCTTATTAAGGTATCCTCTTGAAACCTGCCATCCGGTGATCATCAGCTCTCCGCATGCACCTGGAGGAAGCATATGTCCGAACTTGTCTGCAATATAAAGCTTGGCATTATCCAGTGCTTTTCCGATAGGAACATTAGGATAATACTTATCCACCTCAAACAAAGTAATGAAAATGGTAGTCTCTGTAGGGCCATAAGCATTTATAAAGGTATAACCCTTTGGCGGTTCACAGGGAACAAGCTTTTCTCCTCCTACGGAAAGATACTTCAGGCTCTTGCATTCCATCTCAAGTGCAAACTGTCTTCCTACCTGCGTGGTCATAAAGGAATGGGTAATGCCGTTCTCATCAAAATAACTCTGAAGTCCAAGGAAATCCAGACGGATCTCTTCCGGAATAATATGAAGCTGTGCACCGTTTGTAATGGCTCCGTAAATATCCATCATGGAAGCATCAAAGCCAAAGGATGCATAGGCTGCTATCCTGGAATCAGAATCTATACCATAATATCTTCTGTACCAGCGGCAGAATGCAGTAATATTTCCATATTCCAGCATACAGCCCTTTGGCACACCTGTGGAACCTGAGGTGTACAGAAGGATAAACAGATCATGTAACTGAGGTTTTTTAAGCTCAGCCTCTATATCAGCAAGTCCCGGGATCTCATCTGTAAATAACACAGGTCCCTGATAGCCGTCTACCAGATGTAAAAGCTCTCTGTCTGCGATGAGAAGCTTGGCAGCAGAATCCTCCAGCATGTACATGAGACGATCCTTGGGGTAAGTGGGGTCCAGAGGCTGATAAGCGGCTCCGGCCTTGATCACACCCATAGGTGCAATGGCCATATATTCACAGCGAGGGATCAGGATAGATACAACATCCTCAGTGCCGATGCCCTGGGATACAATATATTTTCCAAGTCTGTCGCTGATCTCATCCAGTTCTTTATAGGTATATTTTCTGTCTTTAAATACAACTGCAGTATGATCCGGAATGGTCTCCACCATTTCGTCAAACATATCAGAGATCGTCTGGCTTCTGTCATATTCCTGGGCGGTATGGTTAAACTCTGCGATTTTATCTGCAGCATTTCCAGACAAAATGGAAATTTCAGAAATATATTTTGCCTTCAGCATGGAATCCATTGCTGCCTCATAGGCATCCAGAATTCCCTTTACAAACTCCTCACTGTACTTATCGCTGCGGTATTCTGCAGTCAGTACATATTTGTGATCATACTCTCTCACCTGGATAAGTAAAGGCATTTTAGACATATCCGGAGATAGATCATGGCCTCTGGCAATGGTATCACCGATGGGATAATCGTCACTGAGCTCTGCCTGATATGCAAAAACAAGGTCAGAACTGAAACCGTATTTTGCACAGATGTCAGAGAATGGGAAAATATCATTGGCCATGGAGGACAGAAGCTGTTCGGAAAGCTCTGTCATATAGGTCTGTATGGTAGCCTTTGGATCACAGGAGCAATAAACAGGCAGGGTCTTTACAAGCATACAAACGGTATTCTCAAGTCTGGAGTCATTTCTGCCGTTATAGATGGTGGCAAAAAGACTGTCCTCAGAATTGGAGTATCTGGTCATGAGAACACCGAACAGACCTGTAAATAAAATATTAGGGGTAACACCTAGCTTTTCGCAGGCGGAAAGGACCACAGATTCCCTTGTGTCCATCTCTTTTGACAGATAACCTCTCTCAGGGATCTCACCGTTTCTGTCAGGAAGAGGAAGGGATTCTGTCTCGACTCCTTCAAAAATACTGTCATAGTATTTCTCTGCCTTCTTGTATTTACCCTCTTTCATCTGCTGCTCTTCATCCAGTGCAGCATCAAAGCCGGTATAGGATTCCTTTTTCAGCTTTTTACCCATATAGGCACTGTTGATATCTTCGAAAATAATATCATAGGAGTTGCCATCAGCAAGGATATGATGAAAATCTGTAAAGAGATATTTCCTGTCTTCAGTAATATAGATCGCTACCCTGAGCAGACATCCCTTTTCAAGCTTAAAGGGGCGCACAAGCTGAGCCTTCAGTTCCTCAAACTGCTCATTTGTGGTCTGGATCACCTCAGGTACAAAGGTCTCATTGTAAGGTTTCTGTACCATCTCACCTCTGTCGTTCAGATACACTCTTGTGAGCAGATAAGAATGTGCACTTACTGTACTGGTGATGGCATCTGACAGCTTCTGTACATCAATGGCAGGCTCCAGATCAAAGAGGAAAGGAATATTATATACAGTGCTTTCAGGATTTTTCATACACTCTGCAAAAATTCCCTTCTGGGAACCTGTAAGAGGATAAACCTCTCTTTTTTCATAGGTTCTGATCTTAGGTGCCAGCATAATATATTTTTCCAGCTTCTCCACTGTATTGTTTTCGTGGAGATCACTGGTTTTCACTGTAACTCCGAATTCATCGGAGATGAGAATACACAGCTTCATGGCACTTATGGAAGATAGGCCTGCCTTATAAAAGCTTGTGTCAATACCAAAGAAGTCATTCTCTACAACCTTTGCAACAATCTGGAAAATCTTCTTCTGCATTACGGTCTCAGTCTCTTTCAGGTTCTTTGGCTGGGCAACAGGCTTTGGAAGTGCTTTTTTGTCAATCTTACCATTCTGGGTTATGGGCATTTTTTCCAGCTGGATAAATACCTCAGGAACCATATAATGTGCCAGGGATTCTGCAGCATAATCGGAAAGCTCCTCAGGACTGATCTCACGGTCTGCAATAAAATAACAGCAGAGATATTTATTATCCACAGGTACGGTAATGCTGGTAATAATTCCCTCATAAGAATTGATCACCTCTTCAATCTCCCCAAGCTCAATTCTCAGTCCGCGAAGCTTGATCTGGTTATCCATTCTTCCGAAAAACTCAATCTCACCTTCAGGACTGATCCTTGCAAGGTCACCGGTCTTGTAGGCTCTCTCTCCGTTCAGGTCAATAAAGACAGCAGCTGTCTTCTCCGGCAGATTCATATAGCCTCTGCCTACTCCAAGACCTGCGATCACAAGCTCTCCTGTTTCGCCGTCAGGAACAACGTGGTTCTCCTTGTCCACGATATAGACCTTAACATTACCGTTAGGGACACCGATGGTAATATTTTTACTGTCAGTGATTACCTTCATAGTACAGCTGATAGTAGTTTCCGTAGGTCCATAACCGTTCATAATGTAGGCATCCGGGTTTACTCTGCGAATCTTGTCATACAGAGCCGGAGGAAAAGCCTCTGCACCTACATCAAACACCTTAATCTGAGAAACTGCTTTTTCAAGCTGGGGCAGATCGATCATATTGGACAGGTAAGTAGGAGTTGTGGTCATAATATCCACTTTATTTCTGACGATCAGCTCACCCAGCATAAGAGGATTCAGAATCTCCTCATCAGAGGCGATCACCGCAGTCATCCCGTTGGTAAGTGGCAGAAATTCCTCCAGAACAGACACATCAAAGGTCATGGCTGCCATGGAAAGAGAAACCGATCCCCTGCTGACATAACCATAAGTTTCCGCATTTTTCGGATCCGGATTTACAAAATTGGCAAGGTTGATATGTTCGATCAGCACACCCTTGGGCTTGCCTGTGGAACCAGAAGTATAGATACAATAACAAAGATCATGCTCCCCGATCTTTACCTGAGGATTCTCTGTATTCTCATTCTCCAGAAGTTCCTCGATCAGAAGTACTGTACAGGGAAGCTTCGCAAACAGTTCCCTTCGTTCCTCTGCGATCTCCTTTGTTGTGATAATAAAAGGAGCCCCTGAATCCTCAAAAATATACCGGATCCTGTCATCAGGATAATCCGGTGTGGCAACTGCAAATGCGCCTCCTGCCTTCAGGATACCCTGTCGCACTGCATAGAAATCACAGCATCTCTCAAGAACCACACCTACGATGGTCTCCCGTCTGACACCTTTTTCCACAAGTGCATTGGCAATCCTGTTGGCCCGTTCGTTGAGCTGTGCATAGGTGAAGCTCTCTTTGCCGGAGACAACTGCACATTTCTCTGGATGAAGCTTCACCTGTTCCTCGAACAATTCTGTTACCGGCCGAAACTCAAAAACAAAATTGTTCCTTTCATTAATATTTTTCATTTTCATGTACCTCCTAAAAAGATATTATGGTATTATTCATATCAATCGCACGAATATAATCCATGGATTTTGATACCTTCTTGACAAGTTCAATCCCATGTATATCAAAGTCTTCACTGTCATACTGATATTCCAGAGGGTTGAAATTTACACCGTTATCTCTGATCCTCAGTCTGCAGAGATCATCCTCCAGACAGAGGTTAATGTCGATCCAGTTGGAGGTTTTTCCCCCGAATCGTATAATATTTACAGTCATTTCCTCCGCACACACTGCGGCAAGATTTGCCTTGCTTTTAGAAGCTCCCTGTTCCTGGCAGAACTCTATGATCCTCTTATGAACCGTTTGTGCTTCCTCCATGGTACTCTTAATGGAAAAATCCAGATTAATCCCCGGATTTTTGTCAGGAACAATATAAAAGCTTGTATTCTTATGCCTGATTTTTCTGAAAATACAGGCTGCAACTGCAGTTATGATCTCAGTGGCAACAAATCCTGCTGCAATTCCGTCGATACCGATCCCGTCAATCTGTTTCCATACAAGGATTCCCACCAGGGTTGCAGGCAGAACTACCACCGCATTCTCCAGAAATGTGGCAAAACTTGCAATGGCTGTCTCCTCAATGGACTCGTAATAGCTGATAATAAACTTATTCCACAGATAAGGTGCCACACACAAAGCAAAGATGCGCAGCGCCTGGACCATATGGCTGCCCAGCTCGCCACCGCCGCTTCCGAACATGACAGTGATTTCCTCGGTAAACAGCATAATAAGGACAAAGATCACAGCCAGCAGGATGTAACTGTATTTCAACATCTTTTTACAGAGAACCCGGATTCCCACGTAGTCTTTCTCTCCAAAAAGGATTCCTGCCACATTGGGGATCACACCGATGATTCCGCCTGTAAGCATCTCGACGATCAGCAGCACATTGTCACAGACAGTAAATACTGCCATACCTTCCTCGCCCAGCTGGTTCATGATAATGGTATTCAGTCCAAGCGCCTTTACAAAATTAGCTGCCATAAAGATCAGCATTGGCACGCCTGTGATGATTGCTTCCTTTGTGATTCCAAGTTCGCCCGGCTTTAGCAGGATCAGGTGGAGGTTTCGCTTATCAGAGCGGATATAAAGCACAAAAATTCCCATTGCAAACAGGAAACCAAGAACAGTTGATAAGGATGCACCTGTAATTCCCAGCGGAGTATATCTGAGGAATATATAGTCCAGCACAAGATTGATCACATTGGCTGCGATAAGGTAGGCTGACGCCAGCTCCGGATGATTCTCCACACCAAGGTAATTGACCATCATCAGTCCAATTCCGATCACCGGTGCCCCCAGCATACTTACACGTATGTAATCTCTGGTATAACCGGTCAGGACACCGTCACCTGATACCAGAAGTCTGGCAACAGGTTCTGCTGCAGGAAGGGCGCAGATTGAAAAAATGATTCCCACCACAAGTGTTACTATAAATGTGGCAGAAAACAATTTCGATGCCCCTTCTTTGTCTCGTTTGCCAAGCATGTTTCCCACTGCTATGGAACCGCCGATACCAAGGCAGTAACCCGTAAGCTGAACAAGCGTCTCTACAGGCAGGCTCAGGGTAACTGCAGACATTGCCTCCACACCTATCAGATTACTTACAAATATCGTATCCACAATATTCCCCAGCTGAAGTGCCAGAGACATCATAATCCCCGGAACAATATACTTGTTCAGCTTCGCATTCAGCAGTCTGTTATTTCTCTCTTCCATCGCTTCCTCTCCTTTGTTTTCAGTTTTTTCAAAATATTGTGTCGTAAAACTGTAAGATATTTAAATTTTACCATTTAGTGCGATAAATGGCAAGTTAATAAAGAATGGGAGAAAGCAAATAAATATTGCTATTTACTGTAACCTGATTCCCCATATTTTACAGTCTCTGGTGCCTACAACCGCATAGTTATCGTAGACAGCCGGGGAAGCCTCTATCACGCCCTCGCTGACAGATAATACATCTTCCTGTTTACCTGTTTTACCATCAAGAAGGCGGATATCACCTGTACTGTTGCAATAAAGAACCTTTCCTGATCCGTCTTTGTTATAAACGCACACCGGAGAAGACCAGGCATATGAGGAAGAATCCTCCCATGCTTTAGATCCGTCAGATTTTCTCAGACAGGCAAGAACTCCGGATGCATTGTCAGAGGTCTTTGCCACTGTCACATATATATAATCGGCAAGGCTGTTCTTTCCACAGGCAATCGTAGACTGAACTCCACCGGAAACACCGTCATCAGTAGTACATTCATAATCTGTATGCCACACGATCTCACCGGTTTCTGCATCAATCTTCCAGACAGGGACAGTGGCTGTGTCATAACTTCTCCATCCAAGGCGGAAGGAAGTACTTACATACAGATACAGATGTCCTTTTTCGATTTCCAGAACAGGCGTTGAATTAGAATCATCCAATGTATCCTGAACCCATACCAGCTGAAGAGTGTTCAGATCCAGACACATAAGATTTCCCCCATTATCGGTCATAAATATATAGCCTTTATAGATTGCCGCACTGTCTTCCATTCCAAGCCAGAAAGACTCTGTACTGCTTCTTGTTCCATAGTAGCGCCATTTTACAGTTCTGCCCGGATCAATGGATAAAGTCCCACTGTTCAGATCATATTTTGTATTCAGCCTGATCAGATACAGGATTCCGTTCTCTCCCGGATAGATCAGGGTATCTGTCTCTGCATCCACAAGTGCTGATCCGTCAAAAAAGCTCAGACTTCCTCTGAGTGAAAACTCATCATTGTCTCCAAAAGTATACATAACACTACAATCCAGCAAGTTTACTACAAATACCTTTGCAGTTCCTTCGTTGCTGTTATATCCGGCGCCAACATACATAATCGGATATCCTCTCGGATCAAGGGCACCCGCACCCTTAAAAGTATATCCCAGATATAATGGGTCACGTGTCTTTTCTCCCGTTCTCAAATCCAGAAAATACACATACCCATCCATACAGGCATAAATCACCTCAACCAGTTCATCATCTGCCTTTGCTTTCTCTGTCATATTCATATGTGCTTTGACCTCTTTTGGCCATTTCATCATAAGCGGCTGTCCTGTCCAGCCACTTCCTGTCCAGACGGCACTGCCCGAAGAAAGAGAACCTGTATCTGCAGACCATAGTTTGTTCAGCCTGAAATCAGTCATATCTGCATAACCATGGGAAGGGGTATCACGAAAACTGTTTCCGCGAAATGTGACGATCCCATCCACATCTGTATAATCCTGTCCTATATTAAAGGAAATATCACCATCAGCCTTATAATCTCCAATATTTTCAAGTACGTTTCCATCCACCTCAATATTAGTATAGCTGATCAGATTTTCCGGTTTTGTAGAATCCACACAATGAGGCTGAAAATTAATCTCTTTAGTCTTTTGCATTTCAACCACATCTTTGGTTTCTTTAATTTCTTTAGTTTTTTTAGTTTTTTCGATTATCCTGCCTTCTTTTTCCTCATCTGCACCTGAAGCTGATACGGCCTTCACCTTCCCGCTGTCTGTTTTGCTGACAGACAGGAAAAACTTGTTTCCTGCAAACCCAAGCAGAAGTACAAAAATTATAATCCCCCCAGTCTTTATGAGGGTTTTGGGGAAAAAAACTTTTCCACTGCGTTTTCCTGAACTTTTCTGTGATATTGTTTTCTGAATGTAATCCGGTCTTGCAGACTTTCTCCCAGAATCCACGTTTCTCTTCTTGTTCATACCTTTCCTCCTAAAAAATATATCATGTGAACTTCATCTTCTGCCTGGCTGTATCCGGCACATCGATCAGCCCAAAGCGGTAGAATATTCCATATATATAACTCACTCCGCGGATGTCGCCCAGAGCTTTGGGTCTGTCAACCACGGCTCCCACCTTCTTTATGTTTCTCAATGCCAGCAGCACTGAACTTAACGCCAGACTCTTACTGTTCTCCCTACGGTCGATCCACAATTCCCTTGTGTAGTCTCCATTCCGACCCTTTCTTACTTCATAAGTGAACGGAAGCCCTGTATAGGTTTTGAAACTCTCACCTGCATAGAGTAAAATAACCTCCCACAGATACTTCTCGTCCAGTGTTTCTCTCAGCTTCTCTACTGCCTGATATCCTTGTCTTTGCTGCATCTCTGATCTTTCCTGCATTCCTTCCTTTTGATTTCACTCCTGCTCTTTCGATTTGCACTTACAACTTGTCAGCACGCCCCAATTTATCTTCCTGATTCGAGCAGATATATTTATACTCATTTCTGTTTATACTCATTTCTGAGCAACGCAATTTCATGAGTCCATCCCTCATCATCATTTGGTGTCTCCAGAATAAACGGAATTCCCTCTGTGGCAGGATGATTGATCACGCGGACAAGTGCCTCCAGTCCTATTTCACCTTCTCCGATTCTGGCATGGCGGTCCTTATGGCTGCCAAGGGGATTCATGCTGTCATTTAAATGGATGGCTTTTAGTCTGTCCAGACCTATTATCCGGTCAAATTCTTCAAATACGCTGTCAAGATCGTTTACAATATCATATCCACCATCCCAGACATGACAGGTATCCAGGCAAACACCTAATTTATCTTTTAACTCCACCCTGTCAATGATCTGACGAAGTTCTTCGAAATTTCTTCCTACTTCTGTGCCCTTTCCTGACATAGTTTCCAGAAGTACAATCGTACTCTGATCTTTTGTCAGCACTTCATTGAGAATTTCTGCAATTTTACTGATTCCTACTTCTGCACCCTGTCCTACATGACTGCCCGGATGAAAATTGTAATAATTTCCCGGTGTCATTTCCAGACGTCTCAGATCATCTGCCATGATTTCCCTGGCAAAATCCCTGAGGTTTTCTTTGGCAGCACAGCAGTTCATAGTGTAAGGCGCATGAGCCACCAGCTTTCCAAAATGATTCTCCTCTGCCAGCTGCCCAAATGCCTGCACATCCTGCGGATCAATGTCTTTGGCTTTCCCTCCTCTTGGATTTCTGGTAAAAAATGCAAATGTGTTACCGCCATTTGCCAGCATCTGCTTCCCCATTGCAAGGTAGCCCCGGGATGAGCTTGTGTGATTTCCTATATATAACATCTTTTTACTCCTCTTCTGTCGTATTTTCACAGTACCAGTTTATAGTAATCCTTTTATCATACATTATGGATTTTCTCAAGATTATCTTTTTCATATCTGCATTATAGCATTTTAACAGATTTTGTTAAACATTTTTACTGTTATAAACAATTTTACGTCAAAAAGGCATTGCTGTGAACGGAGTCAATTGTTCCAAAATTTTTCAGGTTGCGCTTATGAACTATCTTCATGTCAGCGAAAACAATAAATAGGCGCACAAATGAAAGCCGCCCCTGCTGATAGCAGGGACGGTTTTCAAAATGCTTCACAAAAACTGTTAAGTTTTGAACGTGACCTTCCTGAAATCGCAATTCAAGATGACTTGTCAGTTTTTCATCTGGTCCTGCCCTTTACTTTCCATGTACCAACCTTAACATCCTATTCCCCAACAAAGACCCCAGCATACATCCCAAACTATTATGAATAATATCGTCAAACTCAAACAACCCTCTGCAAAGCAGCAGCTGACTAATCTCGATAGCAGATGATACCGCAATTCCCACAAGCAATCCCATCCACCATTTCAGTTTTCTGCCTGTCACCCCCGGCAATAAAATCCCTGCCGGAAAAAGTAGCAGAATATTCAACAGATTCTCCTGCAGTAAACCATCTCCCGTAGTACTTCCCAGTCTGCCACATGTACCAATCCCCAGGATTCCCTTCCATGACCAGAATACCTCCGGCTGATACTGCCTGATCCCCGGAGTCCTCGTAAAAACAGTAGAACCAAATACAATTGAAAGAAACGTCAGAAGCAACAGTCCACAGACTGCCTGAATGATCACTATTTTATGCAGCCTTAATAATACTGCTGCCAGAAAAACGGCCATCAGGAAAACCACTGCAAAAGCAATAATTTCCCTGATCGTCCAGCTTCGATTATGTGTAATAATAATCTGATAAATGTCCACTATCTATCTCTCCCCATCTCATGAA